>Ga0209427_10010011_pt1 | contig 10539 bp, 9 predicted proteins | sample DeeMarSWOR136_30_FD_187465 | JGI IMG/M metagenome (GOLD analysis project Ga0209427, IMG submission 187465) | Marine sediment microbial communities from White Oak River estuary, North Carolina - WOR-1-36_30 (SPAdes) (version 2) | ecosystem: Environmental > Aquatic > Marine > Intertidal zone >...
TGTACTGCCAAACCGTATAATAATAGTGTGAATTTTCCGTAACGTCTGAAAGTTGTAAGGAGAACAAATGATGCCATCGAATAGAATTGCTGTCTGTTTAGCCGCGGCTCTAATTGGTTTGTGTGTCCTGGCCGCCGGCTGTGCTCCCGCCCCGCCGCTGCCCCCCACCGCCGTGCAGCCGCCGCCCCAGCCGCCCCAACCACCGCCCCATCCGTAGCCATGGCCATAACCATAGCCCCAGCTGGGCCACCAGTACTGTGACGGATAGTGAGGCGTCCACGACGGGTAGGACCAGCCGCCATAAGTCGGTACGTACAGGACTTGCCCAATCTGGATGTAGTTAGGATTGAACAGCCCGTTCGCCGACGCGATGGAATACGGGTTCACACCGTACAGACGGCCGATCGAGAACAGCGTCTCTCCGGGCCTGACCATATGATAGCCAGGCTCTGCCAGGGCTGTGGTGGCCCCTAGGAGCAATTGCAGGGCCAGCAACAACACGATGAACAGTAAGCCCCTCCGTATCAGTCTCTTCACGGTTCCCTCCTTCTGAATCACTCGCAGACCGCTGTCGTTGACCCACCTGCTCCCAGTGACAGGATCCGATCAACGCAGACGGCTGCTAAGGAATGTACAGCTTCTGTCCGATGTAGATGAGATGCGGGTTCCAGATACCGTTGAGTTGGGCAAGAGCCCACACCGTGGTGCCGAAACGCCAAGCGATGCGGCTCAAGGTGTCGCCTGACTGCACGATGTACACGTGCCCGGGCCCAGGACCTGGTCCGGATACCGGTATGAGCAGTATCTGACCCGCGCGTATGTAGTTGACGTTCCAGATGCCGTTGGCTTGAGCTATCGCCCACACCGTGGTGCCGTAGCGCATAGCAATCTTGGTCAAGTTCTCCCCCCACTGCACCACGTGGTGCACTGGATAGCCCCAAGGCGGTGCTGATGGTGCAGGAGGAGCTGATGGTGGTGCCGGTGGTGGGGGCGCCGCCGATGCCAGCAACACACTTGAACAGAACAAGGCAGTAAGCACGAGCGACGTAGCCACAATCCGCAAAACAGACTTGCGAGTCAATTCGCCAAACCTCCCTTCTCCCGTCCCAATTACCAAACCTGTAGCCGCCCGCTTAACCATATTATACACCACGTCGAGCGGGATTTCAAGTGTAGGCGGGGACAAGCCCGCCATGCGTCCAACCAGGAGGCAACCTGAGTGTCGCCGCCAAGGCAGCCGTGGTTGACACGACAGCGCCGACCTGACAACATGAAGGCTGAGCCCCCTTCCTCTCGCAGGCCAACCAAGGATCCGTTTTGTCTATCCCAGATGACGTAACTTACGCGCAAAAGATACGTCCATACATAACAGAGGACAATCAGACAGAATCGCAGGCCAGTGCCCGCTCCGACGCTGTCACGGGGCGGGGCCCATCTGGGACCTCGGCTGGTGCGAGTCAAGCAACTCGGACGCGAGGTTTCGGGACATTGGCTGCTTTAGGCGCAGACCATCATCGACCTTGCCAAGGCATTCTGCTCGCACGCTACCGTCGCTGTTGGAGAAGGACTGCGGCTAACGGCCGGCTGTGGAGGAGACACGCTGTCACAACCTTCGGCAAGTTACGCTAGGCTGGGGGTGCACCGACGTAGCCACTGCCTGGTGCTGCTCAGTTTCTCGACAATCTGCCTGGCCACTCAACACATTCTACGCTCCGCGAGAGTTGCAAGATGTACATAAATATGCTATAATGGATACAGTCTTCGGGTCTTATCTCAAGCTAGCACATGAAGGGAGGACACAAGATGTCGGAGAAGAAGACTCGGCAAGCGATCAGGCACCTGGCAAAGGCTGCATTGTTGATTGCGGCCTGCTTGGGAGCCATGCTGCCCTCTGCTTCCGTCGCTGAGGACTCTTTGCCCTGGCGAGGTGAGTACTTCGACAACCAAAACCTCACTGGCGATCCGGTCTTAATCCGGGATGAAGCGGAAATCAAGAATGACTGGGGGCACGGTCGACCAGACAATCGAGTTGGGGTTGACCATTTCTCGGTACGGTGGACCGGCACCTTCCTGTTCGACTCGGGCGTCTATTCCTTCAAGACTCACACAGATGACGGTGTGCGGTTATGGCTCGATGGAGTGCTGCTCATTGACCAGTGGCATGATCGGCCTGCCACGCTAGACGAGAAGGCAGTCGAGGTTACGGCAGGCTACCATGGCGTTCGCGTGGAGTACTACGAGAACATTGGCATTGCAATGGCCCACGCCTGGTGGGTACGTGTCGGCGGAGAGCTGGCGTCCCACCAATGGCGCACCGAGTACTTTAACAATCCCTGGCTGCTGGGGGCGGCGGTACTGGTTCGCGACGAGACAGCCATCAACTACAACTGGGGATACAATGCGCCGGCGCCCGGCGTTGCCGCGGAGAACTTCTCGGTCCGCTGGACGGGCAGCGTTTATTTCGGCCTGAATACGGAGTATACCTTCTACGCCACCTCAGATGATGGCGTACGGGTGTGGATCGATGGTGGATTGCTGATTGATCGGTGGCAGGACCAGCCAGCAACCACAGTCTCCGCCAAGCGCTACCTGACGGAGGGAACACACCCCGTCATCGTCGAGTACTATGATCGCACGGGCCCCGCCGTCATTCAGTTCTGGTGGGAACCTGGAGCACCACCATCACCACCGTCAGTGCAGCCCTTCGAGATCATTGTCGACGACCAGGATCCCGGCTTTCAGAAAGCAGGGCCCACCAGCAGCTGGTACTTCCGTTCGGTCGGCTACAAGGGCCATACGTACTGGACGTACAACAGCGACGCCCAGTTGTACAATTCTGCCAAGTGGTTCCCGCAGCTGCCACAAGCCGGCAACTACCAAGTGTACGCGTTTGTCCCCAAGCAGCGTGCCGATACCAAGAATGCTCGCTATCGGATCTACCACAGCGGTCAAGAACACTCCTACTCGATTGACCAGTCCATATACTTCGACAAGTGGGTCTCTCTTGGCACCTACTATTTCGCCGCCAATAGCACCGAATACGTCTACCTGGACGACATCACAGGAGAGCCATATGCGTCCAAGAAGATTGGCTTCGATGCGGTCAAGTTTGTGAGCACTGCGCAGCCAGGGCCCGCAGTCACACCCGCGCCACCGCCGGTGACGCCCGTCACACCCACACCCACGTGCTCCATCGCGCCAATACTCGGTTTCGGCCAGGTCTGGAACACGAACCCGACGGTCCGTCAGCGTCTTGGATGCCCAACCCAAGCGGAGATCAGCACTTGGAGCGCTGAAGAGACCTTCATCGGTGGCTACATGTTCTGGCGCGGAGACCTGCGGCTCATATACGCAGTATATAACAACGGCACGTGGCAGAGCTTTGTCGATAACTGGGACGACGGCCAGATGGAGTCAGATCCTGCGATTGTGCCCCCAGCTGGCCGTTATCAGCCCAAGCGCGGATTTGGCAAGGTTTGGCGCGAGCAGGCCGGCGTCAGAGACAAGCTCAGTTGGGCCACCGCAGAGGAACGCGGGCTGCAGGCTTCCTGGCAAGCCTACAACGGAGGCCTGATGCTGTGGACTCAGACGCTCGGCGTCTTTGTCCTCTACAACGACGGCACCTGGATCCAACCATAGGTGAGCCTCGGACTATGCAAGTCAAAAGGCCCTGGCATTACAGCCAGGGCCTTTTGCTGTTTGAGGCCAGACAGCTCACGGCTCCCACCGGATACCCAGCCGGGCAAGTGCGGTGCTCTGCACCTGCCACATCGCTTCCCGATCATCCACCTCCTCATGATCATAGCCTAGGAGGTGGAGTACGCCATGGACGACCAGGATGGAGAGCTCCTCCTCGGTCGGATGGCCATATGCAGCCGCCTGCTCAACTGCCCGAGGGTACGAAATCACGATGTCACCCAAGTACGGAACGGCTTCTGGGGACAGTACCCACGAATCTGTCTCCTCACTGTCGCCAAAGGCGAGTACGTCAGTTGATGCAGCCACGCCACGATAGACGCGATTCAGCTCCTCGACCTGTGCATCATCAGTGATCAACACGGTCAGTTCACCGCTGTGTTCTTTGCCAGCGCCTTCGAGTGCAGCCTGTACAGCTCTTCGTACCGTGGCCATGCTGACCGCTTCAGCAAACGATGGCGCACCCTGCAGGTGAATGGTGGGGAAGCGAGTTGGAGCGTCTTTCATCAGGCACGCTCTTGTGTCATGCTGTCCTTCTCAGGATACTCAAGGCGCAGGTGGAACACACCCTGTAGGACATCGATAAACGCGCCACGGATGCGGTCAAGGTCTCGAAGCGTTAGATTGCACTCGTCCAGTTCACCGCTCACCAGCCTGTCGTTGATGATCTTGCGCACGCTGCGTTCCATCTCACCCGCGGACTCGGGAGCCGAAGCACGAACGGCCGCCTCCACACTGTCGGCGAGCATTACAATGGCCGCCTCCTTGCTCTGGGGCCGTGGGCCGGGGTAGCGGAAGTCAGCTTCATCGATACTCGTTCCTTGTTCCGCCTCTCTGCGGGCCTGCTGATAGAAGTAGCCAAAACCGACGCTCGTCGTGCCATGGTGCTGCGCAATGATATCCAGCACTTTGCCAGGAAAGCGATGCTTCTTTCCCAGATCCAGACTGTCTTTCACATGGCTGATAATGATTTCGGCACTGGTCTTTGCATCAAGCTGAGAATGGTAGTTCTCACCGCTGGCCTGGTTCTCAACGAAGAAGTATGGACGCAGCACTTTGCCAACATCATGATGGAGCGCTGCCACGCGGACGAGCAAGGGGTCGGCCCCCACCAACTGAGCAGCGCGCTCGCCCAAGTTCCCCACGATCAGACTGTGGTGATAGGTACCAGGCGCTTCGAGCAAGAGCCGACGTGCCAGGCCATGCGTCGGCCGAGCCAACTCCAGCAACTGGAGTGGCGTCGTTATGCCAAATACACCTCCGAGCCAGAAGAAGGTGGTGAACGTCAAGCTGGCAGAGAGAACGCCATTGGCCACACTGGCGCCCACCAGTTGCAGCAAGCCGATAGGATCATATCCCCAGCCAAAAAGCCGGAAGGACACAGCCACGATGCTGTTTAGCAGCGCGATGGCTCCAGCAGCCCGAGCGAAAGTGATCAGCTGTTCCAGGCGCGACACGACCAACGCGGCGACCAGGCTGCCCAGCAGGGCGTAAGCAGTGAGATCCAAGGAGCCGCCGGTGACAAAGCCAACGAAAAGGCTCAGCACGATGCTCACCACGATGGCCAACGATGTGTCGAGAAGAACCGACACCAACATAGCGACCGCAGCCATTGGGAAGAAATAAGGCAGTAGAACATGGCCGGGCATGATCAACTTGACTGCAACCCCTGTCACGACGATGAGCAGGCTCAGCAGTATCATGCGTCCACGTTGCTGCAACAGTGCGCGATGCGCTTGCCAGATATAGAGGCCTAGTGTAAGGACAAGCGCGACAACAAACAGCACCATACTCACCAGAGTATGCCATTCGGGCTCTGTAGGCTGCAAGCCAAGTACCGCCAGCTGTTCGAGATGTAGCGGGGTGACGATATCCCCTTGACGGATGACCGCTTGTCCCCTCTCTATTACATGTCGCACAGGCTGAACCGCATCGCGAGCTTGCTGCCTTCTCTCTGCAGTCTGCTCTTCGGCGAAGAAGCTATTCGGCTTGAGCATGGCCAGGACACAGGCGGAAGCCACTTCAGCCTGTTCGGGGGAAAGCGCATAGCTGACGAGCTGTGGAACCTTGGCCCGTGTCTCCTCCAACTGGTCCTCTCGAACACCATCACGCATCAATCGATCAAGCAGATAGACGACTTCGCTGGATACTCCCTGCCAGCTCGACTCGTCCAGGGTGAGCACAGTCGTAATGACCGAAGTCGGCAAGACGATGTCCGAGATTTTGCCGATCCACCTGGACTTGTCTTCAGACGAAGCATGAGCATCCCGTCTGACGGATTCGATATAGGAGAGTACCTGTCGAGCTCGGGCCAACTGCTGACGCGCGACGTTGGCATCCACGGTGTAGATGGGCTCCACAGCAGACTCGGCACGCGCTTGCTCGGCCTCTGTCAGCAGACGGCTGACGTACGTCACGCGTCGAGGAGCTAGCACATCCTGGGTGGAGACCATCCCCATTGTCAACGGAGCGGTCCTTGGAATGGACGGAAGTGCCAGGGTGAGACCTAGGCTTACGACTACGAAGAGGGCATACAGCAGCGCCTGCATCCCCAGGCTGCGTGAACTTTCTGCCATTGAAACAAGCGGGGCCTTCGGATGGGCCCCGCTCGACTGGGTTTGTTGCATGTACTATTGTCCTATGGAATCAACTGCCTCGCGCATCAGCCGCCAAAGCCCTTGAATTGCGGTCCCATCCAGCGGATGATCAGTACAAGAGTGCCAGCTGAGCGACGCGCGCTGCCCACAGTGAAAGGATCCAGTCCCGTTCTATTCGCCGCCGGAAAGCAACTCCTCGACCACGTGACTGACCACTTTGCCATCGGCCCTTCCCTTCAAGCGCGGCATCAGAACACGCATCACCTGACCCAACTCTCGCGGGCCCTTGGCATTGGTTTCGGCGATGGCTTGCTGCGCAGCGGTCACGATTTCATCCCGGCTCATCTGAGGAGGCAGATAGGCAAGCACAACCTCTAATTGCGCCTCCTCCTCAGCAGCCAGATCGCTGCGCCCTGCCTTCTCAAACTCCGCGAGGGATTCCCGATGCAGTTTGATCTCTGTGCCAATCAGCACCAGCGTTTCAGCGTCCTTCAGTTCACGCTGTTTGGCGATTTCCTCATTCGCAATTCGCGCCAGTACAAGCCGAAGAGCTGACTTGCGGCGGGAGTCGCGGTCTCTGATGGCTTGCTGCAAATCCTGCTGTAGCTGCTCCTTCAGGCTCATCTTACGTGCCTAATTCTAAGGCCCTTCAGATGTGATCGTCCCTCCGTAGAGAGCGACCAACACCATATGTGCCTACATGCCTAGTCGTCCTGACGCTTGAGCGTCTGCTTCCGACTCTTCCGGCGTTTGGCAGCCTTTTTCTTCTTGCGCAACACGCTGGGTTTCTCGTAGAAGCGCCGGCGACGAACCTCAGACAGCACGCGTGCTTTCTGCACTTTCTTCTTAAAGCGCTTCAGCGCACTCTCGAAGGACTCGTCCTGATCCACGACAACACGCGTCACACACGTCCCTCCCCTCTTGCCAGCCGACGGCCCACGATGAGGCAAAGAGCCACGCGCTGTTCCTTACGAGGTTTCATTATAGGTGCGCGGCGCAAAATGTCAAATCACGGCCCGCTGTGGAGGGTGGGCTCTGCTGTGCGACGGCTCTCCAGTTCGGCAAGACGCAGAGTGTGCAAAGTCTGACATGGCAGCCAGCAAGGCACAGGGATAGCCCTTGCGTGGCCGGCTTGGCCCCGCAGATGACGCGACCAAGCAGCGCCGCATCCCCTTTGCACCGCAGACGAGAACAGGCGCAGCATCCAACGCATAGGGCCGCTAGTTGAGGAAAGGCTGTCGGTCAGGCACCTGCGCAGCTCGCAGCACAGCACGCCACCTGGAGCAGCATGGCCGACTGAGGTCCTCTCTGCACAGTCGCTTCCACACGCTCAGGCACAACACCGGGACGACAATGCGCGGGGCGATTGTGCAGCGCTTGCTAGTCCGACACAGGGGGCATCTCAAGCCACTTGCTGTTTACCAAGAAATCCGTCAGGAACGGGATCTTGAAGTAATAGCCTTGATAAGCCTGGTAGGCGTAGTAGAAGGCCGGCGCCACCGGCACCAGGAAGATCACCCACAGCACACATGCCAAGCAGCCACCGGTCACTGCTGCAAGCCCACAATACACGATCGCTGCCAGCACTTGGTAGATGATAGCGGCTACCAGAAAACCCAGCGACTGGATGGCATGGTACTTCTGGAAGGCACGCTCCTTGCTCTCCTCAGCTAGCAACATGACAGCAGGTACCAACACGGGAACCACAACCTGGCTGGCGTAGGCCAGCGCAGCCATCAGGCGGTCGTTGTCCGTCACGTCCTTCGCCTGCCAAGCGCCTGCCGGTTCCGCCCCCTCCAGCAACTCCTCCTTCTCCTCTACTGGCTCCTCCTGAGCTGCCGCCTCCTCAGGAACACCTGGCTCTTTTGCCCTTTCCTCAGGGGTCTTTTCTTCGCTGCTCACGCTTTGATCACCTCCTTCCTATGCTCTGCATCAACAGCCAGCCCTCTGGGGTCACATTAGCATATGAAGACAGACCCCAAGGCTGGCAATTGACGGACTACTCTACACTATGCATACGCAAAAACGAGGTTGCGGTTTCGCTCGCTCAAGAGGTCTACAAGTCCGACGCGGTTTACGTGTGCCACAGATTGTGCTATGTACTATCGATCTATGGCACGACCTGTAGTATGGCCTTCAAGCAGCCAGTATGTCTTTCACTCTCCCACTCAAACAGTTTGCCTTTTGTCGAAGATTCTACTATAATCGCTGTGTTCGCTGATGAATTCGGTTGACAATCCAGCCAAGGGGGACGTGGTCATGAGACGAGCACTGTTGCTTGCGTCGATCACTCTTCTGCTTCTGAGTGCAGGTTGCGGAGGGGCGCCGGCCTCTTCCCCGGCAACCGAGGTACTACCCGCACCAACCGAGACACCCGCACCCGTAACCGTACCCACCGTGATGGAAGTGCTCCCCACTCCCACGCCCGTTCCACCTCCGCCGACCCCTACGCCCATACCGGTCTCCGGGCCCACACCCGCACCAGATGTCACCGCTGCGCCTACCGAGGAAATCGAGATTCCCATGGTTGCCATCCCCGCTGGCGAGTTCACCATGGGTAACGACGCCGGGGACGATGACGAGAAGCCTGCCCATACGGTCTTTGTGGATGCCTTCGAGATGGACCAGTTCGAAGTGACGAATGAGCAGTTCCAAGCCTTCGTTGAAGAATCCGGATACCTGACCGAGGCGGAGCAGGCGGGCGAGAGCTTCAACTGGCGCGCGTTCGCCGAGGCCAAGCCCAAGCACCCGGTGGTTCTGGTGACTTGGAACGACGCCGTGGCCTACTGCGAATGGCAGGGCAAGCGACTGCCTACGGAGGCCGAGTGGGAAAAAGCAGCACGAGGCATGGAAGGATTCGTATATCCCTGGGGCAACGAATGGGCGACGGAAAAAGCCAACACCGAGGAATCAGGTTGTCGCGGCACGACCATTGTGGGCAGTTACCCAGCTGGCGCCAGCCCCTATGGAGTAATGGACATGGCCGGGAATGTCTCCGAGTGGACAAGCGATTGGTATGAGGCCTATCCTGGCAGCAGCTTCAGGTCGTCGTATTTTGGGAAAAAGTACCGGGTGATAAGGGGCGGAGGGTGGTTCAGCGAGGCACATCTTGTCCGTACCACCGAGCGAAGCGCAAGCAGCGTGGAGCTGCGCAATGATGATGTTGGCTTCCGCTGCGTCCGGTAGTTGCCCCGCAGAGCCCTGTGGCTATCAGTTCATGCTAAGCGTCATCAGTTCATCGTAACAGTGATGACAGAGCGACTAAGGAAGGAGGGGACTATCGCACGACCAGTTCGCTAGAACATTGACACATAGGATGGCCAGATTGATGTTGAGCCAGATAGGAGGCAGAAATGTCGAGGAGGACGATCATTTGTCTGTTTCTGGTGTTGGTCATGCTCCTGAGCCTGGGGACAATGGCAGTGAGCGCCCAGGCAGGACTGACCTACACGATCAAGCTGGGCGACAACCTGTGGACGCTGGCGAATAAGTATCTGGGCAGTGGCACCGCCTGGCCAGCCATCATGGCCACCACCAACCAGAAGAACATTGAAGACCCCACCTTCGCCTACATCACCAACGCTGACCTGATCCACCCAGGCTGGAAGCTGGCGATCCCCAGCGCAGAGGAAGCGGAGGCCTTCCTGGCGACCTACGACCCCGGCAAACCCGAGATGCTGTTTGGCGCACGTGCCAAGGGCCAGCTTGTGGTAGGAAGCTGGTGGACAGCAGGCGGTGAAGCTGAGGGCCTGGCCGGGATGTTCCGCATCTACAAGGAGAAATACCCCGACGTCGAGATCGTCAATGCAACCGTGGCCGGAGGCGCTGGCTCTGTCTTCAAGGGCATTCTCAAGACCCGCCTGATCGGTGGCGATCCGCCTGACACCTTCCAACTGCACGCCGGTCTGGAGGTGGAGGGCTACAGCCCAGAGCAATACCTGCAGCCACTGGATGACCTCTATGCTGCTGAGGGGTTGGAAGAGGTCTTCCCAGCAGACCTGCTCACGTTGCTCAAGTACAAAGACCACTACTGGGGAGTGCCGGTCAACATCCACCGCTCCAACGTGCTGTGGTACAACAAGACACTCTTCGACCAAGCTGGCGTGACGCCACCGACCAGCTTTGATGAGTTCTTCGCTGTCTGCGACGCCTTGAAGGCCAAGGGCATTGCACCGTACATCATGGGCACCAGCGGCGGCTGGGAGGGCCCGCATGTATTCGAGGATGTCCTGGCCGGAACGTGCGG
>Ga0209427_10010014_pt1 | contig 10538 bp, 11 predicted proteins | sample DeeMarSWOR136_30_FD_187465 | JGI IMG/M metagenome (GOLD analysis project Ga0209427, IMG submission 187465) | Marine sediment microbial communities from White Oak River estuary, North Carolina - WOR-1-36_30 (SPAdes) (version 2) | ecosystem: Environmental > Aquatic > Marine > Intertidal zone >...
TCCTCGATATTAGACTAAAACCGCCCCTGGAGCGACTTGAACGCTCGCACCCAGCTCCGGAGGCTGGCGCTCTATCCACCTGAGCTACAGGGGCTGATATTTGATTTTACACTATAACAGGCGTCGGCGCAAGAAAGGTATAAAGGCCGCTCTTTATGGTTCTGGCTCGCTCTTCTTGGGCGAGGTTGCCTTCCTTCGGAAGAGCGGCTTGAGCATTGCAGGCACGACCAGTACGGTTAAAATGCTTACAGCAACGGCGATACCGAATATATCCCGGAATCCATCGCCTAGGACGAGAAGGCCGGCACCAGCGATTATCAAGCCCACCTCGCCTCTGGGCACCATACCGACACCGACTATCATACCGCCGGTATGCGATACCTTACCCGCCAGTCTGGCCGGGATATAGCAACCACCTATCTTACCGATAATAGCCAGGGCGACCAGTGCTAGTGCCGGTAATATCACCGCCCATATCGCACTCAAGTCAACCTGCATGCCAAGGTAGGCAAAGAAGAAAGGTGCTAGGAACAGCATAACCGGGCGGGTGACCCGTAAAATCTCCTCCCTTTCCGCCGTGGAAGCAATCATAAGCCCAGCGGCATAAGCGCCGACGACGGGGTGGAGATCGACGAGGGTGACCAGATATGAAACCAGTATGCCTACAATAAGAGCCATAATGGGCATAGTGCCCGATTTCTTGAAGGGATTGAGGATAAAACGGGATATAAGCTTGTGACCGAAGACACCGACGGCAAGAAGCGCCGCCCAGACGGCAAAACCAATAATGCCGGTTAAGATTGAGTTGAGGGGGTGAAGCCCGCCGGTTTCGGACATGGAGACGACTATCGACAGGATTACCAGCCCGATTATATCATCGACAACGGCGGCAACCAGGATAATCATACCCTCCTTGGAGTTGAGCCGACCCATATCCATCAGTATACGCACGGTAATGCCGATGCTGGTGGCGGTTAGCACGGCGCCAATAAAGAGCCAGCCGACAGTGCCGATATCGGGGAAGAAGTACATGGCGGCAAAGTAGCCGAGGGTAAAGGGCACGATAACGCCACCGATAGCTACCAGGGCGCCGGTAAAAGCGTGGCTCAGGAAAGCTTTGACATCTGTCTCAAGTCCGGCGATAAAGAGAAGGGCGATAACGGCTATCTGGGAGACAATCTCCATAGGGGCAAAACCGTGCAGGGTGGCGCCGTTATCGGCAAACTGGCCGTTTATGGTGGCGAAGTTGAGGATTACAGGGTCGTTGAGAAGACCGCCCAGGGCAAAGGGAGAGATGATAATACCCGCCAGAAGCTCGCCGACGACGGCCGGCTGTTTCAGATAGCGCTCGGCTATCCTGCCGCCGATAGCGGCAGCTAGTAAAACCAACCCGAAGGTCAGTATGAGCTTAAAGTATATCTCGGTTTCCATAAATCGTGAGAGGTAGAAGTTATTATAACAGAACTATTATTTAAGTTATAAGCCTAGCACTATTTTACGGTAATTTGCAAAATGAATACGGCCAGAAGCTATGCTAGCTAAAGGTCTTAGAGTATTTAAATTGAGTTATGATTAAAGATTGACCGGCTCAGATTCAGCTACCAGAAAGAGGGCATCCCCCTGGTGAATCTGGTATCCGGACTGTGGATTGATAATCATAGCCCTATCTACTTCGGGCAGCTTATAGACAATGTCGCTTCTTAGTTGCTGTTGCAGTTCTTCAGTATAATCGGTTTCTACCGCCAGGAGTATGATATGTTTCTGCGCCAGTACTTGCACCGCCTCAGCAAAACTCTTACCAGTGAGTGTCTCGGGTAAAGGTCGGTCATAGCGATAAAACTCACTGCCCTTGTCAAAGGTCAGCAGGTCCGTCACCAGGTAGGCAACACCGTGATTCAGGGCTGAGGCGACGAGGAGACTGCCGCCCATCTGGTCAAGACAGATGATTTCATCGGCGTGGGCGTGTTCCAGATGGATGCGGTTAGCCGAGTTCATAAGCTGGACGCAGGTGTGCACTTTGCGGTTTAGAGATTCTACTGCCAGAACTATCATAAGGGCTTCGGCATCGGCATCATTAGCTCCTTTGGTACAGTCGGAGAGGACGATAACACTATCAGCCCTTTCTATTCCGGCATGAATCAGGCTCTCATCCTGTGATGGGTCGCCCTTGATGAACTCAACCCGCTCATCAGTCATCGGTCTCTCATTACTATCCGTAAGAATTGCTATTCCCCGTCGTTGTTTCACAGTGGCTGCTAATAGTTCTTTAACGACCCGCTCCCCCTGAAAGTTCCAGCCACAGATTATGGTATGCCCCGAAAAATTAACCTTCTTAGCCATGCTTCCTCCCCTCCTTATGAATTCGATAAGCGCACTGGTGATTCTGGCTGTAATGACCGCCAGAAAGGTAATGCTAACTATTATCCCGATTACTATGCTAATCTGAACGGCTATGATGGGGGTTTCGACCTCTCCCACCTCACCGAAGAAGGCGGGGAATATCTTCATAGCCGCGCTACCAAAGCTAACATCTTCGTAGATCATAACAACAAGGGTAGCGCCCAGGTAGATAAATACCAAAATGAGCAGGATAGATAGCACCGGACGGTGCACTATCTTCCTCCAGGAAAGCCAGATGATATATCGGAGCCTGGATATCATAGGATATTCCACCAAAAGGCTGAGTGGCAGCTGTATTATTACGGTTATGCTACTTCACTATCCAAGGTAAGTCAATAGGGAGTAATCGGTGATAAATCAGCAAGAACGGCAATATTTTAAAGCTTATCAACTTAAGCCGGAGGTGAAAAGCATGTAAAAACCGAGCATATAGAGGATGACCAGCGGTAGGCTATACCAGCTGATGACCCTGCCGAGCTTTTTCTTCTGGCGGAAACGCAGAGCGATGATGACAAGCAGGCTCATCAGTATGCCCGCCACAGCCGTGAAAGTGTGGACGCTGGAAGCCGAAGACAGGATTGCCTGCTGGGTGTAAAAAACGTCGGCTAGGAAGATTATAGCCATATTAAACATATTGCTGCCCAGTATGTCGGCTACTGCCATATCGACCGCTCCCAGACGCAGGGCGGCGAAGGTGACCACCAGCTCCGGAGCCGAGGTGCTTATAGCCAGGAACAGGCTGCCGACGAAGCTGGCACCCCAGCCGGTAGCCTGAGCAATATCGTCACCAATGAAGGATATCCATATGCCGGCACCAATGACCACCACCGCCGCCAGCGAGAACTTAAGCCATACCATACCGAGGGATGTATCCCGTTGCTGCTCCGGTTCATTGGGTGCGGTGGCTGACTGGCTGCTCTGCTCAAGCTTGAACATCCTTCGTATCAGAAAGAGATAGACTAGGAGAATAATGATACTGGGGATACCCAGCCAGCCCAGAGCGATACCGGAGAGGGCATCGCCAGCCAAAATACTGACAGCCGCTACCCCGGTAAGAAGCATAGCGCCAATGGCGAGAAGGATGTGACGGCTGCTGACTACGCTGAGGATGGGGGTAAAGGGGTGGCATACGTCGATAAAAGCCAGAATTGCCAGGTTGAAAAGGTTGCTACCGAACAGGGTTCCAAGTGCCAAGTCAGCCGAGCCGACCAGAGCCGCCGAGCTGACGCCGGTGGCAATCTCGGGAACGGAGGTGATAGCCGAAAGGAGAACCAGACCTATCCACAGACCACTCAAGCCGGTCTTATGGGCAATAGCATCCCCATACCGGGCTAGTTTTGTCCCGGCGAAAAGGATGAGCACCAGGCAGAACAGGAACTTGAGCCAGACCAAAGGTAACAGCTCCTAAATATGGTACTTTAAGCTGAAAGGATACAATACGACGGGTGAAATTGCAAAGTGCTGATAATGGGCAAGCCTTTATGGCAGTGGTAGTAAACTACGGATATTCGAAACTTGTGGTAACTTCGTTGACATTTACGGTGTAGGTATCGCCTGAGTTAAAGTTGCTGCCCAGTGGCACATTCTTCTCGAAGTAACCATAAACCTGGGCACAGATTATATCCATGGGTCTCTCCGTAGTCACGGTAATATCAATGATATTACCACTGCGCTGTGTTTCTATATCATGAAAGTTGGTGCAGCCGTCTCTAAGTCCACCTTTGATGTAGACAAATATCTGCTCCGGGTAAGACTCGGCGATATTAATCTGGACATCGTGGATTGGCGCCAGACTAATCTCTATATCCTGCTGGTCGGTGACACACTGGCAGGCAGAAGCCGTAACGATGGAGACCAAAGCTAGGGCTAAAAGAAATGCTAGTATTTTCAATTTAACATCCATCGTAACTATCTCTATTATAACTCTAATTGTGTTGGATAAATACCTATTGCTTGGTTATTCGGCGATAGATTACTTGGGGCAGAGTATTGATAAAAAAGGTCAATGCTTTTAGAATATGCAGTAGCAAATAAATACGGAGGTCGGCAGAGAAAATGGCGAAAAAGCTGGGCAAGGTGAAAAAACCGTCGGTGAAGAAATTCGAAAAGGGGAGAAAGCTGATATTCTTGCCCCTTATTTTTTCTCCGGAGGAACCGGTGCCGGAATTTACAAAAATGCTAGATGAGTACTGGCAGCAGGCACAGGAACAAATCAAGAAACTGGAAGGCAGTCTGGCTAAGGTAAGCAAGATTTATCACGAGTTGATATCTGATAAAGATGAGGAAGGGATAAAAGCTATAGAGGAGATGGATGCTGGCAGTAAATCGATTGTTATGGGCTGCATCGACAGGGGGGCTGAGTTTTACCCGGCTGAAGAGAGAAGTCTGCTAAGTGAATTCATCGATTGGAGCCAATGTCTGTCGGTAGGCCTGATGAGTCGTAGGGCGCTGGAGCTGGTAGAAAATTTCTATAACGAGGTCCAGGAGAAGAGACGGGATAATATCGCCAGAGTAATAGACGAAACACTAAAAGGCGATGAAGTCGGTATGCTGGTAATGAGAGAAGGGTGCGGTGTCCAGTTTCCATCCGATATACAGGTGTTCTATATCGCCCCACCAAAACTTGATGAAGTAAAAAAGTGGTTCTGGGATAACCGTTATCAATATGAGGAATGATTAAGGATACGTTATGCAAACGAATATTAAAGGTATTGGTAAGAAAGCTAAAGCTTTTTAGAATGTGCAGTAGCAAGTAAATACGGAGGTCGGTGGAGAAATGGCAAAAAAGCTAGGTAAGGTAAAGAAGCCATCGGCGAAAAAATTCGAAAAGGGGAGAAAGCTGTTCTTCTTACCCCTTATATTAACTCCGGAAAAAGCCTCGCCTGACCTTCAGGCATTACTGGATAAATACTGGCAGCAATCCCAGGAGCAGATAAACAACCTAGAGGCGAAGCTGGCTCAGGTGAAGAAGGTGTATCACGAGTGGATAGCAGATATCGGTGAGGGTGGTATTAAAGCTATGGAGGAAATTGATACCGGCAGCAAGCAGATTGTAAAGTGTTGCCTTGACCGGGAGGCTAAGTTTCAGCCAGTTGAAGATAGCAGTTTGCTGAACGAGTTTATAGACTGGAGCCGGTGCCTGTCGGTCGGCCTATTGAGCCGTAAGGTATTTGCCCAGGTGTACCAGTCCTATAATGAGGTTCAGAAAAAGAGGCAGGAACAGATTGCCAAGAGAATAGACGAAACGCTTAAAAGCGACGAAATCGGTCTGCTGGTGATGAGGGAAGGGCACAAGGTTCAGTTCCCGTCAGATATACAGGTGTTCTATATCGCCCCACCGGCACTGGATGAAATCAGGCGGTGGCTAAGGGAAAAGGGTTCAGGCTCTAAGGAGTCCAGCACCAAAGAGTCAAGCTCTAAAGGGTAAAAGAAGGCGTGTTTCGTTGTTATTATCCCATTGGGAACCCGGATTTCCGCTGGTAGACACCAAATAGTCTCCCCTGGTCGATGATATGCCCTTCAATAGCTTTAAGGAGCCGTTCCTTGGAAGCCCCCGCCTTCAGGTCTGGCTTCTCGTCCAGTGCGTAGATGGTAAAATAATAGCGGTGTCGACTGCCTGCCGGAGGGTAGGGGCCATAGTAGCCGATGCCACCGGCGCTATTTATCCCCTGAAGAGAACCATCGGGCAGCTGGGACTCGTTGGCAATAGCTTCGGGCAGGCCGGGACTATCGGCGGGTATATTGAATATAACCCAGTGGGTGAATGTACCGCTAGGGGCGTCCGGATCGTCCATAATCAGGGCTAAAGACTTAGCTTTCTCCGGAATGTTGCTCCATTCAAGACGGGGAGAAATGTTATCACCGTCACCGGTGAATTTAGGTGGTATTTTTTCCCCTTTGTTAAATTCCGGGCTGGATATAGATATCGACATTTCAACACCTCCGCTACTTTTGGTTTATCTTGATTCCCAAATCGCCGTATCCTATGACAGGTGCTCCGATAGCTGGTGGAGGCTCTGGATTTTCGGCTCTTTTATGGCCTCGTTGAAATAACTGCCGCGGTCGAGGAGAATACCAAGCATACCCGCTTGCTTGGCTCCGATGACATCAATACGGTACTGGTCGCCGACGTAGATTGCTTCTTGTGGCAAGACACCAGCCTGCCTGACTGCCTCCTTGAATATCTCTGGATGTGGTTTATTATAGCCAGAATCTAGGGAGGTAACCACTACCTGAAGAAAAGGCGTCAGCCCCAGCTTCTGGCAGAGTTGGGTTATATCGTTGTCTACGTTTGATATAAGTCCAAGGACCAAGCCCTTCTTCTTGAGTTCGTTTAGGGTGGGCAAAACATCGTCATAGAGTATCGGCTCAAACTTGATTTGCTGCATTCTTCCCAGTATGTGGCGGATAAGCTCTCTGGTAGGCTCTATACCCGCTTCTTTGAGCACTATAGCTTGGTACTGCCCCCAGAGGGATTTTTTCTCCTCGTCGTTGCGTTTGCCCATAGGAAGACGCGAGTGTTCCTGGTGGATGAACTCGTCAGCGGTGGTGATGGGATAGAGCAGTTTCTCCGGTGTTATATCAATGCCGAACTCTTTAAGCACTTCTGCCTGGATTTCTTCACGGGGTGGTTTATAACAGATGAGGGTCTGGTAGAGGTCGAAAAAGATAGCTTTAATCATAACTCGCTCCAGATTATCAAAATGCATTACCATTTTAGCTAAAAGTGGTTTCTTCTGTAAAGAGAGGCGTCGGTGGAGTGTGATTAAATTGACTTGGGCATCGGGGTATTGCTATCATTGAGGTGATGACATCAAGACTATCGCTGTTTCCCATAAATACCGAGGTGAGCCAGAGGGGACACCTGATAATTGGCGGCTGTGATACTGTGGAGCTGGCTGCTGAGTACGGCACGCCGTTGTATGTATATGATGAAGAAACTCTGCGCAGTCGCTGCCAGGAGTTCAGGAACGAGTTTGGCCAGCGCTATGCCGATACCACGGTTCTTTATGCCAGCAAAGCCTTTCTCAACCGGGCTCTGGCGACCATCTTTAAGGAGGAGGGGTTGGGACTTGACGTGGTGTCGGCCGGGGAGCTATCCATAGCCGAGTCGGTAGATTTTCCGATGGACATGGTCTATTTACACGGCAATAACAAGTCAGCCGAGGAGCTAAAGATGGCTCTCAAGCACCATATCGCCCGCATTGTGGTTGATAATTTTGATGAGCTAGAGATGCTCGGCAAGCTGGCTGAAGAGGCGGGGCATATACCTGATATTCTGCTGCGCATAACCCCGGGTGTTAACCCTCATACCCACGAACATGTAACCACTGGGATTACCGGCAGTAAATTCGGCTTCCCTTTATTCATCGCCGATGAGGCAGTTGCCCGGGCGATGTCGGCACCAAGCCTGAACCTCATCGGGCTTCACTTCCATATAGGTTCGCTAATCTCCGATGTCCAGCCGTATAAAGAAGCTATCGATACGGTGCTTGATTTTGCCGCCGGAATGAGCGAGAGGCATGGTTTTGAGCTTGAGGAGTTGAATATCGGTGGTGGCTTTGCCGTGCAGTATGCCGTGGATTTTCCAGTTCCCGCCATCTCTGTATATGCTGAGGTTGTAGTGTCCCGGATTATCCGCAGGTGCAAGCAACTGGAACTGCCACTGCCGATGCTTACCATAGAGCCAGGCAGGGCAATAGCCGCCCAGGCCGGGGTGGCACTGTATCAGGCAGGTGCGGCCAAAGAAATACCCGGTTTGCGATACTATATTACCGTGGATGGCGGTATGGCGGATAATATACGTCCGGCTCTGTATGGCGCGAAGTATGAAGCTGTGGTGGCTAACAAGATGATGATAGAGGAAGCGAATCAGGTTACCATTGTCGGCAGGTTCTGCGAGTCGGGCGATATACTGGTCAAGGATATAGAATTGCCGCCGGTGTCGGCAGGTGACATCATCGCCATCCCCGATTGTGGTGCCTATTGCCTGCCGTTAGCCAGTAACTATAACGCCTCGCTGAAGCCGGCTATTATTATGGTTAAAGAGGGCAAGGTGCGACCTGTTCGTCGTCGTGAGAACCTGCAGGACCTTATCGCTTATGACCTGCTATAGATGGTAGGATAGGAGGCTGTGATATATGTGGCGGGTAATCGGGCAGGAAAGGATGGTTTCCCTGCTTCGGCGAAGCTTGGATAAGGGGATTGTGGCACATGCCTATCTTTTTACTGGTCCTCCCCATATCGGTAAGATGACCCTAGCTCTGGACTTAGCTCGAGCGTTAAACTGCGAGGCAACCAAGCCTCCCTGTGGCGAATGTGTCTCCTGCCAGAAGATAGACCAGGGTAAACATGCCGATGTCCAGATTATCGGTTTGAACTCTATCAACGATACTAGCGGGGATAAGAGGCAGGCTGAGATTAGCATAGAGCAGATTAGGCAGCTACAGCATTCGGCTAACCTGCCACCCTTCGAGGGCAGGTGTAAGGTATTCATTATAGACAGAGCCGAGTTCTTATCCATAGAGGCGGCTAACTGCCTGCTCAAAACCCTAGAGGAGCCGGAGAGCCGGGTAGTCTTCGTTCTGCTGGCTGATAAGAGCAGCTTCATCCCGGAAACGGTTGTATCTCGTTGCCAATGGCTGAAGCTCGCCCCGGTAGCAGCTGGCGAGGTGGAAACAACACTAGTTAGCCACTGGGGCGTCGAGCCACAGAAGGCCAGACTTCTGGCAAGGTTGTGTAAGGGATGTATCGGCTGGGCGATATCGGCGGTTGAAAACGAGGACTTCCTTGTCCGTCACTATGAAATGAGGGATAAAATAACGGACATAATGTTTGCCGGTAACGAGGAGCGTTTTGCCTACGCCGCCCAGCTGGCGGCTCAGTTTAGCCAGAAGAGGGACGCGGTTCAGGAAGTGTTATGCCTGTGGCTGGATTTATGGCGAGATATGCTGTTGATAAAGGCTGGTTTCGGCGAAGCCATAATCAATATTGACTTTGAGGACAAACTTAACCGCTGGGTTGAGGGCTATAGCCTCGGCGATGTCAAGGTGTTTATCAGTGACATTCAGGCGGCTAGGGAGCAGCTGATGCAAAATGCCAGCCCATACCTGGTGCTGGAGGTCTTGATGCTTAATATGCCCGGAAGAAAGCGGGAGAGGATTTCTAAATAGTATGAAGGGCAGGAAGAAGAGCTGATGGCTGATGTTGTTGGTGTGCGCTTCAGGAGGGCGGGCAAAGTATACCACTTTGACTCGGCTGGCATTGAGCTTTCTACGGGCGACTTTGTAGTCGTGGATACGGCTCGCGGGCAGGAGTTGGGACAGGTGGTTACGAAGACGGCTCAAGATAGGGAAAACGAGAACAATAAAAACCTTAAGGCGGTGGTATGTAAGGCAACGGATGAGGATATGGAGAAAGCCGATAAGCTCAGGTTGAAGGAGAAGGAAGCTCTGGATGAGTGCGAACGGCTGGTGGCGAAGATGGAATTGCACATGAAGCTCATCTCGACCGAATATAGCTTTGATGGCAATAGACTAACAGTCTATTTTGGAGCCGAGGGCAGGGTTGACTTCCGCGAGCTTGTTCGAGAGCTAAGCCATAAGCTGAAGGTTCGTGTGGAGATGAGGCAGGTGGGACCTAGAGACGAAGCCAAGATAATAGGCGGTTTCGGCAGGTGTGGTCGTCCACTGTGCTGTACTGGCTTCTTGAGCGAGTTCAGCCCGGTCTCGATAAAGATGGCTAAGGAGCAGGATTTACCCCTTAACCCGATGAAGATTTCTGGTGTCTGCGGTCGGCTACTTTGCTGTTTAGGCTTTGAGTGTGAGCAATACCGTGCCATGAAGGAGAAGATGCCCCGGGAGGGAGAGCGTCTGTCTACAGATATGGGGATGGTCAATGTGGTCGGGGGGAATCCTCTGAAAGGGGTAATACTGGTCGAGCTGGAGAGTGGCGCCAGAGTGGAAATGCCCATAACTGATGTTGCTACCGGTAAGAAAGAGCCTCGTGGTAAGAAGCGAAAGGATTAAGAAGAACCCGGGTTAAGAGGAAGGGCTTGTTGTCAAGTTGGGTAGTTGGTTGGCGGTCAGTGAGCAAGGTATTTTTGCCAGTCGCTTGAGCTGTGTCGGTAGTGGCGGGGG
>Ga0209427_10010015_pt1 | contig 10538 bp, 5 predicted proteins | sample DeeMarSWOR136_30_FD_187465 | JGI IMG/M metagenome (GOLD analysis project Ga0209427, IMG submission 187465) | Marine sediment microbial communities from White Oak River estuary, North Carolina - WOR-1-36_30 (SPAdes) (version 2) | ecosystem: Environmental > Aquatic > Marine > Intertidal zone >...
CCCCCTATATCTATCGGACTGCTAAATTTGACTGACAGGTAAACTCTTATGCCATAAGACCGGAATACATCCGCCAGGGCTGCCACTTTCTCCAAATACAGTGGGCTCAGGATAAAGGGATTGGCATTAACACTGTTAAGGACCGTCCCATTGATGCCAATTGAGGCATTGGCTCGGGCATAATCGTAATAATATTTGTGAATATAATCTGGTAGTTTATGCCAGTCCCAAAGTGAAAAACCGGCGTAACCACGTTCAGCGGTTCGGTCCAGATTATCCCAATGATTAAGTATTCGTCGCTGTATTTTAGGGGAAGATTCAATATTTACGTTTTCTATATCCTGATAGGTTTGTAGAAGCCTTAAAAAATGAAAAACACCATACAAAAGACCTGTGGCTTCATTTGCTGTAATGATAATCACCTGTTTATTATCAAGTCTAGTATTCAGAATGATATAACTACCCTGGCTTATATTTATTAATCTATTACTAAGATTTAGTTTTTCCAGTAAAGGAGAACTTTGGTAAATTCCGACGATCACTATACCATCATTAATACTATCGACCTCCGGAACAGCCGATCCTAATAATCCTTCCAAGCCCGTGTATAGTTCTTTTTTAACCACAGCCATGGTCGAGGATTCGCCAAAGATCATCCATCCTTTAATCAATTTCTTGTAGGTTTGTAATCTTAGTGGATTAGATATCTCATCATACTTTAACCAGAGTCTATATCCATCGTCAGCATGCAGGGTATGCTCTATTTTTAAAGTGAAGAGAATGAAAATAATTAAAACTATCTTTTTCATGATATTTTGATATTTGTTATTATTTTTCAGCTGTTTTAATTACTGCATAAAAAGCCGGTTTCGGTTGAAATTTTCTGTCGAATAATAGAGGATAAGCGGTTCTTCCTCTAACAGGCCAGTTATTACTCCATGATTGTCCGTCATGCACTCCCCACAAGGTTACCCGGCTGATGGAATTGTGGTGTTTGTTTAAAACCATGAAAAGTTCGGCATAACGATTGGCCAGTTTTTCCTGCATCGAATCAGGTAACTCCTCCGGATAGGGATTAAGCTCTTTCTGGAGCTCAAAGTTGAGCGCAATATCTGCTCCCATCTCTGGTGCAGGAAGAGGCAGAATGTTCAAGTCAAGTTCAGTAATCATCACCTGAACATCAAGCATGGAATATGAGACTATACTGGCTTCTAGTTCATCCAGTGGAGGATAATCTAATCCCCAATGCCCCTGCAAGCCAATACCATCAATATGCACTCCTTTTGACTGCAGGTTGCGAACCAGCTGGACTACACTTTCCCGTTTTGCCGGTATCCACAAATTGTAATCATTATAATACAATTCTGCATCGGGATCAGCTTCATGCGCCCATTCGAAGGATTTATGTAAATAATCTTCCCCGATGATTTGCATCCAATTGGATTTACGAGGTTGCCCATTATCTTCAACGGCCTCATTAACCACATCCCAGCCATTTATACGGCCCTTGTAACGGCCAACTACTGCAAAAATATGATCACGCATTCGCCGGAGTAGAGTTTCACGATCAACCTGGTTTCCGGAATCATCTTCAAAAACCCAGGCCGGTGTTTGATAATGCCAGATAAGGGTATGACCCACCATAAACATGTTGTTTTTTTCTCCTAAAGCTACAAATGAATCTGCAGGTGCGAAATTATATTTGTTTGGCTCTGGATGGATAGATTCCCATTTCAAAATGTTTTCAGGGGTAATGCTGTTAAATTGTTTTTCTATTATTTTAGTTGAAGCTGTTTCTAACCCCCTTATCTGATCATAATTAAGGGCTGTGCCAATATAAAATAAATTCTTAAATGTCTCTTTTAATGAAGGTTGACCACCAAGCGAGCAATTAATAACCAAGACAATAAAACAAGCCATTGCGAGCAATTGAATAGCTTTAGTTCCAAACCGACTTCTCATTTCTTTCTCCTTTGAATGTTAACGTATTATAATGTTTACTAACCTGTAAATCAATTTTCTTTTGGTTGCAGGAAAATAAAGCTGGATTAACTTAACATAAATTTTATTTATTTAATCCTATGTGAAAAATAGATAATTTTAAAGAAAACTCAGAAAAACTCATATCATTGCAATACTTAATTCCCGTCTAGCCACTGGTCAGGACGACATATATCAGGGCCAACCTGGTATGTCTGAAACTGGACTTACTTTCGAATAGTTGTTTCAGCATCTCGTCTTTCATCAATTAAGACCATGTTCCGTAAGGCATCCATCCAGGAAAATGAATTCAGGGTGACAATGTAGAAGCACAGTCTATCAGGTTTATTTTCAAGTTATTTAGGATAAAGTCACAATTTTTTAATTTAATGAGTCTTATTTTCCTTCCTTCTTGTCAAAATGATGATTCTGGTGATGTATCACTATAGGTTGGTCATTTTTTACATTTTTTGCTTTTTAACAAAAATGATCCAATTGTTGGTTGTACCATCTTCTGCAATTAACGTATACGTTACAGCTGAAGAAAAATCGTTTAAAGTAATTCCATTTATTTGTTCAATATCATTGATGTAAACTTTAGTGTCTTTCTTATAAACATTATAAGATGCGGCCAAGTTTGTTATATCGGCCTGACCAGAAATTTTTAATTCTACGGTTCGATTAAAGAAATCTATCTTTGTTTTAGAGATCTGCTCTTTGAAGCTAAAAGAAATAATATAAGGGGGTGGATTCTCAAAGTTTTGACCAGGTAAGAGTATACCCATATCCAAAACTCTGAAATTTTCCTTCATCATTTCAGGACTAAAGACGTTATAGAGTTCTTCAGGATCCAGTAAACCTTTCCATTCTTTTAATGCTTCAGGTGAATTTTCTGCATAGATTACATTTGCTCCTGCATAATCACCGCAATATGCCCCATATTCCTGTAATGCTTTTGCAATTATTTTTCCACTTACTGATAAGCTGGAATTTTCGATATCATATTCCGGATCAAGTTGAATCCTTCCGCCCATTGGGATTCCTGAAGTGTTTTTAATATTATGATTAGTCGCTTGGGCCGTACTGGCAGGTGCTATAAAGAATTCCGATCTGCAATGATCGTAAGCAAAGACAAGGGCATGTTCAATCTTTCCAGCTTTTATCTCTTCAACTCTTATTAAACCGGCAATTAATGGGAGACCGCTGGCACGTGCTCTGTGGGAATCAAATTCTCGTTCAACCGCATACCATGGTTCAGCAACTCCTGTTCCGGTTAGATCAGTAACTGCACCCAAACCAGTACTCCATTCGTTATTTTCACTCTTCCTTACCCACCACATCCCCCATTCTAGATTCTTTGCTTTATCTATTATACATAAATGATTATCGCCACCCTCTGGAGGAGAAGGAACCGCATTAGAAGGGATTGGTATTTGTCTGGGTAAGGTAAAGCCCTTTCCGTATACCCCCTTTCTTGAATCCTGTACATTGTATTTTGGTGTGGTATCGGAATTCACAAAATAAACTGGAATAGACCATGCATTCATATTTATGTAGAGTGTACCCCTGGATGCAAAATCATTAATTAACTCGTTGGAGTTTGGATCAATTTCGGGTTTTTCCGGAATTTTCTGGTTCCAGGGACTGTCGTTCGAAAAAGGTCTCCAAACATGTTTTGATGTTTGGGAAAATACAGCACTAAAAGTAATGAGTAATAGGAATAAAATTTTTATGAATTTCATAGGCATAGAATAATTTTGCAAAAAATTATATTACAATTTAGCTGTAGTCCTAGTAGAATCAAAAAATTTAAAAAATTGATATGAAAAGGAATAAATATTATATGTCTCCGTAAGGGTGGAATATGATGACAAATGATACATCTCGATAGACATGTTATATACAAATTTAATATTAATAATTATAATTAGTGTTTTTACTCCGAGAATATTTATAGTAACATATTATTTATATTATATTTAGTAAAACAGTCATTTCGAGCGAAGTCCCGGTTGACCGGGAGGAAGCTGAGAAATCTTTATAAGTTCAATAGATTCCTCCCCGTCTGGCCGCCGGACAGGCACTTCGCTCACTTCATTCGCTTCGGTCGGAATGACTTTTAAATCATTTTTTTCGGAGTAAAGTAAACATTCATATTTTTTTATTATAATCTCTTTGAATATAATTCAGATTTTGAATTTAATAGTTATAAAAGTAAATTTTATATATTATTAAAAATATTTGTGAATATTATTAGTATTCTTGCATAATGGCAACAGATAGAGCAGAACGATTTGTTTAAATAACTGAGTCTTATTTGTGCAAAGCGTTGAGTTAAATTACAGGATACCAGAAATCTTATTTTCTAAAGATATAACCTTCCCCTTTTGGTTGCCCTCTTTATTACATCAAGGAGGGAATGGGGGTGAATCAAGAATCAGTTTCAATATTGAGCTTTATAATAATTTATTCTATTTAGATAAATTCCTGGATATACCTATAATTAAAAGGGAGAAAATACCATTTTAGTGAAATCGCAGGTTACTATTTCAATCACTGTTATTGGTCATAATGAGAAGTTTCATATAAAAGAGATGCTTCCATCTCTGAAATGGGCGGATGAAGTAATTTATGTTGATTGTGATAGTTATGATGGTTCATTTGAACTCGCCCGGCAACTCGGTTGCATCGTATTTCGCAGACCCAACAATCCCAATTTAAATATTAATAAAACCTTCGGGATTAATCAGGCTAAAACAGACTGGATTTTTTATTTGGATCCTGATGAACGGATATCAGAAGAACTTGCTAATGAAATTAAAAAGACCATTGCAAGCAAGAGTCCCTATAATGCATATCTATTAAACAGGAGAAATCATTATTTCGGACGCTGGCTCCGTTATGGTAGTCAATATCCCGATTCCCAACTTCGTCTTTTTAAGAAAGGATGTGCCCATTTTCCTCAAAAACATGTTCATGAGCGGCTCAAAATCGAAGGTAAAATAGGAAAGTTGAAGAATGACCTATATCATTTTCCTTATTTATCAATTTCTCAATATATTCAAAAATTCAATTTTTATACCTCATACGAAGCAGATTATTTATATCAGACAGGAATAAATCCAAATTATAGACTCACTCTACTCTATTGGTTTATTAAGCCAATAAGTCGTTTTATAAGAAGATATATATTTAAAATGGGATTCAGGGATGGATGGCAGGGTTTATTTGCAGCGATATTCGATTCCATCAATTATATTGTTCGTTATTTCAAATTCATTGAACTGTATAAAACTAATAAATGATGATATTGCAAAAGATCTTATTAATTCGTACAGATCGAATAGGTGATGTGATATTAACCATTCCCATGATTTCGGTTTTACGTGAAGTTTATCCTCAAGCCCATATCTCCTTCTTAACCAGATCATACACTGCCCCACTACTAAAATACCAGAAAACACTCAATGAAATCATAATTTATCAACCGGAAAATCAACATAAAGGAATTATAGGAACGCTAAGTTTATCAAGAATTCTTAAATCTAAGAATTTTGATATTGCTTTTCTTTTTTATCCCTCGCCACAACTAGCAATAGCCTTAAAGTTAGCCCATATTCCCAGAAGAGTAGGAAGCGGATTCAGATGGTATTCCTTTTTATTTAACCAACGAACTTTTGAACATCGTAAACATGGGAAAAAACATGAGTTGGAGTATAATCTTTCACTACTAAACCATTACATTCCAAAAATCCCTTCACCCTCAGACATCCGATTTGATTTCCAGAAAAATAACAAACTTACTCAACTAAAAAATAAAGCACTTCAGAAATATCATATTAAAAAAAACTATATCATTATTCATCCTGGAAGTGGGGGATCATCCCCTAATTTACCTCCCAGAACTTTTCATCAAATGATTCAGTACTTACTAAAGAAACTTAATAAACCTATTTTGGTTGTTGGAGATAAATCTGAAGAAAAATTACTGAATGAGGTAATTGATTCACTTTGCTCTGATCGATTACATTTAGTTTGTGGGGCATGGGATTTAGAGACTTACATGGCAGTTATTGCACAAAGCAGTCTCTTCATCTCAAATAGCACGGGCCCGTTGCACATCGCCAGGGCTTTTGATGTTCCATTAATTGGATTTTATTGTCCGGCAATTCCCTGCTCTCCCGAAAGATGGGGACCTTATAACAAGCTTGATTCCATTTTATCACCAAACATAGAACCTTGTAAATCATGTAATATGGATAAATGTCCTTACGACAACTGTCTGGATCTGATTAAATGGGAGTCAATTCAAACCTTATTAGACCAACACATAAATAGATTGACAACTTCCTAAGAAGCTTAATTCTTCTGCGAATCGAACGTTTCCAGAATATCTTACTTCTTTATAGACTGCCAAAGGGCTTTCAATATAATCTCAAAATCGAGTAAAGTAGATTGATTTTTCATATAATAAAGATGATATTTCTCTTCTTCATCAGGAGAATTGATCTTCGTCTTATTAATCTGAACTAAGCCTGTTAACCCAGATTTATATAAGGGTTGTATATCTCCCCCTTTCTCAGTTATGAAGCGAATAGGTGCACCTACTACTGACAATCTACCAATAAGAATAAGCCAGTATAATACCCATAAAGAGATGAAAGAATGCCCCTTTTTTTCTGTTATTATAAATATTCGGTTTTTTTGATCTCCATGTGTTGCGACTCCCCTCCAATCCAATTTTTTTCTTACGAAAATATAATATAGAAAAAAAACTGGAGAGCACAAAAAGACAAAAGGGAATGAGATGAGTATATCTACTATTCTTTTTAGAGTTCTATTAAATTTTTTACCAATAGCATAATCTATTTCCACTAGCGGATAATCATCAAGTTTTTCTATATGAGACTTGCCAATCACTACCTCAAGATTGGAAGGTACCATTTTAAACTCAAGATCCGATTTAGTACAATTTGACATTGTTTTTAAGATTTTTTCATAGCTTAATGATCGTGCAGAGAAAATAATTTGCTTGATTCCATAAATTTTAATTATTTCCATCAAATTATCTAATGAACCAAGATATTTATCATTATCAATTGTCTTTGATAAGTTATTTTTCTCCACAGAAACCCAGCCTCTCAGATCATAATCGATATCTTCTCTTGTTTGCAGTTTTATATAGAGTAGTTTTACATCTTTTCCACTACCAACGACCAGGGTTGGTTTACTAAAAAGATCTCTGCCGAGAATAGACCTTTCACCTTTGTAATATCGGCGAATAAGAACTCGCCAGCCAACCATAAATAGGGAACTTAATAGAAAACTCATTAAGACCACCATTCGAGAAAATCCAAATTGTTTTAGGAAAAAGGTTAAAAATGCCAATAGGATGAAAGTCAAAATATTGACTTTTACGATTCCTTGTATAGAAAGACGATGATTTGGATAAATTTCGAAATAATAAGAGATACCGAGGAACAATATTGTTGCAATGAAATTAATAGTCCAGAATTGAGTAAAATAATCTTCCCATCTAAACCCACGACCCAGTTCGAGTCTGACAATAAAAGAGAATATAATCATTACATTCAGGATAAATGTATCTAATATGACGGGAAAATGATTGCGTAGGAAGTTTTTAAAATAAATAAATATGCCTCTTAAAAATATTCCAAGAGCCACGATCCATCTGAACAGAAAAATGGAAGATGGTGCATAATATTTCTGGAAGAACTGATATAGTGACCGATTAAAGGTGATTACATAATCTACCTTATCTTTTTTGGTACTTTCTCCTTTGTAGTGAACAATCTGGGTGGTCGGAACATAATATATTTTATATTCTTGTTGATTTATCCGGTGACATAAGTCAATATCTTCGCAATACATGAAGAATCTCTCATCAAAATAACCAACCTTTTCAAGTACTGATTTTTTTATCATCATAAAAGAACCCGAAATGGCAGGAACTGCATATATATTATCAGGACTAAGGTATGTCAGATTATATTGTCCAAATATTCTACTTTTCGGGAATATTTTACTAAGTCCCAATACCTTCCAAAGAGCAATAGTTGGTGTTGGAATACCATGCCGGCAGTCAATTGAAAATCTCCCATCTGGATTAATGATCTTGCATGTTGCTGCACCAGCATCCGGGGTATTTTCAAAAAAATCCAGAAGTTTTATAAAAGTATCTTCCTGTACCACCGTGTCAGGATTGATTAAAACAATGTAATCGCCACTCACTTGTTGCAATGCTTGATTATTGGCTTTGCCGAAACCAACATTTTCTTTATTGGCAATCAATTTTATGTTAGGAAACTGCTTCTGAATATAATCAACACTGCCATCAACCGAATTATTATCAACTAACCAAAACTCATTTGTTATATTTCTCAGGGCACGTTCCAGTGAATTGATAGCCTGTGCCAGATATTCCTTAACATTGTAGTTAACAATAATAACAGAAATCTTGGGATTCTCTGATCTTTTCGAACTATTCATTGGATTATTTAATTTTTATATCCCCTATTACACACTCTGCGACCGTTGAGGTCTAATTTTCCTATTTTTCTTGAGGTGCATTATTTTATTCACTCCATTATACGGCTTAAGTATCAACAGAATCATGGTGCGAATAGAGATTCCGAGGTCCATTCTGAGAGACATGTTCTCGATATAGTAAATATCATACTTTATCCATTCCTGCAAAAGTTTATGCGAAAGTTCGAAATGATATTTTACCTGTGCCAGGCCGGTCAAGCCGGGACGAATAGATACCCTCCTGTGCAAAAATCTTGGGGTTGCACTGAATTCACGGTACCATTCAACTGGTTCCGGCCTGGGACCCACAATACTCATATCTCCTAAGATCACATTAAAAAGTTGAGGTAGTTTATATAATCGGTAACGATAGAGGAATAGCATAAAAGGTTTTAACTGATTCACAGTATCGGCTGTACCGAGGTAGAGTGGATTATCTTCGTAATGATATTCTTCCGGACTCAAGCGGAATACATACATGGAAAATGGAATACCGTACTTGCCTAATATTGGAATTTTCACCAGAACTGGTTTTCTAAGCAGAAAATATAGAATGATAGAACTGAGTACAAGAAAAGGAGAAATGAGTATTAAAGCCAGGGTTGATATGGTAATATCGATTAACCTTTTAATCAACCATTGCCATAAAACCATATTCTCGGCAAAAACCTGCATATAACCATGACTGACTAAATTGGGACGCTTACCCGATAGAATTTCAACCATTCCTGGCGGGATCTTGATTTTGACTTCCTGCGGTTCGCATAAGCTTAATATCTGGATAAAATCACTGCTATTCTTTTCAGGTAAGGCAATAATGATTTCTTCAATTTTATGTTTATGAATAAGTTTAGGTAAGGCAGTGAAATTTCCCAATACCGGTAATCCCCGAAACCTCGTTCTTTGAGCTTTTCTTGACACGAATCCAACAATATTAAAAATGAGGTGAGGATTATATTGGATATCTTCCAGCACTTTCCTGCCTATCTCGTTACAGCCAATAATCAAAGCATTACGTGGTGAATATTCGAATAACTTGTATTTTTTTTCCATAATGATAATTAATAACCTCCCCCCGTTCACACAAAGCAACATTATGATCCAGTAGCTAAGAATAGATAGCAATTGGGAACGGTTCACCAGTTGCTGATAGTCCAAGGTCATTAATCCGATAAACAAAACTCCAAAAGTAATGACTTTTGATATTCGTAAAGTTTTTTCAAATCGGGAAATATCCCAATCCATACGATAAAGATTATTCAGATAGAAGAGAAATATCCATCCCAGCAATAAAAGAATAAATACTGGACTGGAGAAATATTCTGATACCGGCCGATAGTATGCTTCCGCAAATAAACCAGATTGGAATTTCACCCAATAAGTCAAATATAATGCGATATTTATGGCAAAAATATCCGAAATCAGTAAAATCAATATGTGCCAGATGCGATGAAAGTGTAGGGGAGCTCTGGATTTTACAACACCTGTTCTCTGGAACTGATTCGACAGGTTTTGCCAGGAAAGTCTGGTTTCCACGTATCCTAATCGATAAATCCAAAATAATGCATATATAAATCCAATAATAAACAAGAGTAATCCGATTATACCCTGATGAAATACCATAAGTAAACCAAGTCCAGCATAAAAAGCTGTAAAAATATAAAGCAACCAAACAGTTTGTAAATGGGTTAAACCGAGATTAAGCAGGCGATGATGAATATGTTCTGCATCGGCTAAAAAAGGGACCTTGCCCTGCCCTAACCTACGAAGGAATGAAACCAGTGTATCAGATAATGGCACCCCAAAAATAATGAGAGAGGCCAGAAAATAGACATGATGACTGGCTGCCACCTTCATGGTTTCAATGGAGAAAAATGCCAGGATATAACCTAATTGCAGGCTTCCAACCTCCCCCATAAAAATTGAAGCGGGGTGATAATTAAATTTCAGGAAACCCAAAATACTTCCGGTTAATCCCAATCCAAGAATTATTAAGAACAGATTGTTAA
>Ga0209427_10010016_pt1 | contig 10537 bp, 10 predicted proteins | sample DeeMarSWOR136_30_FD_187465 | JGI IMG/M metagenome (GOLD analysis project Ga0209427, IMG submission 187465) | Marine sediment microbial communities from White Oak River estuary, North Carolina - WOR-1-36_30 (SPAdes) (version 2) | ecosystem: Environmental > Aquatic > Marine > Intertidal zone >...
CGGCGATGGAACGCAAGAGCATCCCGTACTTGACCTCTGGATCATCGAGGACATCCACAATCACTAAATAGCGTGTTTTGATTTAAACAGCGCATGTAACACATTTTCGAAGGTATTACCACCAAATTTGGCCGCTTCACCCAGTAACAGGTGGGCCAGGACGATGTCAGACGAACGTTCTGGTTCTAATTCTTGTATATCTAGTTCCCGAAGAGAGAAGTTAGATGCGTGGACATGTCTTCGTATACTCTCCGTTTTCCGCGTATCTCCAGGATACACGATAGCACTGATGACACTGTGTGGAAAATGAGTGGTCAAAAAATAGAGGCTTGTCTTGCCTGACCCTGCATCTAATATTGTATACTCCTTTTCAGTGTCAACCCTCTCAAATAGGTTGGTGAGGATTTTTTTATGATGCGGATACTGCTCCAGTGGATTCATTTCCATGATATCTTAGCCATCCACTTGCTTAAATAATTTCATATGCGGAGTTATCAAATCTGTGGGCTTTTGACGTGTAACAGAAGAATTCTATACTTAGTGACCTTAACTCATCCTTGGGTTGGTTATGGAATATGGATACTCAATAGGAATTACGGCAGTTGAACATGATACAGGTACCGTCGCTTCTTACCAGCATCCAAGCGCGGCAAATCCTCCTCACATTCTTCGATTCGGTCTTCACACAGATCGAGGTTGCCTTCTGCCCGAAATTCTTCCATGAGTTCTGTGGCAGCCTGAAGTTGTCGGCGCCAAATTTCCTTCTCCCTCTCAGTAAAATCCCACGTCTTAAAGGACATTTCATGCTTTTTCAAAGCCTGAGCGAGATTAGTATTATTCGGAAGCAGAATATCTGGGGTGTCATTGGCAAAGCAGTATTGAAAAGAGAAAAGGCCCATTTGTCCATGGGGCGTCAATAATGCTTTCATCTGCCCAATGGTCTTCTCCAAGTTCTCCGCGAAGTGAAGAGTAGCAATAGCGATAATAGTATCGACGGAGACCGGTAACGATAAATTGTTCAGATCTCCTTCCTGAAATTCTAGCCGGTCCCTTTTCTTTTGGGTTCGAGCCTGGGCACGCTCAATAGCTCCACCTGCAATATCAATGCCAAGAACATGTGCGTGGGTCAGATCGGAAATATACTCGGCGATCTTCCCTATTCCACAGCCTACGTCCAGAACTCTGTTTTCTGATGTTAAATTGAGCACTTCCAGTAATTTTTCCAGCTGCATCATGTCCATCAGGTTGGCTTGGCACAGATCCTTACCGAAAACGCGTTCACAGAATAAAGAATGAGCCGTGCTCCTCTCGCTTCTGATTAGTATATTGCTGTATCTTTTACCAATTCGTTCGGTTCGCGCGCGGGCAGCATAGGGCCTGCCCAGATCTGTCAAGACATAGACGGAACCGTCACGTTGGATCAGTCCTTTCGTCAGTAAACTCTCAAACGCATTCGTCCAATCTGCAAGCTTTGCCTGTTTGCCTGATGTCCATTTTTGAATTAATATTCCACGATTGCGAAGGTTTTTAGGAGTAGAGGTGAGCTTTTTCCCGGTTTCCTCATCATCAGGATAGCGCTCTATAGATCGAATTGCATCTAAGAGTTGTTTTTCTTCTTCTGATAGTTGGACCATCATTCATTTCTCCTATCCACATTTATAAATTTTGGCCTTGTATTATACTATTCTGAATATGAAATGGTTTCTTCTACAAATTGGCTAGAAAAGCTTTCAACTGCAAAAAAGCAATCAACGCATATGAAGCACTAAAGATCAGAACTCTTGAGAACTTTCAAATTCACGATGCAGTGATTCAGATCAGTTTCCAGGGATACTAACTACAAATAATCAATATAATGAATTGTCCAGTTGTTTTCTATTTATCTAGTTGCTTTCTAAAGGCATTTTAGGCAGATTCTGCAATTGGAAAGATTGAAAAGGGGCTGTCAAATTTGTGGCTTTTGTTACACGTGTAACATTGGGTGAATTTATCTTTATTGTTTATTCTATCAACAAAAAGATGATATAAACTCAGAGAAACTCCATCTCCCGAACCTTGACAACTTTAAAAGGCGAAGATTTAAAAATAGACGAGTACCAAAAAAACTGTGGATGAAACCTTGTTCAGAAAAGGGAAACTATTCAAAGAATATGCCGAATCTTCAGATTTTGAGAAGGTGTATAAGAATGCTTCAATTTCTGTTGGGGATGAAAAATTCTTTTCCTCTCTCACATTGAAGGTACTCTGTATATCAGAGCACTGGTGCGGAGATTGCAAACGCGAGGTGCCCCTTTTAGCATATATCGCACACAAAGCAGGATGGGATTTCAGGATTTTTGGAAGGGATGAGAACCCTGCCCTCTTGGAGAAATACACTACTGAAGGCAAAAGTGTAATTCCCGTATTTGTCTTTTTTGATGAAAATTTTAAAGAAAGAGGAAGGTTCGTAGAAAAGGCTCCTGAAGGAAAGACGACTCTTGAAGTTCTCAAAGAGATCTTGGGGAAAGACATTTCCAGCAAGATATGATAGTGGCATATCTGGTGTACTTCAATGCTTCAATGATGTACCGCACAGCGCCTTATCTGCATTACTTAATTTTCCATCCCTCTCGTATCAAAGTCCTATCAGAATTCCTTTTTCGGATTGACCAAAAAATTCTTAAGGACTAAAAAGAAAGAGAAGAAATATTTTGAATGGATAAATGCAGTGTAGAGATCTTCGCATAGAATGATACACTGCATACATGGACAATTGAGTGAATAGTTAAAAATAAATAAAGGAGGTGATACTACGGCAGAAAAAAAACCGGAAGAAATTCCCAAAGAAAAAGGTACAACGTGGGGCAGCCTTCGTAATCATGATACTGAGGACATTGGCATTGGTAGAGCTCAACAGGTATGGGTTTCTAACAACAGGGTATCCAGCATGAATGTGGAAGCTCGTACCTACGGGACCAATAACATTGAAGATACTCAAGAAGTATTTCCTGGGCGCACAGCCGAATTCGTGGCCCCTTCAGGAGAGTACTGGGCTCAAGTTAGTATCAAGGGATTGGGCACTGAGACTCAATCTGCGTCTGGGAACGTCACATGGTCTTAGGGTCGCAAGTCTTGCAGCCACAGTTTTAGAGGTAGAGACTGGTCAAGTTCTTGGTGTTGGGTTCGATTGATTGGTTTGGTTTTTTACCCTACTTGCGATGTGAAAAATACATAACATGCATAACATGTGAATCATGCTTCCATTGTGTAACAGTAGACCCCACATGCGACGAGGAGACCTGCAGAGGGATCACCTGCGATTGACGCAGCTGATATTTATTTTTTTTCTCCTTTTGAGCTAGATCAGATAGATGAGATTAAAGTGAAGATACAGATACTGGAAATTACTAAGCTCTGAAAAGGTTTATAAAACAGGATATGCAAGAAAAATCATGAATGGAAACGGTGCTGGTTCTATTTTAGGTTCACTACTTTTGATTTCTGGGGTTACCCCTTTATGCTGTGTGGCTTTGAGATGCCTGCAAAGGTGGTCCAACACAAATCCCCACTATACAAGGCAGGGGAGGGGATACTATGTCAACTGACCAGGGTTATGCGCCAAAGGATGTATGGGATGCCTACCACACCTCAAAAGAAGAGGTGGGCGACGATTTGAATCCTTCTGGCTGGTGGGCAGAGCGCTGGCTCGAATTCATTAAACATCATCCAATCCAAACTATCATCGACTTAGGATGCGGCACGGGCGGCGACTCACTGGTGGTGGCGCGCAGTGGGTATACCGCCACCGGGATCGACTTCTCCCAGGCAGCTATTGATCGAGCGAGGCGGAAGGCAGCACACGAGGGATTGCTTATCCACTTTCAGGTAGCTGATCTAGCTGCGCCGCTGCCGTTTGACGATGCCGTCTTTGATGCTGCGATGGGCAATGTATCACTCCACCTGTTCTCAGATGCAGTTACCCACCAAGTATTTGCTGAAATTTGGCGTATCGTCAGGTCGGGAGGCTACGTCATGTTCCACGTCAACTCAGTACAGGATATGCCGTACCGCGCCAAACGCTACACCCGCGTGGAGGAACTGGAGCCGTACTTCTATCGTGAAGTACACGGCCAGACCATGCACTTCTTCACCAAAGCATACTGCTACGAACTGCTATCAAACTGGAAGATACTCAGTCTGCGGCATCTTGAGTTGAGCGGAGATAATGGTGAAGTCTTCAAATGTGTCTGGCAGGCCGTGGGGCAGAAGCCTTAACAGAGTTGAGCCCTTTTATGGCTTTGGTTGTGGTAGTATTTGCCAGGAAAATGATGCGCTAGATTGGTCATTGAACAATTCAATAGGTTGTCACATTTCCGGGGATAGACCTAGTAGATTCATGAATTTTCTCTTTATAGCTTAATTATTGATGAAATGATATATTATCTGAAATGTTACACGTGTAACATTGACCTCTAAAGACTTGACAACCCCCTTTAATAGAAACATTTTTAAAGGGTGCATCATACATCCATTTACAAAGGAATTATGACAAAGGGTTCACAATCTCGATTATTCGGATTCACGGATCTTCTCTGTTTTAGTTTTTTTGTAAAAATTCAGACATCAGTCTGAGGAGTTGAGAAATTTGAAAGGAACAGTACAATGGTTCAACGCGAGAAAAGGATACGGATTTATCCAGGGAGAAGATGGACAAGATGTCTTTGTTCACCAATCTGCCCTCCCCATGGGAATCTTTCTCGATGAGGGAGACAGCGTTGAATTCGAGAGAGAAGAAGCAGACAGAGGACCACGTGCAATAGATGTACAGAAGCTGTAAGTCTGGTTCACCTTCATTTTAAGGATGTAATCCATCCCTTTCTTTTTTTGATTTATTTTTTTCCTTTACAAAGCTAGACCAGGAACCCATCTTCAATATGGTTATACTCAAGTTGAAGACAAGCTTGAAATCTCAGCTTCAGAAGTCAATAAATATGTCGGTAGCTATTTTTTGGGAAAACTATGTTTCCCATTCTAGTGAAAGATGAAAATAAGTAATAATCCTCTACGAAGGATTGCCAATCTGTTTCTGCGGAGAAATTCTCATATTGAAATAATAAGTACGACCGGGTGATCCAGTCGGCAACGGCACCGTCTTCAGAAGGCAGTGCCCATTCGGATGTGCGGGTTCAAATTCCGCCCCGGCCGTTGATGTTATGTAGAACTCTTTGTTGTGGAAGTATATAAACCTACCGGGATTTAAATCCATGATATCCATCATTTACTACATTTCCGGCATAGATAGCATTTGCTACATTTCCAACATAGACCACAAATAGAGAGAGTTTTGTTCGAGAGAGAGCAGCAGTAGCATTTGGGAAGGTAAAGGGTGAGAAAGCAGCAGACCCTTTGATTAAAGTTCTTACCCCTGTGAGATCCGATGCTAACCTTATATAAATACCTTATTTTTAGAATTTCTTAATCTTAGAACTTCTTTGTGAATTAAAGATACAGAAAACTTAAGAAATCTGAGAAAACGAAAAATGAAGATTTTCGGGGAGCTCCGTTTCTAGATGCAGGATGTTACACGTGTAACAATGTCTTTTTTGTGGATTCTTCAGTTTTCTTTCTGGCTTTACCCTTTCGGGGGGTTCAGATGTAACAGAGTTGAGACAACCACCAAAACGATAAACTTAAATACTCAACAGCCATCTTGAAAACTCTCAAGGACAGACGAATCGTTCTCCAAGAGAACTATGAGGTTTAACAGAAGGTGTATTTATGTCTTCAAGAGTTGCTGTAGTCGAGTTTAAAGAAAAAGAAAATATTAAAGAATCATTTAACAAGGCCCTCCACTTAATTGGAGGAATAGAGATATGAACACGTCCAAAAGATCTGTAGTCATAAAAGTGGGAGTGTACTCTCACAAGGGAGGAAACCATTCATCAGTTGAGGTAGTCAATGCAATCTGCAATACTTTCAGGAATGCTCCTCACATTTTTCTTGCTGAATCAGATAACTATCAAGGGACAGGTACAGAAAGGCTCCACGTTTGGCAGGAGCTCTTCAGTGAGCAGGTTATACCATTCAACGTGTCAGATGATACTGATACACAAAAGGTGACACTTGCTGGTCAAGAAATGGACCTTTCCCATATTCTCTTCAAGCCCAACATCTTTGTAAACACACATATATTTCGCACGTACGAGAGAGGGAGTATTTTGAAAAACCTGTTCGGGTGCATCCCTGATCCAAAGAAATCAAAGTTTCACAAGGATACCATTTTCTTCCCTTTGCTTGCAGACATGTATGAGGCAATAGGTGGGATAGATCTGGCCGTTTTGGATGGCACATATCTCTGGCACAAGGGAGGAAACCTGTGTGTGCCTGCGAACATTCTCGTATTAGGTAAAGATGCTGTAGCTGTGGAAACGGTGGGAGCTCACCTCGCTGGGTTGAAGCCTGAAAAGATGCCAGTCATTCAAGAATTTGTGAAAAGGGGATTAGGCGAAGGAGATTTAGAAGAGATTGACATTGTGGGAGCACCCTTTGATACCCTCAAAGAAAAGTGTAAATCTGCTCGAAAAAATCTCAAAGAGGTGGTGGCACGTGCACCTGCTCCTTGGTCTCCTTCTCAAGCAATTGACACGTTAATTCGAGAGGGATTTTTTAATCTCCCGAATAGAAGAACAAGAAAAGATGCGGAGAAAGCATTAGAGGATCATGATGCACGTGCAAGAGGTAGATCAAAGATAATTGTGACTACTTTAACCCGAAGAGTAAAAAAGGGTGTCTTGAAAGGAACTAAAGGTCCAGATGATTGGATTTACTGGAAAGATTGATCTTTTGGATTTTTAGTCCATGATAGTGTTGGACAGATTAAGACGAACGTGTCACCTGAAAGAAGACTACCCTTTACGAGATTCCAATTAACTGAAGAAAAAAGAAGAGACACCTTACAGTATTCAAAGAAAAGTACTATCCCGACCAATTGTAAAGAAATACACAATACGATGATCAGAAGTACGTCTCCAACTACCAGAACCCATGAACCTTTTCCCACAGTGCCAGCAAAATCGCTACAATCCCCAGTATGCACAGCAGTATTCTCTCGTAAACCACCTCAACGTTATGTAACCATTCCTCGCATTCAGACACTTTCTCTGCATCTCCCAGTTCTTCAAATTCGTCTCTGGCCTGGATGAAGCTCTTTTTTGCCCACGGATATTTGAAAGTCTCAAACTGGTTCTTACCCTTTTCAAGTAATGTTTCTGCATCTTTGAATCTCTGCATTTTTTCACATGCAGTGATCATCTCTCTGCATTTAGATTCTCTTTCTGTATCTTTCAAAATCCTGTATTGGTTTAGAAGGTTCTCAAACTGTGGTTTAGCTTTCCTATAATTTCCCTGTTCAAAAGCTTCCATAGCTCTCTTAAATGCACTATCTGCCTGAATCTTCTGTAGAAAGCAGATTTTCTCCCAGAGTTCTCCCAGAATTTTGGGATTGGTTTTCGAAATGAGGTTGTATCGGCCGTAAAGAGACTTGGCTCTCTGGTAGTAAGAAAGAGCCAGATCTATATCCCCTGATTCCTCATAACGTTTAGCCATTTTCGCATATTCCCTCCCTGAAGAAGAAAACACCAAAAGAAACGTAAAATCATTGTGCTTTTTTGATTTTCCCTCATAGTAGATGATAACCTGTTCTCCTTCTTCCACTTTCGTAGGTTCCAAGTACCTCAATTCCAGTAATTCTGCACCTTTGGGGAGGGTAACTACTCCTGTATGGGATTCTTCCTCTTCAGACCTGTACGACCATTCAAAAATGAAAGCTTTGTCTTTTTCTTCTTCCATAAAATCCATGAGATCGAATTCAATGCCAAATATGAAGGGTTCAGGCACAGATTTACTGAATAGCAGCATAATGACGCGTTTATTTGTTTCGCTGTCATAGTAAACGTTGTGCTCAATTGGATCTTTAGATTCGTATTCGTATGCTTTGACATTTCTGACCCAGATCTCTCTAGACACCTCCAGAAATTTGTAGGGGTAAGTGCTTTTCCTCAGGAGAACTACTGCTTCCACGTGGACAGATCTGTCGGTACGAGGTTCAAATTTCCACGATATATCGGGACCATCCTCTTCGCAGAACACTCGTTGATTTAAAGGTAACAACAAGAATAAGAACAAAAGTACAATTGTAGTGATTCTCAAAGTCTTTTTCTCCATTTCATCACCATTCTCTCATGGAAAATCCCATATGTGGTTCGTACACAGAAATGGAAATTGGTTATAAGAACCCATTCATGAAGGAGACTGTAATGTTGCATTCTCTTTTGAAGGTTGAAGAGATTAGATGCTATTTCTTTGAAGCTACTGTCGAAACAACCTAGCTGGCTCACATTCTCTACTGTGAAACCGAGTTTATAAACCTATTGAATGTATAGGTTGTCACATTTTCAAGCTGGCCGCTTTTAACCCTTTATATTATCAATTTTTCCAGTATTGTGTGAATCGATGATAGAATCTCACAATGTTACACGTGTAACATATTTGAGACAATCACCAAAACGGTAAGTTCAAATACTTAACATCTTGACACAAAATTATTCATCGAAATCAAGAAACAGTATTCTTTTGGATATTAAAAAGTGTAATTTTCGTCTATACAATCTCCATATGGGTGAAAGGCAAACTTTGTCAATCTTTTCTCCAAGACAAAATTACACTTCCCCACATCACAATGAGCGAAATCATAACAGTGCCAAGACAGAATCCTTTATCTGCTTCTTCACAAGAAGCGATCCACTCTTTGCACTCTTCAATCTTTTCTTCATCACCTAGCTCTATAAATATGGCGAGAGCTTCTTCGAACTTGGCTTTAGCTTCCTCATATTGCTCTTGTTGGAAATAGGTAACTCCCTCATTGAAGAGAGCTTCAGCATCAGCTCTTAATTGTGCTTGCTCTATATAGTGGGTACACTTATCAATGTAATCCTGGCATTCACTGACCTTTGCAGAATCGTTCACAGAATTGTACTTACTCTGAGCCTCTATAAAGAGCGCTTTTGCTGATTTGTAATCCTCACTGTTAAATGCTGTCATTGCCTCTTCAAATTTTTCCTCTGCAAGCTGCGTATTGTGTTCTAAACGCTGCCTTTCAGCAAGGTTCTTACACTCTGTAACTTTTTCTTGTAATTCAGCTAGAAATTCATCCTTGTTTCGATTGTATAACGTTGTAACCTGAGAGTAAAATTCGATTGCATCCTCGTAAGCCTCTTTTGCATCATTATATTGTTCATTGCGAAAATCGCTTTCAGCTTTTTCTAGAAGTTGAATACCTTTTTCAGAAAAATAAATCCCAACGTCGAATTGTTCTTCTTCATAACTCACCTTTTCAAAGAGAACTGAAACACGATTTGCGTGAGTACTCACTTCTTCCACATCCAGGAGAGTAGCATATAAAAATTCGTGACCCTCTGGGAGAATAATCGTTACTGTGTGTTCTATTATTCCTGAATAACCAAACTCAAAATAGTAGACTTCATTTTCCTCTTTAACTACATTAAATCTATCGAGTTCAACAATAAACTGGTATCCAGATTTTCCTTTTTCACCAAGGTTAATTTGCAGTTTTATCCTATCTCCTTCATCTACTAATGTTGCTTCGAGAGATTCTCCTGTCTCAGCATCTCTCGCTTTTGCATTTCTAATAGGTAAGCCTTTTCCCCAGGTAGTGGAAAATATCTCTTCTTCGCAACATATTGTGACTCTCCATTCAATATGCATGCTGCCATCCACTTTTGGTTCTAATATCCATTCATAACGATGATATCTTTGTGCTGAATAACCTTGTTCTATTCCTGCAAAGGACAGGACTAAGCAGAGAATAATAAATACTCCATAGCCTTTCATATGTAAATACGTATTTACAAATTTAAATACTTTTCTGTCATTATGGCTTTGGGACAAAATAATAACACAAGGAAAACAATCAATAGTACAGCAAAATACGATGATCAGAAACGTTTATAGGCTGATCTATTCTAACGTGTTCAAGAGGTGGTTTACATGAAAGAATACAAATGCGTACAAGTTGATCATCACAAAAAGATTGGAAAAGTGATTGAGGAAAACCAGATGGAAGGCTGGCGTCTCCATACGTATCAAGCTCAAGGGACTCCAACGCTTGTCAACCATTACTTGCTGTTTGAAAGAGGAACGTAGCAGTAACAATTGGCACTTCACCACATTGAGGTATAGATAGTATTTGTCTTTTACGTCAGTGGTACTACAACTATTGACAGAATGTAATCATTGATATGTATTCTTTGTGAAAGAATGAAAAATGAACCATGCATAAGAAAAGTATAAATACCAAAAGTTAGAAAAAGATACAATGATTTCAGCAATAACCTTATTGGACAAGATCAAAGAAATTAACAACCCGTGGTCTCCTGTTGATGTGGTGAAGGTAAATAACCACGTTGTCAGGCTTGCGCTCTTTGATGGTGAATTTCACTGGCACAAACACACACACGAGGATGAACTGTTCTATGTAATC
>Ga0209427_10010018_pt1 | contig 10537 bp, 6 predicted proteins | sample DeeMarSWOR136_30_FD_187465 | JGI IMG/M metagenome (GOLD analysis project Ga0209427, IMG submission 187465) | Marine sediment microbial communities from White Oak River estuary, North Carolina - WOR-1-36_30 (SPAdes) (version 2) | ecosystem: Environmental > Aquatic > Marine > Intertidal zone >...
GGCCGGGGGCAAAGGTATATGTCGCCGATTGAGGGCTGCCGCCAGCTGGCTCGGTAACAGTAATATCACCACCCCAATCGGAATCGGCAGTGTTTACGGTGATGGTCAGTGTCCCGTTTTTAACGATGGTGTAGGAACTCAGTGTCAGGTACCAGGTCTTGACTGCAAAGGACCCGGTCCCGGTTACCGCCGTCTGTCCGGCGATATTAGCAGTGACCGATATGCTATAGGTGCCGGCAGTATTGGTATCCGGAGAACCGGAGAAGGTCCCCGGAAATACGTTTGATACCGAAGCCGTGCCCTCACCGGATATGGCTTTGGTGTGTGTGTCGGTATCAGGGTCGGTGACGGTTATTGTGCCTGTCCAGTCATCTTCTGATGAGCCCGTCACCACTGTTACCGTGATGGTATCCGTATCACCCGGGTTAATTTCGGCATCAGTGACGGATACAGTAACCTGTTTAACTCCCCCATCCGCCGCCATAACCACCGGTGTTATCGATAATGAAAGTAAGGTGGTCAGTACCAGGGTTGTTGCCATTAATATCAATATCTTCTTACCCATTTCCTCCCCTTATTTCTATCAATATTCGCCTGATGGCAAACTAGCGAATATTATATAATATTTGTTTTTACATGTAAATATATTTTCCTGACAAACCGGGTTAACTGAGGTGATAGGTGAAGAAAAGTGAGGTTGTCTTAAGATTGCGGTAGTCTTCATCTGTGGAACCAGGATAACACGTGGCGCAGTGTTTGGTGGCCACGCTTTTCGGGGTAGCCGGAGGGCGTGATAACGCCTGCCCTGACTCCAGAATAGTGACTGCGGCGATGGAAGAAACAGCCGGTATTAACAGAAATATACTTTAACAGATCATAATTGAGAGCTGGTTCGGAGGACGACTAATAGCCGAACACCCGGACACAGTTATTCTCGCGGTCGGCGATGTATATTCTGCCTTTAGCGTCAAGTGCTAATCCGTTGGGGAAATTGAATTCTCCGTTGCCCGACCCTTGCCGCCCAAAATTAAATACGGGTTCCATCCCCATCTCGATATCAAAGACTTTCACCTTGTGGTCGAAGGTATCGACAACATAGAGGTAATTGCCCTCGATATCAATACCACGGGGGAATCCCACCTGTTCTTCACCGCCGCTGCTAAAACCACCAATAAATGTACCCTGACTGCTGAAGCCCTGGATACGCATGTTGTTACTATCAGCCACGAATATTTGCCCGCTGCCATCTACGGCGACATCGTTGGGGAAGGAAAAAGACCCTTCCACCTGGCCGCTCTGCCCGAATTCAAGCACCAGTTCGCCTGATGGATTAAATACCATGACTCGGTGCTTGGTATCGGTCAGGTCGGTAACGAACAGGTTCCAGCTGGAATCGAAAGCCAGGCCCAGCGGTGACCACGACATATCAGAACCATTATCAGTGGTAAAGGTTCCAAGATAAGCCCCCTCATCGTTATACATATCAATAGTATGTCTCATACGGTCAGATACGTAGACGGTCCCTATCTGGTCAATGACGGTATAGGAAGGAGCGCGTTCCGCAGGTGTCGTACCCGGCGGTGCCAGAGTCAGCATATGGTTTCCTTCGGAGTCATAGACCAGGGTGTTACAGTCACCACCTGTCTGGGTCACGCAGATACGCTGCCCTGCCGGGTCAACGGCCACTCCCAGCGGTTTATCAATATCATAGATGGAAAATAGATAGGCGGGGGGGCTATCCCGTACCGGTAGTGGTGCAGTAGTGTACCAGATATCAGGTAAAGGTATGATGGGGAAGAAGGGCTTGATTATGTGGCTGTTATGGGCAAAAACCACACCGGGGATCTCATCCAGTATCTCATATTCAATTAAGGTGTAACCATGGGGTAGGTCGGGAATACCGCCATAATTAGTAGCCGTCTTTTCGATTTCCGTTATCCGGTAAACTGCCAGGCCTGCTTCTGCGTCTGATAGCATCAGAGAAGAGCCTTTAACATTGACGCTGTAACGCCCTTTTTCGCTGGATATGTTCACGATATTCCCGGCTACGGTGAATAATCTATCTGATACGGGCGGGTCATTCTGCCATCCGTCGGGGAGCGGAGATACAGCCACTACGTAGCCGGCATCTAGGGAGTTTAAAACCAGCGCTGGCCTTAGTTCACTGTCTGGGGTAATACATCCAATCGTGACAGTTCCCTGAGTTACCTCCCAGATGGCTTCACCGGTTTCGCCGACTTTTACTTTAAATACGGTCCCTTTGGCTACGCCAACCGAGGTGGGCGTTCTTAAACAAAAGGAGGACTGCGGTGAGGTTGGCTCTGCTAGAGAAACGGCTATCTTCCCCTGTAAGACCTCCAGACTGATGGACCTTCCCTCACTCAGGGCTTTTCCCCGTATACTCCGGCTCCAGATATGGTGAACCTCGGCAGGCCCTTCAATCTTGACGGCGCTTCCATCACAATATTGCAGTACCGCCAGGCTATCGTCCCCTGCTTTGAGGTAGTTTCCGGCATCCAGCCAGGTCTGTTCAGCAGACCCGACAAACTCTCCATCCGGGTTAGCATAAACTCCAACCTCTCCCTTCAGGACGTGTAACATGACGGGCTGTTCCACCCAGGCTACCCTTGCCGGGGGCCAGTATATTATCCCCAGGATCACCAGAGGGGTCACAACAACAAGTAGCCCGATACTTATCTTGATCCATAAAGGAAGGTCTAAAATTCTCACCAGCAATTCTCTCATTATTACCTCATCACCTCGATCTTAATGCCTCGGCTTTTGCCTGGGCCAGCCACAGGTCTGGATTCAAATATGAAGCCTGTTCGTAGGCATCGATTGCTTTTTCTATTTCACCCTTTTTTTCATAGGCCAGGCCGAGGCCCAGGTAGGCTTCGGCAATATTTTGATTGACAGCGACCACCTGTTCCAGCTGGCTGACGGCCTTATCCGTCAGACCCGAACAGTAGTCCACCATAGCCTTGGCGTATAGGGCGAGTTCCGTGTGACCGGTTGCTTCGTAGCACAGGGTAAGACCCTGGTATGCTTCTTTAAAGTCGGGCACGAAGCGTACTGCCTGTTGGAATGATTCAATAGCTGCCTGAAAATTTCCCGAATGGCGGTAAGCACTACCCAGCATGTACCAGGCGTCCGCATCTGTCCTGTCGATGAGCAGGGCTTCCTTCAGAGACTGGATGGCAGGTTCATATTCGTCCAGATTGAAATAAGCCACTCCCATATAGTAATAGACACTCTCTAGTTGCCGGCTGATATACCGCATCGGGTTGTCCCTGTTCAGTTCCACTATCTTGCCATAAGGCTCCAAGGCTTTTTGGTAACTTTCCATGCTCATATACACGTAACCGAGTGCCAGCAGAGCTCCCTGGTGGGTTTCCTCCAGTTCAAGCACTGCCCTCAGCTCAGACTCCGCTTTTTGGTGTAGACCGGCATCGGAATAGAGAAGCGCCAGGTCTATCTTTTTATTCAGGTTATCCGGGTCTTGTGCCACTTCCTCTTCAAGCATGGTTATTTCCCGGTCCAGAATCTCGTTAACGGGTGCTTTGTTACAGGCAGAGAGAGGGGTTAGCACGATAGTGCATACCAGGAGTAAATACATAAGGGATATGCTAGTCTTCCTGAAGCGTAGGGCTATGGGAAGCTTACCCGTTAGGTGCATTCTCTTTTAGGAGTCTCCTTGCTGTTGGCTCCGGCTATTAAAACTGTCCCTGACGGGAAACTATTTGGGGGGTTATTTCCAGAGTTAATATACTATAGCCCAGCTTAAACTGCGCTGATTAGTCCGGCCATTTTTGTTTACAGTATACTAAAGTGCCCCATGCCATTCAAGTAACTATACTGTGAGCACCTGACCTGGCCATTAAAAATGACCCCTTTGTTTGGCCGTGTCGCTACACGTTGTTGTCAACCAGTTTTATGGCAATAGAGTCCAGCAGATTCCCGATTGCTTCGGTACTCATGGCTGTGACCTCGGCGACCCTTTTAATAGGGTAATCAAGAACGAAGAAACGGAGTAACTCCGTTTCCTGTGGACTGAGAGTGATGTCTGCCCCCTCCTTTTCCATGACCTGAAAGTGGTCCAGTACCTGCTGGGCGACCTTCGACCTGGTTATGAGTTCATTGATAATGTGTTCGCCTTTAGCAACTCTCCTGATGGTATTGATAAATTCCTCTCCGGTGATAGCTTTAGCCAGATATCCAGCAACCCCGGTTTTAAGAGCCGCAAAGACCTGGTCATCACTAATGTAGGGTGTAAATATGATTACCGGCGTGTCGGGAGAGTGCCGGATTAATTGCCGTGCTGAATCAAGCCCCTGGAATGAGGGAAGGTCGGCTTCTACCAGCACTATGTCAGGTAAAAGCCTATCAACCGTTGATATTGTGCCTTCCGTGAGGTCTGCTGAGCGGCCGATGGCTTCGATGTCGTCGGTATGGGAAATGTACAGATGGAGTCCCTGGTAAAAGAGTAAATCTCTATCGATAACAAAAACACTGGTTTTCCCTGCCTCTCTGCCCTTTACTGGTTCTCCATTATGATTAACCTTCAGTTCAGGTGAGTCTGTCTGGGGGTGCTGAGTTAGTCTGGCAATCTGTTCTATAGCCCTTTTCGCTTTGCCGGTGGCCTCAGTCCATTTCTCTACGCCCTCTTTCAATTCAGTCAACAGGTCTGGTTGAACACCATTCCTGCTAAGATTGGTCATTGATCCCGGCGGTGAGTTTATCCCCGGAGGTCTTCCCTCGGCTGAACCCCCTTCTTCTATGCTAGATTCATCAGGTGTTGCTCCAACCAGAAGATCACCGCACTCATCACAGAATATACCACCCCGGGGATTGATGTGCCCGCAGTGGTGGCATAACGGCTCTACCTGGAGCGATTCGCCACATTTTATGCAGAAATTCGCTTCTTGCAGATTGTCCCATTGGCACCGTGGGCATTTCATACAGAATACCGCTTGTGCTAGATTGCTCCCTATTCAAGATGTTGGATTTTGTTGGAGTCATATAGTCGAGAGTTTATGGCCAGCAAATGTCAATGTCAAGTGTTATGGGGAGGACTGGTATTACTTTACTGGCTTTATCTCGTATTTCCTACTATTTAATAATAGCATGATTTCCAGGACTTAACTACTTAGAGTTATGACTACAACAGACCAGGGCAGGTAGCATCACACCTTGACAATGGCCGTCCAGCAAAATTATAATGGCTTAGTTGTGTCCGTAAGAGGACAGAAAATGTGCGGATAGGGATTTCACATTGACTGAATTATACATTTAGGCACCGAAGGGGCGCTAAAATGTATTGTTGCACTGTGGGTAGATGGCAATCAGTATTGCATATAATGGACTGATGAAGTGTCCCCACAGAACAAGCAGAAACCGTAATTATTTTGTAATATTTTCTCTTACTATTTTGTGATTTTGTTATTAGTAGCTTGTTATTGTTAAATGGTACCTCTAGATATGGTGACCTGAATTAATAATGCAGTTACCGGGTGGCTACATAGCGGTGCTATGCGATTGATTGTTCGATAACAACCGGGTGAAAAAAACGTCAGGAAGAAGGTGGTGCCATAAAGGAGAAGGACGACGGTTATTGTACTGCTTCTTAAAAGGCAGAGTTTCCAGGGCCGTGCTTAGAACGGGTTTGCTGGGTATTTATATAGTAACAGGGTGCAGGACCTTTTTAAGGGTTCTTTAGGTGAATAACAAGGTCAATGCCGGGTTGGGTCAGTTATATGGTGCATTGCCGTGACAAGGTGGATAACGATGTATAGTATGCTTGCTGACGATACAACTGTACATGGTGATACCATCAGTGCCCGGTATAAACAGGCTGAAGAGGTAATACCTGAGTCAGTAGCGATGTTTCGCATTATATTAGAATCTGTGGACGAGGGTATTGTCGTGACTGACCTGGCAGGTAATATCAAGCATTTCAATAGCACTGCAGTCCGCTTGCATAGCGACAACAGTAAGAAAGGGCTCATTGGCAGAAGTGTTTTCGAACTAATAGCAGAGAAACACCACTCACGAGCTAAGAAGAATCTAGAACGCATATTAAACGGAGGCCATGTCAAAAAAGCAGGTTACACTCTGCTGGCCACTAATGGGACAGAATTCCCCGGTGAGTTTAAGCTTTCGCTTCTGAAAGATTCACACGGTACTCCTGAAGGATTCATTGTTTTTACTAAAAATATTACTGAACGAAAGCTGGTAAGAACACAACTATCAGCTTATCGGAAGAAACTGAGGGCTTTAGCCTCCAGGTTGTCATTCTCCGAGGAACACGAAAGGCAGCGTATTGCCGCGCAGGTACATGACCGTGTCAGCCAGACTTTAGCCCTTTGCCGCCTGAAACTCGGCATGTTAGTAAAGTCGGCACCTTCTCCCCATTTTGCCGACCAGGTGGACGAGGTTAACAACCTTATCAGGCAGCTGATTGAGGAGATAAGGTCCTTGACCTTTGACCTGGGTTCGCCCCTTCTCCATGAGCGCGGGCTTGAGAAAGCCGTAGAGCAACTCACCAAAGACCTTCAAGAAGACCACGGTATTCTGGTCAGTTTTGAGGATGATGGTGAGCCAAAACCGTTAGATGACGATGTCCGTATTTTCCTATTCCAGGTAGTACGGGAGTTACTATCCAATGTTGTCAAGCATGCACAGGCGCGTAGGGTAAATGTCTGCATAAAACGGCAGGCCAGCGATATACAAATCACTGTGGAAGATGACGGGATCGGGTTTGATACTCGTAAAGTAACAGCTGGTAGCGAAGAATTGAATATGGGGTTCGGTCTTTTCAGTATCCGGGAGCGGCTGAGTTATCTCGATAGACAGCTTCAGATCGAATCAGAGCCGGGCTATGGAACCCGGATTGCCGTTGTTGCACCATTGCTTTCGGGTAGGGCTGGAAAACGAGCGTAATATGAGCATAAGAGTCCTTTTGGCTGATGACCATAAGATTATGCGGCAAGGCATCCGCAGCTTGCTGGAGCAGCAACCGGATATGGAAGTGATTGCCGAAGCAGGTGATGGTCGGGCCGCATTGAAACTGGTTCAGGAAACATCACCCAACATAGTCCTCATGGATGTAGTAATGCCCGATTTGAACGGTATCGAGGCCACCCGCCGGATCGTTGCCAGGGCGCCAAACGTCAAGGTGATCGCTCTGTCAATGTACTTAGACACCCGTTACATAACAGGAATGCTCAGTGCCGGGGCGTCAGGTTATATCTTAAAAGACTGTGCCCTGGATGAACTGATTCGGGCGATTCATACCGTGATAAGTGATCAGACTCACCTCAGCCCCAGGATTTCTCAGATCGTGGTCAGAGACTATATTGACCACCTGGATGGCAGGCGTCCATCGGCTTTATCGTTCCTCACCGCCCGGGAGCGCGAGGTGCTCCAGCTACTGGCCGAAGGCATGTCCATGAAAGAAATCGCCCACCATCTGGAACTCAGTGTTAAGACCATTGAGACTTACCGGCAGCAGACCATGGATAAGCTGAACATTCACAGCGTAGCCGAACTTACCAAATACGCTATTCGAGAAGGCCTTACTTCTCTGGATACTTAGACCTTCACCGGTTTTATAGGTACTCCTCCGTAACCTTGCTTGAGATGTTTTATATTTCAGAGATATCGAAGCTGGAAATCAGTGCTTTCCTGATTGTGCGCTATTTTGGCTTCATTTATGCTAGTAACGCCGTGGCATGCCTGTGACACTTGCCTTGTGGGACCGCTGAACGTAGAGAGTGACATGAGTATAAGAATTGTCCTGGCTGAGGATCACAAGATGGTACGTGAAGGTCTCCGTGGTTTGCTGGAGAGCCAGCCGGATATGGAGGTGGTTGCCGAAGCGGGAGATGGCCGGGCAGCATTGCAGCTGGTCCAGGAAACGTCACCAGATGTGATTGTTATGGACGTTGTTATGCCCGATTTGAACGGGATAGAAGCCACCCGCCAGGTTGTTGTCAGGTCACCGGGTGTCAAAGTGATTGCCCTCTCCATGTATTCTGATACACGCTTCATAACAGGGATGCTCAGCGCCGGGGCGTCAGGCTACGTACTCAAAGATTGTGCTATAGAAGAGCTGGTTCAGGCAATCCATACTGTATCCGAAAACCAGACCTATCTCAGCCCGGGGATAACACAGATCGTGGTCAGAGACTATATCGATCACCTGGATAAAATGCGCCCCTCGGCTTTCTCGCTACTTACAGCCAGGGAACGCGAGGTGCTTCAACTGCTGGCTGAAGGCATGACCATGAAAGAGATCGCTTATCAACTTGACCTCGGGGTAAAGACCGTTGAGACACACCGCCAGCAAATCATGGAAAAGCTGGATACCCACAGCATAGCCGAGCTAACCAAGTATGCCATCCGTGAAGGACTGACATCTCTGGAGAAGTGAAGCCATAGGCTTATATATGGTATGGGGGACTGGAATATTGCTAACCGTAATTATGGTAAATCATCTATTTTCGACACCCAACTCAGAGATATCGAAGTCAGATATCAGAAGTTCCCCGATTGTCTATGACTCAAGGGTAGTTCATACTTTGTATGCTCTGATTGAAAACTGCCGGGGCTATCCCGGTTTGGTGTGTCCTGGCAGGCTCAGAAGAGGGGGTGCCTAGCCTGAACTGGATAATTTCTATGAGAGGTACAAGAAGGGGGTGATGTTGCATGTGAGGAATCTAAGACAGAGACACAATGAAACTAAATCTATGGGAGGAGATGGGAAAACATGAGTATGAAAGGAAAAAAGAGGTCATTGGTACGCCTGGGGCTGGCACTGGTGCTGGCCACCAGTCTGGCCATAATAATGGCACCGACGGCAGCGCTGGCGGTCATTAATGACCTGGTAATCACGGTGACGCCAAATACGGCTGGTGTCGCTGCTGAGTACAAGATCGATTTCTTTATCCACACCGGTCTGACGCACGACTATAACTGCTTTGTCATTGAGCTGCCAACCGGAACTACCGTGCCAGGCACAATAGCCACGACCAATGTGGCGATATACGACATAACTGCGGGCACGGGTGCTCAGAAGCCCTCTTCGGTGGTAGTTGATAGTCTGGTTACTCAGCCCGGTATGTACAAACGGATTAGGGTTTATATGCCTACCGTTGACCCGGGCATCGCCGCGTTCCACGACGGCCGTGTGGTATTTAAGTCTACAGCTGGTATCTATAATCCTGCTGCTGCGGGGCAATACTGCGCCTGGGTCTATACCGATGAAGAGCCGACGCCACAGCAGGACTGCTACGATATCACCACAGGCCCGGTGGACATATATCTGAAGTACCAGGTGCCTGAACAGCAGTGTGGATACATTGTAGACGAACATGTTTCCAGCTTTAATAAAATTCAGGACGCACTTGATTACGCCGATGAAATCTGGCTGGGCAATACCATATATCCATCGTGGAGCCTATATTCCACCTGCCCGCCGCAGGGAGGCTATGTCGGCTGCAAGATAGTGGTCCAGCCCGGGACCTACTACGAGACGATTGTGATTGACACCCCGGGCGTGGAGCTGTGCTCACATGCTGGCGCTGATGTCACCATTATTAATGGTACTAACAAAACCACAGGTAAAGGGCTACTGCCGGCACAGAAGAACGCCGTGGTGTTCATCACTACCGGTGGCGTTACCTTCGGCGGGATGATGCACGGCTTCACCGTAATCAACGGTGGTCTCAATCTCTACTCCGGCGCACCCGATTACGCTGACTGGGAGAATGATGACGATCCATGGTCCGATATTTTCGGCATCGCGGTGATGGCCAGCTGCTCCGATAAGTCTATGGCGCCGATTGTTGATGTACCGATGGCCTATGCCTATAACGCCCGTGTCAACATCGTGGATAACGTCGTCTACAACAACCAGGCAAGCGGAATTGCCGTCTGGGGCGGCACCGTTCTGGTCAGCAACAACGATGTCCATGACAACGACTGGGCTGGCTTCTACGGTAACTGCCTGCATACCGGCGTAGAGATATGTGACCCCGATGCCTTTACCCACGGTGTACCCGTCAGCAACGAGGTCATCAATAACCAGTTCTACAACAATGGTTATGACGGTATCCGCATAAACACCGCCTATGAATACCCGATGCTCGGCGTGAGATTGGAGTCGGTGAACAATATGGAGGGTGTCCCGATTCACCTTTATATTGTCGGCAACGATATCCATGACAATGTTGACGCGGGTATCGCGCTGATGGAGGGGGCTACCGGTGACGGTAACAGCACCGTAATATCCATTAAGTTCAACCAGATTCTTAATAATAATATCGGTATCTGTACCACCGCTATGTACCCGACAATGAATATTGCCTGCGTCTACAACAACATAGCCGGTAATACAGTCTGGGGCATCAAGAACTGGGATGAAGACCTGCTGATAGCTAAAATGAACTGGTGGAATAGCCACAGCGGACCCAGCGACGGTGAAGCACCGACACACCCGTCAGAGATGGATCCTGACCAGACAGCAATCCCTCCGGCT
>Ga0209427_10010021_pt1 | contig 10536 bp, 9 predicted proteins | sample DeeMarSWOR136_30_FD_187465 | JGI IMG/M metagenome (GOLD analysis project Ga0209427, IMG submission 187465) | Marine sediment microbial communities from White Oak River estuary, North Carolina - WOR-1-36_30 (SPAdes) (version 2) | ecosystem: Environmental > Aquatic > Marine > Intertidal zone >...
ATGTTATTACCAAAGAAACAGCGAAAAGTGCTGAGGCGAATATAATACTTTTTCTAAAAAAAACCCACAGTGCAATCCCTATTAAAGAAGTTATAAGAATGCCGGGTAGAAAGTTTGATGATCTTATGCTCAAAAATGTCTTCACTGCAAAAGCGATGAAGATTATTGGAAGTATTAAGAAAAATAAGTTTTCTCTACAAAAAACGTACAATATGAACCCTATTAAAGATGTTATTAGAATATTGGGTAAAAAGACTGGTAGCCCTACGCCTAGAAACCTGTTTTTATAATACTCTGGATTGACTGGGATGTTAAATTTAAAATAGTCTATTCCTTCTTTTTCCTTGGCTATTAATTCCGAAGTGATATAATTTTCCCAGTAGACACCAATTTCCCCTATTTTTTCATTAATAAGGTGTTCTATTGCTTTTTGGAATGAACATGCTCTTCTGTTTCTAGCTTGTTCCTTCAAATACAGAGAACCAAAACCACAAACAATTATTTGTACAAAAATAAGAATAAAAAGGAAGAAAATCGTTTTGTCTAAATTAAGATCTGCTGAATCAAAAAATCTGAATTCCAGCATTGATCCCAGTACAGATGATGAATTCTCTTTCGTTACTCCCCCTGTTAAGATAACAATAATAGCCCCCAGAAAACTATAGAGCCCAATAATAGCCGCATGTTTAAGATAAATAGATTGTATTATCTCAGTCCTTATAAATTCATATTGCTTCAATAGAGCATCGAGGACGGCCCTATCTCTCTCATCAAATTCTCTAGATCTCATTGAGTTCCCCCTTAAATCTACATCCATCTTCTTCAGCTTCTCCGAATCTTGTGAGGATTTCATTAGATGCGTTAAACTTTTCATATTCTATTGAGTTACCTGCTTTCTCCCTTATTTTTGAAATGATTCTCACAATTTCAAATCCTTCATTGAAATTCAGAGATAACCTTAAAACTTCATCTTTGTATTCTTTATCAATAATACGATCCAATAACATGTTAATATGATTCTTCTGAAGGCTACCTTTCATACTACCTCCATCTCTTTGAATAGAAAAATCTCTGGAAGCAAAATCTGCTGTTATCAATCCTCTCTCAAATGAAATTTCCAGTATCTTTGTATCATGAGAGCCAACAGCCTTACCTATACAACTCTCAAATGGTATCCCCTCAATTTCTGCACCTATCTCTGCAAAGGTTTCACCAGTTATTGGAGCACCTTTGTATTTTCCTGTCTTAACTTCAAAAATTTCAAATCCATTGGCATCCAATTCATAGTGGTCAAATACCTTCATAATCTTTATAAAAACTGCCAAAACATGAGGAAATATGTCCAATATCAACCCCTCATCTAACGTCTTTCCCCTTGATTCCAAAATAGGATCTGATTCCAAAAGATTAATTCTCACCTTTTTCATTTTTCCATAGTTTCCTTTTGCTTTCTTCAATTCTTTGATCAAAGGAATTATCTTCGGAATATAATGGTCTACTGCAATAATTTTCTTTAACTCTTTTTCTCCATACTTTTCTTCAAGATTCTTGATATTCTCTACTGATGAATCCAAGGGTTTTTCAATGAATATTTTGTCATTTTCATTCAATCTTCCCTTTTCCAACCAATGCTCTGCAATTTTACAATGAAATTCATGGGGAGCCACAATAAAGACAAAATCGACATCTTCTATTTTTTCATACTCCTTCTTACCTTCTTCTGATTTTCTATTCACGAAAAGTACAGGACTTTCATAATACTCAACTTTATCTTCATCCTCCCTTATATCTCTTACATCCACAGCATAAAGCTCAATCGTACCCTGTCGCGCTCTTTCTGCCAACGGTTCAATATAACTTTTCTTGGACCAATCTCCAAGACACCCCTCCAGAACCACTTTCTTCACCATCGTATCTCCTCAATCTCTACTATTTCTTTTTATCTCTTTTTAAACTTTTCGCACAAAAAAATTATCCAACAGTTCCATATTCTGTTACACGTGTAACACGTAGTCGTTTTTATCTCATTAGACAATATGAAAACAATTGACATAAGAAGTGGTGTACCAGCTCAGAACTTTCTGACCCACGGATTTATCAACCGAAAAAATCAAAGGCACACCACCCATACTCCAATTCAATTATCGTTCTCGCACCCACCAGAAAATGCCCAGAACTGCAATTCCTGCAAAAACTGCAATCCACCAGGCATTCTCCAGGTACAGAGGCATCATCTTCTTCACATAGAACTCTCTCAGTGTCTCAATAGTCAATATCTGATCTTTCAACGATGTGGAATAAGGTGTTAACTCCATGATAGACTGTCTCACCGAGGTGATCTCATTGCGAACCGCCCGGGATTCCATTCCAAGCCGTAAGAACCCGTAGAAAGCAGCTGCAATCCCGCCAAAAACCCAGGTTCTCCCTGCCCATTTTCTGAAAGTAGTTCTATCCCTGATGTAGAATGCAGAAAGAAGCAGACCACCAACCATAATCAGAAACCACGACACCAACCTCAACAAATCCGGGAAAAGAAACTGAGAAATGAGCGTATCTTTGGTGGGTTCACCGTACATCTCCAGCAAAAAGATATAACTGTCGTACGTGGAATACATGGACACGGCCAAAGCGATTGATCCAACTGTACACCCCCCCAGAAAGAATGCTGCTGCCCATTTCCTCGCATTCCGGCGATCCCACAAATAAATACCCAGCAGTAAGGCTCCCGCGAAAAGGTACACTTTGCTCATGTTAGTCATTACCCCTGGGAGATTGGTAATAACAAAGGCCCGGGCAGTAATAGTCTGATCCTTCAATACGGACACACTATCGTACAGCGAGAATAAAACAGCAGGGATCAGTAATACACCTCCAGTAACTAAAGCACTTCCCGCGTACTTCTGGAAGAATTCTTTCTCTTTTAAAAAGAAGAAACAGGCAAAAACAAGGGCAAAGAACATGAAAAGGAGACCCAGTTCCTCAAAGAGTGTCAAAAATAACTTGTAGGATATTTCCTCAATATTTTCTGTTTGTGTCTCTACAGTAATCAAAAAGTACAATGTCTGGCAAAAGATACCCAGGAGCCCTCCCAATGCTAAAAGGCTCAACCCACCTTTGGCAAACATGTTGCGGGAGGGCTTCTCTTCCACTTTCTTTCTCTTCTTCTTTTTCTTTTTCTTTGCCTTGACCATACTACATGTGTTCAGGGTTCCTTTATTAAGCTTTCCCCATCCATCTCTCGTGGCTTCTCAATACCTAAGAGATCCAGTATGGTAGGTGCCACATCTGCCAGTGTTCCAGTACGGACCTGACATTTTTTGGTAATAATAAACGGTACTGGATTAGATGTGTGGGCAGTATAGGTCTCATCTGAGTTTAATTCTGTCATCTGTTCTGCATTCCCGTGATCTGCTGTAACCAAGATCACATTCTCAGAGGATTCAATGTTACACGCTTTAACAATTAATCCCAGACATTCATCTACTGCTTCAATTGCTTTTATACCTGCTTCAAGGACTCCAGTGTGCCCCACCATGTCTGGATTGGCAAAATTTACGATAATGACATCATATTTTTGGGATTGGATCTCTTTTATTGCTCGTTCTTTGATTTTGTACGCTGACATTTCAGGTTTCAAATCGTAGGTGGCCACTCGGGGGGAGCGGATGAGAATACGATCTTCTCCTTCGAAGGGATCTTCTTCGCCTCCATTGAAAAAGAAGGTAACATGATAGTATTTTTCTGTCTCTGCAATGCGAAGCTGTTTTAAATTGTTCTTACTTAAGACTTCACCCAGTGTATTTCTAAGAGACAATTGAGGAAAGGCAATATCAACTGTAATATCCTCTTCGTACTCTGTCATGCACACAAAGTATACATCCAGCTTTCTTCGTTCAAAATGTTCAAAGGGTTCATCTACGAACGCCCTGGTTAACTGCCTGGCTCTATCAGGGCGGAAATTAAAAAAAATTACTGAGTCTTTTTCTTTAATAGTCTCTCCAATGATGGTGGGTTTCACAAATTCGTCAGTTTCTCCCTTTTTGTATGATGCTTCTAGGGCTGCTTCAGCAGATTCAGCTCTTAATCCATTGACACCAGTTAATGCTTCGTACGCTTTTTGCGTTCTCTCCCAGCGGTTGTCTCTGTCCATAGCGTAGTACCTGCCAGCAATAGTACCTATGCTGCCTATTCCTTTTGTTTTCATTTCCTCTTCTAATTGCTGTAAATATATACCTGCACTCTTTGGGAGAACGTCTCTCCCATCCAAAAAAGCGTGGACAACAGGGGTTACATTAGTATCTTTGGCCAGTTCAAGTAAGTTAAATAAATGATTGATATGGCTGTGTACGCCGCCATCTGATACTAGTCCCATCAAGTGAAGTCTTGAATTGTTCTTTCTGACATTCTCTATAGCTCTCAGAAATTTTTCATTTTTGAAGAAGCTCTTATCCCGGATAGCTTTGTTGATACGGGTGAAGTCCTGGTACACGATCCTTCCTGCTCCCAGGTTCATGTGGCCCACTTCCGAGTTTCCCATTTGCCCCTCTGGTAATCCCACGTCCTCTCCTGAAGCACCCAAGGTACTGTGGGGGTACTGAGAAAGCAAAGCATCGTAGTTGGGAGTGCGAGCCTGTAAAATAGCATTACCCTCCACTTTATTTGAGATTCCCCAACCATCCAAAATGATGAGCACGATCATAGCCTTTTAGTTAGGAGGTACCCCCTTATAAAGGTTACATTTCTGCTTCAAACGGTTAAAATCCTTTAAAGGATGAACCATGAATGGTGTAACAAATCAATAAAGATTCAGTAACCATAGATCAAAACTCATTTACAATAACGGTATAAGTGCTTTCCCTGAAAAATGATCTATTTTTTCTGTAACCAATAAATTCAAAAACAATTAAGTATGAAACCCTTTCCTGGGGCAATTTATTAGTTCAATTCAGTTCAACTCCTCTCAGTGACCATAACCTCATTTTTCTGAAGATTCTTCCTCTTTTTTGGGTTTCTTTCCTTCCAGCAAGTTGTACCCGAAGAGCATTCTCTCCAAAGAGGAGGCCATATCTCCTGCATCACGAAATTCAGACCGTTCAAACATGTGATACTGGGAGAAGAGCTGCACTCGTATTAAAGCCATGCGTATCTTGTTCTGAATAGGTTCATCTTCCTCTTTTTCAAACAGATCAAATATAGTTTCCACGTGCTGGTAGGCATTTCTCGGTTCAATCAGACTCTCATAGATGCGAGAGAGTAACTCTTGGGGGGCTTTTCTTTTCTTGGCCCATTCTTCTACACAAGAAACATTTTCCTCTCCACAGAAAACTTCCATAATCTGATCCACATAGATCACCAGTCTTTCTTTTCAGCATTACTTAAAAGACTTACTCCACAGCATGTGTTTTATTATTAGGGATTCTCTCACTTTTGTTACACGTGTAACAAAATCATCTTTTTTTTAACTATTCCTAGATTTTTTGATATTTAAAGAAATTAAAAATGAGGCTCACTTATTTATAGGATGATACCAATCCTCTTTGATGAACAGAATTTGTTTGATTACTAGAGGAAATGCTGGGAAGAAAATCAAAGAAACGATTGAGAAATTCGGGAAAAAAAATATTCTTGGTCAAACATGGGAAATTAAAGAGGATTTACCTGTTATTCTCGAAAAGGAGGATATTTCTTTGCCAGATTTTGGTGATTGTGATCTTGTGTTGTCATATGCTTTACATCCAGATGTGAATTTGTTGATTGTGGAAACACTGAAAGATTCTGAAAAAGTTGTGTTAATGCCTTACGAGAACGCACCCTTACCTCCAGGGTATCACGTATATGGGAAATTCTTGGTAGGGGTATTAAAACCGTGCTGTGTTGTTCCTCCTTTTAAGAATAGAATTCTGTCAGTATTCCAGGAGGAGTTTGGAACACCGTCCTTTACAATAGAAACTGATGGTATACTAATCACTAACGTTGAAGTGGGACAGCACACCCGGTGTGGTGCAGCAGACTTTGTTGCGGAAAATCTGGTGGGAGTTCCTGTCAAAGAAGCATACCAGAAGGCGGGGTTACTTGCTCAGTATCACTGTCAGTCTTCTAAGGGACCTTTGGGGTCTATTCACGATGCAGGAAAGGTTCATGCAGAAGCAGTAAAAAAAGCTTTAAAGAAAGGTAATAAATAAAAAATAGAGAGAAAATTAGATATTTTTCAGCCATAAATGTATCCAATAGCGGTAAGTATGATACCTACTATTATTGCACCAATAGACTTGATTTTCTCATTTCCCGGGATGTTTATAACCTTGGTTAATGAGGGTACAAATAATGCCAAAATCCCTATAAGTATCACCAGGATTCCGATTCCAAAGAGAAGCGTGTTCATGGTATCACCTGGTGCATTCTCATTTTTGCACTTAAAAACCTTCTGGTGACTTGGTGAAGAAGTAACTTGGCTAATAGGTATGACATGCCTCTGAATTGTCTTTGTCTGTGCAACATTAGCACTTTACTAAGGATTATGATAGCTATTCCTTTCCACAGTGAGTGAATTTAACCGGGAAGTCTTCCTCTGCCATTTCTGTTATTATTGAGAACTACTCCATTGGTAAAGGGAATATGGAAGAGAATTTTTTTCTAAAGAGTTGTGACATTTTCTGCGGGGTTAAATAGTTACCTTCCGTAGATGGGTGTGCAGAAATTTTAGATCAAAATTTTCTTGCTTTCGGAGTACTGAATGTAACCCATTTTTTTGAATTGTTACACGTGTAACAGTACCCTCCGGAAAATGATAGTAAATGATTCGCAACCTTTATATTGCTTACCTACAGCACAAATCCAATGGAAAAGGTGATCGTCATTGGCGGAGGAATCAGTGGGTTATTAACCGCTTTAGCACTCCAGAAAGAAGGGAAACAAGTGACCCTCTTTGAAAGAGGGGAGTTAGGTAATGTGGTGAGATCCTACCAGGTGGAAGGTGATTCCGGCACCTATACTGTAGATACTGGACCCCACATTTTGACCAGACTCCCTTCCGGCCCGTTAAGACAGTTAATGGATTCATATTTTGACTATACCCCTCATTTTGTTCCCCACGGTGATTATTACTTGCGAATGAATGGGAAGTACCAGAAATTTCCCTGGGCACTAAAAGAAATTGCACAATTTGATGCAGTTTCTCAAAAAGAAAGGGCTACCCTGGTAAAGTGTATTATCGAGGGCATACTCCTTCAGGATAAGACGATTACTGTTCAGAAATTTTTAGAACGATACGATTTAGATGAAAAAACGCGAAGGCTTGTGGATGCGCTGTGCTACTTTTTGGCAGGAGCTCCCATGAGTGATGTACCTGTATTACGATTCTGGGATTCGCAAGAGTACAAGGACGGCACCACCACAAATGTTTTAGAGAAAGGGCTGAATCTACTCAAGCACGGGAGCAGACACGACCAATACTACCCTACAGGAGGGATTCAGACGCTCACCAATTGTATCCTTGAAGGGTTTACCGGCGAAATCAAGAAAGAAGAAGTAGTATACATTGATGTACTGCACAAGTATGTGTCCACACCAGAGAATGAATATCAGTACGACTTTGCGGTGTACTCCGGCATGGCAAAAGATCTCCATTGTATTACTGAACTCCCGTCAGAGTACGCGGATATGCTCTCCCAGTTAACATCAACCACTGCGTTAGCTGTCTGGGTGGGCACTCGTGATAGGATAATCCAGAATACAGGATCTGAAATCTGGGTGGACTGCAACCCTCCCTGCTGGATGGTTCCCACGTCTGTGTATGATCCTGGGTTAGCCCCTGATACATGTCAACTTTTGGGGTTTGCCTTTCCTTATCAGGATGGATTAGAAAAAAGAGCGCTACAGGCGATTGAAGAGGTGTTCTCTGATTTATCCATTGACATGGTCCACTACCAGGTGCTGCAACCTGACAAAGCTGCCTGGACTACAGTACCCTTTCCTTCGGTGAAGCCGCCAATCCCCGATGTGTACCTCGTGGGGACAGATACGGTAAAGAAGAGCATGGGCATCACAAGAGCTTCTTACTCCGTGCTGGAGTTACTAACCACACTCAGAGGTGAGAAAAAACTATGACATTCATTATTCTTGCTCCCGCTTTGGCTTGTCCTTCTTTAGCCAAGAAAGGCCTTGTGGACGTTCTCCTTGTAGCTAAAACCAAGGAAGTCCTCAACGATTTGACTAGTATAACCTATTCTCAATGGAAGCACACAAAAGAGATTCCTATAGATAAAAAAGACATAGAGATCCTTTCCTTTGTACCGGATTACCATATCTCTGAATATGTGCTCTCTGCCTATAAAAAAAGAGGATTCACATATCTTGTGAGAGCACGCATTACCATTTCAGAAAAGAAAGGCCTCTATCAGTTGAACAGTCCATTTTCTGAGGATATTCCCCACATTCATAGGCTGACTCCTTCTTTGGAGAGTTCAGATAGTGCTTATCTTCCTGAAGAACCTGTTACCCTCCACCATCCCTTTTACATCGGTGAGAAAGACTTTTTGAACATTGCTCACATATCAGACAGCCACATAGCTGCCCGCATGGAGATGCTGGAAGACCGCTGGAATACAAACTTTAAAGATGCGTGGAGCCAGTCCTCACTTTCTGGTGAAAAACCAGGTGACTTCTCCAACTTTAATGACCAGTTCGTCTCCACGATGAAGTCCATTAATGCAGACAAGGACATTGATATGATCATTCACACAGGAGATATTACTGATTACAATCGGGGATATTACAACACCAAAGGAGAAAATGATTTTTCTGAAGACTACCACAGAAACAGGAATTGGTTACTTTTCTATCAATTGCTGTACAGCAACTATGAGAAACCATTCTTTTCAGTTCTGGGCAACCACGACTACAGGATGCACCCGTACCCGCCAAATCCCATATTAATTTCTAGAAGGATACGAGAATTATTCAATATGGCTCCCATGGTTAATTTGACCCGCAACGAAATGAACACTATCCACGAGGACCCCCATTCCCTGTATATTACGCAAAATCACTTGATGAATCGAGACTACGCTGTTCATTGGTACTCTTTGGTGGTCAATCCGTTTCTGGACTACCAAGTGTTTTACGGGAGGATGGCCTTGTTATTTTTGGACTGGAACAGGAGAGAGGATCACGAAAAGGCCACTCCCTGGGCTAGGAGGGTGCTCTCAAAAGGCCAGTGGAGCATGCTCACAAAATGGCACAAGAAAGTGATGAACTATCGAAAGAAAGAGAAGGTTGTAGCAGTGGTGGCTATGCATCCTGCAGTGTTCAACCCCTTTGCCGAGACAGGAGATGAAAAGTTACTGACGAACCCAGAAACCAATATCTTCTATGAGAGCACGTTAATAGATACGTACACGGAGAACGATCTGGTAGATGGCACGTTCAGAGAGAGGAGAAATGAATTCATCAAATTGTGTCTTGGTAACAGGAATTACGGGAAGGGGAATGACTATCGCATTCTTCCTGAAAAGGGTATTGATTTAGTTCTGACAGGACACGCTCACAGAACGGGGTTATACCAGATTGAAGGGTCCCACGTGTACGTGAGGAGACCAGATACCATTAAGAGGGCTCCTTTGTTTTGTAATGCGGTATGCTGTGGCCCTATTGGCATAAAGAACGAAAAGGGCGGTCTTGATGAGGTTCAACTAGATCTTCCTGGGTATCACGTCATCTATGTGGATGATACGCTTTCAGTGGAAGTGAGACATTCAAATCTGGTGGATATCCGTGAGGATACGAGGCGCGACTTTGGGGAAGTTGCTCGAGGGAGGACGTTTGAAGTAGCAGATGCAGTTGATGACATCCCCGGGCTCAATCCCACGTATTCATGGAGGGTAACCAATTTGAAGGAAGGGAGTACTATAACCAGGGTTACTATTGTTACAGGATTGAAAAGACCAGTAGAGGTTACAGAGACCCCTCTGGGGTGGAGGCACTTTAAGGAGTACGTGAATGGATTCACCTGTATTGTGTGCGAGGCCCATGATCGAGGGCAGGGAATCTTTTATTCAAACACAGGTGAGATCAAGATAAAAGTAGATCAATCCATAGAGAAAATAGGAAACCTCACTGTATCCTGGGATATGGAAGATGATCCATCTCTGCCTGTATGCGTGAGAGTTCCGGGCGAATAGTTCTTGGTGAATAATATTTGGATTCGGTAATTTGTTGGAGGAAGGACTTCTAAAGACTTCTCTAGCACAACATTTATAAGTCATACTGCCTAAGTAAAGACATGACTGTGGTGAAACTTTCACGAAAGGGACAGATAACTATCAGCAAATCATTGCGAAATAAACTTGGTTTAAAAGCAGGAGATCGATTGGATGTTCGTTATGAAGATAATGCTCTTATTCTCAAAAAGATTGGAAAAAAAAGTATTGTGGATGAGGTGGCAGGAACAATAGACATAGATCCTAGAATTTTAGAAAAAAGGAAGAGGTTATCTCGGTTCGGTGATTGGCCTGAAGAAAATCACAGTTGACACAGACA
>Ga0209427_10010022_pt1 | contig 10535 bp, 6 predicted proteins | sample DeeMarSWOR136_30_FD_187465 | JGI IMG/M metagenome (GOLD analysis project Ga0209427, IMG submission 187465) | Marine sediment microbial communities from White Oak River estuary, North Carolina - WOR-1-36_30 (SPAdes) (version 2) | ecosystem: Environmental > Aquatic > Marine > Intertidal zone >...
GCCAAGCCGCAAGGTGTTGAAAAGATTAGGGTTCCTGATTAAGTTCAAAATTAGGTATCAAAACTCAATTTTCAAATATAATGTTCGTAACGACAAGTTACTTGACGTCTTAGCGGCTTTTTGTGAAATTTTATGAATAGTCTAGGCTAAAAGGACTCACTGTTAGTTTAGTGTAAAACTTGGCTACTTGAGTAATAGAAGTTTTTTAGCTTCTATATAATCATTTGCTTCTAACTGATAGATATAAATCCCATTAGTGACCTTATGATCCTTCTGATTTGTTCCATCCCATTTAACTTTATGAATCCCGGCCTTTTGATGCTCGTCGATCAATGTCCGGACCTCCCGACCCAACTGATCAAAAATCTTTAGTGAAATCCATCCAGACCAGGGTATTTGATAACTGATAATAGTTTCTGAATTAAAGGGATTAGGATAGTTTTGTTCTAATAGAAAGCTTGCTGGTATTTCATTTTTTTTACCAATAGTAAGTTGGGCTTCTGCATTCATTATCACATTACAATTAATTTGATACTTTCTTAATGATAAATAACTGGTTTTTCCTGCATCCCCAATAACCTTAAAAATTATATTGAGTAACACACCTTCACTATTTTTAGGTTCAATGCTATATAATCCAATCCTTAATCTACCTTGTTCATCGTTAAATACTAATTCATAATTCTGGGGCAACTCTGGTTTGGATATTTCAATCAACTTCAATACCTGAAAATCATAAAAAAAATCGATATCTATCGATATCACTTCAAGTCCTCCTTCAATTACAAAGGGGATAACTATCTCTTCTCCTGAATTGGCTGTCAGGTCTGTCAAATAGGTGTATTTTTTAAACACAACGTTCTCCTTGACCAATCCGCCTGACTGAGACCACCCGCCATGGACATTTCCCAAGATTATACCACTATAACTTTGATTCGTCTTATTGGAATCCAAAGTTTGATAACATATACTATCCGGAACAAACTTCCAATCCCCTACATGAGAAACAGGATTTTTGGGCAAACCCACAGCATACTGAGCTATCAGGGCTGCATCATAGGCATAAATCTGGTGGTCCCTATCTACATCAGCGGCTATAGTTTCAAAATCTGTTAGATTTCTTATCCCTATAGCTGATTGGGCAGTTAATGCAGCATCGTAAGTAGTGATGGTGAAACTCCCTATATCGGTATCCTCTGGTTTTGAAGGTTTGACATTATAATTTTCTGAAGCAACTAACTTAGAAAATTCATAATGCCCATTGCTATCAGTAAGTTCGATCTGCGATTCTTCTCCTGACGCAGTTAAAGCTACATTCTCTATAGGACTATCAGTACCAAAATATCGAACAGTTCCTGAAACGTATACATAATGCTCTATCTCAATGGTGATGGTCTGATTAGCGGCAACATTCCTTTGGATAGCCGGCGATCTGTCAAAGAAGGTTACCTCTACATCCACTGATGTATGTGCGCCGAGACCAAAATGCAGAACTGGATCATCCTGTCCCAAGTAACCATTGTTGCTACGAGATTCCCTCATCCCTAAGAGGGTTCTACCGGCCTGTCCTGCGGGATAAATGCGAGTCTTGGCACCGAAAGCGCCAGCCTGCCCCTTTGGTGATATCAATCGTAACTTTAGCCAATTGCCAGAGTCAAAATTATTACGGATCAGCCAGTTTCGCGAATCCTTGCAGCCGACAGCAAAATCAAGGTCACCATCGTTGTCAATGTCAGCAAAACCAATTGCGCGAGGATCAGCGATACCTGAAATAGGTATACTGGGACCAACAGTGAAATTGCCAAAGCCGTCATTGAGGTAACAAATGTCATCACCTGCGAACACTAAGTCTAAATCACTATCGTTATCTAAATCTGCAAAGCCACCCATATAACCTTCGATGTTAGAGAAACTTCTATTGAAAGTGAATGTACCTTCGCCACTGTTCATATAGAGATAGCCATAGGGATCTCCAGTCAGTAACATGTCCAGATCGCTGTCATTATCAATATCAGCCATAGAAACTCCATCGATATCTCCCTGGTGAATTATTCCAATAGAAACAGGGGATACTAAAGTAAAGGAGGAATTTTCGTCATTACGTAAAATGTTTATAGGTCCAGTGTTATTGGCTGCAATAATATCGATATCTCCGTCATTATCATAATCTGTATCAATTGCACCCTGACCAGCGGGACATGTGTAGAGTACGCCTTGGTTAATGGGAGTAAATTGCATGTTACCATCATTACGGTATACTTCATTACACTCCTCTGGAGGATCATCTGTACCAAGCCAATTAGTAACGCAAAAAAGGTCTAAATCGCCATCACTATCCATATCAAAAGCTAAAACACCCCTCGTAGGCCATTCTCGTATTGGAATGCCACTTAAGCTCGTAACATCTGTAAAAAAGCCATTTCCATCATTACGAAAGATGTTATTGATAGCAGGGAATCCAGGAGTTGCATCGGTAGTGCCGTTAATTAAGTCGTAATCACCATCGTTGTCTAGGTCAGCAAAACAGGCGCCATGAGAGCCCCCATCAAAATCAGCGATACCTCTAAGAACACCTTCATCAGCAAAAATATTCCCCCCTGTATTCCGATAAAAGAGATCTGCCATTGGATTATCATATCTCATTGTAATATATAGGTCAGGTAGACTGTCATCATCAACATCAGCAAAAAACACACCGTGACCACCAGTCTGACTCGGCTCAGTAGGACCACCAGTCCCAGCCGATATGGTAATATCTGTAAATGTAAGCTCAGCGGCAGCTTTTCTCTCTAAAGACTGTTTAGTTTTTAAAGTAATATTACTTTCCACGTCAGTTGATTTCATCCAATAATGATACGTCGAGTTGCCCCCCAATGTAGTGAACTCCATGTTAGAATTGAGCACTAAAATCGTATCGACAGTGCCCTCATTCCCATAACCAATGTTAAGATCATACGCTACAAGCTTGCTGCTATCCTTGTTGATAATCCATGAGATTATTGTTGAACTGTCGGTGATCCCCCCCATACTTACCTCTGAAATTGATGCTGAGGTCTCATCTGGTGGGATCTGGGCGATAAGAATTTTAGAATTATTATTAACCAAAAATAAAAACAATGAGATAAAAATCCAATTTCTAATCATATTATTACAATTAATTATTATGCGTATTGTTCTCATCAAAAAACTGTGATAATTATTAGAACACAAATCATCAAAAAAGAATACCATATAATTGTTTTTATTGTAATAAAATTATTTTCGGAATAGATATCAATGCGGTCTAAGTAGAAATGGAAATTAGTTAGAAAAATGACCTTAATTCTATCCCCCTTGCTTATATTTTAAATTCTTTTAGTGTGTATATATTAGCAAAAGATAAAAGTTGAGCAAAATTTTTATATAATAAATTTTAAGAATTTGAGATATTTGTTAAATTCTTCTCCCTCCTGCCCTGAAATCATCAATTATTATCGAAACGGAGGGATAAACAAGATTATATTCCAGGATTGCGAACAACTGCTCGCTTTAGGAAAATGTCAGGCCTATAAGTAAGTAAGCCCATCAATTGCGATACATCCCAACAAATTGGGATCTTTTTAGCTTTTACGGTGTTGGAACTAATGAAATCAAAGGGCAATCATAACTCTCCTATCGATACCCAATTAGCGACATTGGATCCTCTCTGCAAGATCAAGAGTTGGTTTATAATAATGGAAAACAACATTTAGCGAAAATTTCAAACTCAAAATTAGATTGGAATCTGACTAATAAATTTATTGATCATATTAATTTTAAAAGTATTACTGCCAAAGAGATGCAATTCGTCGTTAATTTTAAATTCTGAACATTTTTATCATTGTTTAATTTTAATATCTTAAGGTGTCTTTTCAAGAATAAAAACTGTATTTCAAATTTGGAGAATTTCATGAAACGAAAAGAACGTTTTATGACTGCGGTCAGGTTACAGGAGCCAGATCGAGTTCCGATGTTTGATTTCTTATTTCAGCAACCAATGTACGAAAAGCTAATCGGACGAAAACCCGAAACCTATAATGGTCGTGATGCTATTGAGTGTGCTCTGGCATTGGATCATGACGGTGTTTGGTTACCCTTTGGAGGCTTCACTGGACTCAAACCAAAATATCTTACCGAAAATGTATACCAGGATGAGTGGGGAACGATTTATCAAAAAAATGATGCTTCCTGGCCTATTGATGCCCCCATTGACTACCCTATTAAGATTCGTAAAGACTTAAAAAATTATCATGCCCCTGATCCAACATTACCAGGACGGAATAGTGAAATCAAAGCAGTCGTTGAAATGGACAATGATGATATCGCCATTCTGGGTGGTGTTAGCGGTCCGCTAACAACTGCCTGGTTACTTATGGGGTACGAGAATATCTGTTATGCACTTCATGATGATCCTGAGTTAATAAACGAAGTGCTGAAGATTTCGAATGAGTACTTTAAAGAAGCGGCACATCGGTCGGTGGAAGCGGGATGTATCGGCTTGTGGGTTAGCGAAGATTTGGGTGACAGCGACAGAGGTTTTTTCTCCTTAGACGCATTTCGAAAAAATTTTCTCCCACATCTGGCGGAACTTGTTGAACATATAGACAGTTTGGATGTACCGGTGCTGCTCCACTCGTGCGGACATATCACGGACTATCTTGATGATCTTGCTCAGACGAAAATCGCAGCTATCCATCCGCTGCAGCGTACAGCAGGGATGGATCTGCGTATGATTAAACAAAAATATGGACATCGATTTTGCATTATCGGTAATATTGATTCATCGCGGACTTTACCCTTTGGTTCTCCTGAAGATGTGGCTGCTGAGGTTAAAGAAGCAATTGACATTGCCGCGGTGGAGGGAGGTTACATTCTGGCTTCCGATCATTCTTTGCACGATGGAATTCCCATAAAAAACATTGTCGAGATGTTTCGGGTAGGCAAAGAATATGGTGGTTTGTTTTATAGAAAATAAGGAAGGAATTAAATGTCAAACTCTAATGAAACACACTTTGATAAAAAGAGAATTGAACAATTGATAACAACTTATCGAGATGGATTACTCAACGATATCCTGCCGTTTTGGATCAATCATTCCGTTGATGAAAAGTACGGCGGATTTATGTTCTGTCTGGATCGAGATGGTACCGTTATCGATACTGATAAAGGCATGTGGCAAACCTGTCGCTTCACCTGGTTATTGGCAACACTTTACAATACTGTTGAAAAAAAATCTGAATGGCTGGCGCTGGCAAAACACGGGATCGATTTCATCCAAAAATATGGTTTTGATGATGACGGTAGAATGTTTTTTCTGGTTGATCGTGAGGGTAAGCCAGTGCGTAAACGACGTTATGTTTTTACAGAAACGTTCGCTGCGATTGCTTTTGCTGCTTATTCCAGAGCTGCGAATGATAGCGAAACTGCAAAACAGGCAAAAAATCTATTCGATCTGATTACCCGCTATGCGACAACTCCAGGATTGATTCCCCCAAAATTCAATACGAATACTCGCCCGATGAAAAGCATTGGTTTACCGATGATACTGCTTGCTACCGCACAAGTATTTCGGGAGACATTGGGCGATCCGAGCTACAATGAATGGATTGATCGTTGTATCCTGGAAATACGAAGTGATTTCTTGAATCTTGATTTTGAAGCTGTGATGGAAACTGTTGGACCAAACGGTGAATTTATCAATCATTTCGATGGACGAACACTGAATCCTGGTCACGCCATTGAATGTGCCTGGTTTATTTTGCATGAAGCGAAGCATCGGGGCAATGATCCTGAACTTATCAAAATGGGATCAACCATGCTCAATTGGATGTGGAAATTTGGCTGGGATGAACAATATGGAGGTATATTTCATTTCAGAGATGTGAAAGGATTACCGGTTCAAGAATACTGGCAGGACATGAAATTTTGGTGGCCACAATGTGAAACAATCATTGCAACTTTGCTGGCTTACCACCTGACAGGAGATGAAAAATATGCTGACTGGCATCGCATAATTCATGATTGGACGTTCAAATATTTCCCCGATCCAGAATATGGTGAGTGGTACGGCTATCTTCATCGGGATGGGCGCATCTCAGTGCCTTTGAAAGGCAACCTCTGGAAAGGACCGTTTCACATTCCAAGAATGCAGTGGTATTGTTGGCAGTTGCTTGAAGAGTTTTAGCAAAGCCATTTAACCCAGTGCAGCTCTGAAGGTAAAATGTTAGACAATTAAATTAGAGCAATAGATTATTGTATATTCAATGCAAACTGGTTTTGAATTAATTCCATCGCTGACTTTTTTATTTTTTGGTTGATTTTTAGCATTATTTTTATTATTTTGAATTTCAATAAAATTAAAGAATGTTATTCTGAAAATATCTGTTTTACCTTATCGTGTTTTCAATGAAATCTTTGCTAATATTAAAAAAAAACAAGTTATTTTCGGAGCAATAAAGTTAATGTCTCATAAAATTCTTGTTATTAATCCCGGCTCGACCTCCACAAAAGTTGCTATCTTTGAAAATGAATCTCTCCTTTTTGAAAAAAAAATTGAACACTCTGTTGAACAATTAAGTCGATTTTCAAACTTATGGGATCAATTTGATCTTCGAAAAAAAGCAATTCTTTCCTTTCTTGAAAAACATCATCTGAGTGTGGATCAACTATCTGCCATAGTTGGTAGAGGAGGATTGTTGAAGTCTATTCCCGGTGGAACATACCTGGTCAATGAAACAATGGTTGAGGATGCTCGCAAAGGCATTCAAGGCGAACATGCTTCAAATTTGGGATGTGCGTTAGCATGGAGTATTGGCAAGGAAGCAGGCATCTTGGCATATACCGTGGATCCGGTTTCTGTCGATGAATTCGAGCCACTGGCACGTTACTCGGGACATCCATTGATTCAACGTCGGGCACTGGCTCATACTTTGAATATTCATGCAGTCGGACGCATGGCAGCAGAAAAATTAGATGTGGATTATTATAAAACAAATTTCATCATTGCCCATCTCGGTGGAGGAATCTCCATCTGTCCACTTCAGGGAGGTCGAATTGTCGACGTGAACGATGCCTCAAGCTCGGGTCCTTTCTCTCCCGAAAGAACTGGTGAATTGCCGCTTCAACCTTTTATCCGGCTTTGTTTCTCAGGGAAATACAATGAGCCACAGATACGAAAGCTGGTTATGGGAGAGGGTGGATTAATCGCTTATTTGAACACCAATAATGCAGAAGAAGTAGAAACCAGAATTAAACAGGGCGATATAAAAGCCAGAGAGATTTATGAAGCGATGGCCTATCAAATATCCAAAGAAATTGGAGCCATGGCAACGGTAGTTAACGGTGATATTCGTGCCATTGTTATCAGTGGCGGATTGGCAAAATCAGAAATGTTAATTAGTTGGATCAAAGAACGAGTTAAATTTATTGCAGAAGTGATGGTACTGCCAGGCGAGTTTGAAATGGAAGCTCTGGCGAATGGAGTTTTGAGAGTATTGCAGGGGAAAGAGGTAGCAAAAACTTATTAAAAAAAATGAAATGTAAGATGGCAGATGTGAGACATAAAACGTAATACTGGTTGGGCGCTATATTTTTCGTCTCACATTTCACGTTTGACATTTTACATTGAAAAAATCTGCTCTTTCCGCGTTCAAAAAAATAAGATAAGGATGTCTATGGCGAAAACAATTTTATCAGGTAACGAAGCGATTGCACGAGGACTTTACGAAGCTGGAGGACTTTTTGCATCTGCCTATCCAGGAACTCCAAGCACTGAGATATTGGAAAATGTCAGCAAATACAATGAAATTCAAGCGCAGTGGGCTCCGAATGAAAAGATTGCTCTGGAAGTCGCAGCCGGTGCTGCCCTGGGAGGTGCACGTTCACTTGCCGCAATGAAACATGTCGGTTTGAATGTTGCAGCGGATCCATTATTTTCGCTTTCGTATCAGGGTGTTAATGCGGGAATCGTCATTGTCTCTGCTGATGATCCCTCCATGCATTCATCACAAAATGAGCAGGATAACCGCTGGTATGCGCGGGCAGCAAAAATTCCCATGCTGGAACCTTCTGATAGTCAGGAAGCAAAAGATTTCACCATTCTAGCATTCGAGTTGAGCGAAAAATATGACACCCCTGTCTTACTTCGCACCACTACCCGAATCAATCATTCCAAGAGTATTGTTTCAATGAATGAACGGTCGTCAATTCCCAAAAAGGACTATAAAAAAGACATGTTAAAAAACGTGTTGCTCCCTTCAAATGCCAGAAAGAAACATATTTTGGTTGAAAAACGAATGGCTGAATTAGAAGAATATGGAAATAAATGTGAGTGTAATCGGATCGAATGGGGAGATAATGCGCTGGGTATAGTTACCAGTGGTATTTCTTATCAATATGCAAAAGAGATCTTTCCAGCGGCATCCATATTAAAGCTCGGCCTGACCAATCCTCTCCCAAAAAATCTAATTCAAAAGTTTGCCAATAAGATTAAAAAATTATATATTATTGAAGAACTTGATCCTTTTTTAGAAGAGCAGATTCTAGCAATGGGAATTCAGGTTGAGGGAAAGAACCGCTTGCCGATTATTGGTGAACTTAATCCTGAAATCGTGGCTCAATCTTTTAATGATGGACCACACGCAATAGAATCTGTTTTAAGAGATGTAAAGATTCCTCCTCGCCCACCTGTTCTTTGTCCGGGGTGCTCCCATCGGGGAATATTTTATGTTATGAAAAAATTGCGATTAACTGTGACAGGTGATATTGGCTGTTACACTTTAGCAGCGATCCCTCCATTGGAAACCATGGATAGCTGCCTCTGTATGGGCGCCAGTGTTGGTTTTGCTGAAGGAATGGAAAAAGCGACTGGAGATAAATTGAAGGGAAAACTGATCGGAGTCATTGGTGATTCTACTTTCTATCATTCCGGAATTACTGGACTCATTGATATTGTTTATAATCAGGGAAAAACTAAAATCTGCATTCTGGACAATCATATTACCGCAATGACCGGTCATCAGGAGCATCCAGGATCAGGTCTGACTTTAAAAGGTGAACCGACTTTTAAAACCGATTTAGCAGCCATCTGTCGTGCGGTTGGGGTAAAAAGGATTGTTAAAGTTGATCCTTATAACATTGACGAAACGATTACTATTTTCAAAGCGGAAATGGCAGCCGATGAGCCGTCAGTCATCATTGCGGATGCGCCCTGTGTCATTCGGGCACGAAAAATATTTAACAAACCGTATTATGTCGATGCTGAGAAATGTATTATGTGCGGTATGTGCCACAAAGTCGGCTGTCCCGCAATTGAAAAAGATGAGAACGGCAAAACCAAAATCAACGAGCTACTTTGCATTGGTTGTGATATTTGTCGGCAGGTTTGTAAGCCACAGGCGATTCAAAAATCGGTTGGTTGATCAGGTAATTGGGTAATTGGGACTCCCGGGATGCAGCGAAATATTTAGAATGAAAATAAGAGGAACAGAATAAATGAAAAATTCAAAATATACTGTCACTCATCAACAACCGGTTATCAATGTTCTAATGAGTGGTGTTGGTGGACAGGGGGTGTTAGTTGCCAGTGATATTCTGGTATTCGTTGCCATGCACGCGGGACTAGATGCTAAAAAAAGCGAGATTCATGGTATGGCACAGCGAGGTGGCAGTGTTGTAAGTCAGGTTCGCTATGGGAAAAAAATTTTTTCACCGCTTATTCGAACTGGCGCTGCCGATGTCATACTTGCCTTTGAAAGATTGGAAGCAATTCGTTATCTTGACTATTTAAATAAGGATGGGGTTATTATCATCAACGATCAACAAATCACACCACTTTCAGTTTTTTTTTCCAATATTCCTTACCCCAAGAATATTGAAGAAATTTGCAAGACTAAAACCGATCACATCGTTCTGGTGGATGGCGTAAAAATTGCCGACCAAATTGGAAATCCCCGTACCATCAATTCGGTTCTGTTAGGCGCGCTCTCTAACTTTCTAGAATTTGATGAAGAACATTGGATGAAAGCGATTGCGCAGCGAGTGCCATCCAAGACCATTGAATTGAATCGGAAGGCGTTTGAAGCAGGGAGATTGGTTATTGGGTAATTAGGTGATTAGTTAATCAGGTAATTGGGAGATCAGTGGAAATGAAGTGTATGCTTCGGTGGCTTAGTTTATACTGTCGAAGCATTCTTTTTTGTAACTAAAACATTTTTAATAGTTTCTTTAAAGAGCTGACGCATAAATTAACTCTAAAATCGATCACTACACAATATATAGACATTTGGCAATATAAAATGTCAATATATTGATTTTGAGGTTTAAAAATATTAATTTATGCGCTGGCTCTAAAGATTTCAACGAACTCTTTCGCTGCTGACACATTAATCTATTACACCCAAAAACTTTGTTATTTTAAAAAAATTATTTTAAAAAATCTCACGCCAAGCCGCAAAGAACGCTAAGAAAAATATAGTGTTACACTTTGCGAGCTTTGCGTCTTTGCGTGACAATAAAAT
>Ga0209427_10010023_pt1 | contig 10535 bp, 12 predicted proteins | sample DeeMarSWOR136_30_FD_187465 | JGI IMG/M metagenome (GOLD analysis project Ga0209427, IMG submission 187465) | Marine sediment microbial communities from White Oak River estuary, North Carolina - WOR-1-36_30 (SPAdes) (version 2) | ecosystem: Environmental > Aquatic > Marine > Intertidal zone >...
TGCATCAGGTATCCCAATTGTTACTCACCAAATATACACATTTAATTTTTACTGAAAAATAGTCGATTGATTTAGAATCTCAACTTTCGGAACTACTGATATGAGACATTTTATCGTGTATTAATAGTACTTTAATCAAATCAATAAATCTTAAACAGATTTAAAGATTTAAAGTTCCTATAAAGGTTCCATATATGTAGAATCTACCAAAATATCCATTGAAATTCTTTGGTATTTCCAATTGTTGAAGTTTTATTACTCCCCGGGTTAATCCTTCAATACTGAAAGTTTTAAAACTTAACCTTATTGCGAAAAGAATAATATTTCCAGTTTTTGTTATTCTTGGAAATAAAGCCAATCCTCTAATAATTGTTTTGCCAAACAATGCTGTTGATTCTTCTCTTTGTGCAGTTTTAAATTTCATTCCAGCTGCAACAGGTATAGTTGTTAAAATCATTATGCAAACAAATATTCCCACTATTTTCAAATTCATTGTAATACCCCATTTTATTTTAAGTTGATTTAGGGAATATTTATATGTTTCGATAAAAAAATAAATTTTATCAATAAAAATAATTATAATTATTATCATTAAGAATAAATACTCATTATCTTTTCAGTTTAGTTCATTATGAAAATTCAATCTGAATGTGTTCCCTGCCTGATAAAAAGAATCATTTTTGAAACAAAGTTAAGCACTGATGATAAATCATTACAGACGAAAGCGATAAGAAATGCCTGTAAAACGCTTTCTCAAGTATACAATCCAAATAAAAGTAGCGCTGAAATCGCAACTGAGGTCCATAAAGTAGTTTATGAAACTCTTGGTGATAATGATCCCTATGTTGAGTTAAAAAGCATTAGTAATAAGGTTGCAAAGTCATTGCTTCCAAAGACAGAAGAAATTATTAAAAATTCTAATGACCCACTAAAAGCTAGTATGTTATGTTCTATTATTGGTAATATTTTGGATTTCGGTATTGAAGGATCAAGTTCTGATCCAGAAATGTTGATAAAAGTCTATGAAAAGATGTATTATGAGGGATTGGGATACGATGATTATTTAAGATTGAAAAAATCTTTGAATGAGGCTAAAAATGTTGTTTTTTTTACAGACAATTGTGGAGAAATTGTTTTTGATAAAATTGTATGTCGAGAATTAAAAAAGTTCAAATCTGATTTATTCTTAAGTCTCGTTGTTCGGGGAAGACCAATAATCAGCGATGCTACATTAGAGGATGCGTATGAGTTAAATTTTATGGAGGTAGTTGATAAGATATTAACTACTGGTTGTTTTGCAATTGGCGTAGATTTTAATAGACTCCCTTATGAGGTAGGACAAGTCTTAAAACATACAGATTTAATAATTTGTAAGGGTATGGCAAATTATGAAGCTTTTTCTGAAACTAATTATAAACCTATTGCCTATTTGTTAAGGACAAAATGTAGTGCTATTGCAAATTCTATGGGTATTCCTCTTAATATGAGCGTAATCAAAATTTACGATTAATTTTCTAGAAATTCTGATCTATTATGTATTTTAAATGCAGTGTTTAAGTTTATTTTTTTATAAAAAATTATATATAATATTTAAAACATTATATTTTAATTAGGTGAAATATCATTGGGGATAAAAGAAACTAACAAATTACTAAATGATGCAATATTTATACATTTAATGAGTGAAGGATATTCAGAATATACTGCAAAAATCGAAGCGGAAAGAAGAATTACAAAACTTAGGTTAATAAAAGAAGAAAAACTCTAATAATTTTTTACTTAATTTTAACCAATCTACTATAAAAACATATTAGATATTTAGAAGTGAGGAAATCTGGAAGGTCTTATAGGAGAGATGGAAGGAAAAGGAATTAAAATTATTTCCAGACCCTCACATGTTATACTTTATAAAATTTAATATAAATACTTTTTGTTCAAAAATAACATATTGTAAAAGTAACAAAATCCCAAATAACTTATCCTTTCTTACTCAATTCAAAAGCCTTATTAACAGCTTCTTCAGCAGAGTCAACAACACAAATATTAGAATTTTTCATCAAATTTCCGTTTATTATTTCATCAACACAACCACCAGTATTTCTAATAAGAATCAATGGTTTTTCAAAAATAACTGCAAAAGATATTTCATTTAAAGTTCCCCATCTCCCCCCAATCGCAATTATTGCATCACCAGTAAAAACAACTAAGAAATTTCTCTTATGACCAATACCTGTTGGAATTGCTATATCTATAAATTCGTTTGATTCCTCCTTTGAATATGGTAATATTCCAACAGTTAGACCTTTTTCTTGCTTCGCCCCTTTGCATGCAGCTCTCATAACACCTCCTCTACCACCACAAACAAGGACACCATTTCTTCTAGCAATTAATCTACCAACATTTTCAGCGATTTCCATGGTATTATTTGATAAATTTTCATCGTCTCCATCACTTCCACAAACCGATATTAGAGTTTTCATAAAACACCATATTTATAAAATGCTTTTAACAATTATCTAATTCAACCGTGCAAAGTATATTATCGTTATGTTAACAAATTCCTTTGCTAGTTATCAAAGATAAACAGTTTATTCAAAATAAAAAAAGTGACTATTAGTAAAACAATAAAAATTTATTCAGCTGTAGTAGTTGAACCTTCAATGTCATCTTTAGGAAAACAAATTGTTTTTCTTCCTTTCCTAACCAGCTCAATAAGGTCAGCTTGTTTTAAAACCTTAATATTATAATTAACTGTCTGAGGTTTTTTACCTATTTCTTTTGCAATTTCTTTTTGATTTATTCCATTTCTCTGTTTAATTATATCCAAAATGCTTATTTGAAGTTCAGTTAATCTAAATCTTTCATTTTGGGGAAATTTCATACATGTAGGATAAAAAGCCCTGTACTTCAATCCCTCTCGGCGAGATTTAATCAACTCTGTTTTTTCAAGTACGCTCAAATGATAAGATAATGTTCCATTTTTAATATCCATTCCTCTGCGGATTTGGTTGTAATGAACTCCAGGGTTTGTTTTTATAAAACCAAATATCTGACCACGTACAAATTGATCGAGTACATCTTCTTTCTGGATGCGTGTATACAAAGGGATAAGGAGAGGAAGAAGAGCAAGAAATTTATATTTTCCTGTTTCTGTAAGCGCTATAAGGCCAATAGCAAAGGCACTAAGACCAGTTGAAGTTGAGATAGCAACAGGTTCTTTGTTTTCATCTAAAAAATAGTATGTGTGGAGTAAATGTCCTTCATATTCTATAGTGAAATTTTGTTGGAGCTGATGCGTAATACCAAAATCGTCTTCAACTTTTACCAATAAAGAATATGTACCACTTTTCTTAAATGTATGAAAAACAGTTTTAATTTCTTTATCATGTATTTCATAATTTCCGTCGCCCCAGAAAATAGAATAATTCACAATATTGTCGCTAATGATTTCATTGTTTAATTCATTAAAAACTATGTTGACATTGTACATATCTAGCTTTTCAACATATTGGTTAAATGTTGCAGTTTTTGTGAAATTTTCTATAGGAAAATCTACTAGTTCTGATACTTTTAAAACAGTACTTTGATTAGATATTTTTACAATAGGTTCATTTTTATAATATACAACGGTACTTCCAGATGGAAGAATACTAATGTTTTCGTTGGAATATTTTAATGCAATTCTTTTATCAGGTAGTTTTATTGCGGTACTATTACTTGGTAGTTGGATGACGGTGGTAATAGTTCCATTTAATAATATGGAGTTTGTTTCAAAATTTTTATTGCTAACAATTGTAGGATATAATTCATCAAACTCTTTAACTTGTAGCTTATCACTTAAATAATATGAATTATAAGTGTATTCTTCAAGGGGGATTTCACTATTGGAAGATCCTGAAGTCAGTGTCGATGAAACACTAAATATTATTAATGCTAATATCAAAACTAAAATAACAGAATAATTGTTTTTTAACCTGACGTAATGATATTTCATAGTTATTTTCCAATTTTATATCTTTATTCTTTATATTATGTTTAAGGTTAAGAACTCTATTTATATGTTTTGAAACAAAATTTTGATTATTATTAATTATTAATTTTTGAAGAGATTATTACTAGACTTATTTTTATATTTGCCTATTAAAATTTTGTGAAAAGTGCTGCAATAAACAGTAGTAAAATTTATATTTTATTATAATATTACAAATATCACTTAATACAGGAGGAAGAAAATGAAAGAGAAAATAATTGGTATTTTTGTATGTATGCTGTTGATTGCAACTGCTCTACCAGTATTAGGAGCAGTAAATGAAACAAAAAATATTGAAAGAGCTACATTTTCTATTGAACAAATATCAGAGTCAGCAGAATATGGAGTATTAGACGGAAAACCAATAAAATTACTTCAAAATCAAAAAAATACACTAAGTGGAGATCCAGTATTTACAGGTGCTGATGATCAAATACATCCAGCGGTTGTTCGAACTGAATCTGGAATTCTTGGAGGCTTATTTTATGATATGAGCATAAAGAATTGTTCATGGACATATTCAAATGATAATGGAAAAACATGGACACTATTAATTTCAGATAACATTAGTTATGATTACCCCTCTACAAAACTATGGGGTGGTGACCGGATTTTTACCACTGCTGTACCAAGTCCAATAGCTGAGTGGGGGTATGGAGGGATGACTCTATTAGCGGATACACCAGATATGAATAATCCTTATGTTGTCATACCTTATGGATGGTGGTGGAATAGCACTACACCTGAATATAATTATGGTTTTCATCATATGGTAGACTGTGACATAGCTTGTGACAATAGTCAAAACTACGATGAATATGGATTATTAACCGCTATTATGAGTAAGACCAATGATCAACACGATCTTGTAAATATTCCTTTTATGCAATACGCAGATCCAGATGAATTTCCAATGGTTTGGGGAGCATGGCATGTTAGTATTCAGAATTGTCAGCATACAGATGCTGCTATCGATCCAATAAAGGGAGATACCTACCAATGGATGTATGGACTTTATGACTGGTATGATACTAACTCAGGTACCTGGAAATTAATAATCATGTATAGGGATTTTGAGGGGTTAACGAATAAGGGCACCCAGGTTATAACCGGTGCAGGAAATCTACAATGCCCAGCTGTTGCAGTCAATGACAATAATCTTATCATTCTTGCCGAGACTGACGAAAATGGAAACAAAGACATCATCTGTTATTATTCAGATAACGGATGGCAGAATCTACAGAGCAGCTTTGTCGTCTCAGAAAATGCCGATGAAATGTATCCAGATATACGTCATGTCAAAGGATTGAAATTTATCTCAACATTTGTCAAAGACAATGCATTATATATGACTACAACTGAAGATGGTGGTGCAACATGGAGCTCTCCTGAATTAATTGAGAGTAATGTAATTGAGGAATATAAAACGTCAGATCTCTCAGAGGATGCTATGGAAACATTGTACGAAATTGACAATGGTGATGATATTGACATTTGGATGACTACCAACGCGGGTCAAATAGAGATGCCAACGTGGGAACTCGGTGATTCTTGGACTTATGATACTAGTATTTATAGGGCAGCATCGCAAAATGTTACAGATGATATGATTTTGGATGCTAGAGGTAAATTAATCCTTAAACTAGTTAATGATAAAGGGGATAACTACACCCTCAGTGGAAAAATGAAACCACTTTATGGGAAAGTAAAACTCCCAGGAGTTATGGATTTTAGAATTACACGATTTTCATCTTATAATTCAAATCTTGTAATACGTAAAAAAGATATGGCAATAGTAAGCTATGAATCAAAAACAAAAGCATTTTTACATATTATGTTAGGCCCCATCCCGCTACCAATTCCAATTCAGATGCAGGAATATAGGATGACTATGTTTGATCCTATCTGGAAAATCTTACCATTTCCATTGTATGATGGAAAAAATGGGGATTATGACAACATTACAATGAATGATGATTGGGATATTTCGATGTTCTGGGGAATTGTTTCCATTTCTAGCGGTACTGGTTATGGAGGGTGGTTAGGTGATGGCCCATTCAATTGTGAGGAAGAATCTGTGACGGTGGAAGCAGGAATATATGACACTATCAATGTATCAGGTACAGTAGAATTTGCAGGGATGGGATACGACTACTACTATTCATATTATGCTGAGGAAGTTGGAAACATAGTAAAGGGTGTCTATAACGTTGATTTTAACAACGGAAATACTGCTTACCTCATAAAATTTGAACTCAAATCAACAACATACTAGCCATTTAATTGACTTAACTTCCTTCTCTCTTATTTTTTTTATTTTGCTGAAAATCGTGCTAATACTTGAATATTATCATTCGATATTTTTAATAATTTTTTAAGATTATTACTATTAACACCGATATTTACTATAAGTAATCAAACTATTGATAAAACATTATTTTATAAATTCATTCACAATGGGTTTAAATATTCAATTATTTATTAGCCCTCCCAGAAAAGGAGACAATATCATGTATGATATTAGTACATACTTAAAAAATAAAAATACTATATTAACTCAATTGATCCTTAAAGATACAAGTAATAAAACAATTTCTATGTCTATTAATCCTATTGTGAGGTGATTATAATTACTGAAGAAAAAAATAACTATTCTTATGTAATCGAAGTCAACAATCTTACTAAGATCTATGAAAAAATAAAAGCAGTAAATAATGTTTCTTTTAAAATTAAACAGAGAGAAATTTTTGGTTTTCTTGGTCCTAATGGTGCAGGAAAAACTACGACAATTAAAGCAATACTAGGTTTGATAACTATTAATTCTGGTGATATAAAAATCAATGGACTAGGGATTTTAAAAGATGGAAAAAACGTAAAGAAAAACATTGGATATCTACCAGAAAAAGTCGCGTTTTACGATAATTTAACAGCACTACAAAATCTTAATTTTTATGCTGAAATGAAAAACGCTTCAAGAAATCAATGTAAAACATTAATTGATGAATTTGGACTTTCAGAATGGACTAATAAAAAGGTTGGTAAGTTTTCAAAAGGAATGATACAAAGATTAGGTATGGCCCGTGCAATTCTTGGGAATCCCTCAGTATTGATTTTAGATGAACCCTCTGGAGGACTTGATCCTAGAGGAGTAGTACTAATTAGAGATAAAATTAGAGAAATGCGAGATAAAGGAGTTACTATTTTTGTATCCTCTCATATCCTAAGTGAAATACAAGAGGTTTGCGACAGAGTTGGAATAATTGATAAGGGAGTTTTGGTAGCTAAGGATAGTGTATCTGCTCTTAGTGGCAAATTAGATTTAAAACCCAAGATAAGTATCGAACTAGAAAAGATCACTGATAAGGTAGTGAAATCAGTTAGAGAAATTAAAGGAGTTGAAAAAGTCGATGTAAAAGATAGAATTATGGACGTAAGCTGCGAACCAAAAACCAAATCCAAGGTAATAATTGCTATCGAAAAAGCAGGTGGTAACATTATTAATTTAAAGACAAAAGAACCCTCTCTTGAGGAAGTATTTATGAGATATACGGAGGAAAGCAAATGAACTTGAATCCAATGTTTATCATTGCCAAAAAAGAAATAATGGATAACATTAGAAATAAATGGATTATAATTCTTTCAATAATATTTTTTCTTTTAACCCTAGTTGTTTCTTATTTTGGATCGCTCTATAGCGAGGGATGGCAAGATTTAGGAATCACTATTTCAGGCATGATGAATCTTGTTCAATTTCTTGTTCCAATAATAGCACTGATACTTGGATACGCTGCAATAATTGGAGAAATAGAAAGAGGTTCAATGAGTGCTTTACTCTCCCAACCAACCTCACGCTTAGAGATAGTATTAGGAAAATTTATTGGATTAGGAAGCATTATTTCAATAACAATCATTATGGGATTTGGTATTGCAGGAATCATTATAGCCCTCAACGTTGCTAACACGAATTTTCTTGATTACCTGATCTTTATTGCATCCACTATACTTCTAGGCCTTGTTTTCTTATGCTTAGCAATTTTCTTTTCCACATTATTCAATAAACGATCAACTGCAATGGGAGGAGCCATTTTACTTTGGTTCCTGTTTAATATGATTCTGCCTATTATTTTTACAGGACTTCTTGCTATGAGTGTTGGTTTACAAGGGCTAATAGAAGGAACAATCCCTGAATGGTACCATTATCTAACTCTAATAAATCCCCTTTCAATCTATGGAAATTTAAATTCTATTGCATTAAATCTAAGCTTCGGTGGGCAGGCAAATTTCACATATCCCTCGATTTTCTCAGGTGGTCTAATGGCTGGATTACTGTTATTATGGATCGTAATCTTTCTATTGCTATCAATCTGGCGTTTTAATAAAAAGGATATCTAATCTCTCCATAAATCTTATAAATACAACTTTATTTCACTACCATTCATAAAATAAGGGAAAATATGGTAAAAAAAATTAAAAAAACAAATCAAATTCTTATTACATTAATTCAGGATCTAAAAAAAACAGCGAGTCAAAACGATGCACCCATCTGGAAGGATATCGCCAAAAGATTAGAAAAACCTTCTCGCAATTGGCCTATTGTAAATTTATATAGAATAGATAAACATATTCGAGAAAATGAAACTGCTTTAATTCCGGGGAAAGTTTTATCTCCAGGGAATTTAACTAAAAAAGTTTCAGTTGCTGCTTGGTCATTTTCGGCAAAATCAATTGAGAAAATTAAAAAAGCAGGTGGTAAAACACTATATATTAATGATTTAATTAAGAAAAATCCAAAAGGAAAAGATATTAGAATATTAGGATAATATGGTTAAAGTAATTGATGCAGATGGCGCAATACTAGGTAGAATGTGCACCATTATTGCAAAACGTCTACTAAACAATGAAAGTATTGCAGTAGTAAATTCAGAAAAAGCAATAATCAGTGGGAAGAAATCATCAATAAAAAATCGCTATACACAAAAGAGAAACGTAGGTACATATAGGAAAGGACCTTTCTTTCCAAGAATGCCTGATAGAATGGTAAAAAGAACTGTTCGTGGTATGATCCCTTACCAAACTTCACATGGAAGAGCTGCATTTAAGAGATTAAAATGTTATATTAGTATTCCAAAAGAATTTCAGGGAGAAAAATTCGAAAAAATTGACTATGCCAAGAAACAGCCTGCAGAATACATTACACTTGGAGAACTTTCTAAAGCGCTTGGGGCTAAACTGTAATGACAAAAAAAATTGTAAATACATCTGGCAAAAGAAAAACTGCTATTGCAAAAGCAACGGTTACAAAAGGTACCGGCAAGGTTAGAATAAATAGAAAACCAGTTGAAATTTATCAACCTGAAATTGCTAGATGGAAGATAACTGAACCGCTTATTATTGCTAAAAAGCATTTGGATAAAGTCGATATAGATGCTAGTGTTCAAGGTGGAGGTTTTATGAGCCAAGCAAATGCTGTTCGTACTGCGATTGCTAAAGGGTTAGTTGAATATACCGGTGATGCAAGTCTAAAGTTATCCTTTTTAAACTTTGATAGAAATTTACTTGTAAGTGATGCTAGAATAAAGGAATCAAAAAAGCCTCTTGGTAGGGGTGCTAGAAAGAAAAGGCAAAAATCATATAGGTGATTTTGTGATAATTCCTGTAAGATGTTTCACGTGTGGTAAGGTTATTGCCCCATTATATGAAGAATATAAGAAACGATATGAGGAATATAAAAAATCTGTTGATTCGGGGCAAAAACCAAAGGAAACACCTAAAAAAATATTGGATGATTTAGGACTTGATCGATATTGTTGCAGACGCATGATTGTCTCACATGTTGATCTTTTAAAAGAAGCAGCACCTTATGAATAATCCGTTATTCAATTAATTTCTTCTTAAAAAAATTTGTTTGTTGAATTATTATTTATGGGAATTCTTTTTATTAAAGACCTTTGTTCATGATTTGAATAATATATTTATATAAATTTATTATGGTCATGGTAAAAAGCCCAGCAATAAAACTTATAATAACTATTGCAATGGCTGGCATTATTTACCGGTCTCCCACCAATATTAATATGTTTGTAGTAGCTGTTTTGTCGTTTTTCATTCTGTTTTTCACCTGCAAAAATTTTAATTTTGATAATTTATATCACGTTATTATTTGTCAATAGTACTATATATAACTTTTGTGGTAAAATGTCAATTTTATATAATTTTTTATATAATTTTAAATAAAAATCTTAATTTTTGCTATGAAAATCATTTAAATATGCAAATAGTAAAGAATATAATATACTTCTACATAATGATATTTGGGTGATGGCTGATGCAAAAAACGTTATTAGATTTTTTTGAAATAGACGTCGAAGAAGATAAATCCGACTCTAATGAAAATAAATAAATACATTTCATGTGTCATCGGTTAAGACCACCATTCCTCCCTAAATCTCTGTCGATTCACATGCGGATCAAATGCCTGATTATCGTAAATAGTGTAGAAATCCAT
>Ga0209427_10010024_pt1 | contig 10534 bp, 13 predicted proteins | sample DeeMarSWOR136_30_FD_187465 | JGI IMG/M metagenome (GOLD analysis project Ga0209427, IMG submission 187465) | Marine sediment microbial communities from White Oak River estuary, North Carolina - WOR-1-36_30 (SPAdes) (version 2) | ecosystem: Environmental > Aquatic > Marine > Intertidal zone >...
GGGGATCGTCGTGAGCGCCCCGGAAGTCTCGGGCTCGGATCCCCCCTTCGGGTCGCCCAGGGACATCACCACCCTGAGGTCGTCGGAAAACCCCTCGAAGATGGGCTTCAGTATTTTGATCAGCGGCAACCGTTCCCTGTCTGGTCCACTTATAGCGGCGTATATCAACCTCTGGCCCCCCGACGCCCCAGCCTCCTTCCTCACCCTGCCATTGTCCTCCACCTGCTCCGGCCTCCTGTCCAAGATGTAGCCCACCATCCTGACGCCCTCCCTGTAGGGAGGGGGGATCCTGAGGGAGTCGATGCAGATCGTGTAGGGCTCCGGGAAGTCGGGGACGAGTATCACGTCGCTCGCCGCCCAGCCCTTCCCGAGGACTGTCATTATGCCGCCGTCCACTATCCTGGAGAGCAGGAGCGCCTGCTCGCTCCGGGGGATCATGGGCTGGAACTGGTTGATTATGAGGGCCACTGGCAGGCCCAGGAGCTTCCCCGCGATGACGGTGGAGAGCCTCGTGTCCGAGACCACGGCGTCGGGCTCGAAGGCCTTCATGTACTCCATCTCAGAGGTCACCTGCTCCATGAACCGCTTGAACGCCGGGACGCCGTTCCTAATCGCGGTCGCCCTCAGGTCAAGCCTGCCAGTGGAGTCTGAGGAGAGGCTGATCGCCGGCGCGGAGACCACGGGGAAGCCCCTCCTGTTCACGAAGTCCACGGCCTCGAGGTAGGTGGAGAACATCACCTCGGCGCCCCTCCCCCTCAGCTCCTCGGCTACGGCGAGGCTCCTCCCCACGTGGCCCAGGCCTATGCCGCAGGGGCCGAAGTATATCCTCGAGCCATCGATCCCTTTCAAGAGCCCTCCAGCCCCTTCAGCTCCCCTCGAGCTCCACCCGCCTCACCGCCCCCCTCGGCTCCTCCTCGGCGTAGATTATCGCCCTGAACCTCGATACCTCGGTGCCTGGGGTGAGCCAGGCGTCCGGGAGGAGCCAGGCCTTGAGGCAGCACTGGGTCAGGAACTCCTCGGCGTCCCACCCCCACTCCACGGGGACCTGGGGGAGGAGGAGCCCCCGGTTGGAGCCCCGGGAGACGATGAGCCCGTCTCTCCCGATCACCACCTGCGCGGGGTACTCGTCGGGCCTCGCCACCTCTATGACCTCAGGAGGCGTGAGGACGCTCACCTCAACGACGATCGAGCCCATCTCCCTGCTCGTGACAGCATCAAATCGGGGGTCTTTCAGGGCGGCGTTCACGGCCGCGTCCTTCACAGCCTCGACCAGGGGCATCACAGGGTATGGGAAGCCTATGCAGCCCCGCAGCCTGTGGGCGTTCCCAGTCAACTTGTTGAGGGTGACGAAGACGCCGCAGGGAGTCCTCATCTTAGCTGGGGCATCGCTCGTGTCCGGGTGGTCTCTCCCGCCCAGTTTCGCCTCGATCGATTCCCGGGCCAGTCTGACCAGGTATTCGCCCTCGCTCTGTGTGAGTTCGAAACTCAACCCGTGACCCCCTGCGATACCCTCCTTTCCCCTGAGGCTTATAAAGCATGATAGCTGGCCCCAGAGAGGGCTCGCGCCCGCTTTGAGGCATCGCGGACGGTCTCCTGGATGTTCCCCCAGTGGCTGCCCCTCCAGTAGGCCTTCCCGCAGGAGGCGCATGCCCAGAACTCATTGTAGGCCTCCAGTGACTGATCTGGGATCCTGCCCCGGAGCTCCTCCTCGTTGACCTCCTTTAGGGCGGCGCCGCAGCTGGGGCACCTGGACATCTCGGGATCGAGGGAAAGGTCGAAGCGGGCTGCCACGAGGGCGAGCCTCTCGACGGCGCTGCCGCCCTCGACGAGGAGGGCTTCAAGGCCGGCCCTTGAGGCCTTCCTGTAGAGCAGCTTGTCCCCGGTCAGCAGGGCTCTCCCGCCACTCCTGGCCTCTCCTATCAGCGTCTCATCCACAGCATCCCGGACATACTGGGCATCGTATCCGCAGATCCGGAGCCAGCGAGCGAGGGAGCCCAGCATGCCGTCGACTAAGAAGCGTCGGGTTGAGGCCATCAGATGGGATCTGCTCCTGGGTTAGATAAGTCCTTCAGCCATGGGATAAGCGGGGAGTGCCTGGCGAACTCTCAGCTCTCAGCCCTGCAGTCCTCGCAGAGGAACTCGCCGTTGATGGACCTCAGGTTGGTGGAGTAGATGTTGCACTGGTCGCAGTAACCGACGAGTGAGGGGCCCACCGGGACGTTGCCGCCCTCTATCCTGGAGCGCTCCTTGGCGATCTCAATGAGCGCGGGCATGATCCTGAGGATGTCCTTGTTGGAGATGACTCCCTCTAGCCTCCCCTTGTAGGTCACCCCTAGCCTGCGTATGTCCAGCTTCTCCATCGTCGTCATGGCGTCCTCCAGGCTCGTCTCGGCGTCGACTGTCTGGAGGGGTGTTGTCATGACGTCCTTTACCTTGACGCTTCGGGGGACAGTGTCCTTGGCGATGACCCTGATGAGGAGGTCCCTCTCCGTGACTATGCCGACGGGCTGGCCGTTCGGGCTGTTCACGATGATGGCGCCGATCTGCTGCTCGCTCATGATCTTCGCTGCATCGACGACGCTGCTGTTCTCCTTTATCGCGACGACGGGGCTGGACATTGCCTCACGGACAACCATCTTGGGCGACAGGTCGAGATCCAACCGGATGTCCTCCTCACGTGAGAAGTGTGAGCCACATATAAAATAGATTGCTGCTTTTTTGTCGAGTGAAGATGAAAATCTCAGCTGATTTCCCCACTGCGAGTGTTTTTAATATTCAGACACCGTCTCTCTTTCTCCTAGGTGCGCGTCTTGGAAGTGTACGAGGCGATCTTGAAGAGGAGGAGCATACGGAGCTTCGAGAACAGGGCGGTCCCCGACGAGAGCCTGAGGAAGCTGCTGGAGGCGGCCCGATGGGCGCCCACGGGGGGCAACCGTCAGCCATGGGAGTTCGTGGCGGTGAGGAACCCTAAGAAGATCAGGGGAATCAAGATGTTCTCGGAGGGCCTGTCCGGCTACCCCACCCTCATCATCGCCATCTGCACCCCTGACAGGAGCCCCATCACCCTGCTCGACATAGGAATGGCGGCGGAGAACATCATGCTGGAGTGCCTGGATCTGGGCCTCGGCAGCTGCGCCATAGCCTCCTTCAACGCCGAGCCCGTCAAGCGCCTCCTGGATATCCCGGAGGAGCTGAGCCTCTTCCTGCTCCTCTCGATAGGCTACCCCGAGGGAGAGCCAAGGCACAGGCCTAAGAAGGCCCTGGAGGAGATCGCCCACTGCGAGAGATACGGAGGGGAGCTGAAAATATGACCCAAGACCCCGTGCACGAACAGACGGCGGAGGAGCACGTCTTCGAGCTGGCCGGTTTCATTCTCAACTGTGCTGAGATGGCCCTCTCGCCCCGGGGCAATCCCCGATACTCGGCGCTGAGGTTCCTGAGCATCCTGAGGCAGCTGATCGAGCTTCCCGAGTACGTCGAATCCCTCAAGGAGGACGCCTTCCTGAGATTGGTGCTGGACGAACTCGACGAGATGCCCATAGAGAGGGACGACCTTGAAGCAACCAGAAGGAGCATCCAAGAGATACTCCTGAGGTTCGCAGAAGAAGCCAGCAGGCGGATTTCGAGCTCATAAAATTAGCTGAACTCGGTGAGGCTCCGCTGGTTCCTGACAGAGGTGACTACGACCTCGACGCCGGGTCCACCTGCCCTTACATAGCGCTTCGAAGAGCTCTTAGCCACGACTAGGCAGTCGTCCCTGTAGGCGATTCCGTTGAGCGCGTCCATCACAGCCTTCTCCAGGTTGTCTAGGTCGGGGGTCGTGGGGACCCAGGTCTCAAGCCGCCGACTTGCTGGCCTCGGCATGTGGAATACCATCGTCACCACGACGGGCCAGTCGAAGGGTTTCTCGCAGTGTTTCCGCGCCTCTTCGGCCACGACGCCCTCCCACTCCTTCACCCTCTTCGGCGTGAAGGCGAACCTCCTCTTACCCTTCGTCACCACCCTTGCCCGCGCCTTGGGAACCGGCTGCCCCGCAACGAAGAACTTAACCTGCCGCAAAGGCCCCAACTCAACTCCGGATTAACGCATTTCTAGGGGATAAAAAGTGTTGCCGTGTTGAACCACGTACTCAGAGGACCTGTTCAAACTACGAAAACGCAGACCGTGGCGCAGTCGGGGCAGACGATCGTCTTGTCCTCGACCTCCTTGAGGTCGACGAGGATCCACTTCCCACAGTTGCCACACTTGAAGAGGTAGTCCTCCGAGTCGCCGTCACCGTTGTAGCACTGCAATACTGTCTGCGACTCGCAGAGAGGAGAGGTGACTAGTGGCCGTCTTAGGCCGAGCCGTGAAGCCTTCTGCCTTATCGCGTTGATCGTCCTGCCGGGGAAGGCCCGGGCGACATCCTCGAAGGAGCCCACAGACTCGTAGAGTATCCTGAGCCTGCCGACCTCCTTCTCGGTCCAGAGCATCCTCCTCGACATATAGAGTACGCACTATCCATTACATCTTCCATAAACGGGCGTAGTGCAGTCGTGAATAACTGCTCGGTAGCCCCGGTGCGTCTCTTTGCCCAGGTGCTCTCTTCGGGCTCCGCAGCCCTCTCCGGGGGCGTTCCTCCCGCTCGCTTAAATTGAATTGTGAGCGTATAATATGATTCTGTTGCAGGAAAACAACATATTGGCGGCCCTGCGACGGCTGAGCTTATCTGCGTTTTGTTGCACACATGTAAAGAACGTCTCAGCTCTCTGAGACAAACGGTAGGTTGAGCCGCATAGTTAAAGATGGGTGGATGAGGCCCTTCCCGTTTACATGTAATCAGAGTTTAGTGGTAGATATCCAATAAACTAACAGTTTTATCAACCGTTGAAACTTCACGCTCGTGATTCGGATGAGATTTACATTTCCTGAACATTTTTACAAAAGATTTAATGGGCCCTCCTCCTCTCATATCTGGGATTCCATGGAGGTCATGTACGAGTCGAGGCCCGAGCTTGAGAGCCCCACGATGATCGCGGCCTGGCCCGGGATGGGCTACCTCGCCAAGATCTCGGCGGACTACCTCCGCCGGAGGCTCAAGGCGAAGCGTTTCGCGGAGATCAGGTACTACCAGAACGCCATCAGCTACAACAACGGCCTGGCTCAGCTGCCCTCGGTGGGCCACAAGTTCTACTTCGTGCCCGGTAAAGACATTATCATATGCGTCGGCGACGCCCAGCCCTCGACCCCGGAGGAGGCGCTGAGGCTGGGGGAGAAGGTCGTCGAGATGGCCGAGGAGATGAAGGTCGCCCGCCTGTTCACCATGGCCGCCTATCCGGTCGACTACCACACGGAGCCCCGTGTCTTCGGTGTCTACACCGACGAGGGGCTTCGGGTTGAGCTCGAGGAGCATGGTGTGGAGTTCATCGAGGGCGAGGGGGCCGTCAACGGCCTCAACGGGATACTGATAGGCCTGGCAAAGCAGAGGGGCATCGACGGCGCCTGCCTCATGGGGGAGATCAGGTACGCCAACGTCCCGCAACACCTTTCTGCAAAGGCCGTGCTGGAGAGGCTCACCTCCCTCCTAGGTGTCGAGATAGACACTGCGCCCCTCGTCAAGCGGGCTGAGAAGGTTGACGCATCCATAAGGAAGAGCCTGGACGAGTACAACGAGATCGAGGAATCAAGTAAGAAGGAAGAGAAGATCAGGTACATCAGCTGAGCATAGCAAACTTATATACGGACCCTTTGATTATGGTTTGTACCTAGGAGGACGGGACGTGAAGAACGCTGAGAAGGTCTGGTGGATCAAGGTCATCGCCTCGATAGGCGTGGCCCTTGTCACCCTAGCTTTCCAGGTATACATGGGGTTTACGGGCGAGACGGCGTTCATGGTAGGTGTCATTATCTACATCATGATCTCAGAGGTCTCGGCGTACTTCATGAAGATCGATAGGACGAGGAGCCTCAAGATAGGCATGGGGGCGTTCCTCTTCGTCTGGGTGATGGTCTGGACCCTAGCCTACACGGTCCTCCAGACACTGGGCTAGTTCTCCGTGCTCATCCTGTATTGGAGCATGTCAGACCAGGCGAGGAAGTAACCCACGTCGAAGGGCGAGCGGTATCCGGTTTTAACAAAATCCTTGAACTCCTTACTGTAGCTCCTCATCGACTTCTTATCGAAGGGGGCCCTCTGGAGGAAGTCCCTCTCATCCCCTGTCCTGTGGGAGAGGAGAAGCCCCTCGAGTGCGTTGATGTAGCCCTTCTTGAAATCGGAGTCCCCGAAGCGCGTGTCCTTTATGACCTGCAGCGCCTTCTCGGCGTCGGAGAAGCGCCTGGCCTTCAGGCTCTCGAAGAAGTTGATTATGTCGTCCTTCGACTTCGTGGACATCAGACCCCTCTTCCTAGATATCGTCGTCTCCCTCCACTCCACGCTCTGTGATCCTCAGCGGCGTCTCCCCCTCGGGCAGGAAGGGGCTGACCACCAGCTTGGCTATGCGAAGGTTGTTTCTCCCCTTCCGGAGGAAGACCCTCGTGTGGCTCGTGTGGCCCATGACGTGGCCGCCGACGGGCTTCACCATCTTGGCGAAGAAGGCGTCGGGCTGAGCCATGACCTGGTTGGTCACCACGACTGCCGTGTTGAAGGACCTTGACAGGCGGATGAGCTTGTGCAGGTGCTTGTTCAGCTCCTGCTGCCGAGGGGCGAGCATCTCCCTCCCCAGGTACTCGCTCCTGAAGTGGCTCGTCACGCTGTCCACGATGATCAGGCGGATGTCGTTCTCCTTGATGACCTCGTCCGAGTTCTCCAGGAGCACCACCTGGTGGTGAGAGGTATAGGCCTCGGCGAAGATTATCTTCTTCAGCACCTCGTCGGGGTCGAGGTTGAACCTGGGGGCGATCTGCATTATCCTCTCCGGGCGGAAGGTGTTCTCCGTGTCGATGTAGAGGGCGCCGCCGTCAAGCCCACCCTGCTCGACGGGCAGCTGGGCTGTCAGGCAGAGCTGCTGGCAGATCTGGGACTTGCCCGTGCCGAACTCGCCGTAGAACTCGGTTATCGACTGGGTCTCGATGCCCCCTCCCAGGAGCCTGTCGAGGCTGGCGCACCCGGTTGAGAGGCGGCGTATGTTGCTCCTCAGCTCGACGAGCTCGTCGCCCCTGACGAAGGTGATCGCCATCGACTTCCTGGCGGCCGAGATGACCTTCTCGGCGGTGGTCTCCCCTATCCCTGCTGAGACGAGCTCCCTGATGGCGGCCGTGGCCACGGCCTCGACCGTCCTGAAGCCTATCTCCTTGAGCTTGGTGGCCGTCGCTGGGCCGACGCCAGGGAGGTCCTCCAGGGTCTGGTACTTGGCCTTATAGTACTCCATCTGCTCTGTGCTCATCTGGTCCACGATGGTTTCACTTCGAAGCCTATTTAAATCCCGTGCTCGTCGCCGGGGGAGAGGTGGATGAAACTAAAAATAGCGCTTGAAGCTCAGTGACGACTGGCGCCTGTACGGGGGTCAAGCCTCTTCCTCTGGTTCGATCTCTAGGGCGACCGCCCCCTCGTAGCCGCAGTCCCTGCACCTATAGACGGTGGGCAGGATGCCGAAGGTCGTCGTGGGGTAGATGTTGTGCCCCTTGCAGACTGGGCAGAACTTCGGCTGGGGCTCGCTGTGCTTCAGGCGTTTGAACACTTCTAGGAAATCTTTGAAGCCACCCACGCTACTGGACCTCGATGTTTGGTTTGTGTACCGAAGACATTTTTATCACGGGTTTTCGGTGGAGCTGTGGGCCGAAGGGTTACAAGGCCTTGCCCACCGCTCCTATTAATTCGATAACTGACAGAATATAATGTTTAGGTCGCTTGAGCACGAACAACGAAAATGTAATATTTAAATTTAACAAAAAAAAATAACTAATTACCTTGGTAACCATTCATAAAATTACAGTAAACGAAACTCAAGCTACTTACATTAGTTCATATGGGCCAAAATGTTACTGTGGAAAAGATCATTGGGCAGTAGACGCATATGGAGCATATTGCACAAATTGTGGTCGTAAAAGGGAAGGGCGATTTTATGGATATATCAATTCGTATGGACCAAAATGCGGTCGTTGTGGAAAAGATCATTGGTTCGTTGGACGTGATGTATGGGCCTGTTCGAATTGTGGAAATACTATCGGTCCTAGTGCATAAAAATATTAAATATCACCTTAGAAGGTCGCGCGCGCTACCAGCTCTCTGGGATACGAGCCTGTAAGCCTCTCTAATAGTGTTAGTGTACCACTTGCGAGAAAGTTAAGTTGTAAAACTAACAATCAAAAGAAAATATATACCCAATGATTGAAAAAACAAAGGAAATTATTAATATTAAATAAATGAATTGTCTGGAATCTTTTGCTAATAAAACTAAACTATATCTTTTTTTACGTTCGGAATCAAAGACATTTGTTTTACTTTTATGAAGTATCCAACTAAAATAATTAAAATTATTTTTCTCATATTGACCTTCACAATTTAATGTATAAACTTTATTTAAAATTTCGCTCCAAAGCACAACTCTCAAATAAACATGTATGATCCCAAGAATCAATAACATTATAAAAAAAATTATTATAAAATAATTTATTTTAGGAAAAAATAAAAACGTTATATCATTTTGTTAAAAAACATTATACCTTGATAATAAAGTAGTTAATCCAATTATTAAGGATATAAAATATCCTGCATGTTGATTGATTTTTGATGAACAGTGCTCAATGACTGCCTTTCTTGCCTCTTCTAAACTTGCAGACAATTATCTTCAAAATATATCTAAAACTAAATAGAATATATTAACTTTTAAAAAACATAAATCAAACAGTTATGTTCAGGCCGCCTTGATACTGGGGGTATCAGAGGTATTGTTATCCTATCCTTACCGTGATGAGTAGCTCCCTATGTTCGAGAAGATAGCGAGAGAGGTCATACCAGAACTGAAAGAAGAATACAACAAGTAACTCCCACCTTTCTTTTCCCCATACTCTTCGCGCGCGCGCGGCGTGGCAGCTCACCCCATTCTTCAAAGAAACCGTAACCAAGGTAGCCATGAAACAGGAATCCCCATAACGAGGAAGAACTTCGCAGTGACACTGCTAAAATTAATCACGCGCGCGCGATCAATATTATCAATATAATATCAATATTATATCAATAATATTGATTATCCGTAATTCAAATAATAAATTTAGTCTTTTCTCAGCCTGAAGGTTAAGTTTTCAATGGCTGGAGTTGAAAGCGTGCACGCACGCGCACGGTTCAATAAACTTCAGTTCGTTGTGGTATTGGTGATCTTTAATTTTGTTTATGGTTGGTTTCATGAGTTCGGCCATGTATTCATTGGTATTCTCGGTGGTGGGGTTATTAAGGAGGTTGGATTCGGTGTAGGCGGTTTCTGGGTGGTTTGGTCCGTGCGCCCCGTAGGCTGGCTGGGGTTTCTTATGCCATTCTCTGGCGGGATGTTCGCAGGTGTTGCTGCGTTAGTGATTGTGTGGGCTGCCGACTCGGACCCTGATGTCCAGATTGCTAATTATTTTCTTGGGTTGAACCAGTTGATGTATGGTTTCTTGGAGGGATTGTTGTATAACCTTAATTTGTATAAGTTGTTTCAGCCTGTAGGTATTGTGGCCATACTTGCATCAACTATTCTGGCTGTGTTCACAGCTAAGAAGATATGAATAATGGGAAAGACAAATGTTAATGATCTTCTCGAAAAGGAGCGGTGTATCTCGCGCGCGATGTGAGACATCATAATCTTTCAAACTGACACGTTGTAAGTTTGATTTCCTATATCAACCAAACCAACCGCCGCGCAACTCACTCCCCCCGGACCCATACCCCCTAAATTAAAACGATATATGTCTGAGGGGAGTGAGTTGCTAGAAGATTCATATTAGTAGCAGCACCTTGCCCACCCTCTGCCCAACTTTTGGGCAGTTTTGGGCAGTTTTGGGCAACCCCTAAAAAGGGGAAGTTTTGGGAAGTGGGTATTATTGGGTAGTGGGGTGTAATGGGTGTCCCATACAATCGGGTGTTTTCGGGTGCCGATAATCCCCACACCGGCACTTTTCGGCAGTCAAAAAAAACTAAATCTTTCAACCTAAAAATAATCCCATAATCCCGAGGATTAAGCGCCCCCCTAAGCCTCTAACCCTCTAAATTTCGGCGTTTTTAGGTTGGGGATATGATTTGTGGCTATAATGTTGATACTATATTTAAACTAGGCGTCAAGGATCACGCCCCGGCCTTTATCACATACATGCAAATACTGAGCTAAACCGGGGCTCGTGTTTGCGTCTTTACGTGTCCCTGGACGAGCCCATATAAGCAACGCGAAACACCATAGACAAGAATACTAGCCAAACCCCAAAACATATCAGAAAAACGACATATACACGGTCCTAACACTACGTAGAAGGCATGCACACGGCAAGAAGCGCGGATTAAACCTGGGATGCGTGCTCACGCGAGCGGGGATTATTGTTTTGGGAGTTTGATTTGTTGGTCTGTTCTTTTTTGTAGTAGTGTGTAGAT
>Ga0209427_10010025_pt1 | contig 10534 bp, 14 predicted proteins | sample DeeMarSWOR136_30_FD_187465 | JGI IMG/M metagenome (GOLD analysis project Ga0209427, IMG submission 187465) | Marine sediment microbial communities from White Oak River estuary, North Carolina - WOR-1-36_30 (SPAdes) (version 2) | ecosystem: Environmental > Aquatic > Marine > Intertidal zone >...
ATCATCACCTGGTCCTCACCCAAATCGATTATGTTTACCATTACTGCATATTGTAAGAGATATTCTTAAAATTGTCGATTTTCATAGAGAAGCAAAAAAATTGATCGGTTTGGGGCATTTTAAAGTAGATGGAAAAATCATAAAGGATAAATCTTTTCCTGTAGGGTTAATGGATGTATTAACTATTGAAAAGATGAATAAACATTATCGAATTCTTCCAGATTCTCATTATGGTTTAATATTACATGAAATTTCAGAGAATGAGAGTAAATACAAATTGTGTAGGATTAATAAAAAAACAACGATTAAAGGAGGTAATATTCAATTGAACTTACATGATGGAAGAAATATAGTTATTCAGGTGAAAGATCCTCAAAGTCCTAAAGAAGATTTGTATAAAAGAATGGATGTTCTAAAAATTACAGTCCCAGAACAAGAGATTGAGAAGGTATTAAGATTTAAAGAAGGGAATTTAGCTGTTATTATGTCTGGGAAAAATATTGGGCAGGTTGGAAAAATTATTAATATTTTAAAACGATTTGGTCCTAAAGCAAGTACAGTATCAATCCAGCATAATTCTGAACATACTGAAACTTTATATGATTATACATTTATTATTGGAGAAGATAATTCTGAAATTAGTTTACCTCAATTTGAAAGTTAATCAAAAAAAGAAGTGATATTTAAGTTGTCAATTAAAACTAAAAAGAAAACCCAAAAAACACAAACAGAAGAATTCGAGAATTTATGGAAAAATATTATGAAAAAGCCCTTTCTTGAGAAGATAGTGTTAAATATTGGTGTTGGTGCAGGTGGTGAAGAATTAGAAAGAGCTGTAACTGTCTTAGAAACAATTTCTGGCAGAAAACCTATAAAAACCGTCTCAAAAAGAAATATAAAAGAATTTAATTTGAGAAAAGGACGTCCTATAGGGACTATGGTTACTATAAGAGGTATTGAGGCAGAGAAATTATTAAAAAGACTATTAATTGTAAATAATAACAAAATTCTTCGTAGGAGTTTTGATAATTATGGTAATTTTGGTTTTGGAATAACTGAGCATATATCTATACCAGGTATTGAATATGATAATTTAATAGGTATATGGGGTTTAGACGTCGTTGGAAGAATTATAAGACCTGGTATGAGGGTTAAATATCGAAGGAAAGCTCGAGCTAAAGTTCCAAAACATCACTATGTTTCTAGATTAGAAGCTCAATATTTTTTCGAAAAAAATTTTGGAGTGGATATTGTAGAACAATTGGATTTAGAATTTATGTGAGTTAATAAAAGAAATTAATAAAAAAAGATGATTCAGGTGCCACAAGGTAAAATTGGCAAAGGTCAAAGAACATGCAGAAGATGTAGAACTCATAGAGGATTAATAAGAAGGTATGGTTTATACATTTGTAGACGATGTTTCTATGAAATAGGTAAAGATATTGGATTTCGGCGGTATGATTAAAATATTTGATTAAATTTAAAAAATTCAAAAAAAGGTGGAAAAATTGGTAAATATACTCGCAGATGCGATGAATATGATGCGTAATGCAGAAAGAGCAAGAAAGAAAGAAGTAATCCTAAGCCCAGCATCTCAATTAATACAAAAAGTTCTATTAATTCTGCAAAAAAATGCTTATATTGGGGAATTCGAAAGATATGATGATGGACGCCAAGGAAAGTTTAGAGTTGCTCTATTAGGGAGAATAAATGAGGCAAAGGGATTATTAAGGCTGAATTATAAGGTCTCCCAGTTCGAAATGATCGAAAGAAGGCTATTACCAGCACCAGGTTTAGGATTAATAATTATGACTACTAATCAAGGCATAATGACAATGAAAGAAGCAGAAGAAAAAAATATAGGTGGTATGTCATTGTGTTATGTCTATTGAAAATGTATAAAGGTAATTAATAATGGTAAAAACAGCATTTTTTAAGCAAGAATTGGAGATTCCCAAAGGTGTAAAGGTTACTTTAGGTGGAAGTCACCATATAATTGTAAATGGACCGAATGGAGAAATAACAAAAGATTTTTCTCATATAAGAGGAGTTCAAGTTTCAATTGAAGGAAATACTATTATATTTTCATGTAATTTCCCTAAAAGCGATACACTTGCGTTAGCCAATACAATATTTAACATAATTAAAAACCTAATTGTTGGTGTTCAAAAAAATTATAAATATTACTGTAAAATTGCTTATTCTCACTTTCCTTTTACTGCAGAGGTGAAGTCAAATAAAAAAGAAGTACATGTCATCAACTTTTTAGGAGAAAGAGCTCCAAGAATATCAAAGTTTTTAGATAATGTAGAAGTAAAGGTTGAGGGAGAAGATATTATCCTAATTGGACCTGATAAAGAAAAATTAGGACAAACTGCTGCGAATCTTAAAAGATGTTGCAGAATTAGAAAGAAAGATCCTCGAGTATTTCAAGATGGTATCTACCTTTTTAAAAAACAAGTTGGAGATGAAATTCTCTGGCAAATTAAATAATATGGAGAAATAATAATGCAACCAAAAAAATTATTACAACTCAGACAAAGACTAAAGAAAAAAAAACCGTCATTCAGACGAGTAGAGTCATGGAGATATAAAAGAGTAAAAGATTCATGGAGAAAAGCTAGAGGTATTGATTCAAAAACAAGGAAAAAGAAAAAAAGTGGTGTTAAATCTCCAACAATAGGTTATAGAAGCCCTAAAAAAATTCGGGGATTACATCCATCTGGATTTGAAGAAGTAAGAATTTTTACATTAAATGAATTTAAAGGATTAAGTAATAAAAAACATGCTATTAAAATTTCAGGAAGAGTAGGTGCCAAAAAAAGAATTACACTCGTTGATTATGCCCAAAATAGGGGATTTAAAGTACTTAATTTAGGAATATCCCAAAAAGAATTAGAAGGTTTAGAATCAATGCTAGAAACATCTCCTGAAGAAGAGGAATACCTTGATTTAGAAGATCTAGAAGAATCATTAAATGAGGAATAAATATATTTTTGGTGAAAATTTATGAGTCTAAAAGCCCAAAAAAGAATGGCAGCAGAAGTATTAAAATGTGGCGAAAATCGGGTCTATTTTGATCCTTATTTGATTGATGAAATTCAATTAGCTATAACTAGAGAAGATATAAGGAGTCTAATTAAAGAAGGTATAATACGAAAAGAATATAAAAAAGGAATTTCAAAATATAGGAAAAATTTACATCATCAGAAGAAGAAAAAAGGAAGGGCTAGGGGTTTAGGAAAGAGAAAAGGGACTAAATATGCTAGAAATCCAAAGAAAAAAGCCTGGATGAAGAGAATTCGCCCTCAAAGAAGAGAATTAAAAAAATTAAGAGATCGAAAATTAATTACAGCTGCGATCTATCGAAAGTTATATAAAAATGCTAAAGGTGGAATGTTTAACAGCGTTGCTCAAATGAATCGGTACATTAGAGAGAAAGAATTGTTAAGAAGAGGTAGGTAATAATGGCTAAAGGACCAAAATATAGAAGAGCTTTTAGAAGAAGAGAAGATGGCAAAACAGATTATCATAGGAGATTAAAATTACTTAAATCAAAAAAATTAAGAATAGTAATAAGAGCATCAAATAATCATATAATTGTTCAACTTATTCAATCTAAAATTGGAGGCGATAAAGTTTTATCTTCTGCATTTTCTAAAGAATTAAAAGACAAATTTGGCTGGAAAGCAAGTACAGGAAATATACCTGCTGCGTATTTAACGGGATATCTTGCAGGTTTAAGAACAAAGAAAAAAGATATTTCAAAAGCAATACTTGATTTAGGAATCTTCCTTCATCGTAATCGATTACTTGCGGCTTCTAAAGGGATAATAGATGCTGGTTTAGAAGTTCCATATAATGAAAAATTCTTTCCAGAGAACTTGAAACAAAGAATCAAAGGTGAACATATCGAAAAGTATGCTAATATTTTAAAAAATGAAGATCCTGAAAAATATGAGAAAGTATTTTCAGGTTATTTAAAAAAGGTAAATATAAATCCATTAAAAATTAGTCAAATGTTTTCCTCTACATTGAAAGCAATTGAAAATAGTGTTTAAATTGGTGAACTAATATGAGTCGATTAAGAAATATTGAAGAATCATGGGTTCCAAGGACGCGTCTTGGTGAGCTTGTTAAGCAGGGATTGATCACTCTAGATAAAATATTTGCAAATAACCTTGTTGTTAAAGAAAAAGAAATAATAGATGTTCTTCTCCCACAGTTACGTGAAGATGTTGTCAAAATATCTATGGTTCAGCAAATGAGTGCTAGTGGTCAACGATCTAAATTCAAGGCAGTGGTGCTTGTGGGTGCCGAAGGTTTTATAGGGGTGGGGGCAGCTAAGAGTCGTGAAGTGGGTCCTGCGATAAGAAAAGCAATTGGCAAAGCTAAACTATCTGTTATTCCTATTCTTCGAGGGTGTGGTAGTAAGGAATGTGGATGTGGAGGTACTCATAGCATTCCATTTAAAATAAATGGCAAATGTGGTTCAGTCAAAATTCAACTTATTCCTGCTCCAGCAGGAGTAGGATTAGCAAGTGCAGATAAGGTTAAACAATTATTACGATTAGCTGGTATTGAAGATATATGGAGTAAAACATTTGGTGATACTAGGACAAGTGAAAATTTAGTTAAAGCTACATTTAATGCCCTAAAAAATGCTCATAAATTTAGTTTTAATTTATAAATAATAAGTGGTTAATATGATGGCCAAAAATGAGTCAATTACAAAAAAGAAACTGAAAATTAAAGAATCGCGTCCTCCAGTATTATTTTTTGCTATTAGAATAAGAGGCGCTCCTGGAATGAGAAGAACTATTCTTAATACTCTACAAATGTTAAGAATGCATAAGGTAAATCATGGTGTTCTTATTTGGGGAGAAAAAAGTTATATGGGAATGCTTAATAAATGTAAAGATTATATCTCTTATGGGGAAATAGATGAGAAAACACTAATCAGACTTTTGAGAGTAAGAGGGAGAGTAGAAGGAAATAAACCACTTACAGATGAGCATATTGAGAATTTGACAAAATATAAAAATATTAAAGAAATTGCTAAAGCTTTATTGAAGGGTGAAATACAATATAAAACTAAAGATATAAATAAAATTAAACCTGTATTTCGATTGCATCCTCCCCGAAAAGGTTATCGAGGTTCTATCAAAAAGCATTATGGAGAAGGCGGTACTTTAGGATATGTTCGAAATTTTATAAATGAATTAATATATAAGATGATTTAAAGATTAAAGGTGTAATAAAGATGAGAAAATTTCCAAGAAAAATAAGAAAAAAGAGAGGAACTCGAACATGTGGTTATGGCAGAGTAGGACAACATCGTAAAACTGGACAAAGAGCAGGACGCGGAAAAACTACTCAATGGAAAAAAAGCAAAAAAACTTACTATCTTAAACAAAAAGAATTAGGTTTTCCTGACCCCGATTGGAATATGGGCAAAAAAGGTTTCAAAAGACCCCAAGATTTAACACGCATTTATAAAACTAATACTCTAAATATAAAAGATTTAGATCTAAAAATTGATGAATTAGTACTAGAAAATAGCGCGACTAGAACCGGAAATACCTATATTATTAATTTAAATGACATTAATGTTCAAAAAATATTAGGTCGCGGAGAAATTAATAAAAAGATTAATATCTCTGTCAATAAAGCCTCAAAACAGGCCATTGAGAAAGTTGAGGCTGCTGGGGGTAAGATAACACTCCTAATTGAAACTGAATAGTCCTTTTTCCTTTATTATTTAAAATTTAATTGATTACTTAGTCTAATTTACTCTAATCTAATAACTTATAAATTAAACTAATTGATCCAGGTAAAATAAAGATAAATCCAAGAGTATTTCCTATTAAATGTGCTAAAGTAAAAGGAATTCCAGAAATATATGATAAGATAAGAAGCTCAATATCAAATCCAAAGTTTATAAGGGATCCTATCAAAGTGCTAATAATATCAAACATAAGAGTGATTGATAATCCAATAAATCCAAAAAAAATCATTAATCGAAGTGTATATAAGTCCTCTTTTGGTTTAAAAGAATCTTTTTTTTTTAGATATGTTTGCATTACACCCCCTAAAAATCCGGTTAAAGAATAATGAGTAATCTGATACGTAAAAAGAGGTAGTTGTGAAGTTCCCCAAGGATTAAAAAATACAAATATAAAAGAACTTAAAAGACCAATAATTAGGCCATCTCTTTTGCCTAAAATGAAACCTCCCAGAAAAATCATCAAAGTAAATAATTCAACATTTGGAATGGATACTAATGCATATCCTAAAACTACTGCTAATGCTGAAAAAGTACTAATCAAAACAATTCGAAATGTTTTCTTTTCCAACCAAATCGAGCCATTGTAGTTTTCTATTTTATCTTTTTTAATAACCTCTTTACAATTTGAAGGTTTTTCAGCATCAATTCCATTAAGTTTAATTTTAGTTTCCATAATTATTGTTGCATTAGTTGGTAAGATATCCTAATTTAAAAAATATTCTCATATTATAAAAATTTATTGTAAAAAGTTAAATAGTACCAAAAATTTTTTAAGAATAATAAAAGAATATAGGATAGGTTTCCTAGATTTAATGATGAAAAATAAAAAAATCTCAATAGGGCTCATAACATTTTTTATGATTTTTCAAGGATTACTATTCTTTTCTATTCAGAACGTAAAAGGAAATGGAATAATACCACCGCAATATTCTGAAGAATTAGACTTAAATGGTGAATATATATATAATATTTTAGATTTTGGCGAAGCCTCGGATTGGATTAATTTTTCAGATAATTCTGAAGGGCAATGGTCGACTAATATTGGCGATAAGATAAGGATTAATATTACTGGTTTTTATAATCGAGATCCAAATGATGTAATAGGAGATATCTTTTCTGATACAGATATGCCTTGGTTTAATATTGAAATCTTTAAAGATACAAATCTAAATTTTACTCTTTTCAATGTTTCTAATAGTGAATTAGCGAGAAATTTAAAGATTGGATTTTCTGGATTTCAATCAGGATTTTTAATCCCAAATAATCAAACAGAATGGATAAGAGCTAATGCAACTTTAGAGGCTAATGGAGCATCAGATTTGACTGCAGATCTTGCAATGGAAGAAACTTTTAATTTCTTATATTTTAGATTTGATCAATATGGTGAAACTCACAACCAAAAAACAGAATTAATTTATGACAAGAAATCGGGATTATTAGTAAAAGCTAATACTACTTTGGGAGATTTTAAACTTGCTTTATCCTTAACGAATTATACTTTAGACATTGAAACAGAATATAAGTATAATGTTAATACTTTTGAACCTTTAGGGTGGGCAATTTGGACTGATTTATGGGGAAATTTTAAAGATATATATGCTACCGGTTCAGAGCGTGGATGGGTATTAGTTAACTTTACAGGATTTTATCATCGAGATCCTTTATTATGGGATCCAGATCCTTTTAAATACGCAGATGGAAGACCATGGTTAGATATTAAGGTTGTCTACCAGGGTGATGTTAGGACAGATATCACGATGCAAATGAATAATATTTCAGATTCAGAATGTGCTAATAATTTATTAATCTCCTTTCCTGGATTTTTATCTGGATTTCTATTACCCATAGTAAATAATGAGACTTATGATATTAAAGCAGAAGTTATAGCAGCTTCATTGTTTACAGTTGATCGAGAATTTACATACGAGGAGACTGATTTAACAATTGATATGTGTTTCAGATGCGGAGGGTCTTTTCCGCAAGAGACAAGGCTAATTTATGAAAAAATAACCGGTCTATTATTATATGTAGATACAACGGGACAAAATTACCATCTTGAAATGATTATTGAAAATTATGAACTAGATCAAAACGTTGTTGATATACCTTCAGAAATACCTTCATTCTCTTTGATTGTTATTGTGAGTGTAGTTTTAGCAACAACGTTAATAATTATTAAAATCAATAAAAAAAAGATGAGATTATAAAATTATTTTTTTACTTTATGGTAATATAGATGAAAAAAAAACTTAAATTTGCGATTATTACTCTAATTGGAATTTCAAGTTTCACAGTTTTAATATTATATAGTTTTGGTTTCTTCCCATTTTTAAATCCAAATCAAGGTGGATACAATACAGGGAGGGATACAGCCTTACCGGAAGTTTTCAATATTAGTTTAACTGTAGAATATGTTACTCAACCAACTCAGACATGGGAGAATATTTCTTTATATTATTATGATACAACTGTATTAGATGCGTTGCAAGAAAAATGTACTGTAGAATTATCCTACTTTAGTAATGGAGCTTTAGTTATAGGGATAGACGGCGTTAAGGGGGATTGGATTTATTATGTTAATAATATGTTTGCCGGAGTTGGAGCAGCAGATTTTCATTTGAATCATGGGGATAAAATCTACTGGAAACATGTAAATACATAATAAGATTTAAAAATTCTTTTACAAATTTAGGTTTTTCATTATTTAGTTTCAATTTTCTTTAAAATAGGTTCCATTTCTTTGAAAGATTTGCGAATTTTATGGAAGTAATAGCCTAATTTATAGCCTTTTTTACAATTAGTAAAAAGCATAAAATTGTTTTCGGCATCACCAACAATAATAATTGTGTATCCTTTTACACCTCTAATCACGATCTCTCTTAATTCACCTTGACCAAGGCCAGTACTTATCTTTTCTCCTAAGGAAATTAAAGTTGCAGGACTTGCGCTATATACATCAGCAACAATATCAGCAGTTTCAGAACTAGCAATTCTCAATCCTGTTTTTGATACTAATGCAGTTCCTTCAAGGTCTGTCGAACTTTCTAATTGTTCTAAATTACGCATTAACTCATCTAGAATTTCTTGATCGATATCAATTTCAGAAGCATGATTTCCTTCCATTATTACTACCTCAGTTAATAATAATATAAATTAATTTTGAACATTTAAAAATTTTTTTTAGATTTCAACTTAAAACTCCTTAATTCTTTCAAAAAGACCTTATCCCCTTTTTTTATAATATTTTTAGTACTTTCAATCCCCACAATTACTGATCCTTTTGTACCAAATGGACTAATTATTTTTGTAAAAGGAGGCTCTAATTTTCGCCCTATAATTTTTTTAGCACCTATTAAACTTTGTGCTAAACCACTACAAATTATACCTTGAGTATGTGATGGATTTTGAATAATCCCCTTTTTTATTTTATATTTATAAAGTAATGGCGGTTCTTGATGTATTTTTGTTAACTCTGCCGATCCTAATATCCTTAAAGTTGTTGGAGGCAAATCTAATCGACTTAATAACATGATAGTTTTTTCTTTACCAATTAAGATTCTCTCATTTAACCATAAAAAAGCTCGAAAATTATTTAAATCATTTTTCATGCTCATTTGAATTTTCTTTCCGTTGAATTCATAATAAGGGTATATAAATCCTGCTGTAGTAAACATTCCTATTGTAACATGGAGTTGAGTACCAAAATGGGTTTCCGCTTTAAATAATTTGTTTTTATTTACTTTCACTTCAATTAAATCACAGTAATCAAAAGCACTTTTATTGTCTGTTGCATAACACCCCCTGTATATCTTCTTTGCATCCAATCCTTTAATATTAATTCCAATTCTATCACCAGCTTTTGCGATTTTTACTTCCTGATGAAAAATTTGAATTGATTTAACTCTACCTGAAATTCCTAAAGGCATTATATATATTTTTTGATTTAATTCTAATTTCCCCCTTAATAATGTGCCCGTTATTATTGTCCCTCTCCCTTTTATCGAAAAATGGTGATCTATGGGTATTTTGATACTCCCCCTGAGTTCTCTTTTTATTTCAAGTCCTTTAATTTTTTCTAGTATTCCACATTTTAATTTTTCAAATCCTATTTTTTCTTTGGCAGATACTACAAATATAGGTATTTGTGCACCATAAGATGTTGATTGAAAGAAATTTCTTGTTTTTTCCATTTCCTGCTTCATATCACCTTTAAATAGGTCTATTTTATTAAGTACAACTATGATATCTTTAATATTTAAAGCCTCTACCATTATTAAATGCTCACCGGTTTGAACTTGAGGGCCTTTATTAATGTCTATCACGATTATAGCGCAATCAATTATTTCTACTGAGGATGCACTTATTTTTATTAAATCTGCATGACCGGGACCATCAACCAATGATATTAAATAATCATCCAATACAAAACTTGTAAACCCTAAATCGATAGTTATACCTCTTTGTTTACTTTGCGGATGAGCATCAATCCCAGCAGTCGATATTATTTCACTTAATACAGAAGCTATTGCAGTTTTACCACAATCAATGTGCCCAAACAATCCAATATGGATCGGAATTAATTTCTCAACGTCAATCATAAGAATCACTATAGGGATAAAAAGCGACTATATATTTCTTTTAAGATTAGAAAAGTAAAACATTTTCCTATATTTTTAATTAATCTTTTAAATATTGGACTCCAATAAAATTTAATTAAATAGAATTTACTTTTAAACATAATATCAA
>Ga0209427_10010028_pt1 | contig 10532 bp, 7 predicted proteins | sample DeeMarSWOR136_30_FD_187465 | JGI IMG/M metagenome (GOLD analysis project Ga0209427, IMG submission 187465) | Marine sediment microbial communities from White Oak River estuary, North Carolina - WOR-1-36_30 (SPAdes) (version 2) | ecosystem: Environmental > Aquatic > Marine > Intertidal zone >...
CCTCGAATCCGCGTTCGACTGTGGCGACAACCACGGAAATCTATGATTATTTCAGACTGCTTTTCGCGCGTGTGGGCCGGCCGCACTGTTGGGTATGCGGCAGAGAAATCACCAGTCAGCATTCTTCACAAATAGTAGATTCAATACTAAGTCGGCCCGAAGGCACTAAAATTCAAATTTGCGCCCCGCTTGTTCGTGGCAAAAAAGGCGAGCATAAAGACATTTTTAAAAACATACAGCACGAGGGCTTCGTGCGCGTGCGCGTCGATGGCGAAATCTATGATTTGAAAAACGTACCAATGCTGAATAAAAACAAAAAACACGATATTGCGGCTGTGGTAGACCGACTGATTATCAAAGATGCCGTACGTGTACGGCTTGCTGACTCGGTCGAGACAGCGTTGAAGCTGGGCGGTGGCGTGGCCAAGGTGCTGCTGGAGGACGGCACCGAGCACCTCTATTCCGAGCACCTGGCATGCGGGTATTGCGGCATTAGTTTTCCGGAGATTGAGCCGCGCAGCTTCTCTTTCAACAGCCCGCATGGGGCGTGCTCTGAGTGTACCGGCCTGGGAGCTCTCTTGGAGATTGACCCGGATCTGGTGATTCCGGACAAGACATTGTCTCTGACTAAAGGGGCACTTGAACCTAGCCCATGGAACCTAGCTCGCAACAATGACCAGGACAGTTACTTCTGGCAGTTGTTAGAGTCCGTGGCGGAGCATTATGGCTTCTCAATTGAGACGCCGGTGAAAAACCTGACTCCCAAACAACTGAGTGCCCTCCTCCACGGCTCCGGAGACGAAGTCATCCAACTGCACTATCGGAACCGGTTTGGCCATCTCCGGGAGTATGAGACGACCTTTGAAGGTGTTGTGCCCAATATGCGGCGTCGTTACCGGGAGAGCCATTCGGACTATATGCGGGCACAGATCGAGTCCTACATGAGCTCGCGTCCGTGCCCTGCCTGCGAGGGTAGGCGTTTGAAGCCTGAGAGTCTGGCGGTTACGGTAGCGGACAAGCCGATCGTGGAAGTGACTGCAATGTCCGTTGTGCAGGCGATGGCTTGGGTGGACAGCTTGCAGCAGGTGTTCTCGCAGAGGGAGCAGACGATTGCGCATCTGGTGCTGAAAGAACTCAAAGCCCGCTTAAAGTTCATGGTGGATGTGGGCCTGGACTATTTGACGCTTGATCGAACCGCGGTCACGCTTTCTGGCGGCGAGGCGCAGCGTATACGCTTGGCGACACAGATTGGTTCACAGCTGATGGGCGTGCTCTACATCTTAGATGAGCCCAGCGTGGGCTTGCACCAGCGCGATAACCGCCGCTTGATTGAGACTTTGATGGGCATGCGTGATCTAGGGAACACGTTGATCGTTGTGGAGCACGACGAGGAGACGATTCGCTCGGCGGATCACATCATTGACCTGGGACCAGGAGCTGGCGAGCATGGGGGCCAGGTCGTGGTGGCTGGTTCGCTAGGAGATGTGATAGTCAGCCCGACCTCTATCACTGGGCAGTATCTGCGTGGCGACAAAAGTGTTCCCTTGCCTGGCGAGCGCCGCAATGGCAATGGGCAGGTACTGGAGATCATCGGAGCCGCAGAGAACAACCTCAAACATATCAACGTGCGCATTCCGCTGGGCAAGTTCGTGTGTATCACCGGAGTGTCTGGCTCTGGTAAGTCGAGTCTGATCATTGAGGTTCTGTACAGAGCCCTGGCGCGCCGCATCCATCGCAGCAAGGACAAGCCGGGGGCGCACCAGAGCATCCGCGGTGTTGAGTATCTGGACAAAGTCATTGACATCGACCAATCGCCCATTGGACGCACGCCACGCTCCAATCCTGCTACCTACACCAATGTGTTCACGCCAATCCGTGAGCTGTTTGCCTCGCTGCCGGAAGCCAAGATGCGTGGGTATCGCCCTGGGCGTTTCTCGTTCAACGTGAAGGGGGGACGGTGTGAGGCCTGTCGTGGAGACGGCACCATCAGGATTGAGATGCAGTTTCTGCCCGATGTCTACGTCTCGTGTGAGGTTTGCCACGGGCGCCGTTACAATCGGGAAGCGTTGGAAATCAAATTCAAAGGCGCGAGCATTGCTGACGTGCTGGATATGACTGTAGATGAGGCACTGCGCTTCTTCGAGAACATACCGCGAATCCGGCGCAAGCTGCAGACGCTCTATGATGTTGGTCTTGGGTATATTCGTCTGGGGCAGTCTGCCACGACTTTGTCAGGAGGCGAGGCGCAGCGCGTCAAATTGTCCAAGGAGTTGTCGCGCAGGGCCACCGGCCGGACACTCTACATATTAGATGAACCTACTACGGGTTTGCATTTCGCCGACATAGACCGGCTGCTGGCAGTGCTAAACCGCCTGGTCGATACCGGCAACACTGTGGTGATTATTGAGCATCATCCAGACGTGATCAAGACAGCGGACTGGATTATTGACCTCGGGCCCGAGGGAGGGGAGGAGGGAGGGTGGGTGATTGCTGAAGGCACTCCCGAGCAGGTAGCTCAGATGCCACACTCGTACACTGGGCGGGTTCTGCGAAAAGTGCTGGCACAGGTGCGGGCGGCCTAACCCCCTCCCTGTTTCGTGTAGCCATAATCACTTAGATATCTTACGTAACCTTAAAAGCTTTCTGTAAAAGGCGCCTTAGGCTATACGAAGTTCTGCCTTTGTCACTGGATGTACTTGTTGATCAGCAGCCCTAGATCTTTCTTTACCGCCTCTGGGATCAGGTCGCGCTGGGTGATAATCGCTGTTGACAGGGCAGTCGCGCACTTGCAGGTACGCTCCTTCTGCTGGGCAACCATGGGCGCCAAGTAGGTGAGTGCCTGCTTGGTGACTGCTGCATTCGCCATCAGATTCTCAATCAGCATAGCCACCGTAACGGGCTCTTCCGTCTCGTGCCATACATCGTAGTCGGTGACATGCGCCATCGCCGCGTAACACATCTCCGCCTCACGAGCTAACTTAGCTTCTGGAATAGCCGTCATACCGATAAGGTCTACACCCCATTGACGGTAAATGCGCGACTCCGCCTTGGTTGAGAATTGCGGTCCCTCGATAATCACAAACGTCCCACCTTTGTGCACCGTGGTTCCCGTCTTCTTCACAGCTTGGTAAACCAACTCACTCAAATCTGAGCAATACGGCTCATCGAAGCTGACGTGTGCGACCAAGCCATTGCCGAAAAAAGTGCTAGGCCTGGCCTTGGTGCGATCGAAGATCTGATCAGGGACTACGATGTGCCGGGGGGCAAAATCCTCGCGCATGCTGCCACAGGCGCTGATGGCAACGACATACTGTACGCCCAGGGACTTGAGAGCATAGATGTTGGCCCGGGAGTTCAGCTCACTGGGCATGATGCGATGGCCACGACCATGTCTCGGTACAAAGGCCACGCGCACACCAGCCAGGGTGCCCACCACAATCGCATCGCTCGGGTCGCCAAATGGCGTCTTGATCCGAACTTCTTCAACATCTTGCAACGCTTCTATGTCATAGACACCACTGCCGCCGATAACGCCCAACGTTACCTGTTCCATTTGTTATCCTCCGATCATTCGTATGCATTGTTGAAAGCCTGCCTGTATTATACCTCAGATAAATGTCAAACAAAAAGGGCCACAACTGCAATTGTGGCCCTCCCCAAAAGGTGGAGATGGCGGGAATCGAACCCGCGTCCGAAGAGTTCGACAGGAGACATCCTACAAGCTTAGTCGGCTTTTTTTAGATCTCGCTCCATGTTACCTCAACCGACGGAGTTAACACGGTGCCAGCCGATCCCTTCCGTAAAAGGGCTTAGGTCGCCTTTATCGGCGTAGAGGCGACCGCACTCCGGTTCCCATGACGCCCAATTCCGCACCACCGGAAGCGAGAGCGGAATGGACGTGGCCACTCTTGGTGGCCAGGGCGTTCACCTACGCTAGGCCGCTTACGCAGCTACGGCGTAGGCATACGCCGGTGTTCGTGCTGTATTGGCACTTGTGTTTTGCCCCTGTTTTCCGAGGTGGAGGCACCTCCGCTTGCAGTCTCGGGTCAACCCTCCTCGTCGAAACCTGTCATCCCCATGTTCTAATTATACCACATCTGACGCTGAGCGACAAATCAGCGTTGTTGGGCTTTGATCTCTCGCTCGATGCGACGCTGGGTCTCTTTCTTCTCAATCGCTGCACGCTTGTCATAAAGTTTCTTGCCCCGTGCCAAGGCAATCTCCACCTTCGCCCGGTTGTTTTTCATGTACAGGCGCAGTGGCACAATGGTAAGCCCCTTCTCCTGGACGGCGCTTTGCAGGCGGTCGATCTCACAGCGATGCAACAGCAGCTTGCGGTCACGCCGCGGGTCGGGATTCTCTCTGCTGCCGGCGGAATAGGGGGCAATGTGAACGTTGACAAGCCAAGCCTGACCATCCCTGATCGCTACATAGCTGTCGCGCAGGTTCACACGGCCAGCACGAATGGATTTGATCTCCGTACCGGTGAGCACCATGCCAGCTTCGTAGGTGTCGTACAGGAAGTAGTCGTGGCGCGCTTTGCGGTTGGTGGCTATGGTCTTGATCTGGCTCATACTGACAACTGAGAAAGCAGATAGGAGACGGCCCGCTCTAACTGCGGATCGCGCTGCGCCAGCAGATCCTCGTCAGTCATCTCGACCTCAATATCTGGTGTCAGACCCTGGCCCTCGATTTGACGGTCACTGGGCGTGTACCAACGCCTGGTGGTAATCTGCAACCCCGACCCATCGCTAAGCCGCTCTGTGATCTGCACCGAGCCCTTGCCAAAAGTCCCCTGGCCAACCAAAATGCCACGTTCGTTGTCCTGAATAGCGCCAGCGATGATCTCAGCAGCACTGGCACTCCCCCCGTTCACCAAGACAGCCAGCGGTATTCCCGTCACTCTCCCGCCACGGCGAGCTTTGTGCTCTGTCTCACGACCCTCGCTGTCACGCTCAATCAGGAGAAGCCCACCATCAATGAACTCGTTCGCAATCTCCTTAGCAACATGAAGGTACCCACCTGGGTTGCCACGCAAATCCAGTAGGAGAGCACGCGGATCTTGTTCCAGCAGTTGATCGAGGCTCTCACGCACCTCACGAGGTGCCCGAGCGTTACACTCCCACACCGCAAGGTAGGCGATACCGTCGTCCAGCATCTGGCTTTCCGTAGTCGGTATCTCGATCAAGGCACGCGTGATGACAACTTCCAAGGTATCGCCCTCGATGTTCTGGATCAGCAAGCGCACTTCAGTACCCTGCGGACCACGAATGATATTGATGGCCTGGACCAGGTTCATACCCTTGATCGGCCTGCCATCCACCTCCAGGATGATGTCACCAGGCTTAAGACCAGCTTGTTCGCCTGGCGAGCCTGGCATAGGTCTGATCACACGAAGCTGGCCCTCATCGGTCATGCCCACCGTCACGCCGATCCCACCGAACTCGCCCTCCAGATCCTCTCTGAACAAATCCGCCTGCTCTGGTGTAAGGAACGCCGTGTGGCGGTCGCCCAGAGAAGCGACCATACCGCGGATTGCTCCATAGGTCATGGTCTGAGCATTCAGAGGTTCCTCGGTGTAGAAGTGATTCTCAATGAGGGCCCACGCTTCCCAGAAGACGTTGAACTGCTCTTGTTGCTCTTCCTCGACAACGGCCACGGGCCGGAAAGCAGGCAGGACATAGTGACCAATGCCAAAACCAGCCACAAACGCCGTGCTGGCGATGAAAACAAACAACAGGGCAGTAATAACCCACTTTTGCCAGTTAGACATGTATCCCCTTACACCCTCACATTTACATAATAGAAAGAAGGCTTAGCTTGGCTGTGCCTTCAAGTTGCAGTGCGAGATGCTCTACAGCGCGCTGTAGGCTCAAATCACCCTCTTTCTGACCCGTGGCAGGGGCCACAGCGATGTCTGGCTGCAGGCCGACTCCTTCGATAGGGTGTCCGTTCGAGCTCAGCCAACGCGAGGTGGTAACATGTACGCTTGACCCGTCGAGGAGAGGGAAGATAGCTTGCACCGAACCCTTGCCGAAAGTGGGCTCACCGATCAACAAGCCACGCTCGTGGTCGCGAATGGCAGCAGCCAGAATCTCTGCCGAACTGGCGGTTCCAGCGTCTACCAGGACTGCCAGCGGCCAGCCCACTGTCCGTAAGCGGAAGGGTATGGCATGACGGCTCTCTTTCCCATCCTTGTTCAATTCGCGGAAAGCAATGCCATGCCCGATAAGTTGGCTGAGCACATCCCTGGCGCCTTCGACCACACCTCCTCCATTGCCGCGGAGGTCAAGCACAAGAGCACGAGCGCCCCCTTCGTGCAGTGCTTCAATGGCACGCGATAGTTCTTCTCCCGTGCGTCCGCTGAAGAACTGAATATGCACATATCCAATGTCCTCTGGCAGGACTTGCCAGGTGAGACTTGGCAGTTCGATCCGCTCGCGTACTATACTAAAAGACAGCCCCTGGCCAGAGCGGTGCACCACGAGTTCCACGCGAGTGTCGATTGGACCACGGATCAGCAGTACGACCGTATCCAGGGCGAGACCAGCGACGTCCGTCCCGTCCACTGACAACAGGATATCTTGACTCTGAAGTCCTGCGCTCTCTGCGGGCGAGCCTGCGTGTACCTCAACAATCACAGGTTGCTGCTCCTGGATCGCTATGGAAACACCAACACCGCCAAACTCACCCTGGAAAGTGTCCGTTTCAAGGCGATGCTGTGGCGGCTCGACGAGAATAGTGTGAGGATCCCCCAATGAAGCTAGCATGCCGCGAATCGCGCCACAGGTCATGTCTCGATAGTCCAGTGGGATGGGGGAATAGAACTTTTGTTCTATCCCGTTCCAGGCTTCCCAGAAGACACGGAATTGCTCCACATGTTCCGCAGGAGTATTGGGCATGGGATAACGGTTGACCGGCGTGGTGAAATGTCCCACGACAAGCCCAGCAAAAAACAACATAAGTGCAAGCAAGGGCGACATCAGCAGGACAAAGCAACCACCATGTCTCCGCACACCGCCGAGGACAGGGAGAAGCCTTCCGCTCACATTCGACATAATCTAAGCCGCGTGACGCGCATAACTGGACACCATTCTAGCACACACTTGGAGCAATAGCAAACGTCCCGGGCTCTGACTTGGCAACCGCGAGAATCAGCGAGCAGACGGCAGGCAAAAGTCCCTGCACGCGCGCCCAGGCGAATAAGTGCACCGATTTACGAGGGCAATCACCAGATCCAAGCAAGTTGGCACGACACGCCAGGCTGGTGAGAAGCCTTCGGGTCCCTGAGCGAACTCGGAAGCCCGCAAGGCACACTAGCTGGATCTGCGATGTACATAACAATCATAGTGCGAAGTTTGCGAACATCATAAACAGCCTCTTGTGACCAGCCGTGAGTTGCTCTGCTGGCAGCGCCCTCGGTAAGGACAACTTGTGTACCATCAGTAGATTCCCCACTGGAACCGATACTCAGGCAACCGAGAAAACACTTCTCAACCTGAACCCTCAACGACACATGCTGAGAAAACCTGCGCCCTCGCCAGTCTGCGCCATTTCATGTATGTAAAAGGCGCTTGAGGCGTTATGTCACATATTTCCTGACACTTATGTCGCACGTCTGCCTAATCAAGCCCTGGAAACTCGTTCTGTTATGTAACGCAAGAACTGGCCACCCAATCACGTTCTATTCTGTGCCAAACCACGTTGCCCATATCATCCCCAACCCAGCCAGCCAAGCCAGGTGCCAATCAGCCCAACAGCGAAAACAATCAGGATGACCGTCAAGGGAGATTTTTGCTTATTCAGCAGCCACCAGATCAGCAAAGTCAGGCTGAGAGGCAGCGCCCCCTTCAGAATCTTGTCCAGTATATCGGTCTGCAACTGTACCGTTTGCGGGCCTACGGTAATGGAAAGTTTGGTGGAGAACTGAACAACCGTGGCTGCCAGAGCACCAACAACGGTCAGACCAAGCACCGTGGCGCCCTCTGTCAGTGGTCTCAGTAAACCGGCCTTCAGGATGCGCACAACAGCCACCTTCCCCCAGCGATATCCCTGCATCCACATGAAGTAAGAGATGCCAATGACCGCAGTGGAAACCAAGAGCACGTACAGGATAGGGCCGGCCAGATTGCCCTGCTGAGCGAGGCCAATGCCCAGAGCCAGCAAGGTGGGTGTAATCAGCCATCATTCATCAACACGTCGTAAGAGTTAAGCTACTAATGCCTCAAGTCCGGTGGTTTCCGGAAGGCCGAGCATGATGTTCATGTCCTGGACGGCGGTGCCGGAGGCCCCCTTACCCAGATTATCGTAGCGGGCCGAGAGCAGAACCCTGTCCTTATTCCCGAAGACGAATATCTCCAGGTTGTTGGTGCCGTTGCAGTCCGTGAACGTAAGAAAACCGTTCTTGAGGTGTTCATCCGGAGGGTAGGGCATCACCTTGACGAAGTGTTCCCCGGCATAGTATTCCGCCAGCGTTTCGCGGATTTCCGCGGCAGAGAGCCGCTTCTCCAGACGCTCCAACACCAGCGGGATAGAGACGATTTCGCCGCTGTAGACATCGACCACGGTGGGGGCGAAAACGGGGGGCCGTGCCAGTCCCGTGATTTTCGTCATTTCCGGCAGGTGTTTGTGTTCCAACGCGAGCGAATACGGGCGCGGCTTCCGAACGTAGTCGGGCGCGCTCTTATTTTCGTAGTCGGCAATCATGGCCTTGCCGCCACCGCTGTAACCCGCCACAGCGTGGCAGGTAACCGGGTAGTCGGGGCTGACGATACCCCTGGCAACCAGCGGATAGAGCATCAGGATAAAGCCGGCGGCATGGCAGCCGGGCACGGTCACCCGGCGTGACTCTTTTATAAGCGCCCGCTGCTCTTTCCTGAGCTCGGGCAGGCCGTAGACCCAGCCTTCAGAGACGCGGTGGGCGGTGGAGCCGTCGATAACGCGGACAGCGTCGCTGGTTATCAGGCTGACGGACTCGCGGGCGGCGTCGTCCGGCAGACAGAGGAACACGATATCCACTTCGTTGAGCAGCTTCTGCTTCGCAACGGGATCCTTGCGCTTATCCTCGGGTATCTCAATGACCTCGATTTCTTTTATGCCGTTCAGACGCTTGCGCAATTTGAGTCCCGTCGTGCCGTGCTGTCCGTCGACAAATACCTTATTTTTCATACTACTTTCCTAACGTAAAGTATAACATAAAGAGCCAGCCAATTAGTACCGTGACTAAAGGGGCATAAAAGGGGTTGATTTTGCGGCCCGAACACGGTCTAACCCTAAAGAATTAAGAATTTACGTTCAGAAAAATTTGCATTTATACGTGGGAACCTCTTGACATGAGCGTAACAATAGTTTATTGTGTATAGCAAATACCCAGAAGGAAGGAGGAAATCCATGCAAGCATATTGTGTGAAGTGCCGTGCCAAGAAAGAGATGAAGGATCCTAAAGCCATTACCATGAAGAATGGCAAGCCGGCAACGCAGGGTGTATGCCCGTCCTGCGGCACCAAGATGTTTAGAATCGGCAAGAGCTAGGCCGGTAAACAAAAGGGATTTATATATACGGGCTGGATATTTTCAATTCGGGAATATCCAGCCTTTTGTTTTTTACAAACAACGTACGGGCTATTTGCCCGAGGCGGGCGACGTTACGTAACGGTCAACAAGGTCGACGGTGTTGACCGCATTCAGCTTGTGGAAAATCAGGGAGAAACGGTTTTCCAGTTCCCGCATAATGGCATCGTGACTGGAGGCCGGCAGGTGCCAGAGTTCCTTCTTGAAGTCGCCAAAGGCCTTCTTGCGGGTCTTGTAGAGGAACTGGTCGTCCGTGTCCCCCGCTTTGCGCTCGTCGCTGTAATGAGCGGCCAGGTGCCTGTTAATGGCGGCAAGGAGGTCAGCGGGGAAATGGGGGCTGTCATAGATAATGTTCTGGAAGCCGGTGGCGAGGTGTACCTCCACCGTGCCGACCTTCGGGAACATATCAAAGGCTTCATCGGGCAGGGTGGAGGCGCCGTGCTGCACGGCACCGCCCATCCCGTACTGTTTACGGGCCACTTCCGATAGCTCCTTCAGCGTGTTGAAGTCGATGCTGACGTCCGCAATAGAGCCATCGGGCAGAACGACGCCGCCGTGAGCCGTCCCGGTCTGCACGCTTATTTTAGATATGCCGGTGACATCCTTTCCCAGGCGGCCGAGGTAGCCGTCCATAAAGGCATTGAGGTCGGCCACGGTGCTGTTGCCCAGGCCGATTTCACCGATTTCGCCGCCCACGGAGACGGTGACGCCAGCGGGCTCAATGCCACGTATAAATTGGGTCAGTTCGGCGGTTATCCGCGAATTATTTTCCTGCTGCTCCGCAAGGTCCGTCTTATCAATGTCAACCAGGGTGGAGGCATCGATATCAATGTTATAAAAGCCGGCAGCCACGGCATCCCGAATAAGCTGCCTGATATCATTTATCTCGGCCTCCGGGTCCTCGCGGTACATGCGACGCCTAACCTGAAAGTGGTCTCCCTGAATGAATACGGGTCCCTTAA
>Ga0209427_10010029_pt1 | contig 10532 bp, 8 predicted proteins | sample DeeMarSWOR136_30_FD_187465 | JGI IMG/M metagenome (GOLD analysis project Ga0209427, IMG submission 187465) | Marine sediment microbial communities from White Oak River estuary, North Carolina - WOR-1-36_30 (SPAdes) (version 2) | ecosystem: Environmental > Aquatic > Marine > Intertidal zone >...
CCACGAGGCGGGCGGTACTGGCGAAGAGCGGGGTCTTGAGAGGGAGCTTCACCTGGTACAAGGAGAAGAGCGTCATGACGATCTCTTCCAGGGACGCGTTGCCCGCGCGCTCCCCCAAGCCGTTGATGGTGGCGTGGACCTCCCGGGCGCCGCCCAGGAGGCCGGCAATGGAGTTGGCGACGGCCATGCCGAAGTCGTCGTGGCAGTGGACGCTGACCGGAACCTGAAAGGCGGAGCTCAGCTCCGCGTAGAAGCGTTGGGACCGCGCGGGGGTGAGGATGCCCACCGTGTCGCAGGCGCAGAGGCGGTCCGCGCCGGCGTCCACGCCGGCCTTGAAGACCTGGGTGAGGTACTGCCGGTCGCTCCGCGTCGCGTCTTCCGCGGAGAGCTCCACGATCAAGCCGTGGTCCTTGGCGTATTGCACTGCGTCGACCGCCATCTCCAGCACCGCGTCTTCCGACCTATGGAGCTTCGCGTGGATGTGGGCGGGGGAGGTGGGCACGACGAGGTGGATGCTCTGGGCCTCGCTCTGAATGACGGCGTCGATATCCGCCGTCAGGGCGCGGGCGAAGCTGCAGATTTCTGCGTCCAATTTTTCCTTGACGATGAGGTGGATGGCCCGCATTTCCCCATCTGAGGCGATGGCCGACCCCGCCTCGATGATCTGGACCCCGACCTCGTCCAATTGTTTCGCGATCAGAAGCTTCTGTTCGGGAGTCAGGGAGACTCCGGGCGTCTGTTCCCCGTCACGTAAGGTGGTGTCTAGAAACGTGGTCTGTGTCAGGCGGCGGCTAGATAAAACGATCCCCCATTTTCTCGTCCCTCAACAAGTCCCCCCATCCCCCATCCTCCTATAAAAGACTTATGGAACAGCGGCGGGCGGGCTCATGGCGTCGGCCGATGGGACCTCGGCGGATACCTGCGTTGGTGCTCGGCTGCTTGGGGCCGCACCCCCAGGGGGTCGTTACGATATCGTCACCCGGATGACCGTCGGGATCTTCAAGAACTTGGGCAGTAATTCCCCGGGCATGGGCTTCTCGGTTATGAGGATCAGCTTGGGGTCGGGATAGATGTCCGGGTCTTCGGCCAAGATCTGCATGATGCTGATCCCCTCCTGGGCGATGAGGTGGGACGCTTGGGCGATGATGCCCACGGCCTCAGGGCGTGCCCGGATCTCGACCACGCCGTACCCCAGGTCGTGGGCCACGTCCCGCAACAGAGGGCCTGCGGGCCGCAGATTGGTGAAGAGGCGTCGCAGCTCCCGCGTCTGTAAGATGGCTTTGGCCGTGGCCTTGACGACCCGTCGATCGACCTGGATGGCTGCCGCGATCTTGGTCGCGGGGATCTCGATCTCGCCGCAGTAGATTGTTCCCTTCTCGTCGATGCGGAGGCCGGCTTCGACGAGGAGGCGGGCGACCTTGAGCTTCGAGGGGGCGCCTTCGAAAAACTGATTGATGTTTTTCCACAAGGCCATCACTGTACAGATATGTACCATAAGTCTTAAATATGTCTTTCGTTATCCAGCTATGAACGTATACGTCATGGAGTGACGAAAATGCCCACCCAGAAAATCCTCTTACCCGAGGAGGAGATCCCGCGACAATGGTACTGTATCCTCCCCGACCTCCCCAAACCCCTGCCCCCCATCATCGATCCCACGACCCGGTCCCCCGGCCCCGGCATCGTGCCCCTGCTCTTTCCCAAAGAGATCATCGCGCAGGAGTTCAGCCAGGACCGATGGATCGATATCCCCCCCGAGGTGCGCGAGGTCTATCGGCTCTGGCGGCCCAGCCCTCTCTTCCGCGCCCTCCGCCTCGAGAAGGCTCTGAAGACCCCGGCCAAGATCTACTACAAGTACGAGGGCGTCAGCCCTCCTGGCAGTCATAAGCCCAACACCGCCGTCCCCCAGGCCTACTACAACATGAAGGAGGGGAAGGAACGCGTGGCGACGGAGACGGGCGCCGGCCAATGGGGCTCTGCCCTCTCCTTCGGATGTCAGGCCTTCGGCCTCAAGGCCACGGTCTACATGGTGCGGATCAGCTACGATCAGAAGCCCTATCGACGGGTCATGATGGAGACGTGGGGCGCCGAGGTCCACCCCAGCCCCAGCCCGCACACCGAGGCCGGACGCAGCATCCTCAAAGAGGACCCCGACAGCTCGGGGAGCCTGGGTATCGCCATCAGCGAGGCGGTGGAGGACGCCCTGCACAACGACGACGCGAACTACGGCATCGGCAGCGTCTTCAACCACGTCCTGACCCATCAAAGCGTCGTGGGACTGGAGACCAAGAAACAGCTCGAACAGGTGGATGACTACCCCGACGTGATTTACGGATGCATCGGCGGAGGCAGTAGCTTCTCCGGCCTCTTCTGGCCCTTCTACCACGACCGGGTGACCAAGAAGGCGCCCAAGGACACCCGGTTCGTGGCCGCTGAAGCCACCGCCTGCCCCTCCGTCACCAAGGGCGAATACATGTATGACCACGGGGACACGGCGAAGCTGACCCCCCTCGTCAAGATGTACACCCTCGGCCACGATTTCATCCCGCCCCCCATCCACGCCGGAGGCCTCCGCTACCATGGTATGGCCCTCACCCTCTGCCTCCTCGCCGCGGAGAACCAGGTTGAGACCTGCGCTTACAACCAAATCGATGTCTTCAAGGCCGCCCAACTCTTCGCCAAAGCCGAGGGCATCATCCCGGCTCCCGAGCCCGCCCACGCCATCAAGGCCACCATCGACGAAGCCTTACGGTGTAAGAAGACAGGCGAGGCGAAGACCATCCTCTTCCTCCTCTGCGGCCACGGCTACTTCGACATGCAAGCCTACGACGACTACCTGAGCGCAAAACTGCTGCCCTACGAGTATCCCGTCGAAAAGGTCCAGGAGGCCATGCACAGGCTGCGGACCCTCTATCCCTGGATCGACTCCCTCCCCTACTAGACCCACATCCCACGGAGACCCCATACCCGCTTAAACAGCGCCTGTTCCGCAACATCGTGTAGAGGGTCGACGGGATCGGGGCCCCTTGGTCCCCTTCCCTGATCTCTCTTCAGGCGTTGAAAAGCTTTTTATACGAGAAGCTTATAGGGATAGACATCTCTGTAAGGAGGATCATGAGGTGTACTGGAGGAATCGCACCCTCCCGACGTGAAATCACGGGAGGGCAATCTCGTTTTTCTAGCCTGCAGAACATCTTGTGGCTGATCTCTTCCTTGCTTGTTAATGGAAGCGGTTTAAAGAGATCCGATATATCCTACGTCCAACCATATCTAGCGGAGAGGTTCTATGACTAACATGACCGGTGCCCAAGCCATCGTCGACACGTTGAAAAAAGAAGGGGTAACCCACCTCTTTGGAATATCCGGAGGCGCAGTCCTCCCCCTCTACGACGTCCTCTACGACGCCGATATCCGGAACATCCTCGCCCGCCATGAACAATGCGTGGCTCACATGGCGGATGGGTACGCGCGAGCCGGCGGGAGGCCCGGCGTCTGCGTCAGCACGTCGGGGCCCGGCGCGACCAACATGGTCACCGGCATTGCCAACGCCTACATGGATTCCTCGCCCATTGTGGCGATCACTGGGCAGGCGCCCCGAGCGGTGATCGGTAAGGACGCCTTTCAAGAAGCCGACATCGTGGGCATCACGACCCCCATCACCAAGTACGTCACGCAGGTTGAGAACGTCGAGGAGATCCCGAAGACCCTGCGGACAGCCTTCTACATCGCCACCACTGGTCGACCGGGACCCGTCTTAGTGGACATTCCGAAGGATGTGCAAACCAGTGTCATCACCCGGCAAGTTCCTGCGTCCATCAAGTTACGGGGCTATAAGCCGCGGGACGACCCGCATCCGATTCAAGTGAAGCGCGCCGTGGACATGCTGGTGACGGCTGAACGCCCCATGATGCTGGCGGGGGGCGGGATCATCCTTTCCCATGCTTCTCAAGACGCGCTGAAGCTCGCGGAGTTAATGACGATCCCCGTGGCCACGACGCTCATGGGGAAGGGGAGCATCCCCGAGACCCATCCCCTCTCCCTGGGAATGGTGGGGATGCATGGGACCTATGAAGCAAACAAGTTGATTCTGGACGCCGACGTCTTGCTCGCGGTGGGTGTACGCTTCTCCGACCGCACCACGGGCCGCGTCGATGGCTTCTGCCCCGACGCCCAGATCATCCACGTCGACATTGATTCCGCGGAGATCGGGAAGAACGTGATGATTGATCTTCCCATTGTGGCCGATGCGCGGAAGACCCTCCGCGAACTCTATACCCTCGTGGTTCGAAAGGCTGTGACCAACGAGCGGTCGCCCTGGCTCTCCCGCATCCAGCAGGTTCGCGACCAATATGTGAGTGAACAAAGGGACGACAACCCCGGCCTCACGGCCCCCAAGATCGTGGGGGCGCTTCGAGATCTTCTGCCCCGCCACGCCATCATCACGACGGAGGTGGGCCAGAACCAGATGTGGGCCGCCCTCCACTTTAAAGCCTTGGCGCCGCGGACCTTCATCAGCTCCGGCGGCCTCGGAACCATGGGCTTCGGCTTTCCCGCGGCCCTGGGGGCCAAAGTGGCCAAGCCCAACGTGCCCGTGGTCGATATAGCGGGGGACGGCAGCTTCATCATGACGGAGCAGGAATTAGCCACCTCGGTGATCGAGGAGATACCCGTCATCGTCGTGGTCTTGAATAACTCGATGCTGGGGATGGTGGCGCAGTGGCAGCGTATGTTCTACAACCGACGGTACGCGGGCTCGAAGCTGAAGAACTCCCCCGACTTCGTCAAGCTGGCTGAAGCCTTCGGCGCCCAGGGAATCCGCGTCGGCTCCGTGGACGAGTTCTCCCGCGCCTTTCAAGACGCGGTGGCCAGCGACGTGACCACCGTCATCACGGTCCCCATTTCACCGGAAGAGGATGTCTTTCCCATGATTCCCGCGGGAAAAGCCTTGAAGGACATGGTGTTGAGGTAATAAGGATGGAAGGCAACAACGTGCAGAGCTATGTGATCTCCGCCATCGTGGAGCATAAGCCGGGCGTCTTGTACGAGGTCGCCAACATGTTCCGGCGGCGGGGCTTCAATATCGACAGCATCACTGTCGGTCGGACGGAGCACAAGGATCAGGCCCGGATGACCATCACCGTGAGCGGGGACGTGTACACCATCGAACAGATCATCAAACAGTTAAACAAACTGATCAACGTGATCAAGGTCATCATTCTCGAGTCCGGCAGCATGGTCTCCCGGGAGCTTGTCCTCGTCAAAATTCATACAGCGGACTCGAAAGCCCGCTCCGACGCCATCCAATACACTAACATCTTCCGCGGCCGCGTGGTCGACGTCGCCCCGGACTCCGTCATCGTGGAGGTCACGGGGGACTCGGAGAAAATCGACGCCTTCATCGACCTCAGTCGATCCTTCGGCATCAAGGAGCTCGCGCGCACCGGGGCCACCGCCCTGGGTCGAGGAGGTAAAGTGATAAGGGAGTGACCCTAATGAGGTGGCGAGGTCATTAATATGGTAAAAATCTACTACGACCAAGATGTAGACGCCTCCGTCTTAGACGGAAAAACCATCGCAATCATCGGCTACGGCAGCCAGGGACGCGCCCAAGCCCACAACCTGCGGGACTCCGGGGTCCAGGTCATCATGGGGCTTCGCCCCGGCGGCCCCTCGTGGAAGCAGGCGGCGGAGGACGGCTTTGAGGTCCGTCCCATCGCCGAAGCCACCCACACCAGCGACGTCATCCACCTCCTCATACCCGACACCGCGCAGGCCTCCGTCTACGCTGACGAGATCGCCGCCCACCTTACCTCCCACAAGACCCTGGGCTTCTCCCACGGCTTCAACATCCGCTTCAAAACCATCGTGCCGCCCCCCACCGTGGACGTGGTGATGGTCGCCCCCAAGGCGCCCGGCCCCTCCCTGCGCGAACTCTACCTCCACGACTTCGGGGTCCCCGCCCTCATCGCGGTGCACCAAGACGCCACCGGTCAGGCAAAGCAGACCGTACTCGCCCTGGCCAAAGGCCTCGGCTGTACCAAGGCCGGCGTCATCGAGACCACCTTCACCGACGAAACGGAGAGCGACCTCATCGGGGAACAGATCGTTCTCGTCGGCGGCCTCATGGAGCTCATCAAGAACGGCTTTGAAGTCCTCGTCGACCTCGGGTATCCCCCGGAGTTGGCCTACTTCGAGGCCTGTAACGAGGCCAAGCTCATCATCGACCAGATCTATCGCAGTGGCGTCACCGGCATGTTACAGGCGGTTTCAGACACCGCCAAGTACAGTGGACTGAGCGTCGGCCCCACGATCATCGACGCCCACGTCCGACGGCGCATGGAAGCGGCCGCGGAACGGGTCCGAAATGGGGCCTTCGCCAAGGAATGGTTGGCCGAAGACGCGCAGGGTCGTCCTCACATGAACGCCATGCTCCGGGCCTGGGCGAAGCATCCCCTGGAAGTGGTGGGCGAAAAAATCCGGAAGATGTCCGGCGTCCGATAGACGCCGCCAATCTATGTCCTGAGGGGTGGGAAGCGTGAACATCGTCGAGAAGATCCTGGCGAAGGCCGCGGGCAGGGACCGGGTCGCCCCCGGCGAGATCGTGGAAGCATCGATCGATAAGGCCATGATGAACGACATCACGGGGCCGCTGGCCATCGACGCCTTCCGGAAAATGGAGGGCACCCGGGTCTGGGATCGGAATCGCCTGATCATCGTCCTCGACCACCTCGTCCCCGCCAACGATGCGCAAGCAGCGAACCTCCACCGCATCCTCCGCGTCTTCGCCCGTGAGCAAGGTCTTCCCCACTTTTACGACGTGGGGCGTGGAGGCGTCTGCCATCAGATCATGATGGAACGCCACGTGCAGCCGGGGGAGGTCATTGTGGGCGCGGACTCCCACACCTGTACCTATGGCGCGCTGGGCGCGTTCGCCACGGGCATCGGATCGACGGACACCGCAGCGGTCCTCCTCACCGGCAAGCTGTGGTTCAAGGTGCCCAAAGTCATCAACCTCATCCTCAACGGGCGTCTCCGTCCCCCCGTCGCACCCAAAGACCTGATCCTCTACCTCATCGGCCAGTTAACGGCCGACGGAGCCACCTACATGGGCGTGGAGTTTTCGGGACCCGTGGTGGAGGCGACCAGCATCGCAGGGCGGATGACCCTGTGCAACATGGTCGTGGAGATGGGGGCCAAAAACGGCGTCGTCAGCCCAGACGACAAAACCGCAGACTACCTCGCGTCCCGCGGCCTCCCCGCCACGCCCTTCCTCACAGGCGACGCTGACGCCCAGTACGATCAGATCATCGAATACGATGTCTCCTCCTTGGAACCCATGGTCGCCCTGCCCCCTGCCGTCGATAACGTCAAGCCCATAACGGAGGTGGAGACGGTCGAGATCGACCAAGCCCTGATCGGCTCCTGCACCAACGGTCGCCTGGAGGACCTCCGCATCGCCGCGGCGATCCTGCGCGACCGCAAGGTGAAGCCAACCGTACGCACTCTAGTCATTCCTGCCTCCCAAGAGATCTACGCCCAGGCCCTGAAGGAGGGCTTACTCGACGTCTTCATCCAAGCCGAGGCCCTCGTCTGCAACCCCAACTGCGGGCCGTGCTACGGTGGTCATCTAGGCCTGCTGGCGGCGGGGGAGACGTGTGTGAGCTCCACCAACAGAAATTTCGTGGGTCGGATGGGCAGCCCAAAAGCCAACATCTACCTCGCCTCCCCGGCGACCGTGGCGACCTCCGCCATCACGGGCAAGATCACGGATCCCCGGACGCTGGAGGCCTGAACATGGAGATCACCGGACGCGTCATCAAGTACGGGAACAACGTGAACACCGACGTCATCATCCCCAGTAAATATCTCGTCTACACCGATCCCCTCGCGCTGGCAGCGCACGCCATGGAGGGGCTTGACCCCGCCTTCGCCACCAAGATCGCGGCGCGGACAATCGTCGTCGCGGGCGCAAACTTTGGCTGTGGCTCCAGCCGGGAACAGGCGCCCCTTGCCCTCAAACACGCGGGCGTCCACTGCGTTGTCGCCGACTCCTTCGCCCGCATCTTCTACCGCAACGCCGTCAACATCGGCCTCCCCGTGCTGGAATGCGCGGGAGTCGGATCCGCCGTCCAGGACGGCGACGCCCTTCGCGTGAACCTGGAAACAGGCCTCGTCGAAGACCTCTCGCTAGACCTGCGTTTGACGGCGACTCCCGTCCCCGCCTTCATTCTGGAGATCATGGAGAAAGGGCTAATCGAGTACATCAAGGCAAAGAAGTGAGGACGCGTCATGGAGTACACGATTGCAGTGCTGCCCGGCGACGGCATCGGCCCCGAGCTAACCCAGGCAACAGTCAGGGTGCTGGGCGCGGTGCAACAAGGATTTGGGATACCCCTGCACCTCGCGTGGGTTGAGGGCGGCGACCGCTGCGCGGCGAAGACGGGAGTTCCCCTGCCCGACGAAACCATTGAGATCATCCGCGCGTCCCACGCCTGCCTGAAGGGGCCCGTGGGAGAGACCGCGGCCGACGTCATCGTCAAGCTCCGCATTCTCTTCGACTTGTATGCGGGGATCCGCCCCCTCAAGTCCTACCCGAACACGCCCGCGCTGCGGAGCGACATCGACCTGCTCTTCGTCCGCGAGAACACCGAAGGCCTCTACAAGGGCCAGGAGTTCGCGGTCGACGATGACACCATGGTCGCGATGCGTGTGATCACGCGGGCGGCGTGTGAACGCATTGCCACATACGCCTTTGAGGCCGCGAGGAACCGGCAAAAGGCCCTGAAAGTGACCGCGGTGCATAAATCCAACGTCCTGAGGAAGACCGACGGCCTCTTCGTCCAAACCTGTCGCGCTGTGGCGCAGCAGTATCCCGACATCCGCTTAGAGGAGTGCTACGTTGACGCTGCGGCCATGCAACTGATCAAGGCCCCCCAAGACTTTGACGTGATCGTCACGACCAACTTGTTCGGCGACATCTTGTCCGACGAAGGCGCGGCTCTCGTCGGCGGCTTGGGCATGGCGCCCGGAGCGAACATCGGCGACGCCTTCGCCCTCTTTGAACCGATCCACGGAACCGCACCCGACATCGCTGGCCAGAATGTGGCCAACCCCACCTCCATGATTCTGGCCGCAGGTCTGATGCTGGATTGGCTGGGGAAAACCCACTCGGACGCCGCCTGTCTGAACGCTGCCGTGAGGATTACGAACGCGGTATCTGAGACCTTTCGGGTCGGGGTGTTGACGAGGGATCTGGGGGGAACCGTGGGCACCGAGGGCTTTGGGAAGGCCGTTGCGGAGCGGGTAGTAGGGTAGGTGATGGTTGATGGTTGATGCACGAATGGGACGTATACGAATCTTTGACACGACGTTAAGGGACGGCGAGCAGACGCCTGGCGTCGCCTTGACGCCGGAAGAAAAGGTCGTGATAGCCCGGCAGCTTGACCGCTTGGGTGTAGACGCGATCGAGGCCGGGATGCCGATCACGTCGAAGGGCGAATTGGCGAGTGTCAAGCTCATTGCGCGGGAAGGCTTACAGGCCGAAATCTACGGCTTAGCCCGAATGCTGGAGAAGGACGTGGACGCCGTGTTGGCGAGCGACGTCCGTTACGTTCACCTGTTCATCGCCACCTCCGACATTCACCTCAAACACAAGCTGAAGATGACGCGGGACGAGGCGGTCCAGCGGACGTTGAAGCTCATTGACTACGCCAAGGACCACGGCTTGATCGTGGAGTTCTCCGCGGAAGACGCCACCCGGACCGATCTGGCCTATCTTCAACGCATATATACGGAAGTGGATGCGGCGGGGGTGACGCGGATCAATATTCCCGACACCGTCGGGATTATGACGCCGAAGAAGATGGCCACCCTTGTTCAAGACGTGCGCTCCGTCGTCAAGACGCCTCTCAGCGTCCACTGCCACGACGACTTCGGCATGGCCGTCGCGAACACCCTTGCAGGCTTGGAGGCAGGGGCGGACCAGGCCCAGGTCACCGTCAACGGCTTGGGGGAGCGCGCGGGCAACGCGTCCCTGGAGGAGGTGGTGATCTCCCTGAACCTCTTGTACCAGCAGCAGACCACCGTAGTTCCCAAGCTACTCTACCAGACGTCGCAGCTGGTCTCCCGACTGACGGGGATTCCCGTCCAGCCCAATAAAGCCGTCGTCGGCGAAAACGCCTTCACCCACGAGGCCGGCATCCATACCCACGGCGTCCTCGCCGCCCCCCTCACCTACGAGCCCATCGCCCCCGAGCTGGTGGGACGCCGAAGCAAACTCGTCGCCGGCAAACATGCGGGGGCCCACGGCATTAAAGTTGAGCTTGCGGAGCTGGGGCTACACCCCACCAACGGGCAACTCCGCGAGATTGTTGCCAAGATTAAGGAGGTCGGCGACCGGGGACGGATGGTGACCGACGCCGACTTACTGGATGTAGCGCGGGACGTGATGGGCGTGGCGGCGGTGGAAGAGGAACAAATCATCAGCCTGCAAGAGCTCTCGGTGATGACGGGGACGCAAATGACTCCAACCG
>Ga0209427_10010031_pt1 | contig 10531 bp, 7 predicted proteins | sample DeeMarSWOR136_30_FD_187465 | JGI IMG/M metagenome (GOLD analysis project Ga0209427, IMG submission 187465) | Marine sediment microbial communities from White Oak River estuary, North Carolina - WOR-1-36_30 (SPAdes) (version 2) | ecosystem: Environmental > Aquatic > Marine > Intertidal zone >...
ATCCGTGGGCCTGAGGATGGTGAACAACTCATAGTGTTGTGTGACAAAAATGGCACAAAAACGACACACCACAAAGAAAAGGGCTTACAGCAGTTGACTGTAAGCCCTTGATTTTCCTGGTAGCGGGGCATGGATTCGAACCACGGACCTTCGGGTTATGAGCCCGACGAGCTACCAGACTGCTCCACCCCGCAGCAATGAAAAATATTTTAAATCCTCCCTCCCACGCTGTCAAGGTTTATTTGGAAGACCGTATCAATCGTTCTATGAGCTTGTAGCCATCAGCGACAAATACGCCCCGGGCCTCGGCATTTTCCTCGCTGAAACCACCAGAGCTGTGCGGTGGTGTTGGAATGCCCGTGCCATAGATGGCAAACGGGACAGGTTCTGTGGTATGCGTCCTGACAGAGATAGGCGTATAGTGATCCGTTGTGACCATGATACGAAATTCCGAAAAGTCTTTCATCCCATCCAATACCTTTCCCACGACCATAGCGTCAAATGCCTCAATAGCAGAGATCTTCTCATCCAGCAAGCCGGCGTGCCCTGCCTCGTCCGGGGCCTCCACGTGCACATAGACAAAGTCAACACCTTTGATCGCCGACAGTGCATACGCCGCTTTGGCCTCGTAATCCGTATCAAAATACCCGGTGGCACCCGGAACCCTTATCACCTCAAGCCCTGCATAGACACCAATCCCTCTCAAGAGGTCCACAGCAGAAATTATGGCCCCTCTGAGCCTTGTCCTCTTTTCAAAGGCCTCCAGTTGCGGGGCATACCCCTGACCCCAGAACCAGATATGGTTGGCCGGTTTCAGCCCTTTTTCGACGCGTCTCTTATTGACCGGATGATCTTTTAAGATTGCACCCGCACGATCCATGAGCTGAAGCAACACCCCATGAAAAATCATACGATCCAGATAGGGGCGAACCGCTTGGCCGGTAATATCATGAGGGGGCGTGGTATCAATCTCGGCAGCCCCACCATGCCACACCATAAGATGACGGTAGCTCACGCCAGAATGAAACCGAAAGGTCTCATCTCCTAATGCCCTGTCCAGATCCTCGATAATGTCCCGGGCTTCATCAGTGCTGATGTGACCGGCGCTGTAATCCTCCATGGTCAATATGCCATCTTGTGTGGAAAGGGTGACTAGATTGCACCGAAATGCCACATCTGTCTCGGATAGATGGACGCCAAGGCTGGCCGCCTCTAACGGGGCCCGCCGGGCCAAGATGGCTTTCGGATCGTAGCCCAAAAGACTTAAGTTGGCCGTATCACTTCCGGTTTCGCACCCCTGTGGAATGGTCCGTGCCAGACCTAATTCTCCACGATCAGCTATCCAGTCCATGTGGGGAGTAAGCGCAGCCATAAGTGGGGTCTTGCCTCCAAGCTCGGCAATGGGATAATCCCCCATGCCGTCGCCTACCAAGATGACGTATTTCATCTCCAATCCTCAATCCGGATCAGAACGGTTTTGTCCTTGACCACCTCAAGTTGATCGATTTCCGAAAGGGCCGTCCGTACAGCCGCCTCCTTGGCCTCATGGGTAATCATGACCACGGGTACGGCGCCCACAAGATCCCGACCTTTCTGGTGGACCGATTTGATGCTGATCTGATGCTTTCCGAGAATCCCCGAAATCTTGGAAAGAACGCCCGGCCTGTCTTCGGCTGAAAACCGAAAATAGTACTCGGTCTTCAGCTCTTCGATTGACCTGATCCGCCCCGCCTTGATACCAGCCGGCTGATACCCGACGGACGGCACCCTTCCCACTGCACCTCTTAGGATATTGCGGGCAACATCTACCAAATCGCTTACCACGGCGCTGCCCGTTGGCATCATTCCAGCCCCGGGCCCATAAAGCATCACGTTGCCCACTGCATCCCCTCTTATGTAGACAGCATTGTACGCCTCATTCACATTGGCAAGCATACTGTCATCCGGTATCAGTGTGGGATGCACCCTGGCCTCAATCGCCTGACCATCATCCTTTGAGATGGCCAGCAGTTTGATACGGTATCCGAACTCTTTTATGAACTTGATGTCAAGGGGTGTGATCTTTGAAATCCCATCTGTATACACGGCCTCGGAATCGATTGGCACGCCATAGGCAATTGCAAGGAGTATAGTCAGTTTATGGGCCGTGTCGATCCCTTCGATGTCAAAGGTGGGATCAGCCTCTGCATAGCCAAGTGTTTGAGCTTCCTTCAACACCTCTGAAAAGGGACTTCCCTGGTCGGTCATTTTGGTCAAAATATAATTGGCAGTGCCATTCAAGATGCCGAAAAGGCTTTCGATGCGGTTGGCAACCAAGCCTTCCTTCATCGATCGAATCAGGGGGATTCCACCACCCACGCTGGCCTCAAAGCCTACCTCCACGCCCTTTCGAGATGCTGCGGAAAAGATTTCATCCCCGTGGGCGGCCAGAAGCGCTTTGTTGGCTGTAACCACATGTTTCCCGTTTCCAATCGCTTTTAAGATAAAGCTTTTTGCCGGTTCATAACCCCCAATGAGCTCCACGACAATATCAACCCCGGGGTCATCAATGACCATTTCGGCATCTGTTGTAAGTAGGCCTGTATCCACAACTACTCCCCGGTCCCTTTCAAGGTCGCGGGCGACTATCCATTTTAATGCAACGGAGGCCCCGAGGCGCGACTCGATCACCTCACGATTTTCCAGCAAGATCTTTACCATGCCGGACCCCACGGTTCCGAATCCCAACAAACCAACGTGTATTTTCTTCATCTCATCACCTCAGAATCTAGGGGCTTGCCCCAATACTCCACCACTCCATTAAAGGATTTTCCGAATCCCCCTTATGGCCTGATTGATGCGCATCTTGTTTTCTATCAGGGCAAACCGAACGTATTCGTCCCCGTATTCCCCGAAACCAAGCCCTGGCGACACCGCCACCTTGGCTTTTGGGATCAACATTTTTGAAAACTCCACAGAGCCCATCTCCAGATATGGCTCAGGGATCTTTGTCCACACGAACATGGTCCCCTTAGGTTTCTTCACCGGCCAGCCCACTCTGTTCAGCCCGTCAACCAAGGCGTCACGCCTGGTCTTGTATGTCTCTACGATCTCCTTGACACAGTCTTGAGGCCCATTAAGTGCGATAATGGATGCAATTTGAATGGGTTGAAAGATCCCATAATCAAGATAGCTCTTGATGCGACGAAGTGCTCCCACAATCTCAGCATTGCCAACGCAAAACCCTACGCGCCACCCCGGCATGTTATAACTCTTGGAAAGCGAGAAGAATTCCACCCCTATATCCTTGGCACCCGGCACTTGAAGGAAACTGGGGGGCTCATACCCGTCAAAAACCAGGTCTGCATAGGCAAAATCATGAATCACCAGGATGTCATGCTCTTTGGCGTAATCCACAACCTTTTCAAAAAACGCCAAATCGACGACTTCGGTTGTAGGATTGTGTGGAAATGATATGATGAGCATCTTGGGCCGGGGCCATGTCTGCCTTGTGGCGGCAATCAGATCCTCGAAAAAATTGCGATCCGGACTCAAGGGAATCCCACGGACATCCCCACCGGCAATGATGGCCGAATAGGGATGGATCGGGTACGTGGGATTCGGCGAAAACACTACATCCCCAGGGCGTATGGTTACCAGCACAAGATGAGAAATCCCTTCTTTGGCACCAATGGTCACAATCGCTTCTGTATCCGGGTCTATATCCACATCAAACCTGCGTCCATACCAGTCGGCAATCGCCACCCTAAGCTTTGTGATCCCCATGGACGCTGAATACCGGTGATTCCGGCCCTTTCCGGATGCCTCTATCAGCTTATCCACGATGTGCCTTGGAGTCGGCATATCAGGATTGCCCATCCCAAGGTCAATAATGTCCTCTCCCGCACGGCGGGCATCCATCTTGATTTTGTTTACCGTCGTAAAGACATACGGAGGAAGCCGATTCAACCTGGAAAATTCTCTCATCGTACAAGCCTTCTATAGGACATCTCGGCGAAGCCCCTAAGCTCCTTCTTTTTTTAAGACTTTATTACACTACAGGAGTGGTGATGTCAAAAAAATTTCTGTAACCGCTCACGGTCCATAGCCCCATGTCATTTCGACCGAAGGGCCCGCCCTGCCCGCCCTGGCGCGACAGCTTTAGCATTGATGTCAGCCCCCGTCATCCCGGTCTGGGCCAGGGGCGCGACAGGAGCCCGGGAACGTTCCGCCAAGTCAATCCCGGTCTGTCTTCGACCCTGAGCTCAGACCGAAGGGGGCCAGGGAGAAATCTTCATAAGACACAGTAGCGTACAAGTTACTACCCCCACCCTGCCCTCCCCCTTAAAGGGGGAGGGTTTGGGAGGGGGTGAAAAATGCCGAAAGTGAACACCTACAGATTTCTTTTGACTTGTTTGTAATATTGTACTAATTATACAAAAAATATCAGCATGACCCTTTCGGAGCCTCGCATGAATGAATCTCTTACCTATCAAGATGCCGGAGTCGATATCGACAAGGCGAATCGTTTCATAAAAACGATTAAGAAAATCACCGGGGAGACGCCACGCTCCGGGGTAATCGCTGGTATTGGGGGGTTCAGCGGCCTCTATTCCCTCGACACGAGCCGGTACGAAAACCCCGTTCTGGTAACCTCCACGGATGGGGTGGGTACCAAAATCAAGGTTGCTTGCATGATGGACAAGCATGACACCATCGGGATCGACCTGGTGGCAATGTGTGTCAATGATATTGCGGTGCAGGGTGCCAAGCCCCTATTTTTTCTTGACTACCTATCTATGGGAACCCTCGTCCCAGAAACAGCTGAATCCGTTGTTCGTGGAATTGTCGAGGGCTGCAAACGTGCCAAGTGTGCTCTGATTGGGGGCGAAACAGCAGAGATGCCCGGACTGTACAGCAGCGGTGAGTACGATCTGGCAGGGTTTGTAGTCGGCATTGTAGACAACAGCAAGATCGTGGATGGATCAGAAATTGCGGTAGGCCACAAGCTTATTGGCATCGCCTCAAGCGGTCTTCACAGCAACGGTTACTCCCTTGCTCGAAAAATCTGCTTTGAAAGGCTCAAATTAAAGGTGGATGATACAGTTGACATATTGGGCAGAACTATTGCGGAAGAGCTTCTGGAGCCGACCAAGATTTATTCCGAGATTATCCGTCACCTCTTGCGTGACCTCCCGATACACGGGATTGCCCATATAACCGGTGGTGGTATCGTAGAAAACCTGCCCCGTATACTCCCCACATCCTGTAAGGGCCTGATTCAGGAAGGAAGCTGGGAGACACTCCCTGTTTTCACCTTCCTTCAGGAAGCAGGTAACGTCTCAAAACGGGAAATGATGAGAACCTTCAATAATGGAATCGGGCTGATCCTGGTAGTTCCTGAAAGAGCCGCAGAGGGAATTATAGACTTCCTTGCGGCCATGGACGAAAAGGCCTATGTCATAGGTAGTGTTGTGGAAAGGAAAAAGGGAACTCACCAAATCGCCTGGGTTTAACAGGATTGAATATTGACGATTGATGATTGACGATTTGAAAAAGAATGTCTTGATCATTAAATAATCAATATTCAATAGTCAATAATCAACTACCCTGGGCCACCATATCAAAAACTCTGGCCAGTGCCTCCGGGAGTTTCTCGGGTTTGCTTCCCCCGGCTTGGGCCATATCAGGACGGCCTCCCCCGCCACCACCCACAACAGTTGCCACCTCTTTCACGATCTGGCCGGCATGGTACCGACCCAGATGCTCCTTCGTAACCACGGCCACCAGCAGTACCTTATCCGGAGTTCTGCTCCCCAGCACCACAATACCCGACTTCATCTTTGCTTTGAAGTGATCAGCCAGGTCCCTCAAGGCCGCGGGTGTGTCTGCTGAAACCTCTTGGGCGAGTACGGACACGCCGTTGACGGTCTTGACCTCTGAAAGTAAACGATCCGATCCCTCTGCCGCCGTTTTCGCTTTGAGGGCGGCAAGTTCGTTATCCATGCTTTTCAGTTGGGTCATGACCTTCTGAAACCTTTCTGTAAGCTCCTCGGGGTTGGTTTTTAGCATCAGTGACAGGGTATGCAAGGTCCGGGAGGTCTCCTGAATATATGACACGGCGGCTTTTCCTGTAAGTGCCTCGATGCGCCGCACCCCCGCTGCCACACTGCCCTCGCTGACAACCTTAAAGAGCCCGATATCTCCGGTGCGCTCAGTATGGGTTCCGCCGCACAGTTCCTTGCTGAAATCTTCAATTGCTACGAGGCGAACCCGGTCACCATACTTTTCCTCAAACAGGGCGGTCGCCCCCGTCTTAAATGCCTCATCAGCATCCATCTCCGCGATCTGGATTGGGATGTTCTCCTGAATTCGGTTATTGACCAGGGTTTCGATCTCCTGAAGAGTCTTCTCTTCAACGGCAGAAAAATGAGTGAAGTCAAAGCGCAATCTGTCAGGTGCTACCAATGATCCTGACTGCTTCACGTGGTCCCCGAGGACCTTTCGCAGTACCGCATGAAGGATATGGGTGGCGGTATGGTTCCTGGCAATGGCCAAACGTCTCTCCTGATCCACGCTCAGGGTCACGGTCTGCCCTGGGGAAATGCTTCCTCGCAAGACTTTCCCTTTGTGGATAATGATATTACTGGGATCCCTGACCGCATCTGAGACTTCCATCTCAAAATCTTGACCAGACATGCGGCCGCGGTCTCCCACCTGGCCCCCCGCCTCGCCATAAAACGGGGTTCTGGCTGTTATGACCTCAACGGAATCCCCTGCAGTAGCCTGCTCGACAGGCTTGCCATCTCGGACCACCATGAGGACTTCTGAATTGATGCTTGTGAGGTCATGACCCGCGAAATCGGTTTGTATCCCATGGGCCGAAAGGGCCTTGTAGGCTTCTGTTGCCCATTGGCTGCCGGAACCCTTCCATGCGGTGCGCGACCGGAGCCGCTGCTGATCCATGGCCTGCTCAAAACCTGTCATATCAAGAGATATCCCATCATCCCGCACAATATCCTGGATAATGTCCACCGGAAAACCGTACGTGTCATACATTTTAAAGATCAGGTCACCCGGCACCTCGGAGATACCCTTGGCCTTCAATTCACCAAGTGCATCCTCCAGTACCCGGAGACCTGTGTCCAGTGTCCCCAGGAAGCGCTCCTCTTCGCCCTTTATGATATTCTTGATATAGGCATCCGCTTCCAATAGTTCCGGATATGCCCTTTTCATTACCTTAGAAACCTTTCCTGCAACATGATGCAAAAAAGGGCGGGTCAGTTCCAGAGTACGGCCATAACGTATCGCACGCCTCAGGATACGGCGCAGCACATATCCGCGTCCCTCGTTGGACGGGAGCACACCGTCACCGATGAGGAAGGCCGCAGCCCGGCTGTGGTCTGAGATCACCTTGATGGACACATCATTCTCCGGTGATTCCCCAATAGAGCGACCCGAAAGGACCTCGATATCTTGTATGATGGGGATGAACAGATCGGTCTCATAGTTGCTGGTAACTCCCTGGACTACTGCTGCAATGCGCTCCAGACCCATGCCTGTATCAATGCTCGGTTTTGGAAGGGGCGTCATCCTGCCGGATTCATCCCGGTTGAATTCCATAAAGACCAGATTCCAGAGCTCCAAGTAGCGGTCACAGTCACAGCCGACTCTGCACTCCGGTCGCCCGCAACCTATCGCCTCCCCCTGGTCTACAAGTATCTCCGAGCAAGGGCCACATGGACCAGTGTCGCCCATGGACCAAAAATTGTCTTTTTCCCCAAGGCAAACAATACGGTCTTCAGCAATCCCTGTCCGGTCAGACCAGAGCCTGTGCGCATCATCGTCTCTTTCGTACACCGAGACCCACAGTCTATCCTCAGGGATACCATATCCCCTTGTCACAAGATCCCAGGCCAGTTCAATGGCCCGGTCCTTGAAGTAATCTCCGAACGAGAAGTTTCCCAGCATCTCAAAGAACGTATGATGGCGGCGCGTATGTCCTACATTTTCAAGATCATTGTGTTTGCCGCCTGCCCGAACACACTTTTGAGAGCTAACCGCCCTCACATAAGAGCGTTTGTCCTCCCCCAAGAAGGTTCGCTTGAACTGAACCATGCCGGCATTCGTGAAAAGCAAGGTAGGATCATCATCAGGCACCAGCGATGAACTCTTAACAATGGTATGGCCCTCTTGCTCAAAATAGGCCAGAAACTTACTGCGCAGATCATCTCCTGTCATGTTGTTATCCGTTATCCGTTATCCGTTATTTGTGAATCGTGAATCGTTTCTGGCTGATGCCTGATGCCGGCTCAAGATATCAGGCATCGGGCATCGGGTCGCCACATCCGGCATCGCTTGCTGCTTACTGCCTACTGCCTACTTATTACTGCCCTTCCCCTGGTCAGCTGGTTCCGCTTCGGATTCCTCGGAGTCTTCCTTTGCCAATCCGAGTGCCTTACGTACCTTCTTCAGGATGCGAGCAGAAACGTCAGGATTCTCCTTCAAGAAGCTCTTGACATTCTCCCTGCCTTGTCCGATCCGTTCATTATCAAAGGAGTACCAGGCCCCGCTCTTGTCGACGACATCGGTTTGAACACCCAGGTCAAGCAGGTCGCCGCCGGTCGAGATCCCTTCTCCGTACATGATGTCAAATTCCGCCTGTTTGAAAGGGGGTGCCACCTTATTCTTGACCACCCTGACCCGGGTCCTGCTGCCGATCACCTCTTGGCCGTCCTTGATGCTTCCAATCCTTCGGATATCAAGCCTAACCGAGGAATAGAATTTAAGGGCATTCCCCCCAGGCGTGGTCTCGGGATTACCAAACATCACTCCTATCTTCATCCGAATCTGGTTGATAAAGATGACCGCGGTCTTCGATTTGCTGATGGTGGCGGTCAGTTTCCTTAATGCCTGCGACATGAGCCTCGCCTGCAGACCGACGTGGGCATCCCCCATCTCTCCTTCAATCTCTGCTCTCGGCACCAGGGCCGCCACCGAATCAATAACCACCACATCCATGGCCGCGCTACGAACCAGGACCTCAGTAATCTCCAGGGCCTGTTCACCCGTGTCCGGCTGTGAAACCAACAGATCGTCGCAGTTTACCCCCAGCTTTCTGGCGTACATCACATCCAAGGCATGTTCGGCATCCACAAAGGCCGCGATGCCGTCCTGTCTTTGGGCCTCGGCCACGATGTGAAGGGCCAGGGTGGTCTTGCCCGAAGACTCAGGACCAAAGAGCTCTACAACCCGTCCTCGCGGGATACCACCGACCCCTAAGGCATGGTCCAGGGCAAGGGATCCGGTCGGAATGACCGGGACGTCGGCAACGACCTGGCTGCCCAACTTCATTATGGAACCCTTGCCGAACTGCCGTTCTATCTGCCCCATCGCCAGTTCGACAGCCTTCTCCTTGTCCGCGGATATGCTATCCATAAATATCCCCCCCTTTGAAGTAGTGAGCTAAAGTGTCTAAAGTGCCTAAAGTGAGCTAAAGTTGATGGATTCGTAAAAAGTCCCAACAACTTGTCATTTTGAAAACATCAGATTTCTCCCTGCGGTCGAAATGACACATTCACTAATTCAGACTTTTTACGAAACCGTCAAAGTTGAGGAACTGAAGAAATTCTTTTTGAAAGATCGGTTCTGTTCTTTTAACTTTAGGCACTTTAGTTCATTTTAGCTCATTTTAGACACTTTTCAAGGGCACCTCGGCCAGTCTGCTATAGACCGCACCGCCCTGGCGCAGATCACTTTGAAAAAGGACTACCGATTGCGCCGTGAAAGACTCCGTTCGAAACTCTCCCAATGCTTTCAGGGCCTCACTCAGCTTGGTCCGGTCCACACGACCTTTGACGCGTCCAACTGTGAGATGTCCCTTGAAAGATCGATTCTCCTTCGGGAACCCAAGTTCGTTGAGCTGAGATTCCAAGTCCCTTTGAAGGGCACGTAGGGCCTCTACATCTTCGGTTACCCCTACCCAGACGACACGTGGACGCCTGAGATCCGGAAAAACACCAATCCCCTCCCCCCTCAGGGCAAAGGGCGAAAAGCTGTTCGTTGCTCGCTCTATTGCCGCGTGGATTCTCTCTACATCATCTCCCTCAATATCTCCCAGGAACTTCAGGGTCAAGTGGATGCCTTCCTTACGGACCCATCTAATCTTAAGACCTAATCCCTTAAGCGTCTCCTGTGCTTTCGCAATGGCCTGGAGAACAGGTTCCGACAGGCTAATGGCTATGAAGGCTCGTATCTTTTTGGCCATACTTTATATAGGAAAATAATGTCTTCGGGGTAGACAAACGTATATCTTTTAGAAATCTTTTATGCATTCTTTGTGCGATACTGGATTCCGGATACTCGATTCTGGATAGAAGAAATAGTTATCAAACAGGATGAAGTATCCAGCATCAAGTATCAAGCATCTGTCTATACCAAGGCCCTACCTATTGAACTTATAACAGAATTGCCAACCCAAAGATCTTTTTCTAAAGGACTATAGACCGACAGTGCTCTCGTATCCGAATGAGGGCTTGCTCTGAGGCCTCCT
>Ga0209427_10010032_pt1 | contig 10531 bp, 12 predicted proteins | sample DeeMarSWOR136_30_FD_187465 | JGI IMG/M metagenome (GOLD analysis project Ga0209427, IMG submission 187465) | Marine sediment microbial communities from White Oak River estuary, North Carolina - WOR-1-36_30 (SPAdes) (version 2) | ecosystem: Environmental > Aquatic > Marine > Intertidal zone >...
ATAAATATTATCATCTGTAGAACCTACATAAATAGTCCCATTATCATCAATTACTGGTGATGAACACCAACCTCCAACACTTGTTTTCCATTTTAAAGAGCCATTTGGATAAAAAGCATAAAGTTTTTCATCAGTTGAACCAATATAAATAGTTTCATCCTCAGCAATAGCAGGAGATGATAGTATCGATTCTCCTGTTTTATATCTCCATTTCAAAGTACCATTTGGATTAATAGCATAAAAATACCTATCAACTGAGCCGATATATATCGTCCCGTTTTTATCAATCGCTGGAGAAGAATACATCATACTATCCCAATTTTCAAATATCCATTTCTCCTTAAACCAATTACCAGACTTACCATAAGGACTACGACCAGTATGACGACCATCATGCTGAAACATAGGCCAAGAACTATCCATCAAACCACCATCACCTAATATTGTTGACTGTTGTATAATTTGATTTGATATTCTTGTAGAATCTCCAAAAACAATCGGTGATACTATTGATAAAACAAACAAAGATGTTATTCCAATTGGTAAGATGTTTTTTTTCATTATATTCTTCCCCCAAATAAATTTTAATATAAACGAGAAGGTATTTAAATCTTTCATATAAAATTTAAAGAAATCACAATATAGTTGCTGAATTTCAATAAAAAATGAGACAATAAATACATAGTTCATAAATTTTTAAAAATGTCTGATTGTTATCTTTAAAAATAGAGATAGAGAGAAACATATTTTTGATTTAAAATAAAAGGTTTAAGTTAATTAAGTCTGGTATATATTAATTTAATAATTATTTCATAATTATACAAAATACATTTAATTTTTTTAAATTCCTACGAAAATAAATTTTATTATATTTTTTTGGAAATTTGTAGGAAAAATTGATATTGCCGCTTTAAGTATTAACATGACGATTTAAAACCATACTCAATAGCTGCCCAATTGGCATAAGGTGGGAAATATGATAGAAGAGGATGAATCATATAGTATTATGGATATAAAGGAAGCTGATCCTCAACTTGAAAAACATAGGAAAGAAGTAATTGAAAAATATATAGAGTATGAAATTGCATTGATGCAGGATTTTAAAAACCAAGATAAATCTCTTGATGATTATATTGATTATATAAAAACAATTCTTTGGCATATCAAAGAAGAGAGAGCAGAATCAATTAAAAAGGATTTAGGAGTATAATTTTACTTTTTCTTTTTATTGATAATTTCATCTAAGAACTCATATTTTACAAGTGCTTTACCCATTGTTATATTGTTGCCTTTGACTTTGAAATAAACTTCATCACCTGGTTTTAAGTCAAGTAGTTTTAATATTTCAGGTGGTAATGTTATTCTATTTCTATTATCAATTTGCCTGGGTTTTCCTAATAGTTTTTCCATATTGTCTTTAGTTATCCTTTTTTATTATTTATTTTTATTGTTGATGGGTAAATAGGTAAATGGGTAAATTATATATATCCCTAATGTATTACGGAACTGGATATATTTTGGGGGAAGAAAAAATGAAAAAGAAAATATTTGTATTATTAATAACGCTAGTGATGACTTCTACAGTCATAACCATACCTAGAGACATAAATGTAATAGCAACCGTTAATTATGGAAATCCCAATCTTGATGACGAATATATTTTAAGTAAAACTGAATATTTAAGTAATATCGTAAATATGAGTGATATTTATCGGAATTGGGGTAGATTTTTCGGAACACCAGGAGAACGGTATGCTGCATTTATAATTGAAGATTGGATGGAGGAGGATATTGGTTTAGACTGTGTTCATTTGGAAACAATAGATTCAACTTGGGACTCGGAATATTCAAAGGGTAAACGAAAAGATAGTTTATATGTTGGAGAACTAAATAAAGCAAGAAATATGAGTCCAGAATTTTACCTTAATATCTCAGTCTATGAGAATAGTCTTGGTTTGAATCTTATAGATTATAAAAATCTTACAATTGGAGAATGTTTCCCCTATTACCAACATAGTTTTTTACAAGGGAGACGTACTTCTTGTATAGCATTAGTGGTTGAAAATTTCAGTAAGATATTGCCTGTGACACAGATGGAATTATGTGATATACACTATCTTAATAATGAGACTATTACTAATAAAGAAAAATATCTTGATATGTTAATAAGGTATGTGGGGTATATAGTAATTGATAATAGTACAGATTCGTTTTACCAAGTTCCACCTGTTTATGATCAAAACCGTTGGCTGGGTTGGTTTGAATCTCAAGGTTTTTATGTAAACGGGTCTGTTGGAAGTTGGATTAGAGAATATGTACATAATTGGTATCATGTTGTGGTGAAATATGGTACATGTTGGAAAAATGAAGATGTCATTAGTTATAATGTTATCGGACAGATCAATGGAACAGATACCTCAAAGGTAAATATTGTTTGTGCTCATTATGATGCTATGCCAGGTCAGGGGACCATTGATGAAGGAGGTGAAACAGCACTTGTGTTAGGTATCGCTAAATATATTAAGGATCATGAGTTGGAATCTGATCTTAAACATACAGTTAAGTTTATTGCTTTCGGAGCTGAAGAGGTAGGTATACGTGGAGCTAAAGATTACATTGTAAAACATGTCATAAAAGAAAAGGAAAATGTTAGTTATGTGATAAATCCTGGTAACTTTGGTTCCTATGAAAGGAATGGTACATACAATGGTAAAGAAGTTATCATGCCTTTTGAAATGGCTTCAGATATGCCATGGTTATCGCAGATGGCTAAAGATATAGCGAATGCATTGGATTATACTCAGCAAACAACTGAAACAGGGGATTATCCTATAGATGTTACAACTTGGCCTAAATTGAGAGCTGAGGATAGTATGGTATTTGGAGAACAATGTATGGAATATTATTCTGAGGGTTGTATCCAGTTCGGTCGAGCACCAAGTGAGGGACGCCATCGGGATGGGGAAGATCACACTACGGGTGATACATTTGATACTTTAGATCAAGATACTTTCAACATCGAATGTGAGGTTGTAGCAAGTGTTGCATTGCATCTTTTGTTAAATCTTGATTATCAGTATGAAAACTGTACCTTTACACCTGTTGATCTGGATGGTAATGGATACAATGATTCAGTAAATGTAACAGTAAACATGTCTACTAATAATAATGCTACTCTTGTTGGTAAATCACTCGGTGGATTGTATCATAGCACTACAGGTTCTCTTTCCTCAAGTATTGAAGACACATCATTAATTCCATTGAGCAAGGGTGAAATTACAACTGCTAATCTCACGTTGACTCTTAAGCCAAACAAACCTGCTGGTAACTATAAGGCTAATCTTTCACTCTTTGACCCTTTAGGTGATTTACATGAGGAATGTCATCAGACGTTTTATCTTTATCCGATAAACAGGCCTTATGCTGATTTTACTTTTGATCCACCAGGAGGTAGTAAATCCTTTGATTTTACTGATGAATCAATTCCTTCACCAAATGCTAATAATATTGTTAGTTGGAATTGGAGTTTCGGTGATGGTACCTATTCAGAATTGCAAAACCCGAGTCATTCCTATGAGAATGAGGATTCTTATGAAGTAACATTGACAGTAGTTGATGACCAAAGTCTTACTGATGATATTACCAAAACTGTTATAGCGGAGAATACTCCTCCAAATGCTGATTTTAACATGGATACCAATGTGGATCTGGTAAACACTGCTATTACTTTTACATCTACTTCTTCTGATACTGATGGTAATATTGTAAGTACTAAATGGTATCATGGTGATGGAACAACAAGCTATGGTAATAGTGTACAGCATTCTTACTCCCGTAGTGACAAATATACGGTTACTATGGAGGTTACTGATAATGATGGCAGTGTGAATTCTACTTCTGATGTTGTCTATATCGCTGGTGCTCTTGTTGATGATAGCTATCCAGGGGATAATCCAACGGAAAAAAAATGGGATACAATTCAGGAAGGTATAGATGATGTCGGTGATAATGAATTAGTCTATGTTTTCAACGGGGAGTACACTGATTCTGTCACGGTTGATAAACCTATTTCAATCTATGGTGAAGAAGGTGACACGTTCATAAATAATCCATTTAGTACAGCAATAGGAGTAGCGATTACAAGTGATAATACTGTTGTTGATGGTTTTACTATTGAAAATAATAATATAGGGGTCCGTATCAATGGTTTAAATAATACTATTATCCAAAACTGTAACATCTTAAACACTACAACAGGTATTAAAATAGAGAACAACGCAGAGGGGAATATGATTATGCATTGTAATTTTACAAACAACACCTATGGAGTATATATCACCAGTTCAGACTACAATATTGTTGGATCAATTGGTGACATGGAGCAACCAGTGGTAGCTGACTGTGTGTTTTTGTTGAATGATTACGGTGTTTATCTTGAAAACGCAGATAATAACTATATATTGGGATGTACGATTAATGCCACAGGAATTTCAGACCCAAGACTGCCACCACCATATACATGGGGTATCTGCCTAGATAATGCAGATAATAATACGATAGCGTTATGTGATGTATTCAGCGCAAGTCAATATGGTATGTATCTAAGTGGATCAATAAATAATAGTATTACTAGTTGTATAATCAGGGAAAACAATCGAGGTGTCTATTTGTCTGGTTCATCAGATAATTTTATTGTTGAGAATAATATTTCAGATAGCTCTTATGCTGGTGTCAGTATCGTTACTATGTCATCAACAGGTAATTCTGTGTTTTGGAATGATTTTATAAGAAACGGTATTATTACACAAGTTCAGGCTGAGGATTTCGGAACTGGTAACAATTGGAATGCTACTGAAAATGCTACTTATCTGTATAATGGTTCAGGTGAGGGTAATCATTGGGATGACTATTCTGGTACAGATAGTGATGGTGATGGTATAGGGGATACATCTTATTCTATTGCGGGTACTGCCAATTCAGAGGATGATTTTCCTGTGATGGAAGAGTATGGTTGGCTGTATAAATGGTTTTAAATAAATAACCATCTTCTTTTTTTCTTTTAATTGAATATACTAAGTTTTTAATGGTTTTGAATAGATATTTATACCAGGTACTTTGATTTTTTATTGATGGTAAAAAAATACCCAAAAGAATTAAAACAAAAAATAAGAAAATCAGTCTTAAATGGTAAATCCAAATATCAAACAGCAAAAGATTTGGGAATAAATCATAAAATCGTTTATCATGTTACACAGGATCTTCCTAGTAGGAAGTGTGGTTGGCCAGGGATAAGAGGGCATGCTCTTAAACTTCTACAAGAAATAATACAACATGGTTATGTTCTTTCAAGTAAAATCTCAGCAGGACAAAAATATAGCATACTAAGAAAATATTTCCCAAACATATATAGAACTAACATTTACAATAAATCCATTATATATCTTGATGATAAAGCATCTGTTGCAGCAAGAGCATTTCTTTCTAATATGGATAAAAAGATATTGAGCTTTCAGGAGCTTAAACAGATTACAAAGACTTTTGGAATTGAATTATCACTTGATGAAAAGTATAAATTTACTGGTAAAGCTAAGACATCTAAACATCCCATTATTCGTAGAAGGGATGGCGGTTTTCTTTCAAGTTATTGTAAAGATCAGCTTAAAATCGATGATTTTAGCAGTAAAACAAGGTTCTTTGGCAGAAAAGTTATTAAAAAGTCTTGTAAAAATAATGTTTCTGATGGTGACGGTCTCCTTTCAGATGATGATTCTTTGGCATTTTTTTACATTCGGAGGTACTGGCCACAAGTAGTTCCGAATGTAAGATTAAACTTATAAAAAAAGAATTTTAGTTTAATTAAATATTAGTTGCCACTTGTCCAGTTTCCAATCGTAGCAATATAAAATATAATTGCTGCTACTGAATAAATTATAATTCCAATAGTATCTTCTGGGTGCTTCCAAAACCAATAAATTGTATTGATGGTAAATAATATTGCAGCAAGTAATGTCCATCTTGATGTTTTAATTTTCATATTAGCACCGTTTTTTTATCAAATAATACTTATCTTTTTTAAAAAATGTATATATCAAAGCTATAAACATTAATATTGCTATGTTTGAAAAAAGTATAGTAAAGATATAATAATCATATAGGGTTATAAATAGTGTTAAGGATGTAAAAATACAAAATGCCATAAAGATTAAAGGTCCTTTCCTTTTATTTTTAATATAATCTTCTAAGTTTACAACTGCTACAATTAGTAGATAGGCACAAAGTGTAAATTTAAAGATATCCTCGCCATAAAGAAACCAACTTGATGGTATAATTACGAGTCCTCCACCAATGAAGGGTAACCAGAACTCTTTGTTTCTCATTTCAAATGAATTATTTAATCTCATATTTAAGAGTTGCTGATGACATTTTGTACAAAGCTATCTTTTAATATCATTTAATTGATGTATAGTTGCTTTTTTATAGAAAAAGTTGTTAATGGGGCATTAGAATTAAAAATGATAGAGGAATGTAATTTCAAATCAAAAATACGACATCGTGAGTCACATGGATGTGATTTAACCCCTGATGAAATCGTTTGCCCTGGCGAAGATAATTGTATTCTTTTTCAAATATATATCAATACTAAGAAAAATTAGCAATTATATGATTCTTAAGATTTGATTTAGGACGCATATGATAAATATTTTTTTATTATCTTAATACGGATTTCTAAAATAATATATGGTTGGTTTTTTAAAGGGAAAAACACTATGAAATTGTGAGGATGAAAAAATGTCAAGCATTTTTCCTAAGCCTATTTTAAATCTTCCTGAGGCAGACATTCCTTTAGATGGAGTAAAAGCATACCTTTCTCAAGGTAAAACCTATCAAATTATTTTTATGGAATTCAAAAAAGACGCTGTTATACCAGAACATTCCCATGAAAGCCAATGGGAAATCATTTTAGAAGGAAAAGTTGATTATTGGGAAGAAGGTATTAAATATACTTATAAAAAAGGAGATAGATTTTTTATTCAAAAAGGAAAAAAACATTCCGCAAAAGTATATGCAGGATACGCATCGATTGTATTTTTCAATCAAAAAGAAAGATATAAGCGAAAATAGTTAAAAACCATTAAGGAATTGATTAAATGCTTTATAAAATAGTATAAGAGAAATTATAATAAATGATAATATTATATTATTACAAACCAAGGAGACATGATGTAGCATGGTATATCTTTTTTTTGATACCGAAACAACTGGTTTACCCGCTGGCCCTGTCTCAGATTATCAAAACTGGCCACGAATAATTCAAATTGCATGGCTTCTTATTGATGAAAATAAAAATATCAAATCAAAAAATAGTTTTATCATCAGACCTGAAGGTTATACTATTCCTCGGAGAGTAATAAAAATCCATGGTATAACAATGAAAAGGGCAATAGAGGAAGGGGTTGCATTGGAGCATGCGCTACATCGATTTTTAGGGGATTCAAACTATGCAGATGTCCTTGTAGCTCATAATATTGCATATGATTATGGAGTTATTAGAGGGGAAATGCTAAGAAAAAAAATTCCTGATTTTCTTAAGTGGCATTCACAATTCTGTACAATGACTTCTAAACCTGTTCTTGATTATTGTAAAAGTTTTAGATTAAATGGTAGCAGGCAATGTCCCTCTTTATCAGAGCTTTATTTCTTATTATTTGGTGAAAAACTTGTAAATGCTCATGATGCATTAATAGATGCAGAAGCTTGTGCTAATTGCTTCTTTGAATTAAAAAGAATAGGTCTTGTTTAAGAAGATATTATATTTATGGGATAATTTGTAAAATTTAATCTTCTAAAAAAACCGTAGCAGCAAGAACTGTCGTCCAAAGCCCGTTCTTATCGCCCATTGCTGTTTGTACTACACTTTGTGTTCTTACAAATCTACCGCTCATCTTATATTCCTGTTTTCTTTCATCCCATGCTTTTTCAGGATCAAAATCCAAACCCAAGGTTGTTGCTAACATAGTTGCAGCTAAATCCTCTGCATAGTCCCCTGCCTTCTGAGCTGTTTCTCCATAACTATGGTGCTCAGATATGTAACCATAGTTATTCCTATCTTTCGGAATTGCTACACCAACAGCTGATGCAATTAATCTATTAGGCTCATTTGTATTGTTTCTTGAAATAACTGTATATGTGATTTCACCGGGATTTAGCTCTTTAATTCCTTTTTCTAAGGAAATTATCCTGCAATTAGGAGGGATAATACTAGAGACACTTACAATATTACATTTTTCGATTCCCGCATTACGAAGTGCAAGCTCGAAAGATTGTAACTCATGTTTATGTTTACCTACCCCCTTGGTAAAAAAACATCTTTTAGGAACCATGCTAGGTAATGAAATAATTCATATTTTATAAAATTATCTAAAAACTAAAGTTATTTTTCGTCTTTATCTTCTCCATCTTCATCTTTACCTTCAGCTTGTAGCTTCAGTAAATCCCTCATTTGTTTTTGAATATCTACTTGTTCTTTTTGAAAAGCTACTTGCTCCTGTTGATAGGGTGTGATAACACTTCCTTGTACCATTTCTTCAACAAGTTTCTTTATTTCTTTATAGGGATGCACTCCATGTAATTCATAATAGCTTCTTGCTCGTGGAGTTTGAACTTCTTTTCCTCCTCCAAAAATCCCCAATAATTTTACTTTTTTTTCTCCTAACATAACTCCACCAGCTGCTTGAGCGCTATCTGAACCAAGACCAAAACCAGATTGGCTAATAGGAATGATTGTTCCAAAACTAAATATCTGACCAAGTATCCCTTGTTTAGCGTTTATATCTGATATTTTATCATATCTAAGAGTTCTTTCACGCTTGGTCAAAACCCCTCCTTTGAAAGAAATGCGCTGATTTGTAATTATATACTTATGGGATCTACGAAAAAGTTCAACAATTAAAAATCCGATTATAGAAACTGACACTGTATAAAATGGAAGAACCACTCCTACTATATCCTGCCATCCTTGCCATAAAATTATTCCAAAACCGCCAAGAAATATAAACAAATATAGAAAAAATATCCTCCATCGAATTGTGATTAATGAGGCAATTACTCCAACAATAAGTAATACAAGTCCCCATACTGTAATACTAACTAAATAATTCTCAAATAACTCTTTCATATCTGAAAAATTAACTAACCAACCTATGACCGTTCCCAATATTATAAGAAAGATGCATAAGGATTGATATCCCATAAAAGAAAGTGGATGTGGTGACAATACCTTTTCTACTTTCTCATTATTTAAAAGCTCATCCTCTCTCATCAGTGTCATCCTTGATTTTTTTCTTTAACAATTTTATACCTAATTTGAATTTAAATTTATTGGTTTTTGTATATAGTAGAATATAAGTTACAATAACTGTTAAAAGTATCATAATTATAAGTGAAATGGTAGTTGTAAAATCTACTGGATAATAAAGGAATAACAAGCGTAGTAATATATAGGAGACAGGCAATATTACAAATGGAACTACTTTCCAAAATCTAGGTATATCATCTGTTGTTTTCACTAGATATAGAATCAGGTTAGTAATTATAATTGATATAATTGAAATGATAGATAGCCATCCAAAAATTGTAAAAAGCGTTACATACCAATTTTGATTAAAAAATATAGATAAATAAAAGACAATGTAAGCAATTAAAAAAAGTATTATAAAATAAGATGGTTTGTTTTTGATAAGATTCCATACGTTCTTTAGTTCATACAGCATGTCAACTTTTTCTATTTTTTTCTCACCTATATAGCTTGGTCTTATACCCATTCCTAAGAATATTAATAATAATAAAAATCCTAAATGTCCGGGGTGTAGTAGGTCTAAAGTAAATAATAATTCAAAAAAATTTTTTGTAAATGAATAAAGACCAATACCAAAAGCAGTAATTTGTCCACCAAAAGTATATTTTAGCTCTAGAGTTTGTGAAGTTGATGCAAAATCAAAATTAATTAGTAAAAATAGACAAAGCAACAGTAGGAAGGCAGGTATGAAAAAAGGACCTATAAAAAGAAATGCATTTGATATCCATTCAAATGCTCCTTTCTTCTCTTTTTTTGGCGCAACCTTTCCATATTCTACACTGATATAAAAATCTGATATTCCGCTTTTTGTAACAGTGTAACCAAGGGCATGAGATATTGTCTGAAATAGTATTCCCAGGAAATTTGTAAATCTGCATAATGGTTCGTGTTTAGGTCTAATTTTTGAAAGAAGATATTTTTCACTTTCAATAAAAAGCAGTTGGATAAACCAAAATAGCATAACACCAAGTATTGGTGCTAAAGGTGCAAATATAAGGATATCAATAATAGAGCCTTCCATCTCTCTCCAATGTATGATAAAAGTTCTTAATATAAAATCTTGTCTATTGATTTTTTGTGCTTGTCAACTTAAGAATTTAATATGATAGCAGCCATCCTTGTTTTTGGTGAAAAACATGGATGGGATGCTATCACATTTAGAGGAATTGTTAGAAG
>Ga0209427_10010034_pt1 | contig 10530 bp, 8 predicted proteins | sample DeeMarSWOR136_30_FD_187465 | JGI IMG/M metagenome (GOLD analysis project Ga0209427, IMG submission 187465) | Marine sediment microbial communities from White Oak River estuary, North Carolina - WOR-1-36_30 (SPAdes) (version 2) | ecosystem: Environmental > Aquatic > Marine > Intertidal zone >...
AATACCCTCCCCACCGGTTTCTTTGAATCCTGCAGAGATGATGATGGCCCCTTTAATGCCTATCTCACCACATTCTTCCAACACTCCGGGGACCAGGCGAGCGGGGACAACAATCACGGCCAAGTCGACCTTATCAGGAATATCTTTCACGCTGGGATAACTCTTGATCCCCAGGATTCCCTTGGCCTTGGGGTTGACGGGATAGACAATCCCCTGATACCGGCTGTCGATGACGTTGGCCAGAAGAGATTGGCCGACGCTTCCCGGCTGACGGGAGGCGCCGATAATCGCCATGGATCGAGGGTGGAAAATGGAGTCGAGCGGGGACTGCTTTAGAATGACTGCGTTCATTCGTTTCCTTGGTTTTCTGGATGGGCGGCCTTGAGGAGACTTTCCAGAAATTGATCCTCCGGAACAGCTCCGTCTATGGATACAGTCTCGTTGATGATCGTTTTGGGTACGCCGAGGACGCTGTATTTTTGAGCCAGATGAGGAAACTCAGTCGTTTCTACCATGTCTGCTCTTATCCTTTCGCTCTCGAGAGCAAGCTGATGACCTAAGCGAACAGCTAGAGAGCAGTAGGGACAGGTCGGGGTGACAAACACTTGAATGTGGACATCTTGGCTGAGGCCAGTTAAGGCCTCTTTCGTTTTCTCACTCAAGCCCGTTCTCTCTTTCGATACATCGATGATGGCCTCGATGAGACTGGTGTACTCATAACCTGATGGGATACCAAAGAAGCGGATCCCGAAATCTTTCTCACTCAGGACACAGATGGCCGGAATCTTATCGATTCCGTAGGAAGAGGCTTTATCCTTATCCCCTTCGAAGTCATAGATTATAAGTTCGACCTTATCGGAGAGAGAACCGACTTCCTCCAATAATTTCCTTGTCTCTTTACAAAACAGGCACTCCTGACCCTTCAGATGGTCAGGGACGATGAGGCGTCGGGGTTCCTGGGTAAACAGGACAATAGTCACTTTGCTCTCCAGGTCTTCGTCGAATCTTTTCTTCGTGGCCTCTACGACTTCATTGCTGAGTAATTCCATGAGTCGAACTCCTTTAATTCATCATCATTTTAATTTCATGGTGTTGAAAAATCAACACAAGTTAACCTGATCCGATTCATGATCAGCGAGCGAGAATAGGGTTGAGGGATGTCTAGGCTTATGCTATATTCAGTCATCTGACTATGATCAATTTCAATCCTAAGGAGGCGTTATGAGAAAGAAGTTTTTTTTCGGGATGGTTGTCGTTTTAGGGCTTTTAGTTCTTAATTCGTATGCACCTCAAGAAGCCCGAGTTTTTCGCTTTCCCTCCATTTTTGAGGATCAGATCGTTTTCACCTATGCGAGTGATCTCTACACTGTAGATGCGACCGGAGGGACGGCCAGAAAATTAACAAACCACGAAGGATATGAAATCTTTGCTCGCTTTTCACCTGACGGAAAACAGATCGCCTTTACAGGAGAGTACGACGGAAATCGTGAGGTCTATCTCATTCCCAGAGAGGGAGGAGTTCCCAAGAGACTGACGTATACGGCCACCCTCAGCCGGGACGACATTTCAGACCGGATGGGTCCAAACAACATCGTCATGACCTGGATGCGAGATAATCAGCACATCGTTTTTCGCTCCCGGATGCGGGAATGGAATCCCTTCAACGGCCAACTGTACAAGGTCTCAATCGTTGGAGGGATACCCGAACAGTTGCCAGTGCCGCGGGGAGGGTTTTGTTCATTTTCTCCAGACAACCAGAAAATGGCCTATAACCGCGTCTTCCGCGAATTCAGGACATGGAAGCGGTACAGAGGGGGGATGGCTGATGACATCTGGGTTTATGATTTCGAGACAAAAAAAATTCAAAACATCACCAACAACCCAGCCCAGGACATCATCCCGATGTGGAGCGGAGAGAACATTTATTTCCTCTCGGATCGGGATGAAGAGAAAAAAATGAACTTGTATGTCTATAATCTTCAGAGTCAAGAAACCAAAAAACTCACGAACTTCAAGGAGTTCGATATAAAATTTCCTTCCTTGGGTCCCGAAGCCATCGTCTTCGAAAACGCTGGCTTCATTTACCGTTTTGACCTCGAAAAGGCTGAGGCCCAAAAAGTTCCTATTCTTATCTCTGATGACCTGACTTCAAGCCGGAGCAAGATAATCAGCGTCAAGGACAGCATCACAAACTACGAGATCTCACCCGACGGGAAGAGGGCTTTATTCGGGGCCCGGGGAGATGTATTTACTGTCCCAGTAAAATACGGAAACACCCGCAACATAACCACGACTCCGGGTATTCATGAAAGAAACTCAAAATGGTCTCCCGATGGGAAATGGATTGCCTTTATCTCAGACGCCACTGGAGAAGATGAAATCTATATCGCGTCTCAGGACGGTTCCGGCGAATCCGTTCAAATCACAACTGGAGCAGATACGTACAAGTATCATATCCATTGGTCGCCCGATTCCAAAAAAATTCTCTGGGGTGATAAGCTTTTGCGGTTGAACTATGTGGATATCAGCACCAAAAAAACTGCCGAAGTGGCCAGGGGAGCGCGTTGGGAAATCACAGATTATACCTGGTCACCGGATGCGAACTGGATTGCTTATTCCAGACTCGAACAGAACACCATGGGAAAGGTGTACCTGTACGACTGCATGGAACGGAAGACCTATGAAATAACCGAAGGGTGGTATTCTTCTTATGCCCCGGCCTTCCATTCGGAAGGAAAATTTCTTTTCTTCATCTCTGATAGAGATTTCAACCCGATCTACAGCCGGACAGAATGGAATCATGCTTACCTTTCGATGTCAAGAATTTACCTAGTGACTCTCTCCAAAGACATCAAATCACCCTTCGAGCCGAAGAGCGACGAAGTGATGCTGAAGAAGGCAGAGGCCTCAAAACCCTCGCCAGAAAAGGAACCAAAACAGGAAGAAAAAAAACCGGAACTCAAGGTGGATCCCGAGGGCTTAAAACACCGCATCATCAGCCTGCCTATCGCAGTCGCAGACTACTGGGGTTTGACCTCCATCGGGGATAAAATCTATTACATGAAGAGGGGAATAGGGGAAAGAACCCCCTCTTTAAAGATGTATGATTTGGAAAAACAAAAAGAGACAGACCTCGGACAGATTAATGGGTATGAAATATCCGCTGATCAAAAAAAGATGCTCGTCTCTCAGGATCAATCCTATGCCATCATTGATCTTCCTCAAGCTCCGATCAAAATCACAGATAAGCTCGATCTCTCTCATCTGGAGGTCAAGGTTAACCTCAGGGAGGAATGGAATCAGATTTTCCATGAGTGCTGGCGACAGATGAAATATTTTTTCTACGATCCCAACCTGCATGGAGTGGACTGGGAAAAAATTCGCCTTCTCTATCAACCCTTGGCCGAAGCTGTCCAGCACAGGGCAGACTTAACCTACATCATCGGCGAGATGATCGGTGAGCTCAACGTTGGTCATACTTATGTCGGCGGCGGAGATTTTCCTCGCCCGAAAAGAATCCAAGTCGGCCAACTCGGGGCTCAGTTGAAACGTGACGAATCAACCGGATATTTCGTAATCACCGAGATCTTTGAAGGAGAAAACTGGAACAGGAACCTGCGTTCGCCGCTGACCGAAGTCGGTGTCGGTGTCCGAGAGGGAGATTATATTCTCGCCATCCAAGGAAAACCAACAAATATGATGATTGATATCTATGAAGCCTTGTTGAATACAGTCGACAAGCAGGTTACTCTCCGCATCAATTCTGCTCCCAAACAAGAGGGAAGTCGAGAAGTGACTGTGACTCCCATCAGTGATGAGCTCTCTTTGTCCTATTACAATTGGGTGCAGACAAACATCGAAAAAGTCACCAAGGCCACCCAAGGAGAGGTGGGTTACATCCATGTTCCAGATATGGGGCCGAGAGGGCTGAACGAGTTTGTCAGACAATTCTATCCTCAGCTGCGAAAAAAAGCCCTGATCATCGATGTCCGGAGTAACGGGGGAGGCAATGTCTCCCCGATGCTGATCGAACGACTCCGAAGAGAGATAGCGATGGTTGACATATCTCGGGACACAACGCCTCGTCCGGACCCTGAAGCAGTGATGATGGGACCCAAAGTGTGTCTGATGGATGAGTTTTCAGCTTCTGATGGGGATCTGTTTCCCTACCGTTTCCGGAAATATAAACTAGGAAAATTGATCGGAAAAAGAACCTGGGGAGGCGTGGTTGGTATCCGGGGACCTCTTCCTCTCCTGGATGGGGGTTCTCTGTATAAACCCGAATTTGCTCCTTACAGTGTGGATGGAGAAGAATGGATTATCGAAGGCAGGGGAGTGGAACCTGATATCTACGTTGACAACGATCCTGCCAAAGAGTATGCCGGCATCGATGAACAGCTGAACAAAGCGATCGAGGTGATTCTGGAAGAGTTGAGGACACAGGAGATAGGCCTGCCGAAACCTCCTCCCTATCCGATAAAGAAAAAATAACAGGAAAAAAATTTTGAATTGAAGATGAAAGGACATTGATATCCCGGTGGAAAAAATCAAAATCAGCTGTTTTCATTGTGGAACTACCAATTTTTATCCGCTGGACGTCTCTGGAAAGAGAGTGGTCTGTGGCCGCTGCAAAAACGCTCTCCCTCTCCCTGGAACTACCATCGAGCCCGGCCCTAATCAAGTCTACAGCCTCTTCCAGAACTCCGCGTTACCGATTCTCGTCAACTTCTACTCGCCAACCTGCGCTCCCTGCCAGATGATGCATCCGGTGCTCGAAAAGATGGCTCAAAGGCGCAAAGGGGAGCTGATGGTGGTCAACATCAACGTGACAACTTTCCCTCAACTGGCGGCGGCCCTCGGCGTGCAAGGCGTTCCCACGTTCCTCGTCATCAGGAAAGGAACCGAGATCGGAAGAACAAGCGGAGCTATGTCGGAAGCCGACTTTGCTTTATGGGTGGCCAGTAAAGCCTAGAAAACCACAAACAATGATTGATTCGCTGTCTTCCTGGCCGGTAGCGACCGGGCGGCTGTCGAGGCGGTAAGCATGGCCATCCTGAAAGACCTGGGTTCGAACAACAAGGCTATCAGGGAGCGAAAAATATTCGAGTAAGAGCCAATAGCCAGAGCTGTCGAACTCGGTCTCGGGGTTTTCGGGCCGGATCAAATAGAATTCATCAGACCTGATCCGGAGAGTCAGGAGTGTGCCGGAAGACTAAGGACGCTCCTGGTCCAAGGCTGAATTTTAAGGAGGAGGGAATAAAAATGACTCTCATCGATTTTATCCTTTCGAGAAGGTCAATCCGTCAATTCAAACCAGACCCTCTCCCTCGGGATATTTTACTGGGACTGGTGGATGCGGCGAGGATGGCTCCCTCAGCGGCTAACCTTCAACCTTTGGAGTTTATCCTTGTTACGGATGAAGCCATCCGGAAGAGCGTCTTTCCTTGTCTGAGGTGGGCCGCCTACATCGCTCCTGGAGGCAATCCCCGGCCTGGTCACGAACCAACGGCTTATGTGGTTATCCTCGTCAACACAAAGATCCGAGATAAAGGATTTGAACGCGATGCCGGGGCTGCCGCGGAAAATCTCATCCTGGCGGCTTGGACGTGCGGGATCGGGAGTTGCTGGGTTATATCCGTCGACCGCTCGCCTCTTCAGGCAATCCTGAACATCCCAGAAACTTACAGCATAGATTCTGTGATTGCCCTTGGCTATCCGGACGAGTCGCCTGTAGTGGAAGATTTGACGGACTCTGTCAAGTATTGGAAGGATGAAAGCGGCCGGCTCCACGTGCCCAAGAGAAAAAGGACTGAGGTGATCCATTTTGACACGTTCTGAAGCAAGGACCAGACATTACTCACCAGAGACCAAGACATCTCCGATAAGGAGAGAAGGCCCGCAGACAGAGGTCCGGAAATCAAGATCATCCCCGACTGCCTCGACTTTCATCAGGAATTCTCCGAGATTCCCCGAAATGGTGATTTCCGAAACCGGGTAGCAAATCTCACCCCCCTCGACCCAAAGACCGAAGGCCCCCCGCGAAATATCCCCGGTCAGGGGGTTGAGCCCATGACCGATCGTCCTCATCAGGATCAATCCCTTATCCATCGTGGATATCATGCCTGAGGACTGGTCTCTTCCAGCCTGGAGATAAAAATTGGTCGGACCGACTCCGGCCCCATCGGCATTGGCTGTGGATTTGAGTTTGAGCTTCCGGGCCGCATAGGTGTTGCAGAGAAAGTTCCGAAGTTCACCCTTTTCGATGACCGGAGTCGTCTGAGAAGGTACTCCCTCGGAATCATAGGGCCTAGTGCCCAATTTTGCAGGAAGCAAACCATCATCAAAAACATTGATTTTATCGCTGGCGATCCGCTCGCCTAATTTATTGACCAAAAATGACGCCTCCTGGTAGATCGAAACACCCGACACACAGGCACAAAGAAAACCGAGCAGCCATGAGCTCATCATCGGCTCAAACAGAACAGGAACAGACTGTGTCTTTATTTTCCTCGGGTTGAGAAGCCGAAGAGTTCTGGCGACAGCTTTTTTGGCCACTTCTTCCGGAGATTCGATATCTTTAAAGAGACGTTGAGTCGAAAACCAGTAGCCCTCAGCTCTTGCATCGGTCTCCCCCGCCTGGAGGCCGAGACTGAGGCTGCAAAGGGTTTCCTCGTACTCGTTGAGGAAGCCCATCGAGTTGGCCAAGGTCAGCTGGGCTTCCTTTGTCTCGAAACTGGCCCCATGAGTATTGGTGATGCCTTTTTCGGACAAAGCGATCCTTTCTGTCTCTTTGGCCAGAGCAATCTTCCGCTCCGGCTCCAACTCAGGCACATCGGGATCAAAGAGCCTGAGAGCAGGGATTTCTATCTCCAACTCAGGAGCAGGGGAAGGAAGGCCGCTGAACTCGTCAGGTTGAGCGTAGGAAGCCCGGTTGATGGTATTTTTAATGAGTCTGTGGAGAGTCTCTCGGGTCAGATCTGAGGAGGTCGCATAAGCGGTTCTTTTCTCCTTGATTACTTTCAAGCTTAAATACCTTGTATTCGCTTCAACCAAATTTTCGATTTGTTGCCAGCGGACATCAACACTAAACTCTGAGATGCTTACGAGAGAAACCTCCACTTCATCAGCCCCGCACTTTCGACAGACAGACACGATGTCTTCCGCCATGCCTTTTGAGCAGGTCCAGTCTTTTGTCATTAAACCCGTCCTCCCACCGTCATTTTTTTGATCTTGATGGTCGGACACCCATCGGTGACGGGAACGGCCTGTCCGCCTTTGCTGCAGGTCCCGGTCTGGAGCCCAAACTCGAGGTCAGAACCAAGCCTTTCGATCTTGGTTAGGATATCGATGTTGGAACCGATGAGAGTGGCTAGCCGAACAGGAGCGGTTAAGCGCCCACCTTCGATGAGAAATCCAGAGCTGACTGAGAATGTAAACTTTCCTGAATCTTCCACCTGCCCTCCTTGGTATTTGTTAGCATAAAACCCCTTCTCCACAGACCGGATGATTTCTTCCGGGTCGTATTCTCCTCGATCCACGAAGGTATTACTCATCCGGGGAAGGGGGATACACGTGTAATCCTGTCTTCTCCCATGTCCAGTCCAAGGCATCCGCATCAGCTTGGCTGAGAGTCTATCTTGAAGCACGCCAACCATTTTCCCTTTATGAATCAAGAGGGTGCGTTTGGGGACTGTCCCTTCATCATCCACGTTGTACGATCCTCGAAAATGAGGAATCGTCGGGTCATCGTAGATGTTGAGCTGACTGGAGCCGACTTGCTTCTCCATCTTATCCCAAAAGACTGAAGTTTTCTTCCGGACAAAATCAGCTTCGAGAAGATGCCCGACGGCTTCGTGGATGAGAACTCCACTGTGTCCAGGTGCCAGAACCACAGGCATCTCACCGGCTGGAGGGTCAACCGCATCGAGGAGAAGAAGGGCCTCTTCAGCCGCTTCTTGGCCGATCTTTTCCGGAGTGACCTTCTCAGAAAAATATTCCAGGCCCACCCGGCCTCCGCCGCCAGAAAATCCCGCTTCTCTTCTCTTCCCTTTTTCAGAAATCACCGAGCAGGTCAGTTTCATGAGGGGACGCTGATCGGACACGATGTCTCCATCTGAATTGGCGACTATCAGGGATTGGCCCTGATCCAAATAAACCACCTTTACTTTTTTTATCCTTTGGTCAGTCTTTTGAGCGGTTTCGTAGGCCCTTTGGACCAAAGAAATCTTCTCCTCTAGGCTGGCTCTCTCAGGGGGACAAGAGAGAGGGGAAACATTATGTGCAGAGGTGACAGGCTGGAGCGAGATGAGATGTTCGCCTCTTTTCCCTGAGGCCACAGCGGCTGCTGTCAAGGCCGCTTTCTTCACTTTCTCCAGAGAGAGGTCGTTGGTGAAGCCGTAACCTGTCCTGTCCCCAGAAATCACTCGAATTCCCAAGCCCAAGGAGATACTTTCCAGGGTTTCTTTGATGATATCTTCTTCCATGTTGATGAAATGATGAACCTTGTGCTCGAGAAAGATATCTGAAAATTCGCCGCCTCTTGAGAGCGACAATTCCAAGATTTGACCCAGCGCCTCGCGACTCAAAGGGAAGATGTCTCCAAAGGCTAACCCGGCTTTTTTCATCTTCTATTTTTCCCTTTTGGCAACAGAGGGAGGGCCAATATGAGAATAGCCAGGATGCCCAGGGAATATTCAAAAAGATTGGTCAATAGATGCACACCGATTCCGGACAGGATGGCCAAGCGGGAATCAAAACCCATCAGTTGAAAGGTCAGTGCCCAGGCAGATTCCCAAGTGCCAAAACCCGCAATCCCTTTGATTGGAAGGGCCGAGGTCAATTCGGCCCCGGTCGTTCCGAGAATAGTCTTCCACACACTCAGATTCTGAAGAGTGATTCCTTGGAAGCGCAGAAGAGAAAAAAGGAGGGCATAAAGAGCTCCGTATTTGGCTAACCTGATGCCTAAAGAGAGGAAGAAAAGAGGGAGGAATATCTTCCTCTTCTGGAGGTGAAGGAGATGCTCTCTTGTCGATTGAATCTTATCGATGGCCAGGCAAGCCCACTGTTTATTCTCCCCTTTAAAAATTCGGACGATGGCTTGGAAAATCCTCAACACCCCTGAAAAAATCTGGGTGAGTCTCCACAGGATGAGAAGCATCAACAGGAAAAATAATACGGAAATCAAAAAGACTGTTGTCAAGGGAATAGATGTTACCTGAAAACCGACAACCAAGATGGAGAGGATGAGAAAAGGACTGAGAGTGATGAAATCAAACAGAAAAGCCACGACAAAAGTGGACATCGCCAATTCAAAGGTATAGTGGAGTCTTTTGTTCAGGAGGTAGATGTAAGAGAGAGAACCGATCCGCGACGGCAACAGGTCAACAAAGAGATTCCGAATGAGGGTAACCAGGAAGATATCTCTCCAGCCGATTGGCTCTGGCCGAAGAAGCCATTTATAACGCCAGGATCGCAAACCAGCTGCCAGAAGAGCGATCGCCATATACGTCAAAAGAGCGGGAGAATAAATATGGGAGAAAGTCTGGACAAGATCCCCCTTTTCCAAGCGGGATAGTAAAATCCAAAGGAGGAGAGCGGAAACGAAAACAGAGAGAAGAACATAAAAAATTTTGTTTTTAGACACGCCACTATATTTAAAAGTCTTTTTTAGCCGATGTCAAATGATCTTGGGCCTCGATATCCTCTCCGAAGAATGCATTGGAAGGGGGAACGCGGAACGGTTCCCCCTCCAAGTTGACTGGCCAGGATGAAAAAATTATAATCAAAGCCGATGAAGACTGAGGAATTTGATCCGGTCATCCGAGCCGCGCTGAAGGAGGACATCCCTGAGGGAGACATCACTTCCGAGAGCATCATCCCGGCTGCCTCTCGATCAGAGGCCCTTTTCTTACCCAGAGAGGAAGGGGTCCTCGCCGGTATTGACGTAGCCAAACGGGTCTTCGAGCTAATCGATCCTCAGGTCTCATTCGAGATGGAGTTTCGCGACGGTCAATCCTTCCAGAAAGGGACAGTGCTGGCCAAGGTCCGGGGAGCTTCTGTGTCCCTCCTCAAAGGGGAGCGAACGGCCCTGAATTTTCTCCAGCGTCTGTCAGGAATCGCCACGACCACGAAGCGATTTGTCGAAGCGATAGCCGGAACCCAAGCCAAAATCTTGGATACTCGAAAGACAACTCCGGGATTGAGAATCCTCGAGAAATATGCAGTGAGGATGGGAGGAGGCCAGAATCACCGGCTGAACCTATCGGAGATGGTGATGATCAAAGACAACCATTTAAGGATTATTGGCTCTATTAAAAACGCAATGGAAAATATCTCAAAAAGAATTGAAGATTTAGAAAAAACTGAATAAATAATTTTTTTTTATTTTAATTTAATTTAAAATTTCTATTTAAATTTTGAAATAAAATGAACGTTTTAAATGAAAGTTATGAAGATTATATAAAAGCTATTTATTTAATCTCAAAAAATAATAAAGGTGGATGGGTTTCAAATTCCGAGATTTCCAATTTT
>Ga0209427_10010035_pt1 | contig 10529 bp, 5 predicted proteins | sample DeeMarSWOR136_30_FD_187465 | JGI IMG/M metagenome (GOLD analysis project Ga0209427, IMG submission 187465) | Marine sediment microbial communities from White Oak River estuary, North Carolina - WOR-1-36_30 (SPAdes) (version 2) | ecosystem: Environmental > Aquatic > Marine > Intertidal zone >...
CGGGGTACTTCATCTACCTCGTGGAATCCTCCCCGGCCATCGGCGGAGTGATGGCCCAGTTGGACAAGACCTTTCCCACCAATGACTGTTCCATGTGTATCCTTTCCCCAAAATTGGTGGAGTGCGGCAGACACCTCAACATAGAAACCCTCACCTACTCGGAGGTGTTGGACGTTCAGGGGGAACCGGGTCATTTTCGAGCGACCATCAGGAGAAAGCCGCGGTACGTGGATTCGGCGAAATGTACCGGCTGCGGAGAATGTCCCGACGTCTGCCCCGTCGGGATTACCAGTGAATTCGACGAGGGCCTGGTGGACCGTAAGGCCATCTATCGCCCCTACGCCCAGGCGTTTCCTAATATCTTTACCATCGACAAGAGGGATCGGCCACCGTGCGTGATGACGTGTCCGGCCGGGGTGAATGTGCAGGGCTACGTCGCCCTGATCTCCCAGGGCAAATACGAAGAGGCCCTTCAGCTCATCTATGAAAACCTTCCTCTTCCGGGCGTACTGGGAAGGATATGTCACCACCCTTGTGAGGCGGAATGTAATCGGGCTTCCCTGGATGAATCCGTTGCCATCTGCGATCTGAAGCGGTTTGTGGCGGATCGAGCCGAGAAAAAGCCGCCAGGAAAGAAGGAGGAGCGGCCGGAAAGGGTAGCCATCGTCGGCTCCGGGCCCGCTGGATTGAGCGCGGCCTACTACCTGTCCCTGGAAGGGTATCGGGTAACCGTCTTTGAAAAGCTTCCGTCCCCCGGGGGGATGTTGCGCACGGGTATTCCCGAATACCGCCTTCCCCGGGATGTGCTTGACGGGGAAATCGAGTTCATCCAGAGCCTTGGTGCCGAGATTAAGACGAATACCGCGGTTGGAAAGGACATAACCATAGGGGAACTCTTCTCCCAGGAATTCAAGGCTCTCTTCATAGCGAGCGGTGCATACACGGATCTCAGGTTGGGGATCCCGGGCGAGGACGGCCAGGGAGTAGTCCCGGGGTTGGTCTTTCTCGGGATGATTAATTCAGGCCAGGGGGTCCAGATAGGGGCGAGGACGGCAATCATCGGTGGCGGCAACGTGGCCATCGATGCGGCCAGGTCGGCCCTCCGGAGTGGCGCAAAGGAGGTGACCATCCTCTACAGGAGATCCCGGGAGGAAATGCCCGCCAACGATGAGGAGATCGAGGAGGCCCTTTCGGAGGGAATTGAGATCCAGTACCTGACAGCACCCAGCGAGATCATTCCCAGGGGAGAGGGGAGAAAGGAGGTCCGCTGCATTCGGATGCAGTTGGGGGAGCCCGACGAAACGGGGAGGAGACGCCCTATCCCCATCGACGGCTCGGAATTCTCCGTTGAAGTCGATACGGTTATTCCCGCCATCGGCCAGGCCCCGGATCTGGCCTTTGTTTCCCCGGAGGTGGGGATCGAGCTGACGGAGGGCGGGAGATTACGGGTTGATCCCGTCACCCTTCAGACCTCCCGGGAAGGGATTTTCGCGGGAGGAGATGCCGTTACGGGGCCAGCTTATGCTATCGAGGCGGTTGCTGCGGGGAGGGAAGCGGCCATCTCCATCCATCGGTATCTCAACGGGCAGGACCTGAAAGAGGGGCGGGAACCGTCTTCGTGGGGAAGGGCCAACGTTGACGATCTGTTGGCCAGGGCCCAGAAGATTCCTAGGGAGAAGCCAGCCCTCCTTCCTCCCGAGGGGAGAAAGAGTGATTTCCAGGAGGTGGAGCTGGCCCTTACCGAGGATGAGGCTTTACGGGAGGCCCAGCGCTGTCTCAACTGTGGGCTCTGTTCGGAGTGCCTTCAGTGTGTCTCGATCTGTAAGGCTGAGGCCATCGACCACGGTATGGGGGAGGAGATCTTGGATATCGAGGTTGGATCGGTGATCCTGTCCCCGGGTTTCGACGAGTTCGATGCGGTGGGACTGGCCAGCTATGGGTATGGTCGATACCCCAACGTGATCACCAGCATCCAATTCGAGCGCATCCTGAGTGCTTCGGGTCCTCATCAGGGAGCCCTTCTCAGGCCCTCCGATGGAAAATCGCCCCGGAAGATTGCCTGGATTCAGTGTGCGGGCTCCAGGGATATGACCGGGGGGAATGGAAACGAATACTGTTCCTCGGTCTGCTGCATGTACGCCATCAAGGAGGCGGTGATTGCCAAGGAACATCACGGTGAGGTGGAACCCACTGTCTTCTACATGGACATCCGCTGTCAGGGAAAGGATTTTGACGCCTATTTCGAACGGGCAAAGAGGGAGTACGGCGTCCGTTTCGTCCGGTGCATGATTTCCAGGGTTGCCGAGAGGCCTCGGTCCAAGGATCTGGCCATCTCCTACATCGACGAGAACCAGCAGGTCGTGGAGGAGGAGTTCGATCTCGTCGTCTTGTCCGTGGGATTGACTCCCCCCAAGGGTGCTCGTGAACTGGGGGAACAGCTGGGGTTGCAATTCGATGCCTATGGGTTCTGCAAGACCGATGAGTTTTCACCCCTTTCTACCTCAAGGCCGGGGATCTACGTATGTGGAGCCTTTCAGGGACCGAAGGATATCCCGGAAACGGTGGCTCAGGCAAGCGGAGCTGCTTCAAGCGCCTCATCTGCCCTGGCCTCGGTCAGGGGGACCCTCGTCAGGGAAAAGGAGTACCCTCCCGAGAAGGATATATCAAAGGAGGAACCCCGTATCGGGATCTTTGTCTGCCATTGCGGAATCAACATCGGCGGCGTCGTGGATGTGCCTCAGGTGAGGGAATTCGCCAATGGGTTGCAGGATGTGGTCTACGTGGAGGAGAACCTCTATACCTGTTCCCAGGATACCCAGGAGAAGATAAAGCAGGCGGTGGAAGAACACGAGTTGAACCGGGTGGTGGTTGCCTCCTGTTCACCCCGCACGCACGAGCCGTTGTTTCAGGAGACCATTCGAGAGACAGGCCTCAACAAGTATCTCTTCGAAATGTCCAATATCCGCGATCAATGCTCTTGGGTGCATATGCACGAGCCCGAAGAGGCAACGGAGAAGGCGAAGGAGTTGGTTCAGATGGCGGTTGCCAAGGCCCGCCTCTCCGGGCCTCTGGAGGAGCCCGTAGCAGAGGTCATCGATAAAGGTCTCGTCATCGGAGGAGGACTGGCGGGCATGACCTGCGCCCTGGAGCTGGCCAATCAGGGCTTTGACTGCTATCTCCTGGAGAAGGGTCCCGAGTTAGGGGGAAACCTGAGCCACATCACTGAGACCTTGGAGGGGAATGACGTTCAGCAATTGCTCCATAAGACAGTCCAGGATGTGATGGATCATCCGCGCATCCACGTCTTCACGGATACGGAGGTAACCGGGTTCTCCGGGTACATGGGGAACTTCAAAACCGGGATCCGAAACCATGATGGAGCTGAGGAGGAGCTCGAGCACGGGGCCGTGATCGTGGCCACGGGAGCAGAAGAGCTCAAGCCCTCCGAGTATCTGTACGGGCAGGATGACCGGGTTATGACCCAAAGGGAATTCGGGGAAATGATCGCCCGTGAGGAAAGCTCCCTATCCGGGGCCAAAACCATCGCCATGATTCAATGTGTAGGATCGAGAACCGAGGAGAGACCCAATTGCAGCCGCATCTGTTGCAGCACCGCCATCAAGAACGCCTTGAAGGTCAAGGAGAAAAATCCCGGGGCGACGGTCTATATATTCTACCGGGATATTCGGACCTATGGTCTCATGGAGAAGTACTATACCAAGGTCCGAAACGAGGGTGTCATCTTTATTCCCTACGACCCTCAGGATAAACCCCAGGTCTCCATCGAGGCGGGCTCGATTAACCTGTCCTTTATGGACCCAATCATCAAGGAGCGTATGGTGCTGAACCCCGATCGACTCGTCCTGTCGGCCGGTATTATCCCCCGGAGCAACGATGAGTTGGCGAAGCTCCTGAAGGTTCCCCTGACCGAGGACGGTTTCTTCCTGGAAGCCCATATGAAGTTGAGGCCCGTGGACTTTGCCACCGACGGGATCTTCTTGGCGGGCATGGCTCATTTCCCCAAGTTGATCAACGAGTCCATCTCACAAGCTAAGGCTGCTGCGGCGAGGGCGGTCATGTTGCTTTCCAAGGGCTACGTTAGCGTGCTGCCCATCATCTCCTCGGTGGATGAGACGAAATGCATCGGCTGTGGCCTCTGCGAGTCGCTCTGTGCATACAGCGCCATTCGGGTGAGGGAGACGGACCATGGGGATAAGGCCGAGACCATTGCCGCTTCCTGCAAGGGATGCGGGGTCTGCAGCGCCAGCTGTCCGCAAAAGGCGATCACCATGAGGCACTTCTCGGACGAGGAGCTGGTTGCCCAGATCGCCGCCCTTATGCCGATCCGGAAGAAGGTCGGGAGAGCATGAGGTAAGTGACCGAGACCCGGGGAAAGCGAACTAAGCGGTAGGGATGATGCAGGAAAAGGACTTTCAACCGAAGATTCTCGCCTTTCTCTGTAACTGGTGTGCGTATGCGGGTGCAGACCTTGCCGGGATATCCAGGTTTCAATATCCTCCCACCATCCGAGTCATCCGCGTGATGTGCTCCGGAAGGGTTGATCCAGTCTTTATTCCCGAGGGGTTGCTTTCCGGTTTCGATGGCGTGATGGTCTTGGGATGTCACCCGGGGGATTGTCATTACCTGACGGGAAATATTCAGGCGGAGAAGAAGATGCGCCTTACGGGAGAGGCGTTGGCGATGGCAGGCATAGAAACGGGCAGGTTCATGCTGGATTGGGTTTCGGCAGGAGAGGGACAACGATTCGCGGAAGTGGTAAGGAATTTCACCGAAGCCCTCAGGGATTTGGGACCATTGGAACTGGAAGAAAAAGGGAGACTGAGGCTCCTCGCGGCAAAAGGGGCATTAGAAGGGGAAAAGGTCAGATGGTTGGTGGGAAAGGAAGATGCTCTTCTGGAGGGGGAAAATGTCTATGGGGAGATGGTGAGACCGGAGGAATACCACAGGCTCATGGAATCGGCCCTTCGGGATGAGTACATCAAGAACCATATCGCCTTGCTCCTCAATGGAAAATCACTCTCCGCCGAGGAGATCGGATCGATACTGGGTCTGGCGGTAAAGCGGGTATTGGCCTATCTCGTTGACCTCATCGGGGAAGGGAGGATAGCCGTGCACGAGGGAGAGGGGAGGGTTCCCAGCTACGTGCGGAGTGGATGAAACCCATGGAAGCGATGGAAAAAAACGGTGGCAAGATCGGAGCCGTTCTGGTGGTAGGAGGGGGAATCGGTGGAATGCAAGCATCCCTCGATCTGGCCGAGGCGGGCTTCTTCGTTTATCTTGTCGATAACTCCCCAACAATCGGGGGGTATATGGCTCAACTGGATAAGACCTTCCCCACCAATGATTGTTCCATGTGCATCATGTCCCCCAAGCTGGTGGAGTGTGGAAGACATATCAATATTCGGGTCATCTCCAACTCAGAGGTGGAATCGGTAGAAGGGGAACCCGGCAACTTTAGAGTTACCCTCATCAGAAAGCCTCGGTACATCGATGAGGAGAAGTGTACCGGATGTGCCGAGTGCAGCAAGCACTGCCCCGTCAGTGCAATCGATACCTACAATGAGGGGATGAGCCGCAGGTCCGCCATCTACATCAATTACGCTCAGGCAGTTCCCAAGGTATTTGCCGTCGACCGGGAGCAGTGCATCGGATGTGGTCTCTGCGAGAGAGTTTGTTTGGCCAAGGCCGTCAATTACGGCGACCGGGAAAGGACCGAGACCATAGAGGTCGGGAGCATCATCCTATCCCCGGGCTATGAAGTCTTCGATGCTACCAAGAGGCCGGAGTTTGGATACGGTGTCTTCGATAACGTAGTCACCAGTATTGAGTTCGAGAGATTGCTCAGTGCCTCGGGCCCCTACAGGGGCCACCTTTTGAGGCCCGCCGATGGAACCATTCCGGAGAAGATCGCCTTCATTCAATGCGTTGGGTCGAGGGATACCTCGTGCGGCAACGATTACTGTTCCTCCATCTGCTGCATGTATGCAACGAAGGAAGCCATCATCGCCAAGGAACACGTGAGGTTCATAAAACCCACCATCTTTTACATGGACGTAAGGGCTCACGGGAAGGGCTTCGACCTCTACTACGAAAGGGCGAAGGAGGAGTATGGCGTTCGGTTTATCCGCTGCATGGTGTCCCGGATAAGGGAACGGTTTAAGACGAAGGATTTGGTCGTCACCTATATTGACGAGGCGGGAGAGATCAGCGAGGAGGAATTCAATCTGGTGGTGCTTTCCGTGGGCATGGTCTCCTCGGAGAAAGTGGTCGCATTAGCCCAAGGGATAGGGGTGGAGGTTGATCGATACGGTTTCTGCAAGACAAATTCCCTGGCCCCTCTCTCCACGTCGAGGCCAGGGATTTATGCCTGTGGCGCCTTTCAAGGTCCCAAGGATATTCCGGAGACGGTGGCTCAGGCCAGTGGGGCGGTCGCCTGCGCCTCGGGGGTCATATCGGAGGCCAGGGGTACCCTCACCGTGAAGAAGGAGTACCCTGAGGAGTTGGACGTTCGAGATGGGGAACCCCGCATCGGCGTCTTCGTCTGTCACTGCGGGATCAACATCGGCGGCTTCGTGAATGTCCCCGAGGTTATGGAGTACGCGCGTTCCCTTCCAAACGTGGAGTTTGCCGACCAGAACCTCTATACCTGTTCCCAGGATACCCAGGAGAAGATAAAGGAAGCCATTGACGAACACCGCCTCAACCGGTTAGTCGTTGCATCCTGTTCGCCGCGAACCCACGAGCCGTTGTTTCAGGAGACCATACGGGAAGCCCAGTTGAACAAATTCCTCTTCGAGATGGCCAATATTCGGGACCAGTGTTCCTGGGTGCACATGCGCGATAAAGGGACTGCTACGGAGAAGGCCAAGGACCTGGTCCGCATGGCGGTAGCCAGAGCTCAATTCATCGAACCCCTGGCCGAACAATCACTGGAGGTTATCCAGAAGGGGTTGGTCATCGGCGGGGGGATCGCAGGAATGACGGTTGCCCTCAAGTTGGCTGAAGGGGGATTTGAGGTATACCTGGTTGAAAAGGAGGCCGAACTGGGGGGGAATTTGAGGAATATCTTCTCCACCCTCGAGGGCGAGGATGTCCAGTCATTTTTGGAGGAGACCATTGCACGAGTTCGCGAGACTCCATTGATCCACGTGATCATCAATGCCCTGGTGGTGGACTTCAGCGGGTCCCAGGGAAATTTCACTACGGGCTTGATGATCGCCCCTGGTATGACCTACCGGAAGATCGAGCACGGTGCGGTCATTGTTGCCACGGGGGCCGAGGAGGCGAAGCCCCGGGAGTATCTGTACGGGCAAGATCCAAGGGTCATGACCCAAATGGAGTTCGAAGAGCTGATGGCCAAGAGGCCCGAGGAGGTTGCCCAGAAGAAGCGGGTGGTGATGATTCAATGCGTGGGCTCGAGAGATGAGGAGCGTCCGTATTGTAGCCGAACCTGCTGCGGCACGGCTATCAAAAATGGTCTGAGATTGCAGGAAATCAATCCCGAGGCTGAACTGCATATTCTTTACAGGGATATGCGAACCTACGGCCTCATGGAGCAATACTATGCCAGGGCAAGGTCAGGGGGAATTCGATTCATCCACTATGAGCCGGAGAGCAAGCCCGAGGTTCGAGTCGATGGAGATTCCCTCATGGTCTCCTTCATGGATCCAATCCTCAAGGAGAGGATGGAGATCAGTCCAGATCTCCTCGTATTGAGCTCGGCCACCATTCCAAGGGAGAACGAGGAACTGGCCAAGCTCCTGAAGATCCAGCGGACAGCCGAGGATTTCTTCCTGGAGGCCCATATGAAGCTGAGGCCCGTGGACTTGGCCTCCGATGGAATGTACGTCTGCGGGTCTGCCCATGCCCCGAAGCTCATCAGCGAGACCATTTCACAGGCAAATGCCGCGGCTGCGAGGGCTTCAACGTTGCTATCCAAGGAGAGCATTACGGTAAGCGGAATCGTGGCCCGGGTTGACGGGGAGAAGTGTGCGGCCTGTCTGACGTGCGTTCGGATCTGTCCCTACGAGGTTCCCGTAATCAATGCCCAGGGGGAGGCGGAGATCGACGTGGCAAAATGCCACGGGTGCGGTTGTTGTGCCGCGGAATGTCCGGCGAAGGCGATAGAGTTGGGACATTACCGGGATGACCAGATTTTGGCGAAATGCGAGGCTTTGGTCTTGGAAGAGGCGGCATGATGGATGGGTTTGAACCCAGTATTCTCGCTTTTTGTTGCGAGCACTGAGCGTATTCGGCGGCGGACCTGGCAGGTTCGATGCGTTTGGACTATCCGGCCAGCATCAAGGTGGTGAGGGTTCCCTGTACGGGAAAGGTGGATCTCTTGCATATCTTGAAGGCCTTTGAGAATGGCGTGGACGGGGTCTATGTGGCGGGGTGTTTGGAGGGGGAGTGTCATTTTCTGACGGGAAACCTCAGGGCGAAAAAGAGGGTACTGTACGCCAAGGAGCTCTTGGAGGAGGTTGGGATTCGAGGGGAGAGGGTTGAGATGTATAATCTCTCGGCCGCTGAAGGGGCGCGGTTTGCCCAGATTGCCAGGGAGATGACGGATCGTATCAGGGGCCTCGGGCCTTCGCCCATCAGGACGAAGGGGGGGAGGGAGTTGAGGGAAGGGGAGGAAGAAGAACAGAAAGAAGTAAGCAGTAAGAAGTAAGGAGTAAGCAGCGGGAATTAAGAATGAAGAATTAAGGGTGAAGAGTTAAGAATGAACAGAAAGAAGTAAGCAGCAAGCAGCAAGGGTCAATGGTGGTGAGATTGAGAGTTTCCTGTAACTCAACAAACCCGATAAACCAGACTGATGTTCTAAACGATCGTAACGATATTAACGATCTAAACGTTCCGAACGATCAAAACGATCTAAACCAAACGGAGTGATGAACGGAGTGTAAGCAATGATTGTGGCCAATCGAAAGCCATTGGAAGAGATCGAGGAGATGGTCAAGGGGTATGGGAAGATTATCCTGGCCGGGTGCAACGAGTGTGTCACCGTTTGTGCCGTTGGCGGGGAGAAGGAGGTGGGGATTCTCGCATCGGAGCTCAGGCTTTCCCGCAAGAAGGATGGCAACGAGATTGAGATCAAAGAGGTGGTTTTGGAGAGGCAGTGTGATCACGAATACATCGAACAGCTTCGCCCCTTTGTGGATGAGTATGAGGCTATCCTCTCCATGGCTTGTGGAGCGGGGGTTCAATTTGTGGCCGAGAAGTATCGGGGCAAGCCTGTCCTCCCGGCGGTGGATACGAGCTTTTTGGGGGTGACGGAGGAGCAGGGTGTGTGGGCGGAGCGGTGTCAGGGGTGCGGGAGTTGTGTATTGGACAAGACGGGGGGGATTTGTCCCATTGCCCGGTGTTCCAAGAGTTTGCTCAATGGACCGTGTGGGGGTTCAACGGATGGGAAGTGTGAGATCGATAAGGAGGTCGAGTGTGGGTGGCAGCTCATCATCGATCGGCTCAAGGAGTTGGGTCATCTGGAGGGGTATGAGGAGGTTACCCCGGTGAAGGATTGGTCGACGAGCCGGGATGGGGGTCCACGGAGGAGGGTCAGGGAGGATCTCAAGCTATGACGAGCGATAGCCGTTTGGAGAGGATACTGGAGGGGGGGGAGTTCGCCGTTACCTCCGAGTGTGGTCCTCCCAGGGGAGCCGATCCCGAGGTTATCACGAAGAAGGGGGAGTTGCTCAAGGGTTATGTTGATGCGGTGAACGTTACTGACAATCAGACCTCGGTGGTACGGATGTCCAGTTTCGCTTCGTGTATCCTCTTGAAGGAGATGGGTTTTGACCCCATCCTTCAGATGGTTTGTCGGGATCGAAATCGGATTGCGCTTCAGAGTGATATTTTGGGGGCGGCGGCCCTTGGGATCAACAACATTCTCTGTCTTACGGGTGACCATCAGAAGTTCGGTGATCATCCGACCGCGAAGAACGTCTTCGATTTGGACTCGGTTCAATTGATTCAGACGGTCAAGTGGATGCGGGACGAGGGCAAGTTTTTGGGTGGTGATGAGTTGAAGGGGGTTCCAAAGTTTTTTATTGGTGCGGCTGCTAATCCCTTTGCGGATCCTTTCGAGATTCGCGTGCCGAGGTTGGCCAAGAAGGTGAATGCTGGGGTACAGTTCATTCAGACCCAGTGTATCTATAATCTGGACAGGTTTGAGCAGTGGATGGGGATGGTGAGGGACCGGGGGCTTCATGAGAAGGTCCATATTCTTGCGGGGGTAACGCCATTCAAATCCGTTGGGATGGCAAAATACATGAAAAATATGGTTCCCGGGATGGATGTTCCCGACAAGTTGATTGAGAGGTTGCAGGGGGTAGAGAAGGAGAACCAGGCCGAGGAGGGGATTAAGATCTGTGTGGAGTCGATCCAGCGGCTAAAGGCTATTGAGGGGGTCCATGGGGTACACGTTATGGCCATAGAGTGGGAGCAGAAGGTCCCGGAGATCGTTAAACAGGCGGGTCTTCACCCGAGGCCGTCGGCGTAGAAACCGTGCC
>Ga0209427_10010036_pt1 | contig 10528 bp, 9 predicted proteins | sample DeeMarSWOR136_30_FD_187465 | JGI IMG/M metagenome (GOLD analysis project Ga0209427, IMG submission 187465) | Marine sediment microbial communities from White Oak River estuary, North Carolina - WOR-1-36_30 (SPAdes) (version 2) | ecosystem: Environmental > Aquatic > Marine > Intertidal zone >...
GAGCCTATGGAAGGTTTTTGGAACAGTCCTGTACAGACAGCCAAAGGGAAAGAATAGTGTATTTAATTGCAGGTCAATGCCATCCAGATTTTATCCGAGCAGCCGAAGGCAGAGAATACCGAGCATATCAAGCAACACTGACTAAAGCACTGGAAGAGTCCAAACTGAAATGGTGCAAGGCCAAAGAGCTGGAGGGTCTTGATTTTAGACAGTACGATATTGTCTTTCTCGACGCTTTTTTGGATGATAGTACTTTCTTGGAATTTTATGGTGCGACCAACGTTATGGTTCTCCCTTATCTCAATATGTTTCAGACGTCGAGTGGTATATTAGCTGATACTTTAGGCTCCAGCAGAGTTGCGATAGCAACCAAATTTCGTTGTGCTCTGGAGCTCATTCATTCAAACAAACCTTGTCCGAGGGGCCTTGTCATTGGCAGATATGCCAGAGGTATTTTGGTTGACGCTGGGGAAGCTTCGGTGGAACAAATAGCCGGAGCACTTGATTTTTTAGTCTTTAACCAAAATAAACGCCTTGCGATGGAAAAAGAGGCGCACCAGAGAGGCTTCCAGATGCAGTGGAACAACAGCGCTTGGGCATTACTGCAGCATATCAAGTTTATCAGGGAAGAAAAAGAATTAGTTACAGGAAGAGCGGAGATATTCACAAGAGAAAAAACATCTATCTATTGATGCAGCCTGCCTGTTTCTAATGCGGCTATAAGTATCCCGAATTCGAGAAGTGTCGGAGAACAACAAAGGATGTTGATATTAGGTGTTATATGGTAAAAGAGCTTAATGTTATTGGCTATTTAATTATGAGATTGAATATCATTGAGGGTTTTCATTCTTGATTTTTCTCAAAAACCTTCATAGAGGATTCCTCGGCTTCGGTTCTTCAGGTCTGCTTTATACAATTGTGCCTATTGCCCCAGTAACGCTTGAAGTCCGCGTATGCCTTACCGTTTAGCTTTAGATTGCTCCTGTACGAGAGATTGCCCACCAAGCTGATCAGCGGCTGGCGGCGATGCCATAAGTTGCCCAAGACCCTGCGCAGAATGTGCGGCATGGAATAGAAGTCCCGTTCGCACGAGATCATTTCTTCTATGATACTGTCTAAAGACAAATGCTTATACCAAGCTGCCGGGAAGGTTAGTGTGTAGTATTTCCAGTCTTGTGGGAACGTATCGAGGACGATGCGGTCCTGTGATTTCATTTGGTCCCACAAACGTGTGCCGGGCAAGGGAGTCAAAAACAGCACGTTGATATTGTCCACGCCGTACTGACGGGCTACCTCGGCGATACGTTTACCAATGCCCGGTTCGTCTATATCCAAACCGATGATGAACGAACCAACTACCAGAATGTTGTGCCGCTGTATGCGCCGTACTGAGGCACGGAAATCCCGGCCTTTGAGAAGGTTGAATTTCTTGCCGATCTCCTGAAGCCCTTCCGGCGAAAGGGACTCAAAGCCGATGAAGACGCCTCTGCACCCTGCCTTTGCGGCTAATACCAGAAGTTCTTCGTCATCCGCGAAGTTAATGGTGGACTGAGCAACCCATTCCTTTCGCAGGTTCGCTTGTGCCATAGCGCGGAACATGTCCTTGGCACGGGCGATGTGTTCAGGGCGCGTGCCGATAAGGTTGTCGTCCACCACCAGAACACGTTTCTCACGAATAGACTGGAACTCCCGAACAACATCAGTAATTGGGCGTTGCCGGTAACGGGCTCCATTAAACGCTGTCACGCTGCAAAAACTACAGTTCAAGGGACAGCCGCGTGTTGTCTGAATGGCTCCAAAGGCATATCCTGAAGCCAGTAAATCGTGACGAGCTAATGGGACATCGTTTATCTCGGCAAAACCTCCGTCATACCGGCGTTTCAGGTCGCCATGCCGAGCATCCTCCAGAACCTGTGGCCAGATGCCTTCAGCTTCCCCCGTGACGACTGAATCCACACGCTCCATGACCTCGTCCTGGCACATGGTTGCATGAATACCGCCCATGACCACTGGCACACCCATATTGCGGAATTGAGCGGCCACTTCATAGGCACGGTTTGCCTGCGATGTGAAAGCGGTAATGCCCACCAGGTCCGGCCGAGGCATGGCCGGATAGTCCGGCACGCTGAGGTTCTCGTCCACAATCGTGATTTCCCACGACGGTCGTGTTAGCCCAGCGAGAACCATAAGACTGAGTGGTTTCCACACACGGTAATGGTTCCAGCGGCTCTCCTTGACTTTGACGATGCTCACAAGTGGATTTGACGGATTTATCAGATATAGTCGCATAGTAGTGTCTTACCTGTCCTATGTGGCCCGATAATAAAGAGGTTTAATTTACCGGGTATCACAATATCTTCTACTATTTTGACTGGGACATCTTTTCCCATTGTGCAAAGCCTCTTTCGTACCCTCCAATATATTATCTGGTATTTCCAAATGTATACCTGTCCAGCTACGCCGCTGAGTCATATCGATATTAATATACAAACCCTGTAACAGCAGTACAACCATCATTCTAATTCTTTTGCCCTCATAAATCACATCCCCACAAAGCCCTTTGGATTGAATCTGTGGGGAACAAATGCAGTGAAAGTAGTGTTTTAGATGGAATTTTGAGGATTTTTGGGGTGCAGTTGGCATCAAAAGCTTCTTGTTTACAAAAAAAAGATGAATTTTTGTTAATTTATTTCTTGTGCCACATCGGTTATCATGTTATACTGGTTGTTTTAGTGGTGAATATTCTTCCATCTCTCAGGAGTATCCCCCAGTAAATTAAAAGTGAGAGATACTATTTATGTGGCTTATAAACAGGCCAAGGAGAAGAACAAGTGAGTAAAGGTACGGTAAAATGGTTCAATTCGAGCAAGGGATTTGGTTTTATTAATCCGGATGATGGCGGCGATGATTTATTCGTCCACCACTCGGAGATTAAAACGATGGGCTATGCATCACTCGATGAAGGCCAAAAGGTTGAGTTTGAAGTCGGACAAGGCAAAAAAGGTCCATGTGCGACGAATGTAATTCCCTGCTAAGCAGACAACAATGCTTGAGAACCGAAAGGCCCTGCAAAATGGCAGGGCCTTTTTTATGTGTATACTGCACCAATCTACTCCGAAACAAACCAAATCCAGCCGGTCCTCCGCGATTAAGTTTTTAACATTCGAACATTTGAGTTTTGTATTTGTTTAGCCTGTCCCTTAATGCCTGCCCTCGACTCCGATCGGGAGTTGTAGCCTGCCCTCGTAAGTCGTAGTCGGGGGGCGGGGATCAACTCTAATGGCGTCATTCCGAACGCAGCAAACACACACCCTGTCATTGCGAGCGAAGCGAAGCAATCTCGATCCTCAATCGCCAATCGTAAACCTGCCCTGAGCCTTCACGGAGCGCATTTATACTGAGCTTCGTCGAAGTAGTCGAACCAGGCCGAAGGATTCGTATTGCGGATTTTACATTCTTGTTTCTTTGAGTCGAAAAAAAGCATATTTAAAGTGGCACTTTCGCAGATAAGTTGTTATCATAAAACGACTAAAAATTTTTTTGAAAATTCTGATTTTACTCTCTGAATACCTGCACTTTTGATTGAAATTGTTCGTATAAGATAAATTGCGAGAATTTTTGGTGAATAAACCCCGTTAGAAACATGATTAAAAAGGCTCGATAAATATGACGGAAATCTCACACGAAAAACGCAGCTTTCTAAACGGGGTGAATAGCCCGGCGGATGTCAAAAAGCTGTCAGTGCCGGAGCTTCGGACTCTGGCGGAGGAAATACGCCGGTTTATTCTCAATTCGGTCAGCAAAACCGGCGGACATCTCGCAAGCAATCTCGGCGTCGTGGAATTGACGCTGGCGCTGCACTATGTATTCGATTTCAAGGAGGACAAGCTCCTCTGGGATGTCGGCCATCAATGCTATGCACACAAAATCATTACCGGAAGGAAAGATAAGTTCGAGCGCCTTCGCCTCGCCGGCGGGATAAGCGGTTTTCCCAATCCCGATGAGAGTGTATATGACCGCTTCACCGTCGGTCACGCCGGCACCGCAATTGCAACCGCAATCGGAATGGCCCTCGGAGAACAACTTCGTAGAGACGAGGGACGAGGGATGAGGGACGACCACGCTCTGTGGGAACCCGACGATAAGCGTCTATCGCCAATCGTCCATCGTCCATCGAGAGTCGTGGCAGTCGTGGGAGATGCCAGTATCGTTAATGGTGTCTCTTTCGAGGCGCTAAATAATCTCGGATTGGTCAAGAGGCAGTTACTAATCGTGCTCAATGATAACTCGATGGCAATAGACGCAACTGTCGGAGCAATGGCAAAATACTTCTCAAATGTACGCCTCAGCCAGACCTATGAGGATTTGCGTAAGACCACACGAAATATCCTCGAGCATATGCCCGTTATCGGCAAAAGTGTCGAGGAAGCGATTGAGAGGATTAAGAAAAGCATTCGTATGGTTCTGCCGGCCAGTCAGATGTTTGAAAGCTTGAATATCCCATACTTTGGCCCCGTTGACGGCCACGATGTGGGCTCGCTTATACGATTGTTCGAGGCACTGGCCGAACTGGAGCATCCGGCAATTCTGCACGTTTTCACCAGAAAGGGCAATGGTTTTAGCCCCGCTGGTTCCCGACCAAGCAAATTTCATTCGACCGGCCCCTTCAAAATAAATGGGGACACCGTTAAATCTGCCTCCGTGCCGGCAAAACGCACTTTCACCGATGTATTCGGCCAGCATCTGACAGAGCTGGCAAAAAGGGACAACAAAATTGTTGCTATAACCTCGGCTATGTGTGACGGCACGGGGCTGGTGGAATTTCGCAAAAGGTTTGGCAACAGGTTCTACGATGTGGGCATTGCTGAAAGTGCTGCTGTGGATATTGCAGCCGGACTGGCCAGGAGCGGCTTAAGGCCGGTCGTCTGTATCTACTCGACTTTTCTGCAGCGAAGCTTTGACCAGATATTCCAGGAGGTGGCGCTGCAGAGTCTGCCGGTTGTTTTTTGCGTCGACAGGGCCGGGGTTGTCGGCTCGGACGGCCCGACACATCACGGTCTAATGGATATCGGATTTTTGCGAATGCTGCCAAATATGGTACTGACGGCCCCTGCAGATGAGGTGGAAATGAAATTGGCTCTGGAGTTCGCTCTGGGCCAGGATGGCCCGGTTGTGATAAGGTATCCCAAAGATTCTGTTCCATCGCAGAAGTATGCGCCGCCTCGGCAGGCCTGTGCTAAGCCGTTCAGGTTGGGCAAAAGCGTTGTTGTTAAAAGGCGAAAAGATTCAGTCCTTGCAATCGTCAGCTACGGCAGCGTCTTGACGGAGGCGTTGGAAGCGGCTGAGTTGCTGGCTGAAGAAGGCATTGCGGCTGATGTGATAAATGCCCGCTTTGCTGCTCCAGTTGATAAACAAATTGTGTCACTTCTGGAGAAGGGCAAAGGCCTGATAACGGTCGAGGACCACGCCGGTGCCTGTGGGTTTGGTTCGGCCGTCCTCGAATTGGCTGCATCGCAATACTCTAAACGCTCCACGCTAAACGCCATACAGGTGCTCGGCGCGCCGAGGAAGTTTATAAAGCACGATTCCCGCAGCGTCCAGCTTATGGAGGTCGGTGTAAATGCCGATAAAATAGTGAAGACGGCAAAAAAGATGCTGAAAACGTAAGGCGCAATAACAAATTCGTGATACCGCATGAAAAACAGTTTGCCTAAATTGGTGATTTTCGGCGACCCTGAGAAAGGACAGCTCGCTGAGGTAGTCGAAGAATTTGAGGGCTTCGCAAAGGGCAAAGCCCAAATAATTGCAAACTGCCACATTGACCAGTGCACAGCCGATATTTTGAGAGAAGTTGATTTTGCTGTGGTTTTTGGTGGTGATGGGAGCATTATTTCGGCTGCGAGGAGTTTGAGCCGAAGCGGTGTGCCGGTGATAGGCGTTAATCTCGGCAAACTCGGCTTCCTGGCGGAATTCAGTGTTAGTGAACTTAAGGAGTTCTTTGACGGTATAATATCAGGAAAAACACTTATAGAAAAGCGGATGATGCTGAGTTGCAGGATTTTCAGCGGTGAGAAAGAAAAATTTTGTTCGGTAGCTTTGAATGATGTTTTTATTGCAGCTGGCCCGCCGTTCAGGATGGTTGAGCTGAAGATATCGGTGGATGGTCAGCCGCTGGCCGGTTGTATCAGCGACGGGCTTGTAATTTCCACTCCGACGGGGTCAACGGCTTACAATCTCTCGGCGGGCGGTCCTATACTGTCGCCCAAGATGGAGGCGATGGTTATTGCGCCGATATGTCCTCATTCACTGAGCTTTCGGCCAATCGTTATCAATGCCGACGGCAGGGTGGAGGTCTTTGGCGTGCGGGTGAATGAAGGAACGACGGTTTCGATAGACGGTCAGGTTTCGTGCAGTCTGTTGCTTGATGATGTCGTAAGGGTCGAGAGGGAAAGCAGCGATTTTCTGATTGTGAATAATCCGCTGCGAACCCGATGGGATACGTTGGCCACCAAGCTGAACTGGGCTGAAAAGCCGAAATATAAGAGGGACGACGGATGAGAGAAGAGAGGCGACGGATACAAGTCGAGAGGCGAGGGGTGAGAGACGAGAAGCGTCTGTCGTCCCTGGTTAATCGTCCATCGTCCATCGTCCATCGTCAATCGAAAATCGTGGCGGTGGTATTTCTTACCTTCTTTTCGGGGACCTGCTGGGCGGTTAGAGAACCCGTGATTATCAGTCCGGTTGGTTCGGGCAGGGTTCCGCCGAGCAGCGGCAGCAGCGGCCTGGTTCGCAGTCCGAACCCGATTGACAGGAGCGGTAACCTGATTATTACCGGCAATGTTGCCGGCGGCAGGCACTTTCAGGGTGTTGTGCCGTATGGGGCGACATCGAGTTTCGGAGCGGCGGTTGGTTCGTCATCGCTCGACTCTTTTTTGAGACGTTCGGCGAGTTCGGGAGATTTCGACACATTTGCCGGTGGATATACGCCATATTATTCACCATCGGCGACAGTAACCACAACAAGGGCCGGCAGCTCTGGTGTCTTCGGGCCGGCAGGTGAAAGGATTGGTGGTTATGTTGCGGGGGGATTTGCTCAGGGAGCCAGCTCGGCGATTCAATCTGGGAGGCAGCAGGCATTGTCCGGCCTGGATACGGCGATATCGGAACCGTCAGGGCTGGGCCTGGGCGGCATTAGATACCGGCCGATGCGATATACCCCACAAGAGCTGGAAAAACTGATAGCGGATGGAGTCGCCACGTACGCACAAGCCAAAAGGATAGCTGATGAGCAGAACCTGGCCCAGATGGAACGTCTGCGGCAGGACCTTGAGCGGCTAAGATACAGGTCGCCACAGTTGAGGCAGAGCCTGATTATGCGGGATGAGTCTTTGCGGCCACTTGCTAAGATTAAGGGCGATGAAGATGTATTGCAGCTTCTTAAACTGCCGAAGCCAAAAGAGCAGACCGGTGAGGAGGGTCCCGAAGCGCAAAAAGGGGCGTTTGGGACACTGGATAAAGAGTCTGATGTTTATGAGCAGATGAAGCGGCGGATTGATGAGTTACAAAAAGGGCTTGAAACCACACGTGAGGAGGGTGCTGGGGGAAAGGTAGAAGAAGCCGCCGGCGAAAAGAGGCTGAGCGCCGAGGAGCTCGAACTTTTGAGATTGGGAGTTCGAATTTCGAAATCTCAAGAAATGGGAACTGGGGGGGGTTCTCAAAGGGAAATGTCTCCGCTGGATGCGCTTTCCGAGGTTGAAGTATCCGACAAAGCCAAAAGGGTCCTGGGGCCCCACAAGACTTTTGCCTCTTACTCGAATGATGAGTTCAATCAGCATATCAGGGCCGCTGAGATGCATCTGAAAGAGGGGAGGTACTATCGTGCTGCGGACTATTTTACTCTGGCGTCGATTTATAAGCCAGACGACCCACTTGCGTACGCCGGCAAGAGCCATGCGTTATTTGCCGCCGGCGAATATCTGAGCAGCGCCCTGTTTCTCTCCAGGGCTTTGGAGATTTTTCCCGAATATGCACAGTTTAAGGTAGACCTTGTGGCGATGGTGGGCGACAGGGACAAGCTCGAAAGCAGGATAGCCGATGTTGAAGAGTGGCTGAAAATAAGCAAGGCGCCAGAGCTGCAGTTTTTGTTAGGCTATGTTTATTTCCAGATGGGCCGGCTCGAACGTGCTAAAGAAGCAATCGACGCCGCTTATGAAAAGCTGCCGGACTCGCCGGCTGTAATCGCACTTAAGAGGGCCATCGACAGCGCTGCGGCGGGGACTCGACCCGGGATTAAATAGGCCGAGTTAGTTTTTGCCGGCTTTGTTTAGTACCCTGATTACATCTATCCCCTCAAAGACGGTTCTGTCCGTCAATTGGCCGGTGATTGTCAAGGCCACTTCGCCAGCGTTGAGAATGGCTCGCAACTCTTCCCTATTGAATCTGGCCGTCGCGACTTGCTGCTCTTCATCGACCTTTAGCAACTCGGCTTGGATTTCGTACTCAAGAAGAACACTTTTGGGGTCGATGTCAGCTACGTTGTAATCTTCGCCAAGCCAAATGTAGCAGGTAATCCATCTACCTTTGCTTGCCAAGTTGAGCGTATTGGGGTCAATGTCAATCTCAGCTCCAATCGACGGTTCGGGAACCCATAAAACCGCATGGTTGGCGCCTGTTCCCGTCCTGGCGTATCCGACGATGTTACCCGCTGAATCAATATCGTAGGCTAGTGAGCTAACATATCCGGCTGGAAGGAAGCTGTGTAGGTCAACCATACTCTCAGCCGTGCCCTCCCAGAGTATGGCATGGAGAGCGCCACCCGTGGTAAAATCCCGGCCAAAGCCAACCTGTCGACCGCCACAGAGGCCTTGGGCAGATGACTGCCAGAATCCGGCAGGGTTGAGGTCAACATGACTCTCCGCCGTGCCAGACCATAGTAAAGCGTGGACCCCTCCGCTACATCGCCCCCAGCTTACCTGCTGACTGCCTGAAGTACCCCAAGCTCGCGAATAGATCCAGCCACTGGGGTGTAGGTCAACGACACTTTCAGCCGTGCCTAACCAAAGTAAAGCGTGCGAATCCCTCATGATGTCTGTGTTCCAGCCATACCCTACCTGCTGACTAACAGAGATACCCACGGCACGCGAGCCCCGGAATCAGTGGGGGTGCAGGTCAATGAAACTTTCAGCCGTGCCCGACCATACTAGGGCGTGAATCTCCCCACCAGTTGCACGACCTGCCCCCTCGCCTACCTGCTGACCGCCGCAGACATCGTAGGCACGCGACAACGTAAGATTGCTGGAGTGAAGGGCAACAACACTTTCGGCTGTGCCAGACCACAATAAAGCATGGGGTACCCCTGTCCCCCGTGTAGCGGAGCCTACCTGCTGGCCACCGCATACACCCTGGGCCAATGAGTCGCTGAACCAGGTGGGATGTAAGATAATTACCTTATATTCCACGGCCGTGGCGTTAGTTGCGGCTGGTAGTAAAACAGAAACCAAAACAAAAATCCTTAGTAGTTTTTCCATAACCGATGATCCTCTTGGGAAATTAGCATTTTTTTCTCTAAAAAATGTGATTGTTGGTATAAACCTTTGCCATGTTTAGATTAAAGAACAACCGCTTTTTTATTCGTGTAGAGTCAGGTATAAAGGAGATAAAATTACGATATTAAATTAAAAGCATATTTTTGAACCTGCCTCCATATGTTTAAGCAGCCTTGATTCTAACACAAAAGCGGTTGATTTGCGAGGGAATTTCTGCAAATTTTTTCAGATTTTTGAGGCGTAAAATATAGGTTATAAAACCCCCCAAGATAAATCTGGGTGCTAAATATAACTCTCCAATAAATGCGGGGCTAAATATTATTGAATTCAGCACGAGGTTACTCCTCCCTTACGGTCGGGGCTCTGTGGGATGCTTGATTCTCGATGCTTGATACACGCGCGGCTGGTAACTGGTGAGTAGTGAATGATTAATTCCGTCAAACATCGCCAGATATTCGATAGGTTACTGGTAAAATGGTTGGCAGCGGCTATGAACAACGGGTAATATGTTATTGTAATGATAAAGCAGAATACATCTTTAGAGATAGAAGAGGTTTTTGGGCGGGGTGGGGTGATTTCGCGGTCGTTTGCGGGTTTTGAGGAACGGCCGCAGCAGGTGCAGATGGCCCGCGCGGTCGAAAAGGCCTTTGCGGACGGCCGGCATCTGGCTGTCGAGGCCGGCACGGGCGTCGGCAAGAGCTTCGCATACCTTATCCCCGCCATAGATTTGGTCTGCCAAAAGGCAGGTAAAGTCTTAGTGAGTACTTTTACCATCACACTGCAGGAGCAGCTAACAGGCAAGGACATTCCGTTCCTGGTAAATTGCCTGCCGGACAAATTTACGGCTGTTCTGGCGAAGGGCAGGGGGAATTACCTATGCAAACGCCGGCTTGAATTTACGGTGCGCAGGCAGAGGGGGCTTTTCGATGAATTCGGTTCGGAGCTTGCGGTGATAAATGACTGGGCCGGCCATACAAAAGACG
>Ga0209427_10010037_pt1 | contig 10528 bp, 7 predicted proteins | sample DeeMarSWOR136_30_FD_187465 | JGI IMG/M metagenome (GOLD analysis project Ga0209427, IMG submission 187465) | Marine sediment microbial communities from White Oak River estuary, North Carolina - WOR-1-36_30 (SPAdes) (version 2) | ecosystem: Environmental > Aquatic > Marine > Intertidal zone >...
TGAGCGCCAACATCATGAGTCTCGGGGGTATTGCCATCGCCATTGGCGCAATGGTCGATGCAGCCATCGTGATGGTCGAGAATATGCACAAGCATCTGGAACGCTCCGATGGGTCGAAATCGCGCTGGGATATAGTGCGCGAGAGTACCGGACACGTGGGACCGCCGATCTTCTTCTCGTTGCTGATCATCACTTGCAGTTTCCTACCGGTTTTCACACTTGAGGGACAGGAGGGGCGGCTGTTCAAACCGCTCGCGTTCACCAAGACATTCGCCATGGCCGGAGCAGCACTGCTGTCCATTACTCTGGTGCCGGTGCTGATGGGTTACCTTGTTCGGGGTCGGATCAGGTCCGAGGCAGCCAACCCCGTAAGCCGTGCGCTCCAAAGGGTCTACCGCCCGGTGCTCGAGTTCACCCTGCGGCACCCGGTGACGGTGATCCTCGGGACCGTCATTGCGCTCGCAGTCACCATCTTTCCATTTCAACGCCTGGGGAGCGAGTTCATGCCGCCGCTGCGTGAGGGATCGATCCTGTTCATGCCCACGACCGTCCCCGGGGTCTCGATTGCACAGGCGCGGGAGATCATGCGCTACCAGGACAGCGTTATCGCATCGTTCCCCGAGGTCGAGTCGGTTCATGGCAAGGTCGGACGCGCGAACACGGCGACGGATCCCGCACCGCTCGACATGCTCGAGACCACAATCACGTTGAAGGACCAGTCCGAATGGCGTGCTGGTCTGAGCTATGAGCAACTCATCACAGAGCTGGATACGGCCGTTCGGCTACCTGGCGTCACCAACGCGTGGACGATGCCAATCAAGGGACGTATCGACATGCTGGCCACGGGAATCCGCACGCCGGTCGGCATCAAGATCTTCGGCCCTGACCTCGACACCCTCCAGACACTGGGACGGGAGGTCGAGCGGATCATTCAGCAGGTTCCCGGTACGCGCAGTGCTTTCGCCGAGCGCGGCGTGTCCGGTTTCTACGTGGACATCGAAATCGATCGCGCTGAGGCAGCCCGTTATGGGTTGAATGCCGGCGATGTTCACAATGCTATCCAGGCAACGATTGGCGGAATCGACGCAGCCATAGTGGTAAAGGGACGAGAACGTTACGCGGTAAACGTGCGCTATCCTCGGGAGCTACGGGACCAGGTTGACGACCTAGAGCAGGTTCTGGTTGCGACTACGAGCGGCGTTCAGATCCCACTGGGCCAGATCGCTCACATCGAGATCCGGCAGGGACCCATGGCGGTGAAGACGGAGAATGCGTTCCCAGCTACGTCGGTATTCGTGGACCTCGCCACGGAAGACATCGGAGGGTACGTCGATGCTGCGCGAGCGACCGTCGCGCGAGAACTCATGCTCCCCGCCGGCTACACTCTCGTCTGGAGCGGGCAGTACGAGTTCATGCAGCGGGTGGCGGCAAAGCTGCGAATCGTGATCCCCGTGACCCTGGGCGTAGTGCTTCTGCTGCTCTACCTCAACTTCCGCGGCGTCACGGAGTCGTTGATTGTGATGCTCACAGTACCATTCGCCCTGATCGGCGGCGTGTGGTACTTGTGGCTGGCGGGCTACAACACGAGCGTAGCTGTCTGGGTGGGGTTCATTGCGCTCGCTGGTGTCGCCGCCGAGACCGGGGTCGTAATGCTTATCTACTTGGACGAGGCATTCGGTCGGCGGCACCAGGCCGGGCATATCGATGCATCCGGCGTTGCCGACGCCGTGCGCGAGGGTGCGGTGGACCGCCTCCGCCCCAAACTCATGACAGTCCTCACGGTCATCCTGGGCCTGACGCCGATTCTGTGGAGCAGTGGAACAGGTGCCGATGTGATGAAACGGATTGCGGCTCCGATGGTTGGTGGCATGGTGACCTCGACTATCCTGACTCTAGTCGTATTGCCTGCGGTGTATCTGCTGTGGCGGCGCTGGGAGGTGAGGCGCTCCAGCTTCCAATGAAGCCGCCGGACCCTAGATTCCGTGCAACACCAGATTCCCGGACGAAGTGTGATGAATCGACATTTGATCCCCGCTGTCACAATGACGCTGCTGCTCTCCAGTCGCGTGAGCGCCATGGCTCAGGGCGACGTCCCGCCAGCTCAAGACTCGGTTGAGCAACTTGCCGAGCCAGCCAGCGCCCAACAGGAACCCGACTACGCCGATCACTTCCGCGTCTTCACCAGCGAAGGTGAGCCGGCATCACTGGAAGACATCGTGCGGTCGATGGTGGGCGTGGACGCGGTACTGATCGGGGAAAGCCACAGCGACCCCGTTGGTCACTGGATCGAAGCCCAACTGTTGCGGCAGGCACTGGAGCAGGCCGCAACGGAGTCGGAGCCCGCTCGTCGCGTGGCCTTGTCATTGGAGATGTTCGAGCGGGACGTCCAGGGCATTGTGGACGAGTACCTTCAGGATCTGATCACTGAGGAGCAGTTCAAAGCCAGTTCCCGCCCCTGGAAGTACTACGACGCCGACTACCGGGCCATGGTCGAATTGGCGAGACAGGGCGGCATTCCAGTCATCGCCGCCAACGCACCGCGCCGCTACGTGAACCGCGTCACTCGGCTGGGCCGGGATGCGCTGGAGGATCTGCCGTCATATGGCAGAAGCTTCCTCCCACCGCTCCCCTACCCACAGCCCAGCGACACGTACCGGGAAGAGTGGCTAACTCTCATGGCCGAGACGCCTATGGAACGGCAGTGCGCGGTGCCGGTTCCGGACTCGGCGGCACAAAATCAAGCCGTCGCCGACTCACAGGATGTGGAGCCGCACCGGCCGCCGGCAGAGGAGCCTCCGCCCGCTCGGCCTCCATCCCACATGGCGTCTTTCATGGAGAACGGCATCCACGCACAAGCGTTGTGGGACGCGTCCATGGCTTACGCCGTTACGACCTTCCTGGAGCTGAACCCGGGTGCTCTCGTGCTTCACATGGTCGGGGGCTTCCACGTGGAGAATCACACGGGGATACCGGAGCAGGTGCAGCATTACCGGCCGGGGACCCGGTCCCTGGTTGTGTCGATGGACACAGCCGAAGACTTCCACTCGTTCGAGCCGCAAGAGCATGCGGGACGCGGTGACTTCGTGATCCTCACTGACGGGAGCCTGGACCTGGACTACGAACGAAACTGCACGGACCTCGCACGTTAGTCTCCCGTCCTCGCACTGCGTGAGGTGATCCGAGACCACGGGAACGTGGAGGAAGTCACGAGTCGGCCCGTCAGGCCTCGCGCAGGCGTGAGAGGTCCCATAGAGAGGGTGGACTGGATCGGAGATCCGGCACATGCGCGTTGCAGACATGAATTGGATGCAGATCGAGGAGTATCTCACCACCGACGACCGGTGTGTTCTCCCCATGGGCTCGACCGAGCAACACGCGGGTCTCTCGCTCTGCACCGACGCCATCCTCGCCGAGCGTGTCGCAGTCGAAGCGGCCGAGCCGCTGGGCGTACCCGTATATCCCGCAATGCCGTTTGGCTGCTCTCCCTATTTTGCCGCTTTCCCAGGGACCGTTTCGCTCAGGGTCGAGACGCTGCTGGCCGTAGCGAGGGATGTCATCGGCTCGCTGTACACGTCCGGGTTCCATCGCGTGATGATCGTGAACGGCCATGGTGGCAACGCGGCGATCGGCAATCTCTGTCGTGAGCTCATGGCGGAGTCGCAGGACATGTCGCTCAAGCTGCACAACTGGTGGACCGGTCCACGGGTGATGGCGAAGGCCAAAGAGATTGCGTCCGATCCGTCGCACGCCAACTGGTTCGAGAATTTTCCCTGGACGAGACTCGCCCAAGTCTCCCTGCCGCAGTCCGAGAAACCGCTGGTCGATGTGGCGCGCCTGAAGTTGAGCGGGCCGGATCGGGCGCGCGAGATACTCGGCGACGGCAGCTTCGGCGGTGCGTACCAAGTGAGTGACTCCGACATGATCGATCTCTGGACGGTCGGGGTGGAAGAAACGCGCAGTGAATTGGAGCAACCGTGGTAGAACCGGGGGCACTGGAGTTCTCCAACCGACTGGCGCTCGTGGCCGGTGCCGCGCAGGGCATCGGACGGGCGATTGCGCAGGGCTTCATCGAGCGTGGGGCTACGGTGCATCTGCTGGATATCGATGAAGCGGGGGTGGCCGCGGCGGCAGGCAGCATCGGCGCCAGGCACCATGCATTGGACCTGTCGGATCGCACTCGCGTAAACCGGGTGGTCGACGAGATCGAACAGTCGTGCGGACCGATCGAGATTCTGGTCAACGCTGCCGGCGGCGTATGCGGACAAGTGGGCCGGCCCATCCAGGAGATCGACGAGGCTGCCTGGCGCGTGATCTTTCACGCCAACCTCGATAGCGCCTTCTGGCTCGCGCAGGCGGTTGGGCCACGTATGACGTCGCGGGGTCGCGGCCGCATCATCTTCATCGCCTCAGGTGCCGGCCTGCGGCCAAGCAAGACCGGGATTCAAGCCTATACGGCGGCCAAGCATGGGCTGGTCGGACTGACCAAACAACTATCCTGGGAATTCGCCCCCAAGGGCGTCACGGTGAACTCCGTTGCACCCGGCTTCGTGCTGTCGAACCCGACCACAGTGAGACAGTGGCAGAGCTATGGCCCGGAGGGCCAGGCGCGCTTGATAGAAGAGATCCACACCAGGCGACTGGGCAACCCGGGGGACATAGCCGCAGCGGTTCTGTTTCTCGCGGGCGACTCCGCCAGTTGGATTAGTGGTCAGACTCTATCGGTGGACGGTGGTCGGTCATGAGCGATCCGGTGCTCGATTATCTCGAGACCGAAAAGCCGGCGATAGTCCAGCGGTTGTTGGAGTTGATCCGCGTCCCTTCAGTCAGTGCTGATCCGCTCTACGAGCAGGGCATGTCGCAGATCCGCGAGGTGTTGTTGGAGCGGCTGCGCGGTATGGGATTGTCCAACGTTCAGACGCTCGAAGCCGGCGGGCACCCAGCGCTGTACGGCGAATGGCTAAAGGCGAGAGACAAACCGACTTTGCTGGTCTACGGTCACTACGACGTGCAGCCACCGGATCCGCTGGAGCAATGGCTTTCGCCGCCGTTCGAGCCTGAGATCCGCGACGGTCGGATTTACGGTCGCGGCGCATCGGATGACAAGGGCCCCTCCTCCATCGCTCTGGAAACCATCGCCGCCTTTCTGCGAGTCGAAAATCGCTTGCCGTGCAACATGAAAGTGATGCTCGAAGGCGAAGAGGAGACGGGCAGCCGTAGTCTGGGGGCAATAGTGCACAACTATCGCGAACTGCTCACGGCGGACGCCGTCCTCTCCGCCGATGGCGCGCGCTGGCGTCCCGACTTGATCACAGTGAACGTCGGCTCGCGCGGCAACGCGGGATTCGAGTTCACGGTCAGAACGGCGGCCAAGGATCTGCATTCCGGTCGACACGGCGGCGCCGTTGCCAACGCTCTCCACGTAATGGCCGGGCTGATCACCGGCCTGCACGCACCTGACGGGTCGGTGGCGGTACCTGGCTTCTATGACGGCGCGCTGGCAGTTGACGACACTGAGCGCCGGGCAATCGCCGGCATTCCGTTCGACGAAGAGTCCCACTTCGCGGCGCTCGGTGCAGAGCCGGTGGGTGAACCGGGCTACACCACGTTGGAGCGGCTGTGGTTGCGTCCCTGCCTCGATGTCAACGGCATGTGGGGCGGCTACACAGGCCTTGGTGGCAAGACCGTGATTCCCAGCGAAGCCTATGCCAAAGTGACGATGCGTCTGGTGCCGGGCCAGGATCCGAGCCGGATCTCTCGGTCGGTGAAGGATTATCTCATCCAAAGATGTCCTGACGGCTGCGAAATGCATTTCGGAGCCGACCGCGGCCAATCTGCAGCGTATGAATTGCCGAGTGACCATCCGCTGTTGGGTGCGGTCGAGGCAGCTCTGACCCAGACTCACGGCGCCGCACCGCACAGAGTCCGAGTCGGCGGTACGTTACCGGTGTCGGACATCGTGCGCCGTGAACTTGGGATCGACACGGTCATGTTCTCGTTCTCGACTGCCGACGAGGACATTCACGCACCCAACGAGTTCTTCCGGCTTTCCTCGATCGATGACGGTTTGCGGGCCTGGACCTGGTTGTTCAGACACTTGGATGCAGCTAGCGCAAGGGATTTCACAGGCTTTCATCATCGCTGAAACAGCGCAATGAATGTGACCGCAGACATGCTGCTCGCGATCTGATCGATCTGTCCTGCAGCGTCTTTGGCTGGCGGCTTGCCCAACCAGCAGCCGCATCCTATGTTAGCGCCCGTCCATGCCGGCACCCTCCCGGATCCGTTGATCCCCTGCAACGAAGGATCAGCCAATGATCTTGCGTTTCGCTCTCGCCGTGGGCTTTGTGTGTGTCGTTGCGGCACATCCGGTCAACATTTCGGCCCAGACAGCTTCCGAGGTTTCCGAGCGCGCCATCCGGCGCGACATCCCGCTCACCAATGCGATCCGGCGCGCGTTTGAGGCTGGCACACGTGATTCCACGGGACGTCCTGGTCCCAACTATTGGCAGCTGCGGACCGACTACACGATAGATGCCCGGCTGGATCCAGCGACGCAGACGATTACCGGGAAAGAGACGGTGGTGATCCACAACAATGGCAATTCGGAGATGCCCTACATCCTGCTCAGGCTGGATCACAATATCTTCCGGGCGAAAGTGCCCCGCGGTTCTTCCGTTCCGGCTGAGACCACGGACGGCATGATTGTCACGCGTCTATTGGTCGACGGCCATCCGGTCGATCTCACCACGCAGCCGCCGCCCCGCCGTCCCCGTGAGAGCACGCCTCCAATACTGGCCGCATCCGACATGGACCAGACACTGGCGCAGATCACACTGCCTGCGCCGGTGGCGCCCCGATCGACTGTGACGCTCGAGATGGACTGGCACACGAAGCTGCCCGGTGGTCCCGACGGCCGAGGTCACCGGATGACACAGCGGTGGGCTGACACGCTGTTCCAGCCGACGCAATGGTTCCCGCGGGTGGCCAAGTTCGACGATCTGCGTGGCTGGGATGCCAACATCTATCTCGGGCCGGCCGAGTTCTACAACAACTTCGGTCGCTTCGACGTGCGACTAGATGTTCCGGCCGGCTGGATCGTGAGCGGGACCGGGGTGTTGCAGAATCCGGAACAAGTGCTGACTGCGCGGGCGCGTGAGCGCTTGTCACGCGTACTCGAATCCGACGCGACGGTCACGATCGTGGGTGCCGACGAGGTGGGCCCCGGCGAGGCGACGGCCCCGGGCGACCGGCTCGTGTGGCACTTCGTGGCCGACACCGTCAACGACTTCGCGTGGGCGACCGCGAAGAAGTATGTGTGGCAGGCTTCGCGGGCCACGATTCCGGAGAGGGGACCGGTGCCGATTCACATGGTCTACCTGCCCGGACGCGCCGATCGGTTTGCCAACGCAATCGCGATCACGCGGCATGCGCTGGAGTTCTACTCCGACCTGTGGGCACCATATGAGTTTCCGCAACTCACCCTGCAGGACGGCCCGAGCGCGGGCATGGAGTATCCCATGGTCATCAACTCGAACCAGGGAGCTGCTGATCATGAGACCGGGCATCAGTGGTGGCCCATGATGGTGGGGACCAACGAGACCTGGTACGGCTGGATGGACGAGGGCTTCGATCAATACATGAACATCCTCTCAGCCGCTCACTGGCGGGGCCAGCCACCCGATCTCGATGGTCCGGGCCAGAGGTACGGCGGCGTTAGCGGTGACGAGTGGGAACCGCCAATGATGTGGGTCGCCAACTACGCCGGTCCGATGTACGGCTTCCAGGCTTACTCGAAGACGCCACTAATGCTGTCGATGCTGGGTGGCATCGTGGGTGACAGTGCAGTGCAGCGTGCGATCAGCGAGTACACTGAGACGTGGAAATTCAAGCACCCGTCCCCTTGGGACTTCATGTTCTTTATGAACAACGCTCTGGGGCGGGACCTGGGTTGGTTCTGGTACTACTGGCTGTGGACCACCGAATCGGTGGACGGCTCCATCCAGAGTGTGACGACGTCACAGTCGCGCACGGTCGTTACTGTGCTACAGGAGGGCCAGATGCCGTCACCGGTGGTACTCGAGGTCAAGTTTGCTCCCACCGGCCCCTCGATCCGTCCAATGACGAACTCACGGATGATCGACGGCTCGACCGCGATCGTGACGTGGCCGGTGGATGTGTGGTTCGGCGGGAACCGTACGTTCCAGGCTGACCTCGAGTTCGGCCCGCGCCGCATCGAGGAGATCACTCTCGATCCGTCGCGCCGCTTCCCCGACCGGGACCCCAGCGACAACGTGTGGTCCGCAGGAGAGCGCTAGAGCGGAGATCGAGGCCGGCCCATCTTCCGGGGCAGCGAGCCACCTGACGGCTGTACAACCCGCCAGTGGCTTGCACCGGCGCACTCGATGATCTTCGTACCGGCGTGAAACGATACTCGAGGTTCCCAATATGACTGACACCATCGAGACCCAACCGTGGGATCAGCTGGCGGGATTGATAGCGGCCGGTAACGCGACAGAGGTCCGGAGGCTGCTCGACCGGCTGCCGAGCGGGGACGTCGCGCTCACGCTCTCGCGCCTCACGGACGAGAATCGCGGTGCGCTGCTCCTGCTGCTCGGGCCCGAAGCAGCCGCGTCGCTCATCGAGCCGCTGTCGGACGCGCAGACTCGGCGGATAATCGAGGAGTTGCCACCGGAGCAAGCGGCAACGATCGTCGAGGAACTGCCCAGTGCCGAACAAGCGGACGTGTTGGGGGACCTGGCGACCGCTGATGCGGCGGCGATCCTCGACCACATGCCCGAGGCCGAGGCGACGGTTACCCGACAGTTGTTGCAGTACCCACCGCATACGGCTGGCGGCCTGATGATCACCGAGTACGTCTCGTACAACGTGCAACTGACGGTCGGCGATCTGGTCGATGATATCAGGCGCAACAGCGAACGCTACTACGACTACGACATCCAGTACTGCTATGTGACCGATGCTGGCGGACGATTGATCGGGGTTCTGCGCCTGCGGGACCTGCTGATGGCTCGCCATTCACAACAGGTCAGTTCCATAATGGTGAAGCCGCTCAGCATTCATGTCGCCGCCGGTCTCGAGGAGGTCAAACAATTCTTCGACGACCACGCTTTCCTGGGCGTTCCCGTCACCGACCAAGACGGTGTCCTGCTTGGCGTGGTGCGCCGCTCCGATGTGGCCGAGGCTTTGGGGGAGAAGGCAACGGAGGACTTCCTGGCGGTGAGCGGTCTGATTGGCGAAGACGAATTGCGCACCATGCCGCTGCTGATGCGGGCACGCCGTCGCCTGTCATGGCTGTCGATCAACATCGTGCTCAACGTCATCGCCGCCAGTGTCATAGCATTCTACCAGGATACACTCGCGGCGGTGATCGCGTTGGCAGTGTTTCTTCCCATCATCTCCGACATGAGCGGCTGCTCCGGCAATCAGGCGGTAGCGGTCTCCATTCGCGAGCTCACACTCGGGCTGGTACGGCCCTACGAGTTCTTCCGCGTGGTCTTGAAGGAAGGCGCCGTGGGATTGATCAACGGTCTCGTGCTCGGTGTCCTGCTGGGAGCGGTAGCGGTATTGTGGAAAGGCAACATCTATCTCGGTTTGGTGGTCGGCGCTGCCCTGATGCTGAACACACTGCTCGCAGTGTTATTGGGAGGGCTCATCCCTCTGGGGCTCAAGGCAGCCAGGCAGGATCCGGCACTCGCGTCAGGGCCAATCCTGACGACAGTCACCGACATGGTCGGCTTCTTCCTGGTATTGAGTTTCGCTTCGGTGATGCTCGCGTTGCTGGTGTGAGTGAGGAGCGCGAGGCGCCAGCATCTCTGCTCAGCCGGCCCTCGGACTCCCGTTACAGTTGAGTCTGCCTATCCAGTCGGCCACAGCTATTGTTGCGAACTGTCCGCCGCTGCGTGCTGCAGCACTACGTCGAGCTCCGTCAGCACACCTCTAGCTCCGGCTTCCTTGGCCATCTCTTGCACCAGGTTGCGTTCGAACCAGCCGTGGACCGTTCCCCTGATGACAGCCACCCCGTCTTCGACCTCCACGTTTATGTCAGCATCAGCCATCCACGGATTCCAACGCAACTTGCGTTGATATCCGTTCTTCGCTGTTTACATCCGGTCGTCTCTGTTTCCCGCTCATCCGATGGCGTCGCCATCGACGGGAGATGAAGCCGCCCTAGAGTCCGGTTCCAGGTCTTCGAGTACTGCAAATGCTCGGTGCGCTTCCACCAGTATCATCTCATCGACTCCGAATTTGTGTATCGCCTGGAGCACCGGCTCGACGATTTCTCCCAATCGGCTGTCGACACGCAGCTTGAGTAGGATGTGCCGCACGGCGGCCTTGAGTTGTGGCGAGAGGGTCTGGGCGGTCACGAGAGCGTGAAGCGCCGCAGCCAAGCCAACACGTCCCAGTGAACCCTCCAGCGGCTGCGGAACCGCCCTGACGCTATCGATGACGCCAAAGGCGTCGGCTCCCTCCGAGAAGTTGAGCTGTATCGCTCCGGTTTTTTTGTCTT
>Ga0209427_10010038_pt1 | contig 10527 bp, 5 predicted proteins | sample DeeMarSWOR136_30_FD_187465 | JGI IMG/M metagenome (GOLD analysis project Ga0209427, IMG submission 187465) | Marine sediment microbial communities from White Oak River estuary, North Carolina - WOR-1-36_30 (SPAdes) (version 2) | ecosystem: Environmental > Aquatic > Marine > Intertidal zone >...
ACCTTTCTTTTGGCAGCCATCCTGGACATGGTCCTTCCAGCGCCGTGCATAGTCGAGCCCATGGTCAAATCCATCGCTTTCTGGGTTCCGACTAAAATGAAAGAGCTTGTCTCCATAGAGCCGCCCACGATGACCGGCTGGCCAACTGATCTGTAGACCTCTGGAACTTTGAGATCTCCGGGGGGAAAACAGCGGGTAGCACCCTTGCGGTGAACTATTACTTTTTTCTTCTGGCCATCGATCGAGTGTTCTTCTAATTTAGCGATGTTGTGAGCCACGTCATAGACCAGATGCATCCCTAAATCTTTGGGATCTTTTCTGAAAACCTCGGAGAATCCCTCTCTTATTCGGTGCATGATTAACTGACGATTGGCAAAGGCGGAATTGGCTGCGCAGGCCATGGCCTTGTAGTAATTCTGTCCTTCAGGAGAATTAAAAGGAGCACAGGCTAATTCCCGGTCATTGACTGTGATATTATACTTTCTCAACGCATCTGAGAAAATCCTCAGATAGTCGGTGGCAATCTGGTGACCGAATCCCCTTGACCCGCAGTGAACCATTACGAAAACCTGATCGGGAATCTCAAGACCGAATTTTTTAGCTATATCCTGATCGAATACACTGTCAGTAACAGCCACCTGAAGCTCAAGATAATGGTTGCCCGAACCCAGGGTACCGATCTGGCGGTATCCCCGTTCGATTGACTTCTCGCTCACCTTGCGGCTGTCGGCCCCCTTCATGCACCCTCCCTCTTCTGTACGGTCGAGGTCCTGGTGGAGGGCATAACCCTTTCGCAGGCACCAGCGTGAGCCCTGTTCGATGAGGTTCCGAAACTCGTCCCTGGTAATTCTAATTGAACCCTCTTCCCCAACGCCGGCAGGAACACGCTGGAAGAGACGGTCGATCAGGTTGCGCAGCTGCGGTTGGACCTCCTCGAAGGCGAGGTCGGTCTTCACGAGACGCATGCCGCAGTTGATGTCGAAACCTATGCCGCCCGGCGATATCACACCCCGGTCCGTATCAAAGGCGGCGGCTCCTCCGATGGGGAACCCGTATCCCCAGTGACCGTCGGGCATGCAGAGGGCGTAGTCGATGATGCCCGGTAGGATAGAGACGTTGGTGACCTGTTCGAATACCCCCTCATCCATACTTTCCAGGAGTTTCTCGGTCGCATAGATACGGGCGGGTACATGCATTCCCTTCTTGTACGTGGCGGGAATTTCCCATACCGCATCACCAATTCTTCTGACTGCCGCTGGAGGAGCCATATCTGAAACTAGAATAACTGTTCATAGAAACAAGGTCAAGCACGGTCACAAATTTCCCATGGGCGAAGATGGTTGAGAAGGTTATTTTTTATGATACCTGTCCAAGGTTCGAGTCATGTTGCAGCGGCTGTGCTGCGTGGAAAAAATCCCAGCGAGGTGGAGCGATGAAATTCGAGGTGAACAAAACCTATCAGGGATTCACATTCCAGAGGGAGAGGAAGATCGGTGAGATCAACTCCATCGGCAGGATATTCCTCCACGAGAGGAGCGGTGCCAGGCTTCTTCATCTTCAGAGCGACGATGACAACAAGGTTTTTTCCATTAGTTTTCGCACACCACCCAGTGACAGTACCGGCATCCCCCACATTCTCGAGCATTCGGCGCTCTGTGGATCGAGGAAGTTCCCGTCCAAGGAGCCCTTCATCGAGCTCGCAAAGGGATCTCTAAACACCTTCCTCAATGCAATGACCTTTCCGGACAAAACGATGTACCCGGTTGCGAGCAGGAATACGAAGGATTTCTACAACCTCATTGATGTGTACCTGGATGCTGTGTTCCATCCAAACATCTATCACCGTCCCGAAATATTCATGCAGGAGGGTTGGCATTACGAGCTTGATTCACCCGACGCTCTCATTACCTACAGGGGAGTGGTTTACAACGAGATGAAGGGTGTGTTCTCCACACCCGAGGCGATCCTCTTCAGGAAGATACCGGAATCGCTCTTTCCCGATACCGCCTATGGCTTCGAATCAGGTGGAGACCCGGACGTCATACCACAGCTCTCCTATGAACAGTTCATCGATTTCCACAGAAGATACTACCACCCCTCCAATAGTTACATTTTCTTCTATGGGGATGGCAGTATCATCGAGTATCTACGTTTCCTCAACGAGAAGTATCTGAGGTATTTCGAACGCACGGCCGCGGATTCTGAAATCAAGATGCAGAAGCCCTTTGCCCGGCGGCGGGAGATGACGGCAAGCTATCCCATACTCCCCAGCGAGGATGAGAAGGACAAGACCTTCTTCAGTCTCAACTTTGTCATAGACCGCGCCGACAACGCGGAACTGACACTTGCCTTCACCATACTCGAATACCTGCTTCTAGAAACAACTGCAGCCCCACTCAAGAAAGCCCTTCAGGATGCGCAGATAGGCAAGGATGTGTTCGGCGCTTTCGAGAAGGATGTGCTTCAGCCTATTTTCAGTGTGGTGCTGAAGAACAGCGAAGAGCGACTGCGTGGGCAATTCCAGTCGAAGGTATTTGAGACCCTCGAGCGCCTCGTGGAAAAGGGTATCGACAAGCGGCAGATCGAGGCGGCGATCAACATTCACGAGTTCAAGCTCCGAGAGGCGGACTTCCGGGGTTTGCCGAAGGGGCTCGTGTACTGCATGGCTGTTATGGGAAGCTGGCTTTACGGCGGCAGCCCGTTCATCCATCTCGAGTACGAGCGCACCCTTAAAAAGATCAGGCAGGCCCTTTCTGAGAATTACTTCGAGCGTCTCATACAGCAATACCTTCTGGACAATTCCCATCAATCTCTACTCATCGTGAAACCCGAGAAGGAACTTGCCGAGAGGAAGATGAGGGAGCTGCAGGAACAGCTCGAGAATTACAAGCAGAGCCTGAAGCCGGCTGAGATCGATGGGCTTGTTCGCCAGACAACCGAGCTCAAACAGCGGCAAATGACACCCGATACGCCCGATGATCTGGAGAAGATCCCCCTGCTCAGCTTGAAGGATATCGATCCTGAAGCGGAGAGGTTTCCCCTCGATGAGACCGAGGAACAGGGGTGCAGGTTTCTCTATCACCCCCTGTTCACGAGCGGCATAGCATATGTCAACCTCTTCTTCGATACGACCGCTGTGCCCCTGGAGGATCTGCCATTTTTATCACTCCTAACCAATGTGCTCGCGAAGGTCAGTACGGAGCGTTACTCGTACGCTGAGCTTTCGAATCAGATTCTGATCCACACGGGAGGGATACATTTCACGGCCGAGACCTTCGGCCACAAGGACGATGACTCCATCTATTACCCGAAACTGCTCGTTAAATCAAAATCCCTTGTAAACAAGCTTCCCGAACTGTGTGACTTGATCGGCGAGATCATCGCCGGATCCCGTTTCGATGAACATAAAAGATTCAGGGAGATCATACAGGAATCCAAGTCACGTTTCGAGATGGGTATATACGACCGGGGGCACTTCGTGTCTGCGGGCAGGCTGCTTTCATACTTCTCACCGCAGGCAGCCTATGCGGAACTTCTGGGCGGGATCTCCCATTTTCAGTTCATCAGCCGGCTCGAGCGGGAGTTCGAAAAGAGGTCTGAGGAAATCATGGCAAAGCTTCGGCAGGTATCCCGGCTCGTGTTCAACAAAGATAAGTTGATCGTGAGCGTCACCACCGTAAGTGGAGATCAGGATGCCTTCAAGCAGAATTTCCCCCGGGTTCTCGACCGTATAGGTGATGCCGCGAACCCGAGGGTACAGTATTCATATGAGAACCACAGGAGAAACGAGGGCCTCCTGACACCGGGTAAGGTACAGTACGTGGCAAAGGGTTACAACTTCAGGAAGCTGGGCTTTCAGTACCGTGGAAGCCTGCAGGTCCTGCAGACCATCGCGAGCCTCGAGTACCTCTGGAACAGGATACGGGTACAGGGCGGTGCTTACGGGAGCTTCGCACGGTTCTCACGGGACGGCAACATGTACTTCTGCTCCTACCGGGATCCCAATCTCACCGAGACCCTGGACGTGTACAACGGTGCACGTGAGTATTTCAAGATATTCGATGCAGGGGACCGCGAGATACGGAAGTACATCATCGGCACTGTCAGCAGGCTCGATCATCCCCTTACACCCTCGATGAAGGGCGAGGTTGCAGCCGAGCGCTACCTCCGGCAGATAACACATGAGGATGTACAGAGGGTACGGGAGGAAATTCTCTCAACGGGAAAGAAGGACATTCAGGGCTGCGCCGATCTCATCGGGGAGTCCATGGACCAGAACTATCTCTGCGTGCTCGGCAACGAGGGGAAGATACGGGAACACGGCACGCTCTTCGAAGATCTAGTGCAGGTCTTTGTTTGAAATTTGCAGTATCGTATGTTACACTTTTGCGTTCTTTTATCAAAGTATGTGTTCTGGTATGAATCAGAAGAGAGCATGAAAGGATACGTCCATGAGTGTACAACGTGAACTCAATCCAACCGCACGGTATCTGATGGGACCTGGACCCAGTGATGTGCATCCCAGGGTGCTCAAAGCAATGGCAACACCTCTCATCGGTCATCTAGATCCTCAGTTCATCGAGATCATGGACGGGGTGATGGATATGTTGCGCCGGTTATTCCGTACGAAAAACCAGCTCACCTTTGCGGTTTCTGCAACGGGAAGTGCAGGGATGGAAACCTGTTTCGTTAATCTGCTCGAGCCTGGAGACGAGGCGCTTGTATGTGTAAACGGTGTCTTTGGAAACCGCATGTGCGACATTGTCGAACGCTGCGGGGCAAAGGTCATCCGGGTGGATGCTCCATGGGGCGAACCCATCGATCCCGTTAATGTGAAAAGAGCCCTCAGAGGGTCGAGACCAAAACTGGTGGCAATCGTTCATGCTGAAACATCGACCGGTGTGCATCAACCGCTCGAAGAGATCAGTAAAATAACCCATGAAAAGGGTGCATTGTTTTTAGTGGACACCGTTACCTCTCTGGGCGGGATCGATGTTCGAGTCGACGACTGGGGTATCGATGTCGTCTACAGCGGAACACAGAAGTGCATAAGCGCTCCACCAGGATTGTCCCCCGTATCATTCAGTCCCCGGGCCGTTGCACTCATGGACAAAAGGAAAACAAAGGTTCAGAGCTGGTACCTCGATCTGAGCATGGTACGAAAATACTGGTCAGGAGCAAAGCGCGTCTATCATCACACTGCGCCAATCTCAATGATCTATGCCCTGTACGAGGCCCTTCGGCTGATCCTCGAGGAGGGACTGGAGCGTCGATTCGAACGACATCGAAGGAATCATGAGCTGCTGCGTGACGGGCTCGAAGAGATGGGCTTTGAATTTATTCCTGCCCCTGAATACAGGCTGCCGATGCTCAATGCCGTGAAGATTCCATCTGGGTTAGATGATACTCAGGTACGCAGTCGGCTGCTCAACGAGTACAACATTGAGATTGGAGGAGGCCTTGGGGATTTCGCCGGCAAGGCGTGGCGGATAGGTTTGATGGGGTACAGCAGTACTGAGAACCACGTGAACATGCTTCTTGCAGCCCTTCGACGAATGAAATGAACGAGACAAAGAAAAAGGATTTTGAGCGGGAACTGAAAGGTCTCTTGAAGGGAGATGTGTCTTTTGATGAGATCACGCGAGGTATTTATGCCACCGATGCCAGCATCTACCAGCTCATGCCGGTTGGAGTCGTGGAACCGAAGGATGAAGACGATGTGCGCGCTGTGGTGGAGACAGCGGGACGATACGGGGTGAATATCCTGCCGAGGGGCGCAGGTACGAGCCTCAATGGCCAGGCGTGCGGCCATGCAGTGGTCATCGATTTCACGAAATACATGAACCGGATTCTGGAATTGAATCTCGAGCAACGATGGGTTCGCGTGCAGCCGGGAATCGTACTCGATGTGCTCAATGCAGGGCTCGCAGGGCACGGCCTTCAATTTGCTCCCGACCCCGCCACGAGCAGCCGTGCCACCATCGGCGGTATGATGGGAAACAACTCTGCCGGCACGAAGAGTCTCATATTTGGAATGACCCGTGACCACGTGCTTGAAAGCAAGGTCCTGCTCTCCGACGGAACCGTGTTGTGGTTGAAGGAGCTCTCGCCTGAGAACTATCAGGAGAAGATGAAGGGATCCAACAGGAACGCAAGGGAACGTCATGTGTATCGCGAGTTCAAAAATATCATCGAGGCGAATCGTGAGGAAATCGAGAAAGTCTATCCAAAGGTGATGAGGCGCGTCCAGGGGTACAGCCTCGATGTATTTACCAGCACTGACCGGTGGAATCTATCCAAGTTGATGATCGGGAGTGAGGGGACGCTCGGTATATTTCTCGAGAGCAAGCTAAAGCTCGTATCTCTGCCGAAATCAAAGATACTGTGCACCGTTCACTTCTCCGATCTGCTCGAGGCCATACGAAGCGTTTCTCCCATTCTCAAGCATGAGCCATCCGCGGTCGAGATAATGGATGAAGATATCGTCATCAGAGCCAGGGAAAACCTCAGTATTCGACCCTTAACCAAATTTATCGAGGGCACTCCCAAAGCGATACTCATTGTGGAGTTTTTCGGTGATTCACCAGAAGAGGCGCGAAAAAAAGCGGAGCATCTCGTACATGATCTGCAAATGCAGAAGCGCGGTTATGCCTGGCCGATCATTACGGAACCTGGTGAGCAGGCAAAGGTGTGGAGTGTCAGGAAGAATGGGTTGGGGTTGATGCTCGGGATGAAGGGCGATCGAAAGCCCCTTCCCATCATCGAGGATGGCTGCGTACCCATTGATGTGCTACCCGAATACATCGACAAAATGTTGACGTTCTGCAAGAAAAGAGACATACCGGTCGCGATGTATGCCCACGCAAGCGTAGGCGTGATCCACGTACGTCCAGCCTTGAGTCTTAAGCTCCAGGAAGATATCGATCATATGAAGGCCATCGCCCGATATTCGTGCACCCTGATCAAACAGTACGGCGGGTCCATGAGCGGTGAGCACGGAGACGGAAGGGTGCGAAGCCCCTTTTTAGAAAGTTTCTTCGGAAAACAGGTGTATGGTGCATTTCGGGAGATAAAGAGGCTGTTCGACCCGGCCGGATTGATGAATCCGGGAATCATTGTGGACCCCAATCCCATGGACCAGGACCTCCGATACGGTACCGGCTACAAGACACCTCACCTGGCTACATGCTTTCATTTTCGTGAGGATGGCTCTTTTGCCGCAGCGGTGGAAATGTGCACCGGAGTCGGTGATTGCCGCCAGAGGCTGAGCGGTACCATGTGCCCCAGTTACAGAGTTACCCTCGATGAAAAAGACTCCACCCGCGGATATGCGAACGCTCTGCGCCTGGCAATGACTGGACAGTTCGAAATCGGCGGTTTGGAACAGACAACTCTATACGAGATCCTGGAACACTGCATCTCATGCAAGGCATGCAAGTCAGAGTGCCCGAGTAACGTGGACCTGGCGAAACTAAAGAGCGAGTTCCTGCAAAAATATTATGACGTTCACGGCGTTCCAAGAGGGGTGCGATTTATTCTGAACTCGATGGAGAGGGCTCCTCGCATTGCAGGTCCTTTTGCAATTCTTGTGAATGCTCTTATAGGTACATTGCCTTACAGAACAATCGTGGAAAAAGTGTACGGTCTCGAAGCCCGTCGAAGATTTCCAAGCTATGCGACAAAGACCTTTGACAAGTGGTTTGCCGGGAGCTCAAGAACCGTGAATGGGTCGAACAAGAAGGTTGCACTTTTCAACGACACGTACATGAACTTTTATCAGCCCGGCATAGGGAGGTCTGCAGTTGAACTTCTGGAATCCTGCGGGTACGAGGTAATACTGGCAGATGCTGGATGCTGTCAGAGATACAGGATTACCCATGGCTTGTTGCGGGAGGCAAAGGTCAAAGGTGAGTGCACACTCCGCAACCTCGACACCTTTATTCGACAGGGATTGAAGGTCGTGGTGTGCGAACCTGAATGTTGTTCTGCACTGGTCGACGACCTGCCGGATCTCATCGATGATGTGGAACTCGGTCGTCGCATCAAGGAAAACGTGATGATGATCGATGATTTTCTTGCACGTGAGTGCGAGGAAGGGATGCTTTCCGGTCATTTCACCTCACCCTACAAAAAAGTAATGATTCAGGGGCACTGTCATCAAAAAGCACTCTTCGGCACCGCCTCGATGAAACATTTGCTCGATCTTGTGCCCGGCATGGAGGCACTTGTGCTTGATGCCGGATGCTGCGGCATGGGGGATTATTACGGATATGAAAAAGCACACTACGATTTGTCCATGAAGATCGGCGAGGATCGTCTGTTCCCATTGATACGTAACAGGGAAGAAGGAACCGCTGTCGTTGCATGCGGGTTTCTATGCCGCACCCAGCTTTTCCATGGCACGGGAGTCAGGGCAGTGCACTGGGTGGAAACAATACGTGGAGGAGAGGTGGATACTCGATAGCGTAGAAGAGATGAAACTGTCCCGTGGCATCGAAGGTATGATGGATGTCATGTGGATTTATATACTGGTCAGGATGGACACTATGTTTTTAAAGACGATCTCCCGGTCCTCGTCACCGCGGATCTCGTAAAAGATGCCCTGTTTTTTGTAGAAATCCATGATCGGCGAAAAGGTATCGTAGAAAATCTTCAGCCGCTCCCTTATGGTTTCCTCGTTATCATCGTCCCGCTGAAAGACCTTCACCCCCTCCGGGGGAGGATCGAAGTAGATGTTGTATATCCTGCCGTCCTCGGTCATGCGCCGGCCGGTGAGGCGTTTCAGCAGTATATCGTCATCGCATTTGAGATAGATGACCGCCTCTATGTCAGCGATTCCCTCGAGCTTCTCCGCCTGTACAATGGTACGGGGAAACCCGTCGAAGAGGAATCCCTTCTTACAGTCATTCGCCTTGAGCCTGTGGCTGATGATCTCGATTATGATGTCGTCCGGGAGAAGCTTGCCCTCGTCCATATAGGATTTTGCCGTTTGACCAAGCTCTGTGCCCTTTGCGACCTCCTCTCGAAGGATATCGCCCGTTGAGATATGGGGGATGTCGAACTTCAGAGTGATACCCTTCGCATGTGTTCCCTTTCCTGCACCCGGTGCACCCATAAGGATGAGATTCACAGTACGCTCCTTTTCCTGCAAGTCGCAAGGATTGAGATAGTATAATTTGAAACCATGGTGTTCTACAGACCGATAAAAGCCTGGGTGAGACCGATGATGAAACCGAGACATGCACCAGAAAGTATGATGAAATTTATCTCGGGTCCGCCGGCGTTTTTCACGAGCGATTCAAGTGATCCGATGTCGAACTCGTTGATTTTCTGCTCCACGATGTTTGAAACCATGCCCTTGTCGATAAAGGCCTCCAGTATCTTTCTTTTGAAATAACCGTCCCGGTCGGTGAGCATGGTGAGGATGAACTTCTTGACCGTTGCCCTGAGTATCGGTATTTCCAGGAAGCTGTTTCTGTTCTGTTCGATGTAGCTGTCAATGGCTCTGCCGAGCTTCTCACGATTCAGCTGCTTGCGTATCTCTTCGCTGTTAACCAGATAGTCGTTGACGATGCGCCCGGCGCGTTCGGCGATTTCCGCTTTTCGCTTCGGCAGGAGACCCTGTATGCCCAGAAACTTCCTCTTTGGGCGAAAGAGGAGCTTTATGGCGATGTAGTTAGTGATGAAACCCAGAAATGATCCCACAAGGGGATATACAAAGAATCTAAGATAGCTCATTGCAATAAGTTACTATCAGTGGGCGTTTAAAGACAGCCATTTATTGGAGGACCCTTATCCGGTTGTCCTGCTCAAGGACGGGTACGATACCGCAGGTATCGGTTTGAAGGCAGACCACGATATCTTCGAGGTTACCCATAGTCTTGAGGATACGGTATGCGAGGCTTCCATTTTCAAGGGCATGCATAATATTGAAGCCCTTATTGCTGACGAGAGTCTTCAACAACCACCCCATATCGCATACATGGGGTTGTGCACTGCGCTCGAGAGCCGCAATGATCATCCCTGCACACAGTCCGTCTTCCAGTGCGAAGCTTCCCCGCGTACCCGAGCAGATGATGCAAATATCCTCATCATGTTCGAGCAGCGTTTTTGACACTGCGGAGAGGTTTGCAAACGAAGCGATATAGAGATTTCGTTGTGCAGTGGATGCTCTGACTGCCCTCGTGCCGTTCGATGTGGTCATGATGATGGTCTTGCCGCGGATACTCTCCTCGGTATAGGATAATGGAGAGTTGTCCATGTCAAAGCCCTTTATGGGGAGCGCATTCCGCTCTCCGGCGAGTAAGAAGGGACCTCCCTGCATGGTATGAGCGAGGCGCCGCGCTTCATTGATGCTCTTCGCGGAAACGATGGATAATGCTCCCCGGGCGAGAGCGGTCACAATGGCTGTGGTTGTGCGGAAAACATCGATGACTGCCACATTCTTCCCGGCTGTATCCGCGGCGGTCACATCGTTGTAGCGGGCCAGTACCCGGATGTTCATGAATCTACCCAATCCTCCGAAGG
>Ga0209427_10010039_pt1 | contig 10527 bp, 6 predicted proteins | sample DeeMarSWOR136_30_FD_187465 | JGI IMG/M metagenome (GOLD analysis project Ga0209427, IMG submission 187465) | Marine sediment microbial communities from White Oak River estuary, North Carolina - WOR-1-36_30 (SPAdes) (version 2) | ecosystem: Environmental > Aquatic > Marine > Intertidal zone >...
TGTGTAGTTTTTTTTTTATTTCTCTGATGGTACGAAGGCGGAAAGGAAGATTCTCTCTCGCCGCACGTTTTTCTTATGGAAGCTCACGCAGAGCTTCGCCGCATGATAAGTGTAATAATATATTGTTCGATCATCAAGAAATAAGTAGCGGGCATGAAGCGCCTAGTCATCCCTGCGCCGGAGCACGGACATGAAGGCGTTTTGCGGGATGTCCACGCTGCCGACACTCTTCATCCTCTTCTTACCTTCCTTCTGCCGCTCGATGAGCTTGCGCTTCCGAGTGATGTCACCGCCGTAACATTTCGCCAGTACATCCTTGCCGACCGCCCTGATGGTTTCACGGGCGATGATCTGTCCGCCCACCGCAGCCTGAAGCGCAATCTTGAACAGGTGCGGCGGTATCTCCTCCCGAAGGGCTGCAACCATTTCCCTACCCCGGGTATAAGCTTTCTCATGCTTTACGATACGGGAAAGCGCATCCACCTGGTTGCCCGCAACCAGTATATCGAGACGCACCAGATCAGCCCGCCGATAGTCGAGGTACTCGTAATCGAGGGATGCGTATCCCCTGCTCACGGATTTGAGACGATCGTGAAAATCGTATATGATCTCCGACAGGGGCATCTCGTACTCCACCTCCACCCTGCGCTCGCCAATGTAGATCATTGACTTCTGCACACCCTCCCGCTCGATGGAGATACGCATGACATTGCCGATGTACTCCTCGGGTGTCACGACGCGTGCCAGAACGTAGGGCTCCTCTGCATACTCGAACTTCCCCTGATTGGGAAAGTGCACGGGATTGTCGATAACCTTTGACTGTCCGTTGCTGAAAAAGATCCGGTACTGAACACTCGGCGCTGTAATGACCAGAGACTGTCCGTGCTCACGCTCGAGCCGCTCCTGAACCACCTCCAAGTGCAACAGTCCCAGGAATCCGCAGCGGAACCCGAAACCCAGTGCACTTGAGGATTCCGCCTCATAGATGAGGGATGCATCGTTCAGCTTCAGCTTTTCCATGGCCCTGGCGAGCTCTTCGTAATCCTCCGATGAAACGGGATAGATACTCGCATAGACCATGGGTTTGACCTCGCGGTAACCCGGAAGCGGTTCGTCGGCACCATGCTCTGCTGTGGTAATGGTGTCCCCCACTTTGGTGCGCGAGATCTCCTTGATGCCGGCGATGATGTACCCCACCTCACCTGAGGAGAGGGAGTCCCGTTTGACGAGACCGGGCCGGAAAATGCCTACCTCCTCCACCCGATACTCGGCATCATGGGACATGAGCCTGATCACATCACCCGGCTTGACGCTGCCGGAGAAGAGTCGGACATTGATGATGACTCCCCTGAATGTGTTAAAATGGGAATCGAATATGAGCGCCCTGAGAGGGGAATGATCATCCCGTGCAGGCGGAGGGATGCGTTCGACAACTGCCTCGATCACGTCCGTAACACCGGTTCCATCCTTTGCGCTGACCAGTAGGATATCCTCTTCGATGAAGCCAAGATCCTGAATGATCTGCCTCTTTGTGCCCTTGATGTCTGCGGCAGGCAGGTCGATTTTATTGACCACGGGGATGATTTCAAGATTGTGCTCAAAGGCCATGTAGAAATTCGAAAGGGTCTGCGCCTCGATTCCCTGTGCCGCGTCTACGAGCAGGATTACGCCCTCGCAAGCGGCAAGGGAGCGTGAGACTTCGTAAGTGAAATCCACGTGACCCGGGGTATCGAGAAGGTTCAGGGTGTACTCCATCCCATCCACTGCCCTGTACTGGAGAGTAACCGGATGAGACTTGATGGTGATGCCACGCTCCCGTTCGATGTCCATGCTGTCGAGAAACTGCTCGGCTCCGGCTCCAGGTTTGAGGATACCTCCAATCTCGAGAAACCGGTCTGCCAGAGTGGATTTGCCGTGGTCTATGTGTGCAATGATGGAAAAGTTACGTATCCGGGATGCCATGTTCGGACCTGTCCTCTGCTAGCAAATGACGGATGAGCCTGAAGACCCATCCGTCATCCGGGGTTTTCAATCAAGTGAGAGGAGAGCGCCCTCACGTGCTTCTGATGGCTGCCTGCGCAGCGGAAAGACGTGCGATGGGAACCCTGAAGGGCGAGCAGCTCACATAGTTCATACCCACACGGTTGCAGAATACGACCGACGTGGGTTCACCACCGTGCTCGCCGCAGATGCCCACCTTGAGCTCTTTCTTGGTGCTGCGACCCCGCGCGATACCGATCTCGACAAGCTGGCCAACGCCTTCCTGATCGAGCACCTGGAAGGGGTCCTTCTCGAGAATACCCTTGTTCACGTACTCCGGGAGGAACACACCGGCATCATCCCGGGAGTAACCGAATGTCATTTGTGTCAGGTCGTTGGTACCAAAGGAAAAGAACTGGGCAACCTCGGCGATCTTGTCCGCAACTAGGGCGGCACGTGGAATTTCGATCATGGTTCCGACCATGTAGCGTATCTGGACGCCCGTCTCCTCCATGATCCGCTTGGCCGTGGCAACGGTCAAGTCACGCAGTATGCTGAGCTCCTTCACTGTACCGATCAGGGGTATCATCACCTCCGGTTCGACCGTCTTCCCCTTCTTCTGCTGGTTTACGGCTGCTCTGAAGATAGCCTCTACCTGCATCTCGTATATCTCTGGATAGGTGATGCCGAGACGGCAGCCACGGTGCCCGAGCATGGGGTTGAACTCCCGCAGAGACTCCACCTTGTTGAGCACCTGCTCAACGGAAACGCTCATCCTCTTGGCCAGGGCAGCTATTTCCTCTTCGTTCTGCGGCAGGAACTCGTGAAGCGGTGGGTCGAGCAGCCTGATAGTCACGGGCAAACCGTCCATGACCTCGAATATACCTTCGAAATCACCCTGCTGCATGGGGAGCAGCTTTGCAAGGGCCTTGCGCCTGCCGGCCTCGTTCTCAGCGAGAATCATTTCGCGTACCGTGTCGATGCGGTCACCCTCGAAGAACATGTGCTCCGTACGGCAGAGCCCGATACCCTCGGCGCCCAGCCTCCGCGCATTCCGTGCATCCCCGGGCGTGTCAGCGTTGGTCCGAACTTTCATGGTCCGCACCTCATCGGCCCAGGTCATGAGTTCGGCGAAGTCACCTGTGGGCTCAGGCTCCACGAGGGAGACCTTTCCCTTGATGACTTCACCGGTGGTCCCGTTAAGGGTGATCCAGTCACCGGCTTTGAAATGTATCCCCCCGATCTCACATTCAGAATTGTTCCTGATGTGCACGTCACCGCAGCCGGCCACGCAGCACTTTCCCATACCCCTCGCTACAACAGCGGCATGAGAGGTCATACCCCCCCGTGCAGTAAGAATACCTCGGGCAACATTCATACCCCCGATGTCCTCAGGCGAGGTCTCAATGCGGACGAGAAGTACGTGCTTACCCTTGGCCGCCTCCTCCTCAGCCTCGTGAGCCGTAAACACGATCTGGCCCACGGCAGCCCCCGGCGAGGCTGGAAGGCCCTTGGCAATGACCTGAACCTTTTCCTTGGGATCGATCATGGGGTGCAGAAGCTGATCGAGTTGATCGGGGGAAATCCTCATGACCGCGGTCTTCTTGTCGATCAGACCCTCCCTCACCATGTCAACGGCAATCTTGATCGCTGACTGCGCGGTCCGTTTGCCCGTTCTAGTCTGGAGCATGTAGAGGACTCCCTTTTCGATGGTGAACTCCATGTCCTGCATGTCCGTGTAGTGCTTCTCCAGTATATCCTTATACCTTACGAGCTCTTCATACTTTTCAGGTATGTGCTTCTTCATATGGTCGAGGGATTCGGGTGTACGGATGCCAGCCACGACGTCTTCACCCTGAGCGTTCATCAGGTACTCGCCATAGAACACGTTCTGACCCGTCGAGGGGTCGCGGGAAAAACAGACGCCCGTTCCGGAGTCCTCTCCCGCGTTGCCGAAAACCATGGTCTGCACGTTCACCGCAGTGCCGAGCAGCCCCTTGATGTCGTGTATCTGCCGGTATTTGATGGCCCGGGGGTTGTTCCAGGATCCGAACACGGCATCGATGGCCTTCCAGAGCTGCCTCCGCGGGTCCTGTAGGAATTCCTCGCCCGTTTTCTCCTTGAACAGCTTCTTGTAGGCTTTCACGACTTCCATAAGGTCATCTGCATCGAGTTCAGTGTCCAGCTTCACGCCCTTTTTGGTCTTCCTGGCATCGAGCAGGTGCTCGAACTCTTCAGAATCGATACCCATGACCACGTTTCCGAACATCTGTAGAAACCTGCGGAAGGCGTCCCAGGCGAAACGCCTGTTGCCGGTCATCGCCTCCAGTCCCTTGACGGACTGTTCATTAGTACCGAGATTGAGTACTGTATCCATCATTCCCGGCATGGACGAGGCAGCTCCCGACCGCACGGACACGAGAAGGGGGTTGATCGGATCTCCCAGTCTCTTTCCTATTAGTTTCTCAAGCTTTGCCAGTGTAGCCTCTACCTCTTCCTTCAAGCCTTCAGGATACTGCCTGTTGTTTTTATAATAAAGATCACATACCTTGGTACTGATGGTAAATCCCGGCGGAACTGGAATACCGAGATTGGTCATCTCTGCAAGGTTCGCTCCCTTTCCACCCAGTATTTCTTTCATATCCGCACGTCCCTCAGCCTTGCCGCCACCGAAGAAGTACACGTACTTCTCTTTTGCCATTTGTTCTTCCTCCATATCTCCTGTCGACCTTTTTTCGACGGTGTTATGTAGTGTTATTGTGTGTAAGTTGTGTTTTGGTACAGGGTTCGCAATAGTCGCTCACGATGAATGGACATGGTAAGCGCGTGCCACACATCCGCTCAGAACTATATTTTCAACCTCACTCCATCAGGTTGAAAATATAGTATCCACCAATAATAATGGTCAAGGTTTACTCGCCGGGCTGGACGATTTTGGAGAAATCGATGACATCCGAAAAAATCGTGATAATGGACTGAAGCAGTGCGAGCCTGTTTCTCTGCAGTTCCAGATTCTCATCCATCACGAGCACGTGGTCGAAGAAACTGTCAACATAGGGTTTAAAGGTTGAGAGAATGCGGTAAACCTCCGGGTAGTTCCTGGCCTCAATGCTCTGTACAACAACTTCCCGCATTGAGACGAAGTGCTCATACAGCGCTCGCTCCTCTTTCTCCCGCAGCAGAGGTTCGGTAAGCTCGAACCTGCGACCGTCCTCTTCGATGATGTTGCTCATACGTTTGAATGAGACGAGCAATGCCTCGAAATCGGCATTCCCCCGCAGATCGTGTAGCGCCTGCACACGACGGTACGCCTCGTACACGTCATCAAGCACCCCTGCAAGGGAAGCATCGATCTCATCGTAGGAAAACCCCATCTCTAGGAATATCGATTTGATGCGGTTCTGAAAAAAGAATTCCAGTTCCTCCGAGAGGGCCGCGCGATCCTTCATCGGATAGAGCTGCAGCGACTCTACCATCACGTGCCGGAGAGAGAAACGGAGTTCGAGCCCGATGATGATGCGGATGATTGTCAGCACCTTGCGGCGCAGGCCAAAAGGATCTTTGGATCCCTTCGGTTTCAGGCCGATCGAGAAGATCCCCATGATGGTATCGAGCCGATCAGCGATACCCACCACAGCGCCTTCTATTCCGGTCGGCATGGCATCACCGGCCGTGCGCGGAACGTAATGCTCCCTGATCCCGAGGGCAACCTCTTCAGAATAGCTCGAGGAGAGCGCATAGTAATACCCCATGACCCCCTGAAGGTGGGGAAACTCACCGACCATGAGTGTGACCAGATCGTTCTTGCAGAGTTTCGCCACCTGTTCCACATTCCGTTCCTTCTCATCTTCCAGGGGGAGAGCATGACAGATCTTTCCCGAAATCCTGCCGATGCGCTCGACCTTTTCGTACATGCTACCGAGCCTCTCGTGGAAGGTGACCGAATCGAGCCTCTTGAGGTAGGAGTCAAAATTGTGCTTCCTGTCCTCGTTAAAGAAGAACTTGCCGTCGTTGAGGCGGGCACGCAGCACCCGTTCATAACCTATAGCACTGCGCCTGTTGTCCACGATGTTGGAAATGACGATGAACCGGCTGGAGAGCTTTCCCGTCTTCCCGTCCACAAGGGGAAAATAGTGTTGGTGCTCGATCATTTCCGAAACGAGCACCTCTGGCGGCAGATCGAGAAACGGTTCGTCGAACCTGCACAGAACGGCGTGTGGAAACTCCGTGAGATCAGTGTTCTCATCGTAGAGGACAACTCCCTCTTCGGGCACCCGCAGGCCTTCCTTCCCGGCAAGCCGGGCTACCTGTCGGGTGATATTCTCCCGCCGCTTGTCCCTGTCGACGATGACAGAGCCAGTACGGAGCTTCTCCTCATAGTCTTCGGGAAGTTCGAGTTCAATAGCTCCGCTGTAGGTCCGGTGACCGTACGTAGTACGAGACGACACAACTCCCGCGCACTCGAAAGGAACGACTCTATCGCCAAACAGGAACATGATCCACCGGATGGGTCGTGCGAAGGAAAAGCCCGAACTCTCCCAACGCATGGATTTGGGAAACCGCAGCGACTGCAGGATTTCTGTAAGAATCTGGGTAAGAATTTCCTTGGTGCTTCGTCCCTGCACCTGGTGCACAGCAAAGACATACCTGCCGTTTTCGGTGTCCCGCACCACCACATCCTTCTCTTCTATGCCGTTTCCTCTGAGAAAACCCAGCAGCGCCTTGGACGGCTTTCCCTTTACATAGGCCTTCTCATGAGATGGCCCCCGTTTCTCAACCTGATAATCCTCCTGCCGCGTATGCAAATTTTTGATCAGCAGGGCCACCCTTCTGGGTGTGCCGTACCTGCGTAGCTCACCGTGGGTGATCCGCTCCTCTTTCAACCTAGCCGTGAAGGTGTCGCAGAAATCATCGATGAAGGCGGCACATATAGCATGGGGAAGCTCTTCGACACCGATTTCGAGCAGTAAGTCCTTCATCTGTTTTGATCCTTGATGAGGGGAAAACCCTGACGCTTCCTCGATTCGATGTATGCTTCCGCCACCATTCGGGCACAGGTTCTCACACGGCCGATATAGGAGGTTCGCTCGGTCACACTGAGGGCGCCCCGCGCATCGAGCATATTGAAGGTGTGGGAGCACTTGATTACCATGTCATAGGCTGGCAGCACGAGATCCTTTGAAAGGCAGTATCGTACCTCCTCCTCGAAGTCGCTGAACCAGCTCCGGTACTTGTCGACCGATGCCTGTTCGAAGTTATACACAGAAAACTCGAATTCCTCTCGTTTCCGCACGTCTCCGTAGGTGAGGGTGTCGTTCCACTGTATATCGAATACATCGTCCTTCTGCTGGAGAAACATGGCGATACGCTCGAGACCGTAGGTGAGCTCCACCGATATGGGATCGAGCTCGATTCCACCCACCTGCTGAAAATAGGTAAACTGGGTAATCTCCATACCGTCGAGCCATACCTCCCATCCGAGACCGGTGGCACCGAGTGTGGGTGATTCCCAGTCGTCATGCACGAAACGAACATCGTGCGTCTTGAAGTCGATACCCATGGACCCGATGCTCTCGAGATAGAGATCCTGTACGTTGTTGGGTGAGGGCTTGATGAGCACCTGATACTGGTAAAAGAGGGCGAGCCTGTTCGGGTTTTCACCGTACCTGCCGTCAGTGGGTCTGCGGGATGGCTCAACATAGGCCACATTCCAGGGCTCGGGGCCGAGTGCGCGCAGGGTAGTTGCCGGATTGAAGGTGCCTGCCCCGGTTTCTATGTCGTAGGGCTGCACCACCAGCGCACCCCGTCTGCTCCAGTACTCGTTTAGGTGAAAGATGATTTGCTGAAAGTTCATATCCCTCGCACAATAATTTAGTCGCTGGTGAATAATTACTGATTTACAGATATATCTTATACACCAGCTCCCCCTTTGAGCGATAGCGACATAATGTCGCTTCGCTCAAAACTGAGTTCTTAACTCTATGTATTATCCGAGTTATTATTTCAGTCTCGTTTCATTTTATTCAAATTGTGAATTATTAACCAAGAACTAATTATGGTGACAGTATACTTATTTATTTCAAAGAATAGGTACATTATTCTTGCTGAACATCGCAGAGTCTAATGAATTAAATATACTTTCCCCATAATTCATGGAAATCAGTTCAAGGGGAGTACGCTATGAAACCTCGTGAACGTTTCGTGACCGCCCTCAAATGCGAAATACCCGACAGGGTTCCCGTGTATGATTTTCTGTTCAGCCGGCGCCTCATGAAGGAGCTTCTGGGCTATACCACGGAGCTCTACGACGGGGCTACACAGGTGAAGCTCGCGACAAAACTCGGTTTGGATGGCATTTTCATTCCCATAAACGGCTACTGCGGCTTCGAGGAGGAGGTGCACGCTGAGGGAACGCTGTACTTGGATGAGTGGGGGATAACCTATGTGAAGAGCGGTTGGCCCGTCATGGTGCAGACCGATGTACCGGTGAAGAGCAGAGGGGACTGGAATAACTACAGGCTACCTGACCCCCGTGCTCCCCACCGCACGAAAATGATCGAGGATGCGGTAAAGGCCAATGAAGGGGAGCTTGCCCTCATCGCCGGCTTCCTTGGGCCCTTCACCATGATGTACTGGTACTTCATGGATCTGGCAACCCTGTCGCTCACTATCTACGACGATCCCGGACTCATAACCGAGATGTGCAGCGCCTACACCCGGTGGGTTCTGGATGCAGCGAAGATTGCCCATGAGAAGGGCGGTATCGACGTGTTCATGCTGGCTGACGACTGGGGCGGTACCACGAGCCTTCTCATGTCTCCGAAGCACCTGCGTCAGTTCTTCGTGAAGCCGTTCGGGGACATCGTGCGCGGCCTGCGAGAGTTCGGGCTTCCCGTGGCCATGCACAACGACGGCAACCTCTGGGACGTGCTTGATGATCTGGCCAACACGGGTATAAACGGATATCATCCCGTGGAGAGGGCTGCGAGCATGGACCTGGAAAGGGTGAAGAACAGGTACCGTGGAAGACTCTGCCCCATCGGCAATATCAATAATAAGACCACCATGGTGACAGGGACGCCTGAGGAGGTGGAGCAGGAGGCCCTGGAATGCCTCAGAACAGCCGCCCCCCGAGGGGGCTACATCCTTGCAACCGATCACAGCTTACACGACGATATTCCGACTGAGAACATATACGCCTATATCGAGACTGCGAAAAAGTATGGGAACTACCCTCTCAAGTTCTGAGGAGTCCCTCTATACGTGCGGTTGACATATGTTTGGATGTTCAAGGAGAAGTGTCGGGAAGGAGCTGCCAAAGGTGCGGGTTGCGGTTTGCCGTGTATCATGAGCTGGTATGAGGGGCGATGTATCCAGCTATCCGTGTTTTAGAGCTGTTCGTTGAACAGTTTGAAATAGAACCCTATCAAGGAGGTTTCAGATGAAGAAGTTACTGTTCCTTTGTGTGGCGGTACTCATGATCTTCTCACTGACTGCAGTTGCTTTTGCAGCCGGCGGTGAGAAGGAGGTGAAACCGGCAGGCAAGGTCCCGAAACGGGTCGGCTGGGTCGGCAACTACATGATGCACGAGTGGTATCAGAACGTATGGAAAGGCATGCGCGAGCGTGCAGAAATGCTGGGTATCGAGCTCGAGGTGCTTGATGCAAACTTGGATATGGCAAAGCAGGTTTCCTTCGCTGAAGACCTCATGGCCAAGGGCGTTGATGTGCTCATCATTACACCTGTCCAGCAGGAAGGTGCAGCAGCTATCGTGAAGAAGGCGAAGATGGAGGGCATACCCCTCATTATCGAGGCCAGTGCCGTCGAGGGTATGACCACCATGGTGGCTATCTGCGACTATGACTGCGGTTACAAGGGTGGTGTGGCCACCGGTGAATACGTAAAGAAGAACCTGGGCGGCAAGGCCAGGGTCATGGCCATCGACCTTCCCATGCTCAGACCCTGTATCCTGCGGGTGGACGGGTTCATGGATGGGCTGCACACAGTCATCCCCGATGCGGAGCTCGTGCACCGGCTTGACGGTCAGGGGCTCAAGGATCAGGCCCTGCAGGTGGCAACCGATGCTCTGACCGCTGATCCCAACATCAATGTCATCTACGGCTGCAACGATGACTCTGCCCTCGGCGCGCTGCAGGCCTACAGGGCTGCCGGTCTTGACGAGAAGAAGCTCGTGGCCTGCGGAACGGGCGGTGAGGGAAACGCATTCATCCATGCCATGCAGGAGGGCGGACCGTACAAGGTCGAGGCGGCCATGTTCCCGGAAGCGGTGGGGTACGAATGTATCAACATGGCGGTGAAACTCTACAACGGGGAGCAGGTTCCGCAGCATTACGTTACCCCTACCCTCGCACTGACAACGGAGACCTGGGATGACTACTATACCCTGAAAGGCGATGTCAGGAGCATCAACTGGGACAACGTGAACAAGATCAACCGTGAAGCGCAGTGCGGCAAGTACTGAGATCACTTTTTGTTGTGAAGGAAACTCGAGTACCCTCTCTCCGGGAGGCAATGTGCCCCGGAGAG
>Ga0209427_10010040_pt1 | contig 10527 bp, 10 predicted proteins | sample DeeMarSWOR136_30_FD_187465 | JGI IMG/M metagenome (GOLD analysis project Ga0209427, IMG submission 187465) | Marine sediment microbial communities from White Oak River estuary, North Carolina - WOR-1-36_30 (SPAdes) (version 2) | ecosystem: Environmental > Aquatic > Marine > Intertidal zone >...
CCCTATTATGTGAACCTGAACAGTCCTGAGGAAGGAAAGAGATTGGCCAGTCAGGAGAGGCTGCTTCAGTCGGCGAGATTGGCAGAGAAATGCGGGGCAGAGAGTGTGGTTTTTCACAGCGGGTATTATGGAAGAGACGAGCCTGAGGAGGCTTTTAAGACGATAAAGAAAGGGATCAAAGAGGTTGTTTCGATATTGAAGGCAGAGAGGTGTCCGGTTGTGCTGCGTCCTGAGACTATGGGGAAGAGGTCGCAATTCGGGTCGCTGGAGGAGGTGCTGTTTCTGTGCCGGGAGGTTGAGGGACTGATGCCGTGTATGGATTTTTCGCACCTTCATGCACGGGAAGGAAGAGGAAAAGCCAACAGCTACCGGGAGTTTGACCGGATCTTGCGGAAGATTGAACGGAAGCTGGGGAAGCAGGCGATTAAGAACATGCACATCCATATATCAGGAGCTGAGTACAGCAGCAAGGGGGAGCTGAAACACTTGAACCTGGATGAGTCGGATTTTCGTTATGAGGACTGGGTGCTTGCTTTGAAGGATTATGGAGTTGAGGGGATGGTGATCTGCGAAAGCCCGATCCAGGAACGCGACGCCCTTATGCTCAAGAGTCTATATCAGACTTAGCTTGGGAACCTTAGTTTGGGGACAGTATACGCGATCACTTAATTCCAAGGAACCTCAATTCAAGGATGCATAATCCCAAGGAAGGCTAATCAGTTATGAATCTAAATAATTCGGTGATCGCGTATACTGTCCCCAAATTAGGGATAAGTAAACCAAACTGTTCCGGGATTGATTTTCATCCCTACGAGATCATCGATGAGGTTGGTCATGGTAATAGTTCTCGATAGGCTTCCACCACTATGAATGACCTTAAACCTCACAATGGCAATACTTCCCTGACTTCCTGTGGAGATCACATTTCCAGCGCCTCTGAAACCCCCAACAGTTAATGTTCCACCGGATGCTCCCCCATCTACAGCTGCCCAACTGGCTGTCAGAGTGCCTTTACTCGTGCTCTGATATTGGAACACAGATGCGTCATAATTCAGGTTTAAACCAAAAGCACTCGCAATCGGGGAGGTGTTTCCTTTTATGAAGACGGTGATTGTCACGATGGTGCCTGTTCCTCCTGAGCTTGGGCTGATCCTGATCCCCACTTCATTGTTTGTTGAAGGAGGTGGAGGTGGCGGCGGTTTTTCGGTTAGGGTCAGGGTAACTTCGACTTGTTGAGGATTATTGGTCGCATTGGGATCAGTGACCGTAATTGTATCGGAATAGGACCCTTCTTTTAATCCTTTTATATTTACAGATACTGTATGTGTATTCTTTCCTGTTTTTATCTTGCCTCTGGTTGGATCGATATCCAACCAGGGAGCATCATTGGTTATTTTGTAGTCCAACGTCGATGATCCGGTGTTCTTTATGGTCAGTGTTTGTGAGCGAGGATTTGATCCTCCCTCCCGTGCACTAAATTCAAGCTGGTCAGTATCAATCCAGATTTCTGGAGGAGGTTCCTCATCTAATGTCAGGTTCACAGTCACTTCCTGGGGATTATTGTAGGCCTGAGAGCTGGTGATGGTGATTTTAGCTGCGTATTCTTCATCCTGAGCTGTGAGTCCATCCTTCTCGATGGAGATTATATGGTCATTCACCTGACCTGTTGAGGCACCCCCATCTGGAGAAAACTTTACCCAGTCAGCATCAGCAGATAGTGTATAGTCTAAAGACTGCTGGCCTGAGTTTTTGACCTGGAGAATCTGGGAAGAGGGATTAGGCCCTTTTTCATAGGCAGCAAACGACATGGAGAATTGATTCATCCAGATAACTGGCCTTGTGAGGTCGCTTATATTTGGGGTTGTGGACTGCTTTTTGCAGCTTACATGGGGGATGCAGAGGATGAGCATAAAAATTAGCGAAAACCGTGTGATCTTTTTTATAAGCATGTTTATAAGCATGGCTCTCCCTTCAGTGTCGTTGTTTTCTTTTGAATGTTTTGTCTAGTGTTGGCAATCACTTTTTATAGCCTCAATCTTAGCTTTCACGCCTCGAGCCGATTCTCAATTGGAACCGGAATGACAAGTATTGTAGCCAATTCTTTCGGTATGGACAACATTTTTACTAAAATTCATCAGCTACAAATCGTCCAACTTTCTTATTTTTAGTCGAAAGGATCGGTATGGGGAGGATCACCTTTAGGGGTGATTAGAGGGGTGAATTCGCTTTAACTGAAAAAGCGGCTGGCAGAGATTCGGAAGATACCTCCTTTTTCCTTCTTGAGGACCTTTGGCTCTTGAGTGAGCTGAACAACGGGAATTCCACCAAGTGCTTCCGCGTGTTTTCGGTGGTGGCTTTCTAACGGAGCATCCGAAAGCTTGGCTTCTATGAGGCACCAGGGCTTTCTCTCTCTGGTAATTAAAAAGTCTGTTTCCCGTCCATCCTTTGTCCTGACATAATGGAGATCGAGTGGACCGAGACCGCTGTCGTTCCACAGTTCGACTGTAGTCATTAGTTCGACAGCAATATAGTTTTCAAAGCGTGCTGCGGGATCTAGGCACCGTGTCCAATCATAAAAATAGCATTTCTTCTCTTTTTTTAAAGTTCTTGAAATAGATCGGCTATAAGGAGGTATGAGAAATATGACACAGCTCAGTCTTAAGGAAGAGATTGCATTTTTCACGGCTGTATAGCTTGCCTGTATGTCTTCACGAAGGGCATTCAAAGATAAAGGGGAACCAATGCGTTCGGGCAGCCGAAGGACGAGGGTAGCAATGTTTTCTGTTTCGATGATTCTCGTCATATCTCTTATGTCTTCCCGGATTATCTGATCGATAGTGTCCTTTTGCCATCGTCTGAAGAATCGTTTGTTTGCTCGGCTGAAAGGCTCAGGGAATCCGCTGTAGTTCAGGAGCTGCTCGAGCAGATTTTGCTCATACCGAACATTAGCAATTCGTCTTTCAATGAATTTTGCAGCCGATTCCCTTTCTCTGAGTTGTGGTATTGGATTTCCTGCTACTTCTGAAAGTGTAAGAGGAAGTAGATGGAAAAGAAAATATCGTCCGGTTAGGGCATCTCCAGATTTATGGAACCACTCCAGGCGAGCGCTTCCTGTGACTATGAATCGGGCTGTCTCTTCAAATTTATCGAAATAATCTTTCAAAATGTTTTTCCACTTTGGCATTTTGTGGATCTCATCCAGACAAACCCAGGGAAGCCCTCTGTGGCTTTGCGCATCATAGATGTCTGTTTCGAAAAAATAGGGATCTCGAATGTACTGGTCACGAATAGCACGAAGGTCCCAATTGAAATAGAGTCGATCGAGATTTTTTTGATGAAGAAAATGTCTGGCCAGTGTGGTTTTTCCGATTTGACGTGACCCAGAAATAAAACGCATTTGGCGCCCGAATTCATCGTGGAAGCAGATCTTCTCCAGATGCCTGTTTATCATACGACCATTTTACCCGCATGAGCAAAAAAGTCAAGACTTTTTTACCTATACAGATAAAAAAGTCGCAAAATTTGGGAGGTGAATAAGGAATTTGGTGATGAATTTGGTGACGATGAATTTGGTGACAGTAAACGCGATTACTTAATTCATGGACAAAGCAATTCGAAACGCAATTATCTATAGGCCTCTTTTCGATGCCTTATTCTGGTAATCAAAACAGTGTCATTAATAATGGTGAAAATAATCCTGTAATCACCTACTCTACACCTTCTCAGTCCAGCGAATGGTCCTTTTAATTCAGGACATTCGCTGGCTTTCATGGAAAGCTCTTCTTCAATTTTATCCAATAATTTTTTTGACTGTTCTCTGCCGATCTTTTTAAGATCGCGTGTGACCGATTTCTTGAAAGCAATTTTATACGTCAAGCTCTTTCCTCATTTCGTCAATAGAAATGACCGGATCGCTGATATCGTGCAATCGATCCAATGCAACTTGATAATCAGCAATTTCGTCAAGATAAGCTTCAAGAGCCTTTTGTATGAGGAATGATCTGGATCTTTCGGTTTCTTTAGCAAGATCATCCAGCTTTTTAACTAGGTCGTCTGAGATTCGTACAGATACAGAAATGCTCATTACTCCTCTCCTTTGTAATCGTATGTAATACATTGTATGTTATGTGATTATTTGTGTCAAGGCATTCATATGCCCTTTATCTAATTTGGGGATAATAATTTGGGGACTACAATTAATCCTCAACAAAGGCATCTTTGAGGAGCTTGCTCTGGCGGTTAAAGGCCACTCGGGGACTTCGCGTTTCTTTCATCATAGAGATTTCCTGGGTGATGAGCCGGCCGATGTACATCGTGTAGGCTGCGGCTTTGCGCGACTCCCGTTTGTAGAGGGGATGGTCACGGTTGATATAGACCACGTTTCCCTCAGAAAAGCACTCGGGACCGGGCTCTCCAAAAAAATCCACGCATACAGAAACGCTCTCTGTGCCCATCCTCATCCTTCGGACGATTGCATTGGGAGTGATTCTCTTGACTAAAGGGTGGCGCCGCTTTTTTCGTTTCGGTTCAGCACGTTTCTTCGCTTCTTCGCTTTTTGATCTGACTTCGGTTTCTGATTTCTCTTCAGCCTTCTTGTTGTTTTCTTCACTCACCGCTCCCCCGCCGATCCCTCCGTCCTCCTGGCCATAAGGAATTGGACCAAAAGGCGAGAGGTCGGGATTTCGAGCTAAGGCTTTATGGACTCTCTGGAGAGCTTCTTTGACAGCGCGGCTCGCTTTGCGCTCCTCTCGGCGATCGGCTTCCTTTCCCAGGGCGCGCCTAACAATTCCCACGATCCTTCCCATTGCTTTCAGGAATTCCTGATACTCTGAGGAGTCGGTAACAAAATTGGATCGGTCTGATGTGATGGGAAGAAAATCCGCATTAATCTCGCCCTTTATCCTGCTCACCACTTTTCCCCATGTCTCCATCCCGAAGAGCTCTTTCTTTACGGTTGCCCCCTTTACCTTGATATCGATGCCCAGGTCTTTTGCTGATGCCATGGATTGGGGAGTGATAACAATCTCTCCTGAAATCACTCCATGTTTTGTCCCCTCCAGGATAGGAATTTTTTGGCCGGCGATGCTCCGAGGATACACACGATGCCTGTTCAGATAGACCACAAAATCTGGTGCTCGAAGAGGCACCCCTTCCATCAGCTTTTTTTCTACATCTTCCAGCTCGAAAGATTTGGAAAGCTCTGAGAGGATGACGGTTGTACCGTCGCCTCGCTCGGGATCTGGTGTGAGTATCTCGCAGGGAAGATGCCATGTTTCCTTTGCTTCTTCCCAGGCCTTTTTGTCAAAGACTACTCTTGCTGCAAAGCCTTTGTGCTGGGTTATGACCTCGAATTGTGATGAGGCTGCCAGGGAAGCGAACTTTCCGATGCCGAATTGTCCGATGCGGACCCTGCCGAATCTAGGAGACCGGGATTGGATGATCTTTTCATCAGAGCCGATGATGAAATACTGCTTTAAGCCTTCTAAATCCATTCCCGTGCCGTTGTCGATAACGACGATTCTTTCTGGTCTGATTTCGACATGGACCTGGGTTGCGTCTGCATCATAGGCATTGTTTACCAGCTCCCGGATGAGTTCGACGCTCTCGGCATACAGGCGCTCTCCGATGGAGACGATATGGCGTTTATCTACCGTGACTTCGAGGTTGAGTTTTTCTTTTATTTCCATGGTACTAGAAGTCCACTTTTTAAAAATCCGGTCCAAATCTATAGGAATCTTCATTTAACTGTTTCAAGAGCGATATTTCTGAAATGAGAATACTGCCTGTACCTTCTGCCGACACTTTCAATGAAAAATGTTCTTCCTCAGCAAAGGAGCCATGGATATAGGTAAAGATAACATTGTTTTGCTTGGAAAAGTAAGTTTTAATTGATTCGATAAGCCTTTGCCGTTCTGCTTTGCTGATTGACTGTTTTTTACGGAACCTCTTTTCAATCATTCTATTCAATTATACTTATAAACTTATTCAAGGGCAACTGGGCTCTCTAGAGCTGGAATATCGAAAGTAGACATTAGGAAACACAAAACCTAATTCGGTGGTCGCGTATACTGTCACCGAATTAAAGGGTCCCCGAATTAATGAGCAACTTTTTGTGGAGAAAACACGTATAAGTAAATAAGATGGTGGAGTATATATCTGGTAGGCCAGATTTATTTATAAATCATTCCTTTTTCCAATACAAAAATTTATAGGAGGGCTTTATGAAAAAAGTCACTAGACGGTCTTTTCTGAAGACCACAGCGAAAGCAGCAGCCGTTACCATTGCAGTGCCTGTTGTTCTGCCCGAAGGTTGGTACAGCCTCGCTCAGGCCGAAAAGCCGGGATACTTCGAGCACGAGTTCGACATTTCCGACAGCCTGTGCCAGAAGGTCCTTACCGAGGCACTGGCCAAAGGAGGCGACTATGCCGACCTCTTCTTCGAGCACACCATCAGCAACTGGCTCATGCTCGAAGACGGCAAGGTCAACAGGGCTTACAGCGATGTCTCTCTCGGGATGGGCATCCGCACGGTAAAGGGCGACCAGGTCGGTTATGGATTCACCCAGGAGCTGACCAAGAAGTCTATGCTGAATGCCGCTGCGACGGCTGCCACCATTGCCAGCGGAAGTGCTGCAAAACCTGCTGGCAAATTCACATGGCTTAAGACAAAAAATTACTATCCTCTCAAGACCCTGCTCACTTCGGTTCCTCTCGAAAGCAAACTTCCCCTGGTTCAATCGGTCAACGATAAATGCTTCTCCCTCTCCCCTCTCATCGTCAAAGTCAACGCTCAGCTCCATGACCAGCAGAAACGGATTTTAGTCGTGACGTCGGACGGAGTAAAAGCCGAAGACCTTCAGCCGCGAAATTACCTCTATGCCTCTGTCGTTGCAGAGAAAGACGGGAAGCGAGAACGGGGAGGCTGGAATCTCGGGGGACGAAGAGATTTCTCCTTCTATACAGAAGCTGTCGTGGACGAGATTTCGAAAAAGGCAGTCGACGGTGCCGTGACTCTCTTCGAAGCGGTCCAGCCGCCTGCAGGAGAGATGCCGGTTGTGCTGGGTCCGGGTGTCACCGGAGTGCTTCTCCATGAGGCCATCGGGCACGGGATGGAAGCCGACTTCAACCGCAAGAAGGTCTCCACCTATGCCACCATGATCGGCAAAAAGGTCGCAGAACCATTCGTGACCATCGTCGATGACGGTACGATCCCCAATCTGACGGGTTCGATCAATTTCGATGATGAGGGCACTCCTGGCCAGAAAACCATCCTGGTCGAAAAGGGTATCCTGAAGAGCTATCTGCACGACAAGATCTCTGCCAAATACTACAAAGTGAGTCCCACAGGAAATGGACGCCGACAGAGCTACCAGCACTATGTGATACCTCGCATGCGGAACACCTACATGGAGGCCGGTCCAGCGACTCCTGAGGAAGTCATCAAGGCAGCCAAAGATGGCATCTATGTCGAGGATGTCAGCAACGGGCAGGTGAAGATCGGTGAAGGAGACTTTGCCTTTTATGTCTCTCATGGACAAATGATCGAAAACGGAAAGCTCACCGCTCCCATCAAAGATGTCAACATCATGGGAAATGGCCCGAAGATGCTGCAGAACATCACCGTGATGGGCAATGACCTCGAATTTCACAAGGGTGGTGCTGGCGCATGCGGAAAGGACGGACAGGCAGCTGCCTGCAGTTTTGGACAACCCACGTGTCTGGTGAAGTCACTGACTGTCGGTGGAAGAAGATAAGGAAGGAGGGACGAGATGAACAAAGAATTGAAAGATTTGGCTGGATGGACGGTCAAGGCTGCAAAATCCGCAGGGGCGGATGACTGCAAGGTCGGTATCAGCGGACAGCGGCTGGTAGAGGTAAGCTACCGGGATCGTAAGCCAGAGAACATCAAGGAAGCCACGACAAAGAGTCTGAACATCCAGATTTATGTGAATGGACGGTATTCGGGCCAGAGCACATCGGACCTGCGGAAAGATGCCTTGAAAGATTTTATCTCGAACGCTGTGGCGACCACGAAGCTGTTGGCCGAGGATCCTTACAGGACTCTTCCCGACCCGAAATATTACGAGGGCAGGAAGGATATGGACTTGGGGCTTGTTGATCCTGCATATGCCAAGCTCACCGCTGACGACAGACACGCCATAGTCAAGGCCATCGAGGCTGCAGCGCTGGAGAAAGGCGGGGATAAGGTGATCTCAGTAACGGCACAGGAGCGGGATGGACACGCCGAGTCGTTCACGATGACAAGCAATGGATTTGAGGGTCATCAGGAAGTCACCTACTATGTGGCAGGCGCTGAGATGACCGTGCAGGATGAGGGTGACAGGCGGCCGGCAGGCTATGAATTTGTAGTGACGGTGAACAAAGCAAAAATGCCCTCGCCTGAGAAGATTGGGGCTGGTTGTGCGAAGCGGACACTGGATTTGCTGGGAGCAAAGAAAATCAAGACAGAAACCCTGCCGATTATCATCGAGAACAGGGTCGCTGCGAGGATTTTTGGAGGGTTGCTCGAAGCCATGTTCGGAAGGAATATCCAGCAGAAACAGTCCTTTTTGGCGGATAAAAAAGGTACGAAGATCGCAAGCGAACAATTGACGCTGATTGACGATCCCTTCATGAAGGGATCATTGGGAAGCCAGTTGTATGATGGCGATGGTTTTGCCGCCAAGAAGAGAGTCATGATCGACAAGGGCGTGCTCAAGGATTTCTATGTGGACTGGTACTACAGCAGAAAGCTGGAATGGGAGCCGACGACGGGCGGGCCATCCAATCTGATTATTCCGCCTGGAAAAAGATCGGTCGAGGAGATTATGAAGGACCTCGGAAGAGGCATTTTCATCACGGGATTTATCGGCGGGAACTCCAATTCGACGACAGGAGATGCTTCGATCGGTATTCTGGGGCATCTATTCGATGGAGGCAAGCCGGTGCAGTCCATCTCTGAGATGAACATCTCAGACAACCACCTGAAGTTCTGGCAGAGACTCGTAGAGGTGGGGAACGATCCGTGGCCCTATTCCCAGCAGCATTTTCCAAGTCTGGTGTTTGCGGACGTCGTCGTCGCCGGCGTTTAATTCGGGGACAGTATACGCGATTACTGAATTCATCCAATTTTATAGGATAATTGTAGGATCTGACGTGGAGATCTTTGTACTTATTGTTATGCTTCTTATTATGCTTCTCGATGGTCCTTGGGCCCTGGTTTCTTTTTCTTCAAGCTTCTGCCTGTTATCTTCTCGAGCTTATCGATGAATGCATCATCGCCCAATGGTCTCCATGTCCGAGCATGAGACCTAAAGAGTTCTTTATCTGATTCAACTGTTTCTTCTCTCAAATACTCTGCCCAGTCAGGAATTTCGGATAATAAGGAGTTTTCGGAAAGAAGCTCATCCTCATCACCAAAAACATGGGCTCTCGCACTGGACCAATAATAGTCTTCCGCTTTCTTTACGATTTCTGCCCTTACTGGATTCTGTTCTACATACCTCACAGCAGAATAGAGATACTCCTCTCCCATGGGATAAGAGTCAAATCTTTCCTGCCAAAGATGACCTTTCCAATCATTTCGCATGTTGATAAATAGAGAATATCTTCTATCTGTCTCACCTATTCCTTTCGCCAGCGCATCTTCTGTATCAGGGACTGCAATTAAATGAAAATGATTATCCATCAGGCAGTAGGCCCAAATTGAAATTCCTGCTTTAGAGCATTCTCTCATCAATAAGTCATAGAAGAACTTCTTGTCACCTTGTGAGAAGAACACAATCTGCCGGCGGTTGCCCCTGTTGATAACGTGGTGGGGACATCCAGGGATTACAACTCGAGTTATGCGGGCCATTTTTAGTACTCAGTTTTAAGCAGAAAAATCAAATCGCTCATGACGGTCATTACAGTCACTAACTCTTAAGGACGACAAAGGAAGGTGAATATTCTCACGTATAATCCTAGTTGGGGACCAACTCTAATCAAGGTTCGGACACAGAGAGGGCGACAGAGGAATATATCGAATTTGTAATAATCTTGACATCCAGAAATCCTTCCTTTATATTTTTGATAATTTCTTTTGTGGAGGCAAATTTGAGCAAGGGATTTAAATTCTTTTCAGTCATTTTATTATTGGTATTTTTTATCGGATGTGCATCGAAATCTTCCATACAACGTGAGCCTTTACACGCTGGTAAAGAAAGGAGATTCCAGGCGGATTTCGACAAAACTTTAGAAGCTGCCCACGAGGCCATGATCGCATCCGGACTTCAAGTTGAATCAAACACAAAAATTGACGACAGTACTTATATGCTTATTGGTAAAAAGGGCACCTCACTTTGGAGTTGGGGTGAACTAGTTCGTGTGGTTGTCATAAAAGAAGATGCCGAAACGACAGTCGTTAGGGTAGTATCCAAGCGTAGAGTTTCAGCCAATATTACAGCAAAAGGGGATTACTCTGAAGCGATATTTTCCAATATCGAACTAAAACTGAGATAAGGGGTAATCAAAATCTCTAATCCGGGG
>Ga0209427_10010042_pt1 | contig 10526 bp, 11 predicted proteins | sample DeeMarSWOR136_30_FD_187465 | JGI IMG/M metagenome (GOLD analysis project Ga0209427, IMG submission 187465) | Marine sediment microbial communities from White Oak River estuary, North Carolina - WOR-1-36_30 (SPAdes) (version 2) | ecosystem: Environmental > Aquatic > Marine > Intertidal zone >...
ATCTGCTCCACCCAGTTCTTGGGCAGCGACACTATGTAAGTTGAGCCGCCTGTCACCTGCACCTTTCGCAGTTCCTCGCCTGGGCTGCTGCTCAGCAATATGTTTACACCAGCCACTACATCACAGACGGAAGTAAATATATTTATCGAAAATATTGGGCAAAAAACAAGTAAAATATATAATATATAGAAATATAGTCATTATATATTCTAATGTCTTTTCATTATATTATATAAGGAATCTATTTATTTCATCGATGTCTATAGCGACTCGAACTAGTATGGAAATGAATAGAAACAACGTCATCATGATCGCCGTCGTGGTATTAGCAATCGCAGCTGGTGTCTATTGGTATATGTCGAGTGGAACACAGGAGCCCATCCAGATACAGCAGAAGGGTTCAGACACGCTTCTCATCTTAGCTCAACGCTGGGCCGAATCTTACGTAGAAGACAACAATAACGTCGACATAGTAGTCAGCGGCGGAGGCTCGGGTACAGGCATATCTGCTTTAATAAACAAACAGATCGATATAGCAGACGCCTCAAGACAGATAAAACAACAAGAACTTGACGACGCAGAAGAAGCGGGCGTTGATCCCGTCGAATGGAAGGTAGCTGTCGACGGAATCAGCATCATAGTGAACTTAGATAACCCCTTGACAGAGATGAGTTATAGTCAGCTAAAGGGAATCTACGTGGGCACAGTTAAGAACTGGAACGAGATTGGCGGTACAGACGGAACAATAGTCGCGTATGGAAGACAGTCAACTTCGGGTACATACGGATACTTCCAGGAAGAAGTGCTAGACGATGAGGACTATAGAAGCGATAAAAACCAGATGTCTGGTAACGCTGATATCACAGAAGCAGTCATTAACGACCCTAATGGGATTGGATACGTCGGTGTAGCTTACGCTGAGGCTAGAATGGACGACCTCAAAATCCTGAACATAAAACGTGAAGATACAGGAACCGCTTATCAACCCACAAGCGGCAACATCGCCAGCGGTGACTATCCTATCTCAAGGTATCTATACGTTTATACCGATGGAGCCCCAGAAGGAGCAATCAGTGATTATCTCAGGTTCATACTGAGTCCCGAGGGACAGGAGATCACAGAGGATGTAGGATACATCCCTCTGCCAGAATCAGTGATGTCCGCTCAGCTCAGCGAACTTGGTTAATACTCGTACGAAAGGATCTAAAATGACGCGCCGGGATGAACGCCCCATCGAGGGCGCCCTGTTTTTTTCGGCGATCCTAGCGATAATCATTCTTGGCCTTATCTTCGTTTTTCTTGTGAAAGAGTCTCTGCCAATATTTTCGGAGGTAAACGTGCTTGAGTTCCTTCTTGGTCGAGAGTGGTTTCCTGCCTCATTCACAAATCCGAGGTTCGGTGCACTCCCCTTAATCACAGGCTCATTTTTAGTCGTGATCACAGCGACGATGATTGCAGTCCCCATCGGTATCATGACGGCGGTCTATATTGCTGAGATAGCTGATGAGAGAGTACGTGAGATAGTTAAACCGATGATAGAGATTCTGGCAGGGATACCCTCAGTCGTTTATGGTTTCATAGCGCTCGTTCTTTTATCTGATATCGTACACAGTGTTTTCAACACGACTTACAGGTTAAACGCGTTAAACGGAGCAATCATTCTCTCTATAATGATTCTGCCAACCATCATCAGCATAGCAGAGGATTCTATCGTCGCGGTTCCAAAGGACTACAAGGAAGCTTCGTTGGCGATGGGAGCGACGAGACTAGAAACGATTCGACACGTCACCCTACCCGCGGCTAGCTCTGGGATCACCGTAGCTATCATGTTGGGAATAGGTAGAGCTGTGGGTGAGACCATGGCCGTGTTGATGGCGACCGGCAACTCCCCGGTGGCAACCCTTGATATCTTCCACTCTGTCGAGACAATGACAGCCGTAATTGCGGTAGAGATGGGAGAGGTTGTCTTTGGCAGCGACCATTACAGTGCTCTGTTCGCCATCGGGCTCGTCCTGTTTGTAATCACGTTCACAATAAACTTGATCGTTGATCTAGCGATCCACAGGAAAGGGAGTTTAAGAAGATGAAGAAAAAGACCTCTGAAAAACTGGTTTTTAGCTTCCTGAAGGCTGTGGCAGCCATGATCGTCGTCGTTGTCGTCGGGTTGGTGGGCTACATACTGGTCAACGGGTTACCTGTGTTATCTTTTAAGTTTCTGACTAAACCACCATCGAATGGTATGTTGGCCGGAGGCATTAGCTCCGCGATCGCAGGCACCTTGATGATCATGATCCTTACGATGGTTTTCGCCATACCCATAGGGGTAGGCGCGGCGATATTCCTCTCCGAGTACACGGATAAGGTGGACCCTAGGATCATAAGGATGGTTCGACTGTCGATAAACAATCTCGCAGGCGTCCCTTCGATAGTCTATGGGCTTCTGGGGCTGGGGTTGTTCGTCTTATTCATGGGGTTCAGGTTCAGCGTTTTGTCTGCTTCTCTTACTCTGTCCTTCCTCACACTGCCTGTGATCATCGCTGCCTCAGAGGAGGCGCTCAGGAACGTTCCCATGGCCTATAGGGAAGCATCGCTTGCACTGGGGGCAACAAAATGGGAGACCACCCGAAACGTCGTGATCCCGACTGCTTTACCTGGAATAATGACAGCCTGCATCCTCGGGTTGAGCAGAGCTGCCGGTGAGACTGCCCCCCTCCTCATGACTGGCGCAGCCTACTATATACCAAGGTTCTCTGGAAGCATCTTCAAGCAGTTCATGGCTTTATCTACCCACATATTCTTCATGTCAACCCAGTCCCCGAACCCGAGCCTGACGAGGCCGATTCAATACGGCACTATCGCGGTGCTGTTAATCATAGTCCTGTCTATGAATTTCGCTGCAATCATAATCAGATCACGGTATAGGAGAAGGTTTAGATGATTACTACCTTAGATACACCTGTGCTTAGTAGGGTAACTGATAAGATTTCTTTCAAAGATTTTAATCTCTGGTACGGCGATAATCACGTCTTAAAGGACATCAATGTTAGAATCAAGAGCAACATCGTGACCGCTTTCATGGGTCCAAGCGGCTGTGGGAAAAGCACGTTACTAAGAAGCATTGATAGAATGAATGATATCATACCCATCTGCAGGATAGAGGGGGACATCGTCATCGATGACGTAAACATATACGATGAAGACGTTGACGTTTACGAGCTTAGAAAACGCATAGGGATGGTCTTTCAGAAACCCAACCCATTCCCGATGAGCATATATGACAACATAGCCTACGGTCCCAAGCTCCACAACATGGGTAAAGGAGAAGAACTCGACAGAATCGTCGAAACGAGTCTACGTGGCGCTGCTCTATGGGACGAAGTAAAGGACAGGCTCCACGAGAGCGCGTTTAGTTTGAGTGGAGGACAGCAGCAGAGACTATGCATCGCACGCGCGTTGTCCATAAACCCGGAGATAATTCTCATGGATGAGCCTTGTAGCGCTCTTGACCCAATAGCCACGATTAAAATAGAGGCACTCATGAGGGAGTTGAAGGAAAAATATACAGTTGTCTTGGTGACCCATAACCTTCAACAAGCCGCCCGGGTCAGCGAGATGACGGCCTTCATGTACCTGGGCGAGATAATAGAGTTCGGCTCCACCAGAGACATCTTCGAGAATCCCCAGAACGAGCTAACCGAGAACTACATCACGGGGAAGTTTGGGTGATGAAAAATGAGTAGACCACTAGACATAGGGCTGAACCAGATCAAGACCCTGCTGATCAAGATGGGCCGCCTATCCCAGGAGGCCATAGAGCTTTCGCTCAGAGGATTCTTCGACGGCGAGGACACCTACGTCCAGACGAGAGCTTGGAGTAACACCATCCTCATACTCAGCGAGGAGGTGGAGGACAGGGCCACAGAGCTCATGGCGCTCCACCAGCCCATGGCCAGCGACCTCCGAACACTCAAGGCATACATAAAGATAGCCTACGACGTTGAGCGCTTCGGCCGATACGCCATGGACATCAGTGACATAAGAAACAGGATCGGCGAGTGGGAGCCCATCCCCGACGAAGAAGGCTTCAGGCAGATGGCTGAAAAGACCGTGGACAGTGTGACTATGTCATTGAAGTTCATAGACACCATGAACGAGAGGCTGATGTGGGACATGTCGAAGCTAGAGGCCGAGACGGATGAGCTATACCTGGCGAACCTAGGTAGGCTCAGCGAGTCCACGGAGCACAGCAAAACCATCATCGCGTACCTGCTAACAATAAGGTATCTTGAACGGATCGCTGACCACGCCAGCTACATAAGCGAGTCCATCAGCTACGCAGTAACTGGGAAAAGAGTGTCGTTGAGGTGAAACCGAGGGAGATGAACCCCGTCAACGGCAACAAGAATAGGAGCGGATAAGAGACGCTGATAGCAGTTTTCTCGGACATCCACTCGAACATACAGGCTTTTAGAAACGTCCTCGCAGACATCAGGGAGCAGGACCCCGACGCAGTGTACTGTCTCGGCGACCTCGTAGGTTACGGCCCCAGGCCCAACGAAGTCATATCACTACTGAAGACGCTAGAGATCCCCACGGTTATGGGCAACTATGATGACGGCGTCGGCTACGAGAGAGGCGACTGCGGCTGCGCCTACACTACTACGCAGGAGAGGGAGGACGGACAGGTAAGCATCGACTGGACGACTCGGACTGTGACACAAGCAAACAAAGAGTACCTGCGTGGCCTAGAGAAGAGTATAATGGTAGAGGCGGAGGGCCGGAGACTGCTGCTCGTACACGGCAGCCCCCGCAGGATAAACGAGTACCTCTACGAGGACAGGCCCGAGGCGAGCCTCAGGAGGATGCTGGAGTCCCTCAACATTGACGCCCTGGTGTGCGGCCACACCCATAAGCCATACCACAGGGAGGTGGATGGTGTCCACGTCATCAATGATGGCAGCGTGGGGAAGCCCAAGGACGGCGACCCTAGAGCCTGCTACGCATTGATTAGCGTCGCTGCGGAAATAGAAGTCGAGTTCAAGCGGGTGGAGTACCCGGTACAAAGCGTGGTCGATGAGATAGAGGAAGCGGAGCTCCCAGAGTGCTTCGCCGAATCGCTTCTCACAGGCGACTTAAACAAATCTTGATTTTAACTACCTGTAAGCGTGGAGAATATATTATCTAAGAACACCAGGATTTGCACGGTCAAACGGTATAAGAAGCCGGGCTTGTCAACCTTCAGCGTGTATGTCTCCTCTAAGGAGTTACCGTTAACATCCTCGACACAGACGGACACGGTGTGGACACCGTTCGTGACCTCTGACACAGGGAGAAGATGACTCAGATGATCTTTCTGCGTGTCAAGGAACCTTGAGGACTCGACGGTCTCTCCGTCGAACAGTACCTCGCCGTAGGACAGCCCCACGTTGTCGACGAGTATGAAACACAGATTAAGGTCATCATATATGGTCTGGCCATCGCTTACGCTTGATGCCTCTATCCTCGGCGGCAGCCTATCCGTCCCGATTGTGATCGTCTCGGTTGAAAGATTCTCCCTCTCGTCGAAGGCGTAAACGGTGATGTTGTACATTTCTTCGTTCAACGGCAGGTCGATGGAGCAGCTTAACTCCGCCTCCAAGGCAGATATATGACCTGACTCGTATAGAACCTCACCCACGGAGCCGTTGACGTATTCCATACCATGCCTCTCCGCGACCACGTATGTCTTAGTTAGGCCATGGTTGTCGCTCACGGTCCACCTCAGTTCATCGGGTGTCACAGATTCTAGCTTCTTGAGGCTTAGCTCAGGCGGCATACTGTCTTCCCACACAGCCATCCTCTGCTCCGCCTCGGACGGCAGAGGGCCCTGCAGAGGATAGCCCCTCAACCGCGGCTCGGTGACGGTGATGCCTAGTGACCTGTATATGGTGGCTGCTATGTCGGGGATGAAGAGCCGGGTCTCGTTCACGTTTGCTTCGAGCCTGAGGTCGTTGGAGACCAGCCATATGAGCGGCTCATGGGGGTGCTCGAAGCCACCCTCGAGGAAGCCGTGGTCAGTGCAGACGTAGACCAGCGTCTCGTCCATTATGCCATACTCGGTCAGCTTGTCGAGGATGAGGCCGAGGTACCTGTCGCACCGCAACCCACTCCCGTGGTACTCAGGGCTGTTCTCTCCGTAGAAGTGGCCCAGCTTGTCGGGCTCGGTGGTGTGGAAGAAGGCCACGAAGTGGTCTTGGTGGTGGTCGTCGATGAACTTCAGGAACTTTTCGCCGGTGCCACCAGTCTCGTCCTCGAGATACTCGTCAACGATGGAAACGTAGTCGACGCCCTCCATCTCGGCGAAGACGGGAGCGATGTTATGGGTCTTCCCCGAGATGAAACCCGTGGCCACGTTCTCGCTCCCGAAGTGGCTTTCGGCCCTCTCCAAAAGAGTGTAACCGATGGGCAAGGGGTGGAAGACGAAAAGGTTGGCGTAGACACCCGTCACGTTGGCCTGGTAGCCTGACAACATCTGGGCGTGAGCTGTCTTGGTCTGAGTCATGTAGTCTATCTGGTTGAGCTCCAGGTAGACGCCCTCCTCCATGAAACCCTTGAGGTTAGGCATCTCCCCCGCGTCCAGCTGCTCCCAGAGATGGTTCCTCTGGTACCCATCGAAGGAGATGAGTATTAAGTTCGGGAGGTCCTCCTCCGCGTAGGCAGGCGGCGCTAAGATCATGAAGAACAGTAGTATAACCACGATGCAGCGGAGCGTTCTCATCACAATGCTTCAGATCGAAGGAAAAGTATATACTGGTTTATGAGTCTGCTGCGTCTACAACATTTATACTGGTTTATATGAGCCGGTTCCGCTACGGAAGCGATGCACGATCTGGACAAGATCAGGGTGGCCTCTGAGCCGGTGCTGGAGTATATGGAGGACTGCGGGGAGAAGGCAGCGAGGTTTCACGAGCAGTACGAGACCTACCTGCTTGACGAGGAGGCTATCACCAAGATACGGTGCCACTCTGGCAGTGTCATCGTGGTGGTGTTCAGCGCAGAGTGGTGCCCGGACTGCCACAGGAACGTCCCCATACTGGCCCTAATCAGCAGGGAGGCAGGGCTAGAGGTCAGGGTGTTCGGACACCTCATGAGGGATGCGAAGAACAACGATCGGCGTTGGAAGATACCGCCGAGCCCACCCGAAGTCGATGATTTTGATGTCGTTAAGATACCACATATCGCCGTCCTCGACTTGAAGGGCGATGTAGTCGGTGAGATCATAGAGAACCCACCCGGAGGGAAGACCCTGGAGCAGGCTCTTCTAGACATCTTAGAAGCCTGAGCTAGCCTTTAATACCTGTTTTTCGTCTCTTCATGGTCAGAAATGAAGGCAGGGACCATCCTAAGAGAGTTCGAGGCCGGTGACGGTAGAAAAGTCACCTTGAGGACCCCCACCTGGGAGGACCTAGACGACATGCTGGACTTCATCAACAGCCTCGTCGAGGAGGAGGCCATGATCCTCATGGAGACCAAGCAGACCCGGGACCAGGAGGTGGACTGGCTCGCACGCTCGCTATCAAACATGGAGAAGGATAAGACGGTCAGGGTCGTCGCCGAGGTTGATGGGAGGATGGTAGGTCAGTGCGAGGTCACGGTGGGACCCGGCAAGAAGAGCCACTTGGGCACCCTCGGCATCTCCGTGAAGCAGGGCTACAGGGATGCAGGTGTAGGCCAAGAGCTTATAAGGGAGGCGGAGAGGCACGCCGGCAGGCTTGGGCTGGAGAAGATAATGTTGGAGGTCTTCGCCACCAACGACAGGGCCATCCACGTCTACGAGAAGATGGGGTACAGGGTGGTCGGCCGCGTCCCGGGGGCGATCAAGCACAAGGGAGAGTACGTCGACGCCCTCTACATGGTCAAGGATGTTTGTTAATCCTAGTTTTATACCACTAACCTCACAGTGAATCCGGGGGGGCGAGAATATTCTTCAGAGAGTTTACTTCGGAGAAGGGACTCAAGGTAGTCCTTAGGCCACCCAAGTGGGGCGACTTAGACGACTTATTTGAACTGCACAACAAGCTCGTCGAGGAGGAGGCGATGATCGGCAGCGACTCCAAGAGAACCCGGCAGCAGCAGGTAGACAGCCACGCCGAGATGATGAAGGATGTGGAGAGCGGCCGAGACGTAATGGTCATAGCTGAGGCGGACGGAAAGGCGGTGGGACAGTCCAGCGCGAGGAAGAGGAGCGGACGCCTCAAACACACGGCTAGTTTAGGTGTTTTCTTTAAGAAGCAGTACAGGAACCAAGGCATAGGCTCGGAACTCATGAAAGAGCTGGAGACCCAGGCAAAGAAGATGGGCGTCGAGATACTGTACCTTGAGGTCTACGGCGTCAGCCCCGCGATGAGGCTCTACGAGCGGCTTGGCTACAAAGAGTATGGCAGGCTACCCGGAGGCATCAAGTACCGGGGCGAGTACGTGGACCGTGTCTCCATGTACAAGCGCATCGCCGGGTGACGAATACCTTTTTAAAATCCCCGGGTACCATTCATTGTACGGAGACAGGGATATGAGTGTGTATCACTCGGACTGGACGGGCTCCTCCTAGAGGAGGAAAACGATTCTAAGCGCCACCCTAGTCCCGACAGAGAAACCATGCCAGCGGCGACGCTGGATGTTTTTGGGGAGAGCCGAGTATGACGGACCAAGAAAGACAGGAGATGGTGGTGACGCCCTGGGAGGTGAGCGGCGACATCGACTACGGCAAGCTCATAGAGCAGTTCGGTGTCCAGCACATGACCCAGAGCATCGCGGACCGCATCGCCAGACACGCCGGGTATATGCACATGCAGCTCCGGCGGGGAGTATACATCAGCCACAGAGATACGGACTGGTGGCTAGACGAGTACGAGAAAGGCAACAGGGTGGGCCTCTACACGGGCCGGGGGCCCTCGGGGCACGTCCACCTGGGCCACCTGCTGCCCTGGTTCTTCTGCAAGTACCTGCAGGACGCCTTCGACGCGGACCTCTACTTCCAGATGACCGACGACGAGAAGTTCCTCCACAGGGAGGACCTCACCCTGGAGGAGGCGATAGGGCTGACCTACGACAACTCCCTCGACGTGATAGCATGTGGCCTGGACCCGGAGAAGACGCACATAATAAGCGACTCGGACCACATCCAGCACATCTACAAGCTGGGCCTCAAGGTCGCGAAGAGAATCACCTTCAGCACAGTGAAGGCCGTGTTCGGGTTCACAAACAGCGACAACATCGGCGCCATCTGGCACCCGGCGCTCCAGGCCATGGTGTGCTTCCTCCAGTCGGACAGGGAAGGCAGGAACATCCCGTGCCTCATCCCGGCGGCCATCGACCAGGACCCCTACTGGAGGATCACCCGGGACATAGCGGAGAAGCTTGGCCACTACAAGCCGGCTCAGATACACGCCAAGTTCCTTCCCGGGCTCGCCGAGGGCGGCAAGATGAGCGCAAGCCAGCCCGAGACAGCCATATTCACCACGGACCCACCGAAGGTGGCGGCGAAGAAGGTGATGAGCGCGTTCACAGGCGGCAGGGACACCGTCGAGGAGCAGCGGCGGCTGGGAGGACGGCCAGAGGTGTGCAACGTCTACGCCTACTACTACTTCCTCTTCGAGGAGGACGACGAGGCTCTGAGGGAACGCGAGTCTGCCTGCAAGTCTGGCTCCATCCTGTGCGGTGAGTGTAAGAAGCAGCTGGCGGAGCGGGTGAAGGCCTTCCTCGTGGACTTCCAGGAGAAGCGGGAGAAGGCAAAGGAAGTCCTTGAAGACTTCCTTATAAAGCCCGTGGAGTGAGGTGACGACACTCTATTGTGGCCATTAAGGGAGAGCCAATAGTAACCCCTTGGGAGGTAAAAGGGGAGATCGACTACGACGGGCTCATGGAACGGTTCGGCACCGAGCCCATAACCCCCGAGCTGCTGGATAGGATCAGGCGGCATACAGGAAGACTCCACTACATGCTCCGGAGGGGCGTGTTCTACAGCCACAGGGACCTAGACGCGATACTGGATCACCATGAAAGCGGCGGAAGGTTCGTGCTGTACACCGGGAGGGGCCCCGCCGGGCCCGTGCATCTGGGCCACCTGGTCCCGTGGATGTTCACGAGGCACCTGCAGGAAGCCTTCGGCTCGAAGCTGTTCTTCCAGTTCACAGACGACGAGAGGATGCTCATCAGAGACGACGTCGACGAGGAGGTCGCTGGTCACTGGGTGCTAGAGAACGCGCTGGACGTCATGGCGCTGGGGTTCGACCCTGAGAACACCGAGTTCATCGTCAACACGAGGCACGCATCGAAGCTTTACCCGCTGGCGCTTAAGATAGCCAGGGGCATCACCTGCTCCACGATGAGGGCCGTATTCGGATTCGGCGACGACTCCAGCCTGGGAAAGATGTTCTTCCCCACGATGCAGGCGGCTCCCTGCTTCCTCGCGTCTGAGCGGGCGGGGGAGCCTGTGCCCTGCCTGGTGCCCGCGGGCATCGACCAGGATACGTACTGGAGGATAACAA
>Ga0209427_10010045_pt1 | contig 10524 bp, 15 predicted proteins | sample DeeMarSWOR136_30_FD_187465 | JGI IMG/M metagenome (GOLD analysis project Ga0209427, IMG submission 187465) | Marine sediment microbial communities from White Oak River estuary, North Carolina - WOR-1-36_30 (SPAdes) (version 2) | ecosystem: Environmental > Aquatic > Marine > Intertidal zone >...
CTTCTTTTTGGCTAATCTTAAGCTTAACCCGGCCATCCTGGGGAAGCCGACGTTCGGCAATATCTAAGTTCGAGAGGATCTTTATACGCGTAGTGATAGCCGGCAACATATTTTTGGGGGGTGGCTCAATTTTATACAAAATCCCGTCAATGCGCAAGCTCAATTCCGCTCTGTCCTGCTTCGGTTTCAGATGGATATCGCTGGCTTCATTATTAACGGCCCGGATGACCAGGGAATTCACATATTGAACCACGGGAGGGTCGCTGGCCTGCATGCGAAGCTGCTCAAAGTCTTCGGTCTTCTCGAGGGATTCGTCCAGCGCAATGAAATCCTCGATGCATTCCTTCATATTGTCGTATTGATGATAACAGAATTCGATAGCTTCCTTGATCTCTTTATGGGAAGCGACAACGCGCTTGATCTTGCAGCCGGTCTTCATCTTAACGGTATCTATGGCTAAATAATCAAGCGGATCGACCATGGCGAGCGTCAACTCATTATTCTCAACGGCAATGGGGAGGATGTTGAAACGGGTGACTAAATTCTCTGGAACCAGCTTAATAACTTCTGGCTTGATCTCTTTAGCCAAATCCTTTAGCTGGACATAAGGGATATCGAAATACTTGCCGAGAAAGACTGTCAGTTCTTCATGAGAAAGGAAGCCCAGCTTTACGACAATATGGCCCAGCCGCTCATTTTCTTTCTCCTGCTCTTTTACAGCCAGATCCAGCTCATCAAGACTGATCAGGCCTTCTTTTAGCATGGCCTCTCCTATTCTCATTAAACCTCCTTAGCGTTGCGCTCTAAAAAGTAAAAAAGCCGTCATGACCCAAGTCATACGGCTTCTTTGTTTCAACGTTTCCCAATCCCTCCTGATTAGGGAAACATATCAGCCCTCTTGTAACTACATAAGTATACTATATTTAACGCTGCTTGTCAAGGTAGTGAAAGCGTTTTATAAAATACACAACATATTGTAATATATATAGTTACGATTCTGATGGAGAAATATTTAACTGGAAATAACCTTAACCATATGCCAGCAGAGACTTAAGGTATGAAAGGATATTTCGTAGAGATCAAGGTCAGTATTGACTGAGAAACAATGGATGAGCTCCTGGCCCTGGCGCTCCTGCCAGTGATAGGTGACGTTTTTTATCTTATACGTCTTCCCGTTCCAGACAAACAGGCGCGGCTCGCATCTGCCTTTCCTGAACCCGGCAAGCACCTCGATTCGCTGATTCAGGTCCTTGAAATCATGCCCTTCTGTTTCCGGGATATGCCTGTCCCAGCGCGCCTTAGGGTTAAAGCCTTGTTGCTTCATTTTAGTACTTACGTATGATGGTGATGAGCTTTCCGATGATACTGAAGTCTTTATAGATAGGCTGGTAGTTTCTATTAGCCGGCTCTAGGTAGAACCGTTCTCCTTTATACCTTAACCTCTTTAAAGTCACCTCATGATTATCCAAAAGCGCTGCCACGATATCGCCGTTATGGGCCGTGGTCTGTTTTTTCATCACCGCAAAGTCCCCATCTATAATGCCAGCCTCAACCATACTGTCCCCTTTCACTTTTAAGGCAAAGACATCCTTGTAAGTGAGCCGGCCTAGGAATAAATCATTGGGATCAATATGGCCTTGGATATCCTCATAGGCCAGGTCAGGCCGGCCAGCTGTAATACTGGCGATGACAGGAATTGAAAAAGTATTTGGTAATAATTCTATGCCTCGGGATTTGTTACTGGTGCGTTTCAGGTAGCCTTTGTTCTGGAGAGCGTTGAGATAGTCTCTGACAGTGCCTGTGGATGAGAATCCTAATTCGCGGGCTATTTCTCTGATAGTAGGTGGGATATTCTGGCGGACCCTTCCCTGGATAAACTCCAGCACCCTCTCTTGCTTCTTTGTTAGTTCTTTATCCATAGAACAACTTCGTACTACGTACTACGAACTCCGAACTAACAATACCACACATTTGTGTGTATGTCAAGAATTTTTTTAAGGACTTTTTGCAGGAGTTTTTCTCAAGCTATATTCTATATAGCCGCAAAGAACTTCCTGGACTTTAATCGGAGGCGGAACTATGAAATAACAGGAGATAATGGCATGCCCCATCTCATGTCCCAAGACACCTACAGTCAAATCCGCGAAGGACACGTAGATGGTGTTATCCTTATGAAAATAATAGGACCTTTCATCAAGCTTGAGGCCGTAGGTTTTGCTTAACGACTCCTTTAAAGAAACCCTGTCAGAAAAAATGACTAATTTGCCATGATAATTGTAAACATGGATATCCAGGATGTCAGAAACAGCCAGATACAAGCTGTCTATACTTTTACTCAAGATATCGCGCAAATCTTCATTGTCTTTCGATAAATTTTCCCCGTAAATAAAATACTCAAAATTCAGCTTTTTAAGTAGAGCGTATATATCGATGCTGGGCTCCCCATAAACGGAAAAATACTTGCTATCCGCAATAAGAGGTTTATTGAGGCCTTGCGCAAGTGCCCAGCGGCCTGAAACAAGGCACACCGCAAGAAAAAAAGCTAAAACAAATTTTTTCATTTAACCTTAAAATAATCTAGGAGCTCGTTTATTTCTTTCATCCGGCCCAAGAAAAGCTCTTTATCCTGGCCAGAAAGGCTGTAATTTCTCTCCGATAAGAAATTTTTTAGTTGTTCAGTTTTTATTTTTAAGTCACTGTAATTCTCTCTTAAGATACCGCTCATCTCGTGTAGATTCCTGGCCAAACCCTGGAACTCGTCTTTAACCCTGACCTTAAAGGAACAGGTCAGATCTCCCTGCTTTAACTTCTCGACCTCTCGGTTCAGCCTGTAAATGGGCCCTGCGATACGGTGGGTCATCATTAACGTGGATAAAAAAACTGCCAGAGATGCGAAAAAACAAACGGATAAGACCGTAGTCAATATCACCGGTAGGATAAAATCCTGGGTTCCTTTCACCATAACCCGGGTATTCTCTATGGCGACGGTAGTAGAGCCCTTGGTAAAATGGAAGACGAGCAGGCCTATGGCAGCAGAGGCAAAAATGACTTTTAGGCAAAATCTTAGGATGAATTTAACCTGTAACTGCCTGTTAACGATATATTGTTTTCTTCTGTTTTTGATATTCATCGTGCCTCCTGTTTTTGAGTTATTCTTCTTGCAGGATTCCTAGCGACTGATAATCGATGACGATCTTTTTTTGCTTATATAACCTATCCGTCCATTCCTGAAGGGCCTGCTGCTGTTTACGCCTGAAAATGAGCAGTTCGATCTCATCGCGCACATCGGAAAATTCCCTTCCGGCGTAATCCATGTTCTTTTGCGCCTCGTAAAATTCTAAAATCTCTTTATCTGATATTTCGATGGAAACGGTCATCTCATTGATCTTTCTGGCCAGGGCCAGTTTTAGAAGCAGCTGCTCCCAGAAAATCTGGAGGGATTTAAGAACCTGGGGATCATTATCCAATCCCAGGTCCTCGGCTTCCTTGAGGATCAGTTTTCTTGTAATATAGGAATCCAAAAAATCTTTACGGGATAGCTCCAACCCATGCTGAAACCTACCTTCTTCAAAGGCCTCATTGAACTCTTTGACGGTTATGGGGATATTACCGATCCTTATCGCCACCGTCTCTTTCTTTGTGCAACCTAAACAGGCGCATAAAACTATACTCAACATAAGAATGGAAAAATTCTTCATAATGCCTCCTCTTTTATCGACATGCTTCCAGCGGAAACGTAGCGCGAATCGTCTTGCGTTATGTGTTTTGCGTAATTTATTTTTCGCTTGACGCTAAACGCCTGACGTTTCGCACGACGCTTGCGACATACGCATAACTTTTCTCTATTATACGCTTTTTGAATGGAAACACAAAATAAAAAGGTGGAAAATTAAAGCTGGATGCCGCGGGTTTCCACACCTTTAGCACGAAGATACGCAATAACCCTCTTCAGTTCTTCCTCTTCACCTTCCAGGACGAGAATTGCCCAACCCGTTTCTGTGGAAAAAGAGGCCTCCACGATTTTTAAGAGGATGTTAAACTCTTTACAGATGTTGCAGATAAGGGGTTCATCCTTCATGCGTTCTGGAAAAACGAACTCTCCCCTAATTATCATAGGACCTCCCTTCTTTTACGTTTCAACTGGATGAGTGCTATGATGACAATATAAGCAAGCAGACCCAACAAAACAGCTATGGCAAGGTAGCCTATAAAGACTGGCAACGCAATCTTCAGGAAAGTCAGCTCAAAAAGGTTCAGCCAGTGAAATTCCTTTAAGAGCGCCTCCCAATCCTGCTTCAGTTGTTGACCGTCAATTCCCAATATACCAGAGCCCAACCTTATTGCCAATATAAAAGTCAAGAAACTCAGCCAGGTGTTCGTGGCCAGGCATCCGATTAGAGCAGCAGCGCGGTTGATACGAAAAAGGAAAGCGAGAAACAGGGAAACGATGGGACCTGTGCCGGGAAGGATACCAGAGGCAACACCTACTCCAAAACCTAAAGCTATTTTTTGCGGAGAGTCATGGATACGGAAAAGTTTTAAATAGAGGAATTTTAAAAAACGTATGAATCTATTTTCGCTGTTCTTCATCCTGGAGCAGGCGCTTTAAAATCTTTCCCGTAGCGCTCTTTGGTAAAGAGGCCCTGAATTCAATGGTTTTGGGTATTTTGAAGGGAGCTAACCTCTCTCTTAAATACTGGATAAGCTCATGGGCTGTGGCTGTTTCATTCTCTTTCAATACCACAAAGCCCTTAGGGATTTCTCCCTTATGCTCATCGAGAATACCGATGACCGCTGCTTCCTTTATTTTGGGGTTCTGGTACAGCACTTCTTCGATTTCGCGCGGATAGACATTAAGGCCGCGCACATTGACCATTTCTTTTTTTCTGCCCACGATGTAAACATAGCCCTGTTCGTCAAACTTGGCCATATCGCCAGTATAAAGCCATCCGTCTTTAAGCACTTCAAGTGATACCTCCTCCTTTTTAAAATAACCACTCATTACATTGGGGCCTCGCACGAGTAATTCTCCGATTTCTCCAGGCTCAAGTGAATGAGCCTTGTCATCCACAATCATCAGCTCTATGTGTCTGGCTAATGATACGCCAATGGAGCCTGGTTTGCGCACACCCTTTAAGGGATTCAGGGTAACCACAGGAGATGCCTCGGTCAAGCCATAACCTTCCAATAAAGGGATGCGGAACCTTTTTTCAAATCCACGAAATGTGTCCACGGGAAGTGCAGCAGCCCCAGAAATACAGACCTTAATGGGATTAAAAAATTTAATCAGGGGCGAATCAAGTATTTTGGGTAGTTTAACATCTTTAAGGATCGTATAAATAGAAGGGATAGCTGCAAACACCGTAACCCTGTTTTTCCGAATGGAGCGCACAATGCGTTTAAACGGCCTGACTGATTTCATGATCACAATTTTTGCACCCACCAGCAAGGGTAGATTCATGCAGACAGTGGCGGCAAAGGAATGGAATAACGGCAAGATACAGATAAAAACGTCCCTCTGGGATACCTTTATAGCAGCCGAAGAATCCATGGCATTGGAAACAAGGTTTTTGTGGGAAAGCATGGCTCCTTTGGGATAGCCGGTTGTGCCTGAAGTGTATAAAATCACCGCCAGTTCCTCAGGATCGCAAGCAATTCCTTCTAACGCAGTCGTATCGGGTTTCCTTATCCAATTAAAACTATAGACATCATCCCTGGCCTTTTGAGTGCTGATAATCGTCTTGAGACTGTCCACGCGAAGCCTCAGCTCTTCAGCCATATCCAGGAAAATACGCGAAGTAATCAATGCAGTGGCTTCACTGTCCTGAAGGATAAACTTGGCCTCCTCCATTTTGAACATGTAGTTGATGGGCACAATCACAGCCCCTGCCTTGATAATCGCATAGTAGCTGATGACGAATTCCGGGCAATTATCCAGAAAGATGGCTATCCTTTCCTGCTTCTTTATCCCTAAATCTAGTAGACCTGCGGCAAGATGGTCGGTTGTTTCATCAAGGGATTTGTAGGTTATTTTTTTCTGGCCGAAGACAAGGGCTACGCGGGAAGGGAATTTTCTGGCGCTGATACGTAATATCTCACTTAAGTTTTCAGGTATCATGTGTCTTTCTTAGCGAGGGTTTTATGTGCACGCCGGCAAACCTTTCCAGGCCATAGGATTCCTGGATCCAGCCGTTGTGCAACCCCCATTTTTCCATGAGCTGTTTGGCTTCTTCATATTCATCCTCTGTCAGCCTGCGCGCAATCTCTTTAAAACTTGAGGCCTTATAATAGGGCATGTATTGGCTCATCAGGCTGATGTAAGTTTCCTTTGACAACTCCTCGGCAATAAATCGCATTACCTTCTCTGTGCCGGAAATTTGATGCGGAAGCACCAGGTGCCTTATAATGACGCCCCTTTTTATGATACCATGGCTGTCAAGCTCTGCCACGCCCACCTGCCGGTGCATCTCTTTTAAAGACGCCTGATTGTATCTGGGGTAATCCGGCGCCTGAGAATAAATTTGCGCCATCTGGGAATCTCCATAGCGCATATCAGGTAAGTAGATATCTACAATACCATCCAGAAGCTTTAAGATTTCAGGCAGTTCATAACCGCCTGTATTATAAACCAGAGGGACATTCAAGCCTTTTTCAATCGCAATCACCAGGGATTTTAGAATCTGGGGCATGACATGGGTGGGCGTGACAAAATTAATATTGTGGCAACCCATGCCTTGCAATTCCAGCATAAACTCAGCTATTTCTTGCACTTGGATTTCCCTGCCCTGGCCAAGTTGGCTGAATTCATAATTCTGGCAATACAGGCAAGCCATATTGCAGTTGGTAAAGAATATGGTACCTGAGCCCTTGCTTCCTGATATAGGCGGTTCTTCACCGTGATGGGACATAAATGAGCACACCTTGGCTTTAAGGCCAGTCTTGCAAAAGCCTAATTCGTCCTTTAGACGGTTGACCTTGCATCTACGGGGGCATATTTCGCAAGATGTAAGCAAGCCCCAAGCCTTATCAGCAACTTTCTTAAGGGAACCGTTGTTATAAGAGTCTAAATAGGATGGATACATTTTTGTAAAATCCCAATTTCCAAATTCCAAATCCCAAATAAATCCCAAATCTCAAATCCCAATGACCGAAACTTGTAAGTTTGGAATTTCGGTAATTGGAATTTGGAGCTTATTTGGAATTTGGTGCTTGGTGCTTGGAATTTCATTGTGTTGTCTCTATCTCCTTCTTGACCTGCCTGATTCTCTCCTGCATCTGGGGGTGAGAGCTCAAAAAGACAGGTACCCGGCCCTTACCTCCTTCTTCTGATACTTTCATTAATTTTTCAAAGAAAGTGACTATTCCGTTAGGATCGAAACCAGCCAATCTTGAATACCTTACGGCTAACTTATCAGCCAGAAATTCATCTTTCCTTCCGTAGCCTAAGGTCGTAAGGTTGAAGACGATATCCAGGGCCTGCCCCATATCCTGTTGGCCGCTTAGGCCTAAAGCGATTCCCATGACAATCTGGTACCCTAAGGCTGTCTGCAACCGCTTGACGCTGTGGCGGGCAGCCACATGGCCGATTTCATGGGCCAAGACACCTGCCAATTCATCATCAGTCGCAATATCCATGAGCGCAGAATGAACATAGATAAAACCGCCTGGAATGGCAAAGGCATTGAGTTCTTTATCCTGGACAACCTTGAAGGTATAAACCAAATCCTGGCGGTCAGAAACAGCTGCGATTCTATCTCCGATCCGATTTAAGCGCATCTGCATCAGGGGACTATTCAGCATAGTAAGCTTTTTTTGCAGTGCCACATCCATTTCCTGACCCATTGCTACCTCTTGCTTTGTACCAATTAGGTAATATTCTTTTCTTTGTGTGGCAGGGTTATAAATGGTAACGCAGCCACTTAAAAATAAAACCAGAAAAAAAAGCAGGAAAGTGTTAAATATCTTTAATCTGTAACCCATAAATCTCTCTTATTTTGTTGAAGATGCTCAGATACTCCTGTGTCCTGTAATCCGGATACGTCCAATCCCTTGGTCTGAAGGTCTTATGAGCATAATAAAGCGTGACCTCTGCAAATATCCCGTCTTTTAAGTAAATACGGTGACTAAAATCCTTAGTTGTGGCCAGCACGAGTTTGGACAGCTCCAGATACCCTGGGTCGATATTAATCAAACGGTTTTTTTCTGATAAAAATTTAGCCTCGATTCTATTGGTGAATATCTTGATGCTGGCAAGCTCAGAGGCTAGAATCAGTTTTTTGAAACTGACGAACACCCTCAATAAATTCCTTCCCATCTCTTTCCCGTAATAATCGGTATAGGTGAAATAAAGGGGCTTGCTCTGAAAATCAATCTTGCCAAAACGTTTTTCTAAAGCAGACAGGGCAGCCTTAAGTATGGGGGTTTTTTTAAAGATGAAACCAACGATAAGTTTGACGGGTGGGTGCTTTGTGATCTTTCCCATTATTTTGGGTAACCTAATGGCATCACCAACAAAGGAAAAAGATCCTCCTCCAGGTCAAGCACGCTCCTTACGCTTTCATCGTTAAAGGCGCCCACCGCAACGGTCCCTAAACCTAACTGGGCTGCTGCCAGATACGTGTTCTGATAAGCAGAACCGACTTCCATAAAAACATACCGTTCTCCTCTGGCTCCATAACGAGCGGTGGTGCGTTCAAATTGAGCGCAGATAATCAGAGAAACAGGGGCATCGCGCAAAAAACCCTGGCCTAAACAGGCAGCAACCAACTCTTGCCTCTTGTCTCCTTCCCTCGCCAGCTCTAGTGCGTGCTCATCGATGAGATAATGGTAAAGCCCTTCTTTAATCCTGGCAACGCCTCCTCTTCCTATGAGCACATACAACTCCAAAGGATTTGTAGCGCCGGCAGAAGGAATGGTGCGGGAGGCGCTGGTTACGGCATCATACTTTTTACCGCAGGTTGCCCACAGGACTGCTCCCAAAGTATCCAATTCTAAATTTTTATTTTGGAAATCTCGGCAGGAGGAGCGCATCTTGAGCAATGCGTGCAAAGGGGATTTTGGGTCAGCTGGTTTTAATTTGATCTTCACAGGAGCCTCTCCTTGCGCAAACGTCTGCGCCAAAAACAGACCAATAAAAATAAAAACCGTGTAAAAAAATTTAAGGATGGATTTGGGGTTCAAAGATTATATTCTTTGGAGTTGGGAGGCGTTTTCGGATAAGAATTGATTGATATACTCGGATATTTTCTGGCGTTCGCTCTCTCTGATTTCGTTGAAGAATATGGCGATGTTAAAACCACCCTTGCTTACGTCTTCCGTCCTTACCACCACGCCCCTACACTCCACGCTATAATTCTTATGGCCGCAAGATGCCGCCACCGGAAGATTCAATTTCACCATGACTTTGGTAAACGGAGGCATATATTTATGAATATGACAGTAGGCACCGACGCAGCTTACGTTCTGGGTGGTGGTGGCAAAATCATATCCGTTTGCCACGACGCTCAAAGGTAGACACTGTTCTATACGCGGATATTGTCTCTTTTCGCCTTTTGGATTCCTGGTCATTTCTTCTCTTCCTTGGATTTGATGAGAAAGGCGCGCCAACACTTTTTGTTACAGTAAAATTTGCCGTTGCGGTAATATCTCTTCAATTTCCTGATTGGCTTATTGCAGGTCGGGCAGTTCGTCTGAATTTCCTGTTGAGGTTTCTCGGGAGCCTTCGTTGCCTGGGTTTGTTCGCCTGCCACTTTCTTTTAGTTACCTTTCTTTATATCTTGGTAAGATGCATATCAATGAAATCCGCCAGATATTTCTTTTCAATGGGATTTAATTCTGTGAACTGCACGCCCAAACGGTTTCTGTCCGAATGAGGCAGGGGCAAGTTCCACACAATTCTTCCGAAGGGTCTCAAGACCCTGGAAAGCAAGTTGATCTCGAGCATCACGGGTGTCGTGGGCGCAATGAATTTATCAAATGTAAAACTTACGCCCGTAGCGCTGAGGTTATCGCTGATGGCGCTTGCGAAACGCGGCTCACCTCTTACTTGACAGCGTAATGCGGTCCGCAGGTTGATGCGGGGAGATTGCCTTTTTTCCTTAGACCCTAAAACCATGCTTTTCCTTCTCTTCTAAGGAAGCCGCGGCTTTTTCTTCCTAAATTAATATAACACAATTCCCTGGTCGTGTCAACAGGACATCTCCCCTTTTATGCGAAATCCTCCAAGAAATTTAGCGGGTCCTGTCTTGGTTTGTTGAAGAGATTTTATGCGTTTTGCTTCCGGAACAATTAGAAAATTTTTGGCACAGCAGGTAACTTTAGCGTGTACGAGGAATTACGTCGAGATGAAGCCGAGTAACCTGAGTTTGCCAACGTAAGTTGTGAGCGAAATCGAGACGTAAGCCGAAGCGCACGGAAAAAATTTTCGTGACGGAAGCGAAACCATAAAATCGAAAGAAGGTGAAAAACGACCTTGGCGTGAAAAGCTACGAGGACATTTCTCTTGTTAAATATAAGATTTTTGTT
>Ga0209427_10010048_pt1 | contig 10523 bp, 8 predicted proteins | sample DeeMarSWOR136_30_FD_187465 | JGI IMG/M metagenome (GOLD analysis project Ga0209427, IMG submission 187465) | Marine sediment microbial communities from White Oak River estuary, North Carolina - WOR-1-36_30 (SPAdes) (version 2) | ecosystem: Environmental > Aquatic > Marine > Intertidal zone >...
CTTATAATACTTTTAGGAAGATCAAACAGAATCTTTTCTGGGCATTTTTCTACAATTTAATCGCCATACCGGTTGCCATCATGGGGCTACTTCACCCTGTTATTGGCATGTCTGCCATGGCAATAAGCTCACTTTTTGTGGTCACCAATTCCTTAATGCTAAAAAGAGCACGTATTGAACCGAGCTATAGAAGAGGAAGGGGTCACCCATTAACGGGTTGTTGTCCAAATCCCTTTTCGCTTATCTAAAACTCAAATTCAACAGCAAATAGTGTAACTATTTGAAATTTATAGTGCCAGAAACTAGAATTGTCACCACAATCATTATTTTATCAATTATTTCAGTTGATTTGGATGGAAGAAAGAAAAAAGAAGCTGCAGAAATATTTGGTGTCATGCGGCAAGCAATCGGGAAGTGGATCAAAGCGAGCTAGGATATTTCCCTCCCATAAATGTGCTTTATGTGGAGAATCCACCATGGAATCCCGCTTAAGGGTAAGTGAAGGAAATTTGGTATGCCCTGAGTGTGCACCTGAAGAGTATACAAGGGGGTGGTAGGATCTTAAGAATTTTACTAGCCCCTCAGTAGAAATCAGGCTGTGTCACAATTCAAAAAATGGCAAATTGAGGTCAATTTTAGGAGAGGTCTTACCCCTAAAATTTAAAAATAATGCCTTACAAGCCAATCTGAGAGGCTCCGTTTTTGCCGGAAATAATTATGACACAGCCTGAGAGATGCTAAGGGTTTTTATTAAGATGAAAAGGGGAATAATTTGTAGAGAAGATCTGAGATGATCTCCTATTTTATTTGAGGTGTAAAACTATTGGGACGATTGGGAAAGAATAGTGAGATGTTACCCTTTTCCTTTTGATTTGTCTAATTTTTTCTTGGCTTTCAGTTGAGCTTTTAAAACCTTCTTTTCAGCCTTTAACTCCCTTTCTTTTTCTTTTGAGGGCAGCATACCTTCTCTTTTTATTACATTTGTAGCTTCAGATCCAGTGGATGCCCTTTTTGTCCAGTTTATCTCTGGAGATTCAGTGGACACACTTTTCTCCCTCCTTTTTCTGAAATAGTCCATCACATAATGACTCATAGTTCTCCCAAACTGACCGATGAATCCAGCGAGCAGTATAAGTATGACCCATTTCAAGACTTCTAATAGGGTATCCATAAGTGCTTAACTTTACCTTTAGAAATACTTGTGAATTTCTTCCAACTTAAATTCCCTATCTTAATATCACATAATTGATTAAGAGTAAACTCCGTTAGAAAGTTTGGAGTGGACATTGAACACCAGCCAAACTATTTAATCAGATAAACTAAGTCATAAACGACAGAGCTTTCTAACCGGGTAAAGCAGAAGGGGGTATCTATTAAAAAAAAAGAAAGGATAAGGTCCTTTTTACTTTGTGCTCATATAGAATTTCCTGTATAGACAAGGGCAAAGTTCACCCTTGACAAATGTGTAGATAATATACTAGTAATTAGTGCCTGAACGAAAAGTCTCGTTCAGGCAAAAATCCTAATATCGAATATCGAAATTCGACACAAATTCGAATATCGAATTACAAAATGTTTCAAACTAATACAATGAGATTCAATGGTATTGGTCATTTGAGCATTTTCAACCCATTAGATAAATGGTCATTTAACAATAGGTAGCTATATAATCTAGGCTATCTAACGGGATAATTTTTGATTATTGTTTCGACCTGCCCGGCCAGGGATTTCGTGCTTCGGCTTTCGAATTTCTAAAAGATAAAAGTGCGTTTTCGGTCAGATACTAATTAGTACGTAAATCATTTTTTATATGACAGGAGGAGAAACAATGAACGATTTTAAAACAATTACTGATATTTTGATAAAAAAAGGCAAAGTGAGAGGAAAGCCTGTTGGGGTAAGCTTATTTTGCAATAGCATTCCCGAAGGATATCACCCTATTCAGGATACCCCATGTTCCATTATTCGCTATGCTATGGATGAGGGGAAAAAGGTTTATTTCGATAAAGAACACCATGACTGTATGGTTGGTGTACACCATGCCAGCATTACCCCAGGAAGTAAGGAGATCATAAACGGTGAATACCTCTCTAAATCGAGTACCTTCTTTTCCTGGGAGGGTGCTGCCCGGCTTAAATCAGGGTCCTTGGTTCTCCCACCCGGCATGGTCAGGGCAATCGGCGCAGCTCCACTGGATGAAGTACCCGAAGGGGTGAAGGTAGACTGGGTGGTGGCTGTCTGCAATCCCCATAATGCCAATAACATAGCGTGTTGCAAGACCTGTCAGGATGGAATCCTTCCTTACGCAGAGATAGGTACATCTCTCTGCGGAGCACTCTTTGCCACCCCCTGGCACGTAAAGAACATCGTGGTTACCTTCGGTGACTTTGGAGGACGGATGCACAACCGTATCAAACAAGATCAACTGTTTGTAATAGTTCCAACTGAATTTCTTGATTATATCCCTAGGCTTTTTCAAGATATGAAAGTTGACGTTAAGACCTCTCGGGAAATGACCAAGCCACCCCACTCCAGCTTCTGGCAGAAGGAGAAGGTAAAGGAAGGGGAGAAAGAACCAGGATTTGCTGTGGAAGAACAGACAGACATATCGTCAATAACGTTTACCATGGAGTGGGATGATGAGGCAAAAGAGTTGATGAGAAAGGTTCCGGAAGGGATAGTAGAGATGGCTGTCAGCAATGCAGAGGAGTTTGCCAAAGAGAAGGGGTACAAAAAAGTTTCTAAAAAGTCCCTTCAGGAACTGATGGAAAAGCTGGGAATGAATCTTGATGATATGATGTAACCAAACGTGATATTTTCTTTATCCGCGTCCTAATTTTATTCAAAAGAGGAGGTTAGTATGGGTAAAAACAAGGAATATGCAAAACGATTGAAAGAGATGGAAGGATATGAAAGGGAAATCATTGCCTTTAAGCTGTGTGATGAGGTCCCAGAAAATGCAGAGTTCTATGGAGATGATGTATCTTTTTTCTGCGCTATCGTTGCTGAGGTGTGGGAGGGGAGGAAACCTTTCTACATTACCAATAAAAACATACTGTGTGGTGGTGCAGTCTATTCAGGGTTGGGTGTAAGAAAGATGTCAAAAGAGGAGTTTGATGCTGGTATGGGAGCAGTTATTGGTCCCAAGGGAGCGTATGCTACTCGTGAAGTAATGAGGAGAGTCAATCAGCAGATATCCCACCACCTTAAGCACCATAAGTATTTGATATTAGGCGCATTGGAAGATGTCGAGGATCCTGATCTGGTGATGATTGTTGCTGATGCCCACAGGGTAATGAGGTTATGTAAGGTATATACTTGGAAAACAGGTGAGCTGGTTAAGAGTTTACAGGGAACTGCCTGGTGTACATCAGCTCTACCGGGTCCCTATAGAACCAAGACCATGACCTTCACCATGGGTGATCCTCCTTCTCGACACCTCATGAAGTTGCAACCTGGGGAGATGTACTGCACTATTCACTATAATTTGTTACCGCTTATTGTTGAAAACTTTGAGAATATATCAAGTGGTGAAGTAGCATAATATGTTTAGGAAAAGGAGAGGATAATGGCCTATTTTATTACTGACAACTGTGTAATTTGTGGAACCTGCTGGGAGATCTGTCCGACAAATTCAATAGTAGAGTATGAGTGGTACTATAAAATTACCGATACCTGTGCAGAATGTGGGGCATGTGCGCGTGTGTGTCCAAATGCAGCAATTATTAAAGTTGAAAACAAGAGAAAAGTAAAGCAGGAGAGATCAGCTTAAACTGATTCTCACAAGAGGATAAATAATCTTACTATATAATAAAAAGAGGCAGGGATTAAAAAGTACAGTTGAGACCTTGAGAGTTAAAATCATCTCTGACTTTTTCTAGAAAGGCTTTGGGTGGTGGAGATACCCCACTAAATCTCCACTCTTTATCTAATTTACTATACTTGCTAATACACAGACGGTGAAACGGTAATAATTCAATTCTATTGACCCCTATCTCTTGTGCAAAGTGAGCACACTTTTCCATATTTTTATGGGAGTCAGTATATCCTGGGATAAGGGGAATGCGGATAATCATAGATACACCTAGTGATGCAAGTTTTCTTGCACTTGATAAAATCAGCTCATTTGAGACGCCCGTATACTCTTTGTGTTTAGCGGGGTCCATTTGCTTGAGGTCAAAGAGTATCATATCCAGATACTCTAAGACTCGATCCCAATTTCCCAACTGAGTGTAACCACTCGTGTCTAGTACTGTATGAATCCCCTTGTCTTTGCACATCTTAAGTAAAGCACGAACAAAATCTGGTTGGCTCATGGGCTCACCACCTGATAAGGTTACTCCACCACCAGAATTGTTATAAAATAATCTATCTTTTTCAACCTCTTTAAGGATCTCCCCTACCTCTGCCTGTTTTCCAACTAGTTGCCGTGCTTCATTGGGACATGCAGATACGCACTCAGCACAACGCTGGCAGAGTTCCCGTAGCAGCTTTATTTCCCCATCGGATCTCACAGTAGCCTTGTGGGGACATACTTCCACACACCTGCCACACTGGGAGCATCGTGAATGGTCAAGCATAATCTCAGGATTCTTACTTTGGGACTCTGGGTTAGAACACCACAAACACTGAAGGGGACATCCTTTCAGGAATACTGTTGTCCTTATCCCAGGGCCATCGTGAATGGAATATCTTTGAATGTCGAAGATGATTCCCGAGTGGGTATTCATCAGACAAACCCTTGATGGGGGAACTGCCTTCTACTTATGTGTGATTTACCAATGGTGTTCCGTTCTTGAGATGATTTCCATTTGAACCTGGGGGGATAGTTCAACAAAGAATACACTAAACCCTGCGAGCCTTACCACCAAGTCTTTATAGTTTTCAGGATGACGCTGGGCATTGAGCAAGGTTTCTCTATCTACCACATTAAACTGGATATGATAACCACCCAGTTCAGCATAGGTTTTTACCAATGCCCAGAATTTCCTTATTCTCTCCTCGTCGTTAAGTGCTGAAGGGTGAAATTTGAGATTAAAAAGAGTGGCGAGGGCAGGGATATAATCTACTTTGGTTGCAGATTTGATGACAGCAGTGGGACCTTGACAATCAGTGCCTGGATAAGCAGAAAGGGAACCATCGGCATAGGGGGTGTGTGCCATTCTTCCATCAGGGGTAGCTCCCGTGGTTTGTCCATGGAAATAATGCGCGGTTACTCCCAGATAGGCAAAGGCAACAGTATCTCCCCAAGAATTGGTATAGTGAGGATACACGGCATCTCTTACTATCTGAAAGACTTCCCGTACCACACCATCTGCGTAATCATCGTCGTTACCGTACTTGGGGGCATTAAGCAGCATTTTTCGCAGTTCTTGCTTCCCCTCAAAGTTCACCCGCAGTGCCTCCAGCACCTCATCCAAGCTGATAGCCTTATCTTCGAATACCAATTTTTTAAGAGCAGTCAAAGAGTTTCCTGCAGTTACCATACCGATAGGAAAGGTAGCGAGAAGCGTGGTATAACAGGGACCCCCTTCGTTAATATCCTTTCCTACTTTGATACAATCATTTATGAGAGCGGAATTGAAGGGGGTAGGAACAAGGTCGGGATAGGGGGTATAAAAGGTATTCATGGTATTGATTACCCACTCTGCACTAAACTTAAGTTGGTCCTCAAAGGCCTTGAGAAGCTCATTATAATCTTTGAAAGAAAGAGGATCACCTGTTTCAGGACCCAATTGAACCCCTGTTAAGGGATCCTTTCCATTGTTGAGTGCCAATTCCAAGCATTTGGGAACACTCAAGAAACCACCAAAAAAGAGGGTTGAGGAATAGGGAATACTTATCTCAACACAGCCGGTAGGGGCATAGGTCCGTGCCTCTTTGAGAGGTATCCCATAGTGAGAAAGTGTGGAGAGGGCATACTTGTCACAAAAGATGGCAGGTTTTCCTCCACCGCTTCGGATGACTTCAGCACATTTGAGCAGAAAATCATCTTTAAGTCCTTCAAAATAACGAAGCGAGAGGGTAGGCTGAGACAGTTTGATCTCCTTTTCAACCTCCAAAATGAGGTAGGAAAGCTCATTGGTGGCATCCTCTCCATCCTCGGTCTGACCACCTATAGTGACATTTTGATAAACACTTCCCTGACATAATTTGGCGGTAGCACCTTGATGGAGTAGTTCTATCTCGGCAAATTTGATCCACATACACCCTAAAAGTCCCATAGCTTCTTCTCTTGTAATGCGCCCTTCTTCTATGTCTCTTTTATAAAAGGGGTAGAGATACTGGTCAAGCCTCCCGGGGGAATATCCCCAGGAGTTGTTCTCTATTTCAACAGCAAGATGCGTAAACCAAATGGATTGCAAAGCTTGATGGAAGGTCGTGGCAGGATGGGCAGGAACCTGCTTACAGTTTTTAGCGATTTCTTCTAGCTCTCGTCTGCGCGCGGGATTACCTTCTTCTAACGCCTTTTCCTTTGCGAGCATAGCATATCTTTGAGCTAAGGCAATGGCCGCTTTACAGGAAATGATAATTGCTTCCCAGAAATATCTCTTATGCAAGTCCTCATTAGATAGCACCAGATTATTCGCAATCTGTTCCTGAGCCTCCTCGATAATCCCTAAAAGACCTTGATGGAGTACCTTGGGGAAATTGACAACCTGCCTTCCATGAGGTGCAGGGGTATCAAAGTTGAAAGACATTCTAGTTTTGATGCCATCCTCTATTAAGTTCCCCCATCTTTCTCTCCAAAGAGGGAGGAGCACATCTTTTACTGTTTTACCCTTCCAATACTGAAGATCATCTAGTATCATATCACGATCTTCGTCACTGATCTCAAATCTACTGGTTTCTCTGGTTGAAAGGAGTTCCAACTCTTCCTCGATCCAATCAGTGCAAAACTCAGGATAGAGTGATCCCCCTCGTCTGTATTTAGTCTGAGTGCCTACAATAAGTTCACCATCATAGAGAGCGATCTTTTTATTACGCAGAACGTAATCGAAGGCCTTAGCCCTCCGAATGGCAATGGGTTCAGCTTCTGAGTGCCTCCAGTATTCTGTAAATAGATGAGAGCGTTCCCCACACACGTATGAGGGTGTAGAAAGAAATGCCTCTCTTAATTTACTAACGCGATTACTAATCCTTGCATTCGTTGTACTACTATCAGTTGCAACGCTATAAGCGCTTTGGACAGCCATGTTTAAAAGCCTCTTTTAGGGTTTCTTGTTCATAGCATGAATAGAAAGACCCACAATATATTGCAAATTTATAACAAATTTTAGAACTACATGCAATGATTATCAGCAAGAAAAGGCATCAGGATGCACTTTTTATAATTTCTCTCTGACTTGATTTCCAGTTGCTTTGCTTATATTAAATTGGTATTATTTTAAAACAAATCGTAGTATTAAGTTATAATGTAAGTGTAATCAATTAATTCAAAAAGGAGGTATCCAATGAGCAAAAATTTATTAACAAAATTAATCTTGATAGTTTTTATACTTATACCAGTACTTATAAAATTTAATGGTACTGTCACCGCATGGGAAATCCCTGATGGATTGCAAGCTGTTGCGGGTGAGGACGGATCAGTGTGGGAGAGAGTAAATCAACCGGGTTTTGGAAACATTAATAATATGGGCATCGTTGCCCTCTGCCCCTATAGTGAAAGTCTTTATGCCCTCACGAGAAACGATGTGACTGGTTTTGAGCTGTGGAAGACTTCCGGAACCGAATGGGTCCAGGTTACCGTCACGGGGTTTACCGATGATAATAATTATTTTGGGTTTCTTAAACCCGGGCCTGTTAATTCAACCGATGCGAAATACAATCTCATGCAGAATATCTGGGGGGACATGATTGAGTTCGACGGTTCTCTCTACGTTGCCGTGTCATCGGGGTATCAGGGGGCTCGGCTCTATGGTTCGGTAGGGTTTGAAATCTGGCGCTTTGATGGAACGGATTGGGAAGCAGTTATTTCTGATAAGAAGGATCCAGATGAATCAGGAACGATAAATGGAATATCAGGATGCAGCGACAGTGACGGCAGTAATACTGCACAAATCACAGACAATACTAAAACCTGGACAACTGACCAATGGGGGGGATGCATTTTTCGGGTAGTAGGAGAATTTGATGGCACAGAGGGCACGCAAGCCGGCACACCAGGAATCAGGGTATTTGATATTATCTCAAATACACAAGATACATTAACAATCCAGGAGAATGAAAGTGCCAATGAGAACGAATACACCATATGTGCCGAGCACAGTAGACAGGGAGAAACGGGGAGACCCAATCATGTGGTTCCAAGGATAGGTTCAGGTGATTCTTATACCATAGAGTGCGGGATAGATGAAAAAGGGTTTGGAGAAATCTGGAACAAATCGATTGTGGACTTTGAGGTACTAAACGGAGATCTTTACGCATCAATCGGTCTCAACTATGAGGATGGAGCGACCATCTGGAAAACCAGTGATGGCACAAACTGGACACCAATGTCTGACTACAGCTTTGGCCTTTTTCACGGATACCACCCCGATAAATACCCTGGAAATCCTTCTGGAAATCCTGTACAGGAACTCGATCCTTGTGTGTTGGAAGGTTTTGAAGAGAGGAATGGAAGCCCTGTCTGCTCTAGTGCTACCAATTTTGGCAAAAGTGATGTCACCGGAACAGAGGCCCTTTTTACTGGTGGTACAGGTACCAGTGGCTGCAATGGAAGGGGAGCACGGGTAGTTTGCCTTGAGGGGAGACAATGGAATTTCATAGTAGATTACTTTGTAGATGAGAATACAACTGGTACCAACGAGAATGGCTTTGGTGATGCTGAAAGTTTTATGACCAGCAATTTTCAGGCATGGAGCTGGGCAGAGTACGATGATCTCCTTTTTGTGGGAATTGTAAGACTGCAAGACGGCAGCCGGGTGATGTATACCGATTCAGGCTCGACTACGGATGGTGCATGGGTTTATGCTGTGGGAGGTGACAATCCTTCTTACTCTGACGGCTTTGGTGATACAGACACCATTGGCTCACATCTTTACGTATATAATTCGACCCTCTATGCAGGAACCATTGTGAACCCCAGTGATGGGGCAGATATCTGGAAAGGTGAAGGGCCCGGTGATGATCTCACCTGGACACGCGTTACAGGAGATGGCTTTGGCGATGAAACAATTCTGCAATTTGAGGCCTTTACCACATTTGGTGATACACTGTATGTTGCAGCATCTAATGCTCGTGCTTCAGATTTTCCGGGTGATGAAGCAACTGGATTTTCTGGAGCAAAAGTATTCAGATTGGTTTCTGGAAACTGTTTTATAGCTACGGCATCCTATGGGAGTTATTTGATAGATGATGTGGCGGTTTTAAGAGAGTTCAGGGATTATTGTCTCTTAACAAATGGTGTAGGCAGAGCATTGGTAAAGATGTATTACGGGTTTTCTCCACCTGTAGCAAATTGTATCGCAAAGCATGAGACACTTAAGATCGCTACCAGGAGAGCACTAACACCTATAGTGTATTCAGTGAAGCATCCAGTAGGTGCAGTACTGGTGTTGGTGATAGGTGGACTGGTGATAAGCAGGAAAAAGATATATAAAAAGAGCAATAAGTAAGTTATTCGTTTATTGGTGTAAGAGTGAGACGATTTATATTTCCACTAATGAGTGTGCTTTTTTTATGGTGTGGATGTGGCAACAGTTATTTCTTTTCTTTCGAAAATGGCATGGATGAATGGGAGGTGAATGGAATAGATTTAGATAATCCTTCCATCGAATGGTCTGTTCAAAGAACTCAAGAACTGGCAAGAGGTGGAAGTGTTTCTTTAAAATTTTATTTAGTAAATAACAATGATAAAGGTAAAATCTGGATTGAACGATTGTTTAATCTAAAGCCCGATTGTCTCTATCGAGTAAATGTGCGGTACGCTTTTGCGAGTGCTGATTTTGGTAGTGTAAACCACTGGAACATTATTACAGGTATCATGGAGAAGCAGCCTCAAACGGTTGATGAAATTATTTCCCTCACTCAAGCAGACACTGGCAATCATTCTCAAACAGACGTGGGGTATAGGTGGTTAGGGAAGAATTATAATTTTACTTTGCGGTCAAGCCCAGATGGCACACTCTATGTTATTATCGGCATTTGGGGGGTATGGGAGACAACCCGTGCGTATTATGTTGATAGTATTTTTGTCTCGTTTACCGAGAAATAATATAGAAAAGACATCCCTATAAAATCTATCGAGGAGGAAGTGATGAAATCATATCGGAAAGAATTATGGTTCAATACACCCACTAGAAGAGCCTTCATAAATATCACTCCTCACGTTGAAGAATGTCTGGAGGAGAGTGGTATAGTAGAAGGCTTAATACTTGTTAATGCGATGCATATTACCGCATCAGTTTTCATTAACGACGATGAATCTGGCCTCCATCATGACTATGAGCAGTGGCTTGAACAACTTGCTCCCCATGAGCCCATCTCACGCTACCACCATAATCGAACGGGTGAGGATAATG
>Ga0209427_10010049_pt1 | contig 10522 bp, 9 predicted proteins | sample DeeMarSWOR136_30_FD_187465 | JGI IMG/M metagenome (GOLD analysis project Ga0209427, IMG submission 187465) | Marine sediment microbial communities from White Oak River estuary, North Carolina - WOR-1-36_30 (SPAdes) (version 2) | ecosystem: Environmental > Aquatic > Marine > Intertidal zone >...
CGGCAATGCACCCCTGCTGCCCATAGCAAAAGCCCTGAAGGAAGAAGGCAACAATATCGTCAGCATTCTCGGAGCAAGAAATAAAGAGCTGATAATCCTCGAAGAAGAATTCGCACAGATAAGCGACGAATTGATAATCACAACCGATGATGGTTCATATGGACGAAAAGCATTAGTGACCGAACCATTGAAAGAACTCTGCCAGCGCAATCCGAAGCCAGACCAGGTATTTGCTATCGGCCCGGCTATTATGATGAAGTTTTGCTGCGAGGTAACAAAGCAGTTTGACATACCAACACAAGTATCACTCAATACTATTATGGTCGACGGGACCGGCATGTGCGGCGGCTGCCGAATCGAATTTGATAATAAGCCAAAATTCGTTTGCGTGGACGGGCCCGAATTTGACGGACATAAAGTCAACTTTGACTTGATGATGAAAAGATTGAATGCTTACAAAGACCAGGAAATCAAGGCGCTTGAAAAATATAAAAAACACAAATGCAAAATAGGCCTGGACAAATAGAACCTTGAATATATTTGCCAGTTATTAAACAGTAGATACTTTTCGGCGACTATCAGGGACCTCATACAGTGACAGATAAAGAAAGACAGCAGCTTCTCCAGCAGCTCTTAGAAAAGCAAAAAACCGATAAACTGAAACCGACCGACAGATACAACATACCCCCGCAGGAGATGCCCGAACAGGACCCGGCCGTCAGAAGAAGCAATGTCAACGAAGTAGCAACCGGCTATACCGAAACACACGCCCGACTGGAAGCTATGCGCTGCCTCCAGTGCAAAAAGGCCCCTTGTGTTAACGGCTGTCCCGTTCGAATAAGAATAAGAGACTTTGTTTCTGAGATTGCCGAAGGGCATTACAAGGAAGCGCTGGATGTCATAAAGGAAAATTCGCTGTTGCCGGCCGTATGCGGCCGGGTCTGTCCGCAGGAAGTCCAATGTCAGCAAACATGCACTGTCGGTATAAAATTCAAAGATCCAACTAAAGCCGTTTCCATCGGCCGGCTCGAAAGATTCGTCGCCGATCTCAATAAACATTCCGATTCCGTCCCTGCAGTTGCCGCCGAGACGGGGAAAAAAGTCGCCATAATCGGCTCCGGTCCCGGGGGTATTGTTACTGCTGCCGATGTCAGAAGGGCAGGCCATGACGTCACAATATTCGAGGCCTTTCATAAGCCGGGCGGCGTGATGGTCTATGGAATACCGGAATTCAGACTTCCTAAAGCGATAGTCCAGGAGGAAATTGACACGCTGACTAAAATGGGTGTCAAAATCATCTGTAATTTCATCGTCGGCAGAACAAGGACACTCGAGCAATTACTAACCGAGGACGGCTTCGATGCGGCTTATATCGGTGTTGGAGCGGGCCTGCCGAGGTTTATGGGAATTGAAGGAGAATCCCTTATCGGCGTATTTAGCGCAAACGAATATCTCACACGCGCAAATCTAATGAAGGCATATGACTTCGGTCACGGAGCAGACACACCAATCGCCATTTCAAAGAAAGTCGCCGTTATCGGCGGCGGCAATGTCGCTATGGACTCAGCGAGAACGGCACTGCGGCTCGGAGCTGAAAAGGTGTATCTGGTCTATCGAAGGACCGAAAAGGAAATGCCCGCGCGGGTCGAGGAAGTTCATCACGCAAAGGAAGAAGGAATCGAATTTCATATTTTACAAAGTCCAAAACGAATAATCGGTGATGAAAACAGTCGTGTCGTTGCCATCGAATGCCTTAAGTATAAACTTGGTGAATCGGACAATTCCGGCCGGCGACGCCCGATTCCGATAGAAGGCTCAGAATTTAGAATTGATGTTGATACCTGTATAATGGCCATCGGCAACGGAGCAAATCCTTTGATTCGCCAGACAACCCCAGACCTGGAATTCAACAAGTGGGGCAATATCGTCGTCGATGAAAACTGCAAAACCTCAATGGAAGGCGTTTATGCGGGTGGAGATATTGTTCTCGGCGCCGCTACAGTTATCCTCGCAATGGGTCAGGGCCGAATCGCCGCAGCTGCAATTAATGAATATCTGGCTAACAAGTAAAACTTCCAAGAACTCAACAGCCCGAGCCGAGTACCTCACTTCTATGGAACCATCGGGCTATTTATCAATTTAAAATCGAGTATGATTGAGGACGAGCAGCTATTTCATTTGCTTTTTCACCAACCTTACTGAATTTCATCAAGATTTCTTTTATCTTTTCTTCTCTTAACTTCTTCAATCCTTCTGTCAGGTCTCTTTCTCGCAGCATAAATTCAATAAAATACTTACTCTCACCTTCACCCATGGGGATACTAATTTTTCCGACATAACCTTCACCAGAACCTCCACCACTTTTGGTCTTTTCAGAAGCAGATTCTTCTATTCGGGATTGTATTGGCCCAAATATCTCTATTACATTATCATCAATATTAATTTCTATCGTTCCCTCTACAGAACTTACAATATTTCGCAGAGCCTGCCTGAGCTTTATATTTTGCATGTTAACAACTATGTTTTCTCTCAGCCACGATGGCTCTTCCTTTACTATCACAAGTTCCATACCAGTCCATCCAGCGAGCCTTTGAAGTATTACATCCGCCCAATCATCTTTAAAAATATCAACTACCTGATCAAGCACAGCTTCTCGATAATCCTCCTCATTAACCATTCTTATTACAGGGGCCTGGCCAGGAGAATCCATTCCCGAAAGATACCACCTTGGTGTCTTGTACTTATCACCCACCTGTTGTAATAAAACATTAAAAGATACAGGCGAAATTCCTTTGTCAGATGACATCATTTTTAATATTTCAGATAATCTTTGGGGTGTGTCGTACGGCAAAAAAGAAAGTCCTTCAAACGCCCTCCTTATAAGATCATGAGCATTATCGATAGAAAAACTTCCATCAAATGAAAATTTCATTGCATAGATGTTCTTAAGCAACTCAAGTTGTTTAGTACTTGGCCTGCCAAGAATATGTTCCAGCTCCTGCCGGGGGTATATCGTAATTTCATCGTCACCTACTGCATAGCGCATGAAAAATACGTTTAACATCTCTGTTAAACAATCTGCCAGAGATCCTTTAAGCGAAGCCGACAATCTTGTGGCCTCACCCTGAGGCAATTTCCATTGTGCCTCATCGGACAAAACAATTTTCTCTCCAAGCACCGCTCTTATGTTATCCAAGGCTTCGGTGATTGTAATATCCTTAAAATCAAACTCCGCTTTCTGCCTGCTAAGCATGGCCAGCAATTCTTGCCTGTCCGCCCGTGCAAAGCCGGTTCCGATACCAATTATAACAATCGCAACAATCATTTTTCTTAAATTAATCGCCTTCATTTTTTGTCTCCTTTATTTTGAAAGGTTTCATTTACATTAAACATGCAAAGTCATCTTCGTCTCTGTTTTTCCCATTATCCGCTACTTTTGGCTCACTTGTACGAATGATAATCCAGGACGGCCGGCCCTTTCCCTGATTGCCCTGTTGGTTGGAATCAAGTATCTTAACTTTAGCTGAATCTTTACTGACAACAAATGTTCCTATCTCTTTCGGGCCGTTCTCAAATCGTACCGTCGTCGGCATATAGGTTTTTATCATTACGGCGATAAACACAACTGCCGCAGCCGCAACAATTCCAGCGGTCATCTTAAATACACCTCTATACGACATCATTGATATTTTATTACGGTCGGCCTGGTTTAACCTTTTCGATATTGATATCTGTAATCGGTTCCAGTTAAGACCGGCCAACTGTTCGCTCTCATTTTGCCTGAGCAGCAGGTCTATTTGTTCTTTTTCCTTTTTCATTCCAGAAAATCTTTCAGTAATACCCTAAGCTTTTGTCTTGCCTTGAATACATGCCACCTTACGGCCTCAGCAGAACAGCCCATAATTTTGGCGACTTCATCCTGCGGCAAATCCTCAATTCCGAACAGGACAATCGCCTGTGCCTGTTTTTTCGAGAGTTTCAACATCGCCATCCGAATAGCTTCTTTTAATTCTTTGCCGACTTCCTTTTGTTCCGGGGAAATAACTTTTTTGCTCTCACAGTCTCCGGAAATCTTTATTTTTTCCGTCCCGGCTCTGACGGCTTTCCGCTGACTGATAGCAGCGTTGGCAATAATCCGGAAAAACCATGCCTCGAACCGCTTCGGTTCCCTTAATCTATCAATATTGAGATAAGCCTTGACAAACCCATTCTGAACGGCCTCAGCCGCCTCATCTGCATCACCCAGCATCCTGACAGCCACCTGCATCGCTCGTCGTTGATACAAACCCACAAGCTCATCAAACGAACCTCGATCCCCTGTCTGGCTCGCCTTGACCAGCCGCTCAACACTGCCGGTGTTTGCTTTCGGAATACCATTCACAAATACTTCCTCACCCTTATAGACTCGCTAATTCGGCAAACGTTAGCCAGAATTTCATAAAATTTTTTAATGAGAGCCCTGCGGGCCCTTTATAATAGAAGTTATCCGAAGTATTTCCATTCGTAAAATGCTTATTCCGCCATACAAATCCGCTTTTTAAAATGTCCTGTTCGTATTTGACAATTCTCCTTTTCTTTAGTATTATCCATGCTCTTATAATCTCAAGCTGTCTTAAATAAATAAATTAAGCCTGATTTCGAATACGAGAAATGAACATGCAAATTAAGCCATTCAAAGCATTTAGGTTTGATAAGGCGGTTGTCGGCGACGTGGGCAATTGTGTTGCTCCTCCCTATGACGTCATCAGCGACGCTGAGCAGGAGCAGCTTTATAATAAAAGCGAATATAATATTGTGCGAATAATCAAAGGAAAGACGAACGCCTCTGACAACGGCGACAATAATCAATACACAAGAGCCGCCGGCTATCTCAACAACTGGATAAAACAAGGGGTATTAAAGCAGGATTCCGCTGAAACTATTTATGCTTATGTACAGGATTTTGAGCTGGCCGGAATACAATTTCAGCGTTTGGCCTTTATAGCTACGGCCAGGCTCGAAGAATTCGGAGAAATCGTCAGGCCCCACGAACAAATTCTCAATAAGCCGATGTTCGACAGACTCAGTCTCAAAAAAGCAACAACCGCCGATTTCGGCCTAGTCTTTATGCTCTATGAAGACGAGCAGGAAATCGCAGACAAAATCATCGAACAGGCCGCAACAACCGAACCGCTTATCGACCTTATCGACGAACAAAATGTACGTCATCGTCTTTTTGCAATAACCGCCAAAGAAGACATCCAGAAAATTTTGAAAATGATGAACGATAAAAGCTGTGTCATCGCAGACGGACATCATCGTTATACAACAGGTTTGGTTTATTCCAACGAAAGCGACAATCCGGCAGCGAAGTATCAAATGCTCGCCTTTGCTAATATTTCACACAAAGGGCTGATAGTTTTAGCCACACACCGGCTTGCTGGCAATCTCGAAAATTTCAGTTTTGAAAAACTTATTACTGAGCTTAAAGAAAACTTTGAGCTTACCGAGTTCAAGTTTGATTCACCCGAGAGCAAAATGCATGCAAGGCAAAAGATGCTTGAACAGATGAAGGCCGGACACAATAACAATAAAAACGCATTTGGAATCTACGGCTCAAACAACGCCTTTTACGTTGCTGTCCTGAGGGACAAACAGGCGATGGATTCGGTAGTACCTGATATGAGTTCAGCCTGGAGGCATCTCGATGTATCTATTCTGCATAAGCTTATCCTGGAAAAAATATTGGGTATTGACGAAGAAAAGCTGGCCAAAGGTGAAAATCTTCAATATGTGAAAGATACTCCAAACGCAATCGATGAGTCAATCTCTCAGGTTGATGCAGGTAACAAACAGGCGGCATTTTTCATGAATCCGGTAAAGATGCAGCAGCTAAAGCTGGTAACGGAAGCAGGGGAAAGAATGCCACAAAAATCAACTTACTTTTATCCAAAAATATTTACAGGCTTGACAATTCAAAAATTGTAATACCAATTTAAACGTCATCCCTGCAAAGCAGGGACTTATTAACAAAAATAGTATAAATTCCCGCCGGAGTTTATCCCGCCCTTTCGATGCGGGGGCGGGAATAAAGGAAAGAAGAGAGTAGATGATATGGTAGATTGGAAAAACCCACCAAGATTATTCATTCCCGGACCGGTAAAGGTCAACGAAGACGTCCTGCAGCAGCTCGCACGGCCGACACTCGGACATCGCGGCAAAGAATATGCTCAACTGCACGGCGAAACAGTCGAAATGCTCAAACAAATCCTCTTTACCGACCAGAATATTTTTCTCTCCACGTCCTCGGCCTCAGGCATTTGGGAAGCCGCTGTTCGTAACTGTGTTGGTCCTGAAGAAACCGTTCTGGCCACCTGCTGCGGCGCCTTCAGCGATAAATGGGCAGGGGTGGCCAGGAGCTGTGGCAAAAACGTAGATGAGCTTAAAGTCGAATGGGGCAGGCCTACACTGCCCGAAATGATTGACGAGAAACTCGCCACGGGCAAGTACACCGCTGTCACCCTCGTTTATAATGAAACGAGCACAGGCCTGACAAATCCGGTCTATGAAATCAGCAAAATGATGAAGGAAAAATATCCGGATGTCCTTGTCTTCGTCGATGCGGTTAGCGCGATGGTTGGTCTTCCTATGCACTTTGACGAGCTTGGATGGGATATAGTATTCGCTTCGGTCCAGAAGGCATTTGCAATTCCGCCGGGCCTGGCTGTAGCTGCGGTAAGCAACAGAGCTTTGGAAAAAAGCAGCAATGTTCCCGACAGGGGTTACTACTTCGACTTCCAGAATTTCGCAAAAATGGCGGCAAAAAACCAAACACCCTCCACGCCGGTTATACCTCATATTATGGCTTTGAACTTCCAGTGTGAAAAGCTGCTCAAGGAGGGTATGGAAAATGTCTGGGAAAGACATAAACAAATGGCTGAATTTGTAAGGGCCTGGGCTAAGGAAAAATACGACCTCTTCTGCGACGAAAAGTACGCCTCAAATACGCTTACAACGGTCAAGAATACACGCGGTATCAATGTCGCCGAAACTATCAACAGAATACAGCAAAAGCACAATACGATTTTCGGGAACGGCTACGGCAAGCTCAAAGAACAAACCTTCCGAATCGCTCACATGGGTGATATTACTCTCGACGACCTGAAGGAGCTTCTCGGCTGGATTGATGAGGAAATCGCCTGAACCGGCAAACATACTCTATGAACGTTCAGCTCCCGGGCCCTGTTAGCCCGGGGGCTTTTTTCATATTCGCCTCGACAAGCTGCAATCATGATGTCATGTGATAGCTGAATTCAAGAACCTTAGGCTCTACGAGCTTCCGGTAATCATCCATATCCATCCGTATCGCTTTGTCATGCGTGCCGGCCTGGAACGTTATGTGGTCGTCCTTTTCCAGGGCCTTGTCCATAACAGTAGGCAAGTCGTACAGATTACCGAAGGGCGGCTCGGCTCCCAGCTCACAATCGTCAAACATCCCGCTGATTTCCTCTTCCCGGGCCAGCTCAATTGATTTAGCACCAAGTTGACTTTTCAACGCAGCCAAATCAATCTTGTAACACGCTGAGAGCACGCACATGATATATTTACCGTCGGCTTTGACAATAACCGGTTTTGCTACATATTTGCCCGGCTCGTGCTCGGCAGCCGCCATCTGCTGCGCCGTAAAAGCAGGTGAGTGTTCGGTAATCTCATAATTAACCGCCGACTTGTCCAAAAGTTCTATCACTCGCATCTTAGACCTCCCAAAAACTGTTACCGGCTGATTAGTCTAATAAATAATAATTATCTAACCACCTTTTTAGCACTAATCAAGAAAAAAACAGCCAAATTATAATCGAAGATGGATAGGAAAATGCAGAGCCCCAATGAAAAAAGGAGATTTTCAGGAAGACGCCACGACACAAATTACGCCCTGGTGTCATATATTAAATCACAACTACTCGTAAATATGCGTAGATTCCGTTTCTTCAACCGGACGCGTAAGCTGGTCAACATTCATGACGGCTTTGAAACGTACATCCCCCGGCTTTACGGCTGCCACGACCACTCGCCAGGCAGCTCTGGCCTTCGGCTCAAGACCGCTTAACGGGAAGAACTTCACCATCTGTCCCTCTATAGAACCGGCAGTTGCGCCCGCTGAGGAAACATATTGAACATTACTTTCCAAAAGACAAGTGATACGAATATTTGTGGCGGCAGCAGATCCCTGGTTCGTAACACTTATTACATATGTCGTTTGTGAGCCGACTTTAACCGGGTCTTCGATGTCAACGACTTCCATCGCTACTGCAGAAATCCCTGTTACCATAGTCTGCACAGAAGCAGTTACAGCCTCCGAACAGTATGCAGTTACGGTTGCGCTATTCGTTTGCATACCCGGCTCTGTTGGAATGTAGGAAACACGTACGTTTTTGATGCTATTCGGCGCAAGCGTACCGAATTCCCAGATCAATTTTGAGCCTGAAAGCTTTGCGCCTTCATCCGCTTCTATAGAGGTAGCTCCATCCGGGATAGTATCTTCTAAAATAGTATTTTTCGCCGGTATATCCGACTTATTGGCAACTGTTATTTCGTAAGTTGCCTTTCGACCGAGATATTGTTTTCTTGGGCCGTTGTTTTCAATTGCCAGCACAGGCAGACTTACAATCGTTGCAGTTTCTGCTGATTCTGCTCTCAGGCCAGTAGCTGAGGTGGCCACCGCTTTGCTGGTATATCTGCCTATTTTGGCCGCCCGTAGTTCAGCCGAGAATTGCCGCGACTGACCTTCGCCCAGTGTGCCTACATCCAAAACTAATTTGCTCTTGCCGTCAGTCGTCCGCATCCCGATAGGAAGCGTGTCAACGATTCTGACGTCTTGTGCGGATCCCGTTCCTGAATTAGTCACCACGAACACAACCGGAATCGCCTCACAGAGTAATGCCTCATCCGGCGCTACCTTTGCCAGCTCCAATCTGGGTTGCACAATTCTCATAGGTGCACAAGCCGGAACGATTGGTGTAACAACAGTTGTGCAATGTTCGAGGGAATCGGCGTTCCTGGCCACACCGGAAACTGTAATTCGCTTGTTGGCTTTCGGCCCGAGTGATTTTATTTCCCACACAAGTTTATTTACATCTTTTCTCGCTGCCGGATTTGACCTTGTGAATTCGAAACCACCCGAAAGCTCTTCGTTCACCAAAATATCGGTCAGTACCGTTTCCGTCAGGTTCGTAACATCGATGAAATAATCAAATGACCTGTTTAGTTCGACTTCTCTCGGCACGGTCTTGTCCAATCGAACAATCCCGCATTCCGGCCATGGATAGGTCATCGAGACCACGGCCATGTCGGGCTGACTGAGAACTACCAACTGCCTGGCCTCGCTGACAACAGGCTCTTCTGCCCGAACAGGCAAACCACCCGCCGGAGCAGGCACCGCATGGATTGGAGCTATAGTTATGGGTTCGTGGCTGCTATCCCAAAAAAACTTTTCAGGCTGCTTTGATTCAGGCTTTCCCTCTTTTGGCTTAAAGAAATTCTTCATACTCTCGCAGCCTAAGGAGCTAAATATCAGCAAAACAACCGAGATAGTCAGGATTTTTTTCATCGTATAAACCCTTTCACACCTTCAGGTGAAAAAAACGGGCAGAAAATCATTAAGCAGGATTTCCTTTCCTCGTTTTAATACCGCACAATTTCCGTTAATATATCGGTACAAGCCTTCGTCAAGTTAAGTCAAAAAAACGAATTTGGCTCGTTGCGAAAATGATAAAATTCATCTTTAAGAACCGATAAAAACCGAAGTCTGCATATCCTTATGAACACTTTTCGGCGTACATTACGTCAATTCGATGCCGTTACAGGACCTATAAAAAGCAGACTAAAAGGAATTGTACACCCTTCTCCTTTCAGCGCTAGCCAGGCCGCTAAATATAAAATAATTATACACCTTTTGATACTGTGAATCAAGGAAAAAATGCCCGCTTTGGATTTACCGATGGGCATTTAAAATAACTTCTCACCTCGATGGAACGGTAAAAATGATAAATTATATAAAAAATACTAATGACATCTTGATGTCATGACGTTATAATGTTATGATGTTGCTAACGAGGTGATAATATGAAGGCTAATACGAAAAGAACTACCATTTATCTGGATTCCGATTTGCATCACGCATTACGCATAAAAGCAGCTCAAACGGAGACCTCTATGTCCGAGCTGGTTCAGGAAGCGATTAAATTTTCTTTAGCGGAGGATTCCATTGATCTGACAGCTTTCGAGCAGCGAAGGAAAGAAACCAGCCTGCCGTTTGAGGATGTTTTAAAAAAGCTCAGAAAAAATGGCAAAATATAGAATAACTATCAAAAAATCCGCCGCGAAAGAGCTGGAAGATATCCCCATGAAAGACCTGCAAAAAATCATCAAACGTATTAAATCACTTGCCGAAAATCCCAGACCTCACGGCTCAAAAAAACTCTCGGGAAAGGAGCTATATCGCATTCGTCAGGGAGATTACAGAATAGTTTATTCTATTGAAGAT
>Ga0209427_10010050_pt1 | contig 10522 bp, 9 predicted proteins | sample DeeMarSWOR136_30_FD_187465 | JGI IMG/M metagenome (GOLD analysis project Ga0209427, IMG submission 187465) | Marine sediment microbial communities from White Oak River estuary, North Carolina - WOR-1-36_30 (SPAdes) (version 2) | ecosystem: Environmental > Aquatic > Marine > Intertidal zone >...
TTCATGGAGGCGATAACAGGGCATGAGGTACCGGGGGGGGCATCGATGATGGTCAAGGTGTCCGGATTGGTATAGGATCGTACCTTCCTGATCAGCGGGGGCGACATGGCCTCACCGACCCTCAATCTTCCATGCACAAACTTAAGCCCGTTTCTGTGTCCCCTTTCGATCACGCCCAACTCTCTGCCTGTTTCGGTAATGGCTTTTTCGGGGCACACTGCCGTACAGCCCCCGCAGCTATGACACAGTTCGTGAAAAGGCAATACGGTTTTACCGATCACAACGATTGCCTTGAACTGGCATATCTCACCGCATTTTCCGCACAGGTTACACTTTTCTTCATCCACCTCGGGGACGGGTGTGGTAATGACTTTGGTCTCTTCAACGGTAGGCTTGATGAACAGATGTGCATTCGGTTCTTCGACGTCACAGTCCAAAAACTGAACGTGGGAGTCAACTGAAAGGGCCAAGTTTGTAGCAATGATCGTTTTTCCTGTGCCCCCTTTTCCACTCGCAACACTGATGATCATCTTTCCAATTCGGAATTCGGAATGCGGAGGGTAATATGGTGGACCTAATTCCGCCTTCCAACTTCTGTATTCCGCCTTTCACTTCTTTGTCTGTTTGATCATAAAGTCGCTAAGGGCCTCCTGTAGCGTATCCGCAGCAAGATATGCGCAATGCCGGTCTTCTTCGGGCAGTCCCCCCAGTTTTTCTAAAATGGCCTCTCCTGTGATATCCAAAACTTCTTCTGGCGTTTTACCAAGAGCCATCTCAGCTGCAAATGAACCGCAAACCGAACTGGACCCGCAACCATCGGTCTGGAAAGATGCCTCCTTCACGCAATCGTTTTCAAAGTTCAGAAAGATCTCCATAGTATCGCCGCATGATCCATGGACTCGCGCGTATCCGTCCGCATTGTCAATTCTACCCATATAGCGCGGATGCAACCATCTTTGGAAGGCCACATCCCCGTAAGCTTCTCTGGTTTCTTCGAAGATTTGATTCTGTAATTCCTTCACGAAGCTCTCGAATTTATCGCCCATAGGTCCTCTACCTTACTCCTCATGAAGTCTCATAGCATTCCAGCGACCCACATTTTACCCGGCATTTTGCAGAAATCATAAGCGATAGACAATGTTTTTCAGGCACACTGAGCTCTTATGCCCGCGTCATGGGTGACCCACATTTGGGGCACTTGACCTCGAAGCAGGGGCCCCCTCGCTCATGGGGCAATTTTTCACCGCAGTTCGGGCAGATGCATTCCCCGCCGGGACCCAAACCCCGGCCACCACCCATGCCTCTTCCTCTGCCGGATGGATCCTGCCCTCTACCTCTTCCTCCTGCACCTTGTCCTCTCGGTACCATAAGCGTGTACCTCCCTTGAATTATTAACGAGCGCTAGCTAGATTCTGTCTAGCGCCCATGGTCTGTTTTTTCAGATGTCAGCTTCTGAGAAGTTGATACTGAAAGCTGGATTGTTACATGAGAGAGGGATCAGGGCAATTTGTTTGTGATCGAGGATCCAGTATCCCAGTATCTCATATCCGGGTTTGGCGAGCCATCAATCCCAATAGGTTTGCGGTATCCCTTCAGGGGCTAGTGGTCACAGATGTTTTCGCCGGTGACCAAGGTATTGGAAAGATACTGGCTTGCCAGGGACTCCGGAGAATCCGCGGGGGCACCGATGATGACCTCAATCCCGTTTTCCCTTAGAAGCTGTTGAGCACGTTCTCCCATACCCCCCACAATGGCCACATCAGCGCCCTGCTCAGATATCCAACGAGGCAGCACACCTGGCTGATGGGCTGGCGGGGTGATAAGCTTCGTTTCTTTGATCTTTCCATCCTCCGTCTTAACAAATGCGAACTGTTCAGAGTGTCCAAAATGAGGCGAAAGCTTTCCCCCGGATATAGGGATCGCAAGCACTTTTGAGTCTCCTGAACCCTTTTCCATTCCTATTTCCTCCTGTCCCGGTTTTACTTCGGAGATAAATTTTTTCTTGGTCACCGTTAATCTCACGATCTCGTCTACTATTTTGTTGAATTCCTGTGTTATCGGGAGTTGGTCGTCATCCAGGATGCTTATACTTCCGATGTCGCCTTTCGATACCACCTCTGGTTCAAATGGCAGCGTTCCCAGAAGATTGAGCCCTTCTCTCTTTGCCGTGAGCATCCCTCCTTGGGTTTTGAATATATCGATCATTTTTCCGCAATGGGGACATTTGAGACCACTCATGTTCTCCACCAAACCCAGGATCTCCATATTGACCTGACGGCAGAAATTGATGGATTTTCTGACATCCGCAAGGGAGATCTCCTGAGGCGTAGTCACAATCAGCGCCTTGGCATTTGGGATTGTCTGTGCCACAGTCAAAGGTTCGTCGCCTGTCCCGGGCGGCGAGTCGATGATCATATAATCGAGATCCATCCACTCGATATCCGCGATAAATTGTCTGATAACACCGATTTTAAGTGGCCCCCGCCAAATCGTTGCCAGATCCTTGTTTTCCCCCATGAGGGGTTCAATGGAAATCACCTCCATATTAGGAAGATATTTGATAGGCTGTGCTTTTCCTTCCCGTGTTCCAGGTTGAATATTTCCCCTCAAACCCAACAACCGAGGTATGCTGGGCCCGTGAAGATCCACATCCATGAGTCCCACCTGATAGCCTCTTTTCGCTAATACAACCGAGAGATAGGCAGCCACACTACTCTTTCCCACACCTCCCTTACCACTCATCACTAACATTTTGTTTCTGATATGGCTTAATCTTTCCTTGATCTCCATATCCTGTATTTCATGCTCCTCTTTTCTGCCCATTAACAACCAACCTCCGGATATGATTCAAAATGCATTCGTTAAGGCTTTTCTATGCCCTGATTCCTTTTTGTAACAATGTTTCCAGTGCCTGGTTTTCTCTTATGCCAGTCACTTCCTGGCATCAAAAACCTGGGATTAAAAAGCTCTCCGTTCAGATAGGCTTCTAAGACCTCCTCTGCGGGACCGGATATCCATGGAATGATCTCGATCTCATCAGAAATAAGCATCCTGTAAAAGTGCTCTGATATTGCGCCGCATATGAGGGTGTCCAAACCGAGTGCCTGGATACGCAAACACCTTCGTGTTAGGTCTTTTTCGTCCAGGAATGTCTCGAAGCGGGATGTCTCCTTTCTGTTTTTCACTTGGAGAACTAATAGCCTGCAAGCAGTATCAAATACTGGTGATACCTTTCCCTCCCAGACTGGAATGGCGATCTTCATGGAAATGAGCCCTTTCCAAGCTATTTTTTCTCTGTCTCCTTAATACGGGACTCAATCGCTTCGATCTGGTTGCGCAACTCCTTTGCCTGATCCTTTAGGCGCTTCAACTCCTCCTCTTTGGATAAAGATGTGGTATTGGGATCACTTGGAGCCGCCCATCGGGAACCGCTCATCCCGCCACCCATTCCTCTGCCACGGCCCATACCCATGCCGCCACCGCGACCCATGCCCATGCCGCCACCTCGTCCCATACCGCCGCCACGGCCCATGCCGCCACCCATGCCCACGCCACCACCTGGGCGGAAACCGCTGCCCATTCCATAGTGGTCTCCCACGTTAGGCTCTGTTGTGCTTTTGAGTTTTCCACTCTTATAATCCTCGACGGCCTGTCTTACGGTGCCTGTCTGTCCCGCAAGCACTTCGACTCCTGCTGCAGAAAGCGTTCTTACAGCGTTCGGACCAACATTTCCGGTTATTACAACGCTAGCACCTTTGGAGGCGACAAACTGTGCTGATTGAATGCCCGCACCTCCGCCAAGGGCGATGTTTTCATTATCGAAAACCTCAAAGCTCATGTCATCCGGATCGACAACAATAAAATAGGCACAACGGCCAAAGCGGGGGTCGATTGGTGAATCGAGATCTCTTCCACTCGCACTAAGCGCTATCTTCATCTTTTAGAATCTCCTTTCTTATCTGTTTTTTGATTCACTGATTTTGCAGTCAAAAGGCTATGTCACGTAAATAGTTTAAATAGAATTTTCACATCAATATATCGCCATCATACTGACTGCATCCTCTATGCCAGGTCGTGCAAAGCGGAACAAACAGACTAAAATTATAAAATTTAACTTAGTTCATATCATTATTAAAAATCGGAGCTATGTAAGAACTTATTCGTATTTTGCAAAAATGCAATACACATGCCGTTCGTATTTTGCAAAAATGCAATAACACATCTTTATTCGATTTCAGACCCGATCCCCGAAGTAATGCAACAACTTATCTTTCGAGCTGTACCGGGTCTTTATTAAGGGACAATTCTTTGCTGGGCGGACTTGGTGCAATGTGACTACAAATGCAGGGGAACCACATTCAATCTCTGCGACAGGATTCGCCGGTAGAGCACGGAGGACGCTCACATCTTTCTTCGCGGCCACAGCAGGTGCTGCCAGGCTTTCTCTCCGGCACACGCTCTAGAAAGGATGCTGGCGAAATGATCTTTTCCATCCTGAGACTTCCACACTGAGAGCATGCGATGGGGGGAGCTTTGCCAACACCCACCAGAAATTCCGTGACACTGCCGCAAGATTTGCAGCGATATTCATAGATTGGCATTTTAGCCACCTCCTTAGATGACCATTCCTTTTGTCCTTGCTGATTACGTCCAGATTGCAGGAAATGTACCAGGATAGCAATTGAGATGGGAGTAGGTGAAATGTTTATCTCAATGGCATCTTAAGTCGTTGAAAAACAAATCAAGTCGCTACTCAACGGGAATTAGGAGGAACCCATAGGAAGTAATCTTGAGGGAAACGCAGGGCAAGTGAGCGGGGGAAAGTATTGCAATATTGCAATATCTGTTTACTCCGTGTTCTTATTCTGGGGCTGAATTCCTTGGCCCTGTGCTTTCGATATTGAAACGCTTCATTTTACGCCACAGGGTGCTCGGATGGATACCCAATTCTGCGGCAGTTACTGATCTGTTCCATTGGTTTTTTGTCAAGACCTCAATGAGAAACTGCCTCTCCAAGTCCTGCCAAGAATGCCGCTCACTCCTCCTCTTTTCTATGGGCGTTCTTCTTAAGGTTTTTTCATCCGGACTGAGATAATCAGGGAGATGTTGAGTTCCGATCACACGGTTCTTACAAACAACGGTGGCATATTCGATAATATTTTCCAACTCTCTGATATTCCCTGGAAAATTGTGAGACATCAAAATCGGTAACACGTCAGGTGAGAGCCCTTGTATTTCCCTGTCACTCAATCGATTGAATTTGCGAACAAAATGATCCGCCAAAAGGGGTATGTCTTCTTTTCGGTCCCTTAGCGGTGGAAGGGTAAGCTTAACGACGTTAATACGGTAGTAGAGATCCTGGCGGAATGTCCCTTTTGCCACAAGATCTTCAAGGTCCCTGTTTGTAGCTGCGACAATTCGCACATCTGCTTTCACTGGCTTGGTACTTCCCAGCGGTTCGTACAGCCTGTCTTGAAGGACTCGAAGGAGCCGGATCTGAAGTGCTGGAGAGATATCTCCGATTTCATCTAAGAAAAGCGTGCCTGCCTCTGCCAGCGCCAGTCTACCCAGTTTATCCTTTTTGGCATCGGTAAAGGCCCCCGCTTTGTAACCGAAGAGTTCCGACTCCAAAAGGGTATCCGGAAGCGCACCACAGTTAAGGGTTACCATGGGGCCAACTTTTCTGGGACTTAGTGAGTGGATGGCCTTAGCAAAAAGCTCCTTTCCGGTACCACTTTCTCCCACGAGCAGCACGGTGGCGTTGCCTTCAGCGACCTGTTCCAGGATCCCAAACAGACGCTGCATTTCCTGATTCTTGCTAATGATGTCTAGAAAGGTGTGCTTTCCCTTTAGTTCTTTTCGGAGTTCTTCCACCACACTTAAATCTCGAAAAGTCTCGACCCCACCGATCACTCGATCATTTTCATCCCTTAGTAGCGCCGTAGATATGCTGACCGGGACTCGCTCCCCTTTTGAGTTCACAATGTATATGGCTTGGTTTACCACTTCCTCGCCCGTCTCCGTAGTCTGACGCAGGGAACACATGCTCTCGCAAATGCTTGCCCTGAAAACATCCCAGCAGTGCCTGCCGACGGCCTCTTTCTTTTTAATGCCCGTGATTCTCTCTGCGGCCCGGTTAAAGGATGTAATTATCCAGTCCGAATTCACAGTGAAAACCCCATCTGCGATGCTATCAAGAATAATTTCGGTTTGATTTTTGGGTGTCAAATTCATTTCAAGAAAATCCGGTTAGTTTGAATTCAAAAGCCATGTTCAATACTTCGTCTTATATAGTTCGCCAAATGCTTGGCTCCTTAGCCTTTCCAAGTCAATCTAGCGGCATCAATGACCATTGACCTATTTTTTGATTTATGTAAACAACTTAGATCGATTTCCTCCGATCTCAACAAAAGGCTGGTTAGGAGTTTGGGTCTCACTTGACGCGATCGCGCCCTATGCAAACACTTTTGGACAATAGTAAAAAATTATAACTAGTCGGCGTTCAGTGCAATGGAATTATCGTGAATTTTCTAATAACCTCCCTTTTTTTCTTGACACCCAAATAGGTATCAGGTATTTGGTATACAAAATTCGAAATACCAATGTCATGGTGTATGATACTTCAGATAGAGAAAATAAAGACACCATTAAGTCTAAGTCAGCAGGTCTATGAGGCCATTAAAGAGAGCCTCCTGCAAACAGACCTAGCTGATATTTCCGATGAGACACGCCTAGATGAAAGGGAGCTTGCCGAGCGGCTCGGAGTAAGCCGAACCCCCCTGCGAGAAGCTATTAATAGGCTTGTGATGGAGGGGTTTTTGAAGGTTGTGCCACGTAAAGGGGTGTATGTTGTCAAGAAATCAAAGAAGGAGATCATTGAGATATTGCTCGTTCGAGCTGCGTTAGAAGGTATGGCCGCTAGACTAGCGACGAGGCACGTGACAGACAAGGAAATTCAAAGAATGAAGCGGATTTTCTCACCCTTCGATCAATCAAACATGGAAGGGCAGTTTCTGAAATACTCTGATGCAAATATCGACTTTCATGAACTTGTTCTCAGAACCAGTCAATGTGAAAAACTGATCGAATTGTCTGGTAGCGTCTTTGATCACGTCCGCTGGATCCGTTTCCATGCTGTTGCATTCGAAGAGCGATTCAGCACGATGCAGAAAGAGCACTTTGGGATCATCGAGGCAATAGAGAAGCAGGACCCCGATTTGGCAGAAAAAAGAATGCGGGCACACATTGAGGGCCTAGCGCGTTATATCGAAGAGAAGGTGGAATTTCATACTTGATCAAGTATTTGTTGGAGGCAGAGATAGATGAGTGAAATGCACATCCCAAGAGAGAGTTTTGTTGTCCCTCCCTGTACGGATGCCTGTCCGGCCGGAGTAGACGTTCCCAGGTACATTCGAGGTGTTAAAGACAAAAAATATGAAGAAGCCATCGCTGTCTTGAGAGAGAAACTCCCTCTTCCAATGGTCTGCGCAGACGCCTGCTTTGCCCCGTGCGAGGAGGTTTGCGCTTACAAGCAGTTTGGAGACCCTATCGCGATTCGTGCAATCAAGCGGGCGGCCGTAGACAAAGGGGGAGACAGCTGGAAGAAGAACAAGAAGGTTGCTGATAAGACGGGAAAGACGGTCGGTATTGTGGGTTCCGGTCCTGCCGGCCTCACAGCCGCCTATTATCTTGCAAGCAAGGGACATGGGGTGACAGTTTTTGATTCCTTTCCAAAACCCGGCGGTATGATGCGGTATGGAATACCCAATTACAGGCTGCCTGAAGAGCGGCTGGACAAGGACATCAACGAGATCTTGGACCTAGGGGTGATCTTCAAAGGCAACACCACCATCGGAAAAGATATCACACTGGATCAACTCAAAAGGGATTTTCATGTCATCTTTGTGGCGAGCGGGGCTAACGGGAGTGTCAAAATCCCCCTCAAAGGTGCTGAAAAAAAAGGGGTCTTGTGGGGCTGGGATTTCCTGCGAGACGTTGGACTGGGTAAAATGTTTAATTTTGAAGGGGATGTTGTCGTTATAGGGGGCGGAAACGTGGCCATTGATGTGGCATTAACTGCCAAGCGAATGGGTGCGAGAACGCTACATCTCTTTTGCCTTGAGAAGCGGGAAGAGATGCCTGCCCATGAGTGGGAAATCGCCCGGGCTGAAGAAGAGGGCGTTTTCATTAACAACTCCTGGGCACCGAAGAAGGTTCTGGGTGATGAAGCCGTTACTGGCCTCGGTCTCATAAGGTGTACTTCCGTATTTGACAATGCTTGCAACTTCAATCCCACTTACGACGAAGATATTACCCACAAGCTGGCAGCGAACTATGTTATTCTTGCTGTCGGTCAGGCTGCTGACCTCAGTTTCCTGAAAACTGAAAAAAATATAAAGACCAGTGGAGGTCAGATTGAAGTCGCAGACACAGACCTTTCGACCGGTCAGAGAGGTGTGTTCGCGGGTGGCGACGTGGTTAGTGGTCCCGATTCAATTATAGGTGCCATAGCCCATGGGAGGAAAGCGGCTTCAGCTATCGATCAGTATCTGGGGGGAGATGGCAACATCGATGAGGTACTTGCCACACCTGAAGATGAGGTGGTTTTGCCTGAATTGACCTCAGAAGTGAGCCCGCGAAATGATATGGCCCTACTGAAGGCCTGGAAGAGGATGTCAGGATTTGATCAGGTCGAATTGGGCCTAACCAAGGAGCAGATCGCAGCAGAAACGAGCCGCTGTTTAAACTGTGATGCCAGAAGATTTGAGGTCACAGTAAATATCGAATACTGCAAAGAGTGCGGATATTGTGCAGAAGTCTGCGGCATGAAGGTTTTTGGCCCTGCGGATTTTTTCAATTCAAAGGGATATAGGCCGGAGGAGGTCAAGTCCTCAAATTGGTGCTGCGGCTGTTTTAAGTGCTATTTCTCCTGTCCTGACTTCGCCATTGATGTCAAAGATGCGACTGCCTGAAACATAGGAGGTTTCAGATATGAAAAGGTTTTTAGAAACGGGGAACTTTGCAATAACTGAAGGAGCGATCCTAGCGGGATGCAGGTTTTTTGCGGGCTACCCAATCACACCCGCGACAGAACTGGCCGAAGCCATGAGTCTCCGGCTGCCCCAGGTGGGGGGTTACTATCTGCAGGCCGAAGACGAGTGTGCAGCCATGCACATGTGCATCGGCGCCTCACTTGGAGGGCTCAAAGCCATGACCGCAACCTCCGGACCCGGTTTCATCCTTTATGCCGACCCCTATGGGTGGGCACTAGGTTGTGAGACACCGTTGGTCGTGCTCAATTCGGGCCGTGTCGGCCCGGTGAGTGGTATCACGGGTGCACCAGGGCAAGGAGAGTTCTACTTGATGCGATATCCCACTCAGGGGGGGAACTTTGAGACGATCTGTCTGGCCCCCAATTCGGCCCAGGAATGCATGGCCATGACGGTGGAGGCTTTTTATTTAGCAGAGCGGTTTCGGATGCCGGTGTCGGTGCTGGCGGATCAGCTTATTACTGACGGCTTTGAGGACATCAGTGTCCCGGAAAATGAGGATGAAATGAAAGAAATGGGTTTCAGGGTTTGGCCCAGAAAGGTCTGCCAGGGCCCTGAGTTCTATCCTGCCACCGACGAGCTTGATATCCCGCCTGTTGTTTTGGGCCACAATACAGGTGCGCTTTGCTCGGATTGGACTCCCACGGAAGAGGGATACGATATCGAAGAAGTAGAGGCCCACCACAAGCACGCTTACCGCTTGATCTACAAAGTCCGAAATCACAAAGATCTCTTCAACCATCTTTATGAAAAGAAATTCATGGATGATGATCCTGACTTAGTGGTCGTATCCTACGGGACTCCTTCACGGGTGGTGAACACGGCGGTTATCAAGGCGCGAAATCAGGGCCTGAAGGTAGGTGCCCTTCGCTTGATCAACCTTTGGCCTTTCCCAGATGAGCATTTCACAAGGAGGGCCAAATACTTGACCGTGGAGCTTAACTGGGACGGGCAGCTTGTAAGAGAAGTGGAGCGGGCGGTTCCGAAGGATTCAGAAGTTCACTTTTTGGGGACCTGTGGTGACCTCCCAACGCTGGCAGGTTTGATCGAGACCTTTGAAAGAGTTTTAAAGAATGAGCCCCTTGCTCGCAAGGGTTGGGTGTTGGAGGAATGGTAAATGGATTATCAATCGAGCGAACTCACTTCGAAGTATTTGCGTTCCAGAAAAATCCCCAGCACGGCTTGCTCGGGATGTGGTCTGGGGATGAATCACAAGATTGTGGTACAGGCCATTAAAGAATTAGGACTTGAAGTCGCGGACATTGTGTGGGGCACGTCCATCGGATGTGCAGGCCGGCAGACCTTCGGAACGTGGAAGGGAGATGGATTTGCTGGAACACATGGGAGGGTCTATGCAATTGCCAAAGGGCTTCGCATCGCTTTACCGCCACACAAGAAGATTATTTTGACCGTTGGCGATGGGGATGCCTTTGGGATCGGTCTGAACCACTTGATCCATGCCGCCCGATCCA
>Ga0209427_10010052_pt1 | contig 10522 bp, 4 predicted proteins | sample DeeMarSWOR136_30_FD_187465 | JGI IMG/M metagenome (GOLD analysis project Ga0209427, IMG submission 187465) | Marine sediment microbial communities from White Oak River estuary, North Carolina - WOR-1-36_30 (SPAdes) (version 2) | ecosystem: Environmental > Aquatic > Marine > Intertidal zone >...
CGGGCAAACAGGTGGCGCACATATCGGCCGCTCATGATCTGGGGCTGGGCCAGATCGATCTGGCAAAGGTACAGATCACAGAGGTCGAGCTGGGATGAAGGCCCAAACCATTCGGGCAGTGATCCAAGGTCTGTTTCTGCTTTTTTTTCTGCTCCTCTTCGCCCTGACCAAGTTTCCCCTGGGCAGCCCCATCCCTGTGGAATTGCTATTGAGGCTGGATCCGTTGGCTGCCGCGATCTCATTTCTGGCTGGCCGGACCGTAGTTCCAAGAATGTTGCTCTCCCTGGGACTTTTGGGAGTCACCATTTTTTTGGGGCGTTTTTTTTGCGGCTATGTGTGTCCTCTGGGAACGACCATCGACATTTCCGACCGTTTTCTCTGCTCCAAAAAGCTTGCCCGCTTAAAAATTAAAAATATTCCCCGACTTCCCAAATATTACCTGCTGGCTTTTCTTCTGCTTTTAGGCCTCTTGGGCCGTTCTCTACTCTGGCCCTTCGATCCCCTGGTGGCCTTCACGCGAAGCCTGACGGCCCTGCTCCATCCCACGGTTGTTTTCCTGAGCAATTTGGGCCTGGACGTTTTTCGTCCCCTGGCCGAGCGCTGGGAGATGGACGCCCTGGCTAACGCCGGCTTCTTGCAGTCCTCTTATGCATCTTGGATTATTCCCGTCGTGAGTCTGGTGGTCATCCTGGGCTTGGGCCTTCTGGGCCGCCGTTTCTGGTGCCGCGCCCTTTGTCCTCTGGGGGCTTTGTTGGCCCTGGCGGCGCGTCTTTCGCCATTGAAAAGAGTGGTTTGGCCTCATCTGTGCACACACTGCCATCTCTGCCGAGAAAGGTGTCCTACTGGAGCCATAGGAGAGGATGAAGAAAAGACGGCATTCGGTGAATGTATTGCCTGTCGGACCTGTGTCTCTGTCTGTCCCCACCATGCCGTTGCCTTTCGACTCCGAAAGATGGGTTCCCGGGAGGACCTCAACTGGGACCGCCGTCGCTTCATCTTGGCCTCTTTGGTGGGCGTTGCGGCTTTCTCTCTGTCAAGAATCAAATTTCAGCCACTATTCACACCTCGGCGGCGCATTCGCCCTCCGGGGGCCGTTCCGGAGCCACTTTTCTTGGCCCGCTGTCTCCGGTGCGGCCAGTGTATGAAGGTCTGTTTGACCAATGGACTGCAGCCAGCTACCGACCAAGCCGGATTTGCGGGCATCTGGACGCCAGTTTTGGTCCCCAGACAGGGACCCTGTGAGCGCCACTGCAACCTGTGCGGGCAGGTCTGCCCCACCCAGGCCATCAGGTGCTTGAACCTCGAGGAGAAAGGCTACGTGCGGATTGGACTGGCCCAGGTCGACCAGGACCGATGCCTGGAATGGGGATACGGCAGAACCTGCTTGGTCTGCGATGAGGTATGCCCCTATGGCGCCATCTTCGTTGGGAAATCGAACGAACAGGACCAAGGTCGTCGCGGTCCCGTCGTAGATCCCCAAATATGCGTCGGCTGCGGAGTCTGCGAGCATCACTGTCCCGTTTTGGGGGAGGCGGCCATTCGGGTGAGCGTTGAATGGGAGGACCGACTTAGAGAGGGCTCCTATATCACCCCTGGTAAGGTCAGAGCTCGTGAGAGAATCTTAAAAGGAGAAAATTCGACACCGAGATGAGCTTCATCGGAGGCGTTATGCCCCATCGCGTGCTGCAGAGGGGGATTTCCTTGTCATTGGCACGGACGTCCATCCTCTTTTTTTGTTTCCTCACGCTGGTCTCTATCCACTCCGCTCAGGCGGCACAGGTGGACTGGGGCTTGGAGCGTCGCTGGCCAATCATCGCCTCCCAAGACCAACTATGGATTGGCACTGAGGCTGGCCTCTATCGTTATGACGTCTCCGAGGACGCCTGGTTGGTTTTCACTTCCCAGCAGGGCCTGTGTGGGCAGGCACCGGAGATCTTGGGCCTCGATGAGGGAATCCTGTGGGTGGCCACCTCCCAGGGACTTTGCAACGCCGACATCCACCTGTTCGACTGGGACTACTTCGACACCACCCGGGGATTACCCAGTAATAGCATTCTATCCCTGGATTTTGGGGAGGACTACGTCTGGATTGGAACACAGAGCGGAGTGGTCCGCTTCGACCTTCTTAGCCAGGAGTTGGAGAGCTTCAGGGACGAAAACGCGCCCGCAGCAGTCAAGGTCAACGACATCGCCGTGGAGGGGGAGACCGTCTGGCTGGCGACGGAGGATGGTGTCTGGGAATTCAGCATCGAATACGAGACCTGGAGGATTCATACCGAAGCGCAGGGGCTGCCCTCTCGGTGGGTCTGGAGAATTATGACCGCAGCGGGGGGGGGCCTGTGGTTCCACACCGATGCCGGCCTGGCCCGCTTCGATGCCGCTTCTCGGACCTGGTTTTCCTATGAGATTCCCGGCCTGACCCGGATTAACGACCTGGACCTGGACGGTTCGGCCATCTGGTTGGCCACAGACGGGGGCGTTTTCTTCTACGATCAGGCCCTGGATCAATGGCGGGAGTTTCAGGAATTGCAAAGCTTGGGCCTCCAGAAGGTCAACGGAATCACCATAGCCCAGGATGAGATCTGGCTGGCCACAGAGGAGGGCGTTTTCAGGTTTGACGTATCTACCAAGACGTGGACCACCTATACAGTAGACAATGGACTAAGCTCTAACCATGTGAGGTCAATAGACTTCTGGAACCAGATCCTGTTTGTGACATCACCGGCGGCCATCGATTACTACAAAGTGACCGAAGATCGCTGGTATTCGCAGCAGGTGGAGACTCTGGGTGCGGCCGAGGACACTCAAAGGAGACCTGTCATCACCCTGGGAGGGGTGGAGGGAACCGTCTTTCGGCCGTCCTCCCAGGTGACCATGCGATTGCTGGGTCGCGCATCATACCAGTATGAGCGAAGGGATGAAGATGTCTTGAGCCCAGATAGGGCCGCCTATACCTCGGAGACTCAGGGTCGGACGAATTTGGCCTTGGTCTCCAATCTGACGGGCGGCCGGGTGGCCAGCGCTTTTTACGATGACACCAAGTTCGACCGGCAACGAGAGTATGGTCTGAGATATCGTGGAGCCGAAGCCGATCTTCTCCAGGAAGCCTCTCTGGGCGACATGCGGTGGAACTTAGGCAGGGGAGATCTGTTGCCAACCCTTGGCCTTTTTGGAGGAGGCACGAGGCTGGAGGCAGGAGCCCGGACCTCTCGATTGAGAAGGAGACGGCTGGCTATCGCCGTGGGCGGGGGCGACCAGACTACCGATTTCCAAACCGATTTCTTCGTGGGCGGGTCCCATTCGTGCACTGGGATACTGGCGGATCGCCAGTACTTGAAGCGGCGGTTTTTTCAGTTGCTGGAAGAGTCGGAAGCCCCCTTCATCAGGTCTGGGAGCGTGAGCATCTACATGGACGATGGTCTCGAGGCCACAAACACCCTCAACACACGCGCCGACTGGCATGTAGCAGGCCTGATGGGGGATTTCGATCTTCTCCACCCGGTTGAGGATTACGCCCTGGATAGCGCCACAGGCATGCTGGATGTCTATAGAACGCTCTCCGACATTGCCGTTTTGGTGGCGATCTTTGAGCTTGGTGAGCCCCATGGCGGCCGACGAGAGGTGGTGCTGTACGGCGACGGATTCGATGCCAGCGTGGTCAACCGATATTTTCTGGGAGCCACAGAGATTCTCCCCCAGACCCTTTCCCTGGCCATTCTTGACACCCTGGGCGTTCGGCAGCCTCTGGGTGACTTTGGCCTGGATTCCGACGGAGACGGTGCTATGGACGCGCAGTTTGTGGATTTCTATCACGGCATTCTTTGCTTCCCCACAGCGCGACCCTTTCCCGACCCGGTTTATCTCCCCGAGGATCCCCAACATCTTTTCATCCTTAAATTTAGCTTTCAAACCTCCTCCACTGCTTTTCAACTCTCTCGGGGCGATCTGGTCTCGGAATCCGAGCGAGTGGTCGTCGACGGTCAATTGCTACGGCGGGGAGAGGACTACATCCTCGACTATCGCAGCGGAAGCTTGGTGTTTCTCAGGGAGGGCCTGGTGGAATCCAATAGCAGAGTGGAGGTCGAGTATGAGTACCACCGAGAGTCCGAGGATCAACTCATGTCCCTGGGCGCCTCTTTCAGCCCCTCGGATCTTCTCTCCGTTGGCATCAACGCGGCTCGTTATTCTCCGCAGAATGGAGACGTCGGAGGAGGCAGCGTGGATCTGCTCCAAACCACTGGAGAGCTGAGATGGGACCAGGGTCCCGCCGGCATGGACTTTCTTTTGCTTGGTGAGGCGGCCCAGAGCGCCTCGTCCGAATCGCAAGGCTCCGCAGCCCGGCTGAGGAGCTCGGCCAAGAATAATCGGCTTCGTCTTCTGGCTGAGGTGGAGGACTACGAGGAAAATTTCCTGTCCCTGCGGCCCCGCAGGACGGTGCTGGGACAGCTTCTCCGGCGGACTCGTGCCGAGGCTCGCTATGAGCAGTCTAACCTGTTCGTCCTGGATGCAGGCTGGGCTTCGGAGAGGTCCCTGGACCATCTGGGGCGCAGCGCCGACGAGCAACGATACCAGACCAGGGGCATCTTGAATAGAAAGGGGTATCCCACAGTGGTCATCGCTGCCGTCCGGCGGTTGAGTGGCGGGTTCTCTCCCTTTCCGGACCAGACCTCCCTTCGGGGAGACCTGGAATACCAGGTGCCCTCTGGTTTGGCTTCGGCAATGAGACTCCATGCTCTCAAGATGACCGCTTATGTGCATCGGCGCTGGGATGACGGGGTCGATTCCACCTACAACCCCGCTTCCCGCAAGGCCATCCAGCAGGGGGAGTATGTTCGCTTGGACGTGGCCCCGCTGACCTCTTTTCGGATGGTGGGGTCCCTGCGTCGGGATTCTCGGCGGGCCAAACCATTGGGAGCCAAGGGAGATTACCGTTTTGCCGGGGAGATTGGGGAGGCCATCGTGACCACCAACTGCGATGCCATTCCCGGGTTGTCCGTCTACGCTCGCTTGGAGGGAGACGCCCGGGAGGATCCCCTTTCCGGCGGCGAATCATCGAGGGCCTATTCTCTGGACCGCCAGAGGCAGGTCATCACCCGGGTGTATCCCGGCTTTTGGCAGCGTATCTTCACGCCCATCACTCTGGAGATAAGCTACGCCCACCGATGGAAGGGGCAATTGGAGGGCGTCAAAAGGCAGCTAAATCCTTGGAAGCGCTACTGGTCGACCTTCTCTGGAGAAGAAGTGGTGGCCGGAGAGGAGTTCCACAGCAGAGGACTCCGGGGAGAGATCAGGCCTTCGGGTCAGCTCATTCTGAACCTGGGGCTGGAGTGGCAGGAGCGGGACCACCGTCAGCTCAGCAGTTTGCTCCAGGACAGACTTTGGAAGTACATAAGTAAGGTGGAGTTGCGTCGAGCCAGCTCCGTTCTGGTGTTGAACTTTCTCCGGGATGAATGGGAGAAGATAGGAATTTCTACCAGGGTCAAGAACGCGCCTTCACTGTGGTGGGAGCGGCGCTGGAGCGTGGGTTTTATCACCAAAGCCTCTCTGTTCTCCTGGTGGGAAAGCATGCGAGAGGGCAAGCTGGAGGAGACCTCCAAGGCTCTATCTCCCCGCCTGGGGATCACCAGTCGCTGGCCTAAATTTGGGCTCCTGGGCGCCGTGGAGCTGATGGACGATTTCTCCGTGACCCTGTCGCAAAGAAGCGAACCCGGGCTGGAGATCTCCACCCTCGTCATGGCCAATGCCCTGAAACTGGATATACGACCTCTGCCCCTGTCGCTGATACGTTTGCAAAGCCAGCTCACCTACACGGACAATGAGAAATCCGCAGATATCCTCAACCACGAGCTTTTCCTGAGATTAACCCTTCAATTTTGACCCTCGTTTTTTCCCTCCATTTTGTCTGTCACAGTGTCAAAAACGTTTAGCTAAGCCTGAGGAGCTCACAGCTGTGATTATAGGCAGAACTTCTCTAATGAGAGTTCTGCCTTTTGTTTTTGTCTAAACAAGAACTCTCTTTTGGACTATCATTTTTTGCAGCTTATCAGGAGACCTTCGGAATGTGAAGCACCCTCGCCCAGAAGAAAAGTTCCATCAAACCATTGAACTCTTGTTCCCTCGAAACTCTGTCCTCACGTATTCAAATGGGAAATTTAAAAACATTATAAAAAATCTCTTGACAAAAAATATTATTTATAATAAGATAAACATGAATTAAAAATTATAATATTTTATCCACCTTCCTAGAGGCGATAAGACTTATTAGAAACCATCGATATGCTCCTTCTCAGACGAGGGAACGCCCAAAACGGTCCTCGGTGTTCCTAAGATTTTTAGGCTAATATAGGCAAGCTATCCTTTATAGGGATTAAGAGGTTAGTTCTGAAAATTCAGTGCTCAGAGGGCTGAGCGTAACAAACAGGAGGCAAATATAGAAAATTGGTCACCGATAAAGAGAGAGGAGGAAGAAGTCATGAGGAAGTTAGCATACTTTTTGGCATTGGCCGTTATGCTTACGCTATTCAGCAATAACGCCTCGGCGTTTGTTATCAACGTCCCCGCTGACCAGCCCACCATCCAGCTGGGCTTAAATGCCGCTCAGCTAGGAGACACCGTTCTGGTGCAGCCGAATACGTATGTGGAAAATCTCTTCTGGCCGCCGGTGGATTCAATTAAACTCTTGAGTGCCGGCGACTCCAGCAATACCATCATCGATGGCAACAACACCAGCAGTGTCATCCACTTCTTCCCGGGAATTGCTTATTTCGACACGGCCACGGTGATTCCGGGGTTTCGAATCACCAACGGCGGGAATGTGACCCATGGCGGCGGAATCTACATGACCCGGTCTTCACCGATTATTGAGGAATGTCTGATAGACAGCAACAGTGCGGGAGATGGAGGAGGTATATACTGCACTAATTCCTCCCATGCAGTGATCAGACATTCCAGCGTTTCACAAAACGATGGTGGCGGGATTGCATTTGATAGCTCCTCTCACGGCAAGGTGGAACATTGTGTCATCATGGGGAATTCGACCGGGAGCAATGGCGGTGGGATTTACTGCAATAATTCCAACGTGACCCTGACGGATGTGACGGTGAGCAGAAATTCGGCCAACGAAATGGGCGGTGGATTATTATTTTTAAGTTGCAGCCCAACCCTGATAAATGTGACAGTCAGCGGAAATACGGCTAATTCTCATGGTGGTGGGATTTACTGCACTGGCTCCAGCCCGGACATCTCAAATTGCACCATCACAGAAAACGACGCCACCGGTCAAGGGGATGGCCTATATACCACCAGCGGTTCCTGGCCTCCTATTTCGCAAAGCAACATCTGCTACAATGGCACAGGCGGCTATAACAACGATGATTCCCAGATGCTCGACATCCCTGATAACTGGTGGGGGGATGCCACAGGTCCTTATCACCCAAACTACAATCCCGGTGGTCTGGGAGATTCTGTGAACATCTATGTGTATCCTTTACCATACCTGACAGAGGCAGAAACAATAGCTCCACCCATCCCGCCCACGGGCCTTGCAGCGCTTGAAGTCGGAGTAGATTCCGTCACAGTGGGCTGGCTGAACAGCCCCATCGGGGATTTGGCGGGGTATAAAGTCTATTTTGACAGCGACTCTTCGGGATTCCCCTATGCTGACATGGTGGATGTCGGCCTGGACACGACCTACACTCTCTCCGACCTCATTGCCGGAGTCACCTACTACGTCGCCGTTACCTGTTACGACAATTTGGACAACGAAAGCTGGTATTCTAAGGAGCTAGCGGTGAGTGGCGCTACGCCTGAGGCTCTGAATCTGGACGTTGGTGGTGTGGAGGATGTCCTTCACCTTGCCAATCACACCCCGACTATCTCCTGGCTCTACTACGATCCCCAGAGTGCCCCGGAGGACTCTTTCCAGGTCCAAGTGGGCACGGACAACGACTGGACAGTGGCGGAGATGTGGGATCCGCCGGCCTTCCCGGGACCTGAGGACTCCGTCGTCTACGCCGGCGACTCCCTGGCGGACGGGGCTACGTACTACACCCGGGTGCGGGTGCATAACGGCGCCATTTGGGGAGCCTGGTCGCAGGTTTCCTTCCGGATGAACAGTCTGGCCGCAGCTCTAATTGCCTTTTCTCCTGCCGACAGCGGAGGGGTGAACACGTCCACTCCGATACTGGTGATCTCCAACAGCTCGGATGCTGAAGGCGACGGCCTCACCTACGCCTTTGAGGTTCACGCCCGGGCGAGCCTGGGCAGCCTGGTGGCCGAGGCCGACAGCATAGCGGAGGGGGATTCCACCACATCGTGGCTGGTTTCCGTGACCCTGGGCGAAAACGCCCAGTACTGGTGGCGTTCAAGGGCTCACGATGGCTACGAGGACGGGGAGTGGATGCAAACGGCCAGCTTCTTCACCAACGCCGTCTTCGAGCCTCCCAACGCTTTTGCGCTGCTCACCCCAGCCGACGGTGCAGAAATCCTGACGCCGATTCCCACCTTTGACTGGGAGGACGCCGCCGATCCCAGATCCGCTGGATGTGGTCAGCTACAATCTGTGGTACAGCACAGACAGCACGTTTCAACTGCGGGCGGAGGTCCTCGGCCTGGCCACCAGCGAGCACACCATCAGCGACTCGCTCTCCGACGGGCTGCGCTACTATTGGAAGGTCCGTGCGGTGGATACCGACAGCCTGGGGACGTGGTCTGAGGTTTTCTGGCTCACCGTCAATTTGGGGAACACCCAACCACCCGTGCCGGCAATCCTCCTCCCTGAGGTTGGAGATTCCCTCGATGCCCACGACCTGCTGGTCTGGACCGAGGTGGAGGATCCGGATCCTTACGATGTGGTCACTTACACCCTGGAGATCGATGACGACAGCGCCTTCTCCAGCCCAGAGGTGACCGAGGAGGGCATTGAAGGGGCGGGAGGCAAAGATCCCGCGGTGTACGTGAGACTGGATAGCTTGGAGGATTACGAAAATCTGGCTCCGGGCACGGTCTGCTACTGGCGTGTGCAGGCCGTGGACAACCATGGAGTTGGTTCCGGCTTCACATCCGGGGAAAACTATTTTATCTCCCCACTGCCGCCGGAGGCCATCGACGACCTGACGGCTGAACTGGCCAGCGATGACATTTTCCTATGGTGGACCAAGCCCTACGACAATGAGGGGGTGGCCAGTTACGTGATCTATTGCAGCACCGAGACCGCCTCTTCGGGCGATTCCCTGGCCGGCACCACCGACACAACTTACACCGATCTAGGCGCCGCTGGCGATGTGGGCACCAACCTCTACTACACAGTTAGAGCTGTGGATGGAGCTGGTAACAAGTCAAAGGAATCAAACAAAGTGGGAGAGTTCGATCGGGATTTAATAACAGGCGAATAGATTAGCATAGAACGCTTCGTTTTGGTGTGTGCCGAATCTTTGAGGTGGCTTTCTCCGTGCAGATAGCTGAGGGAGGGTTATGATCATCTCTGCAACCAGAGCTTTGGCACCCGTCCTTTTTTGTGTAAGGCGAAGGTTGTCGAAAAATAACCTTGCGCAGGTTTGAAACCTTCGTGAGGTTTAAATAATTTTGTTGTTAAGATGAGGTTGTAGGGGCGGTTAACGGGCCGCCCCTAAATTTTGACTAACCGTATCACGCTCCTCTGGCGGAAAAATCGCTAGATGAAATAGGATTCATGAATTTTCCCCGGACCAATTTTCACTTGACACATTTTTTTATTTGTGGTAAAATGAAAGTATAGGATTCTGGACAAGAGAAATCGATATAAGCAGATGCAGTTAGACGCGGGCTGAGATATAGCATCAGCCCTTTGAATTGATGACAGGTTCAAAATCCGAAAAGGGTAGAGAAAATGAGAACTGTTGCGTGTAGTCTGTTCATGGCTTGCATACTCTTCACCGGTGTGGCAAAGGCCGCTGACGATTGGACACAGCGATTCCCCGATCCTCACCCACCAGCACGAACCTATCATAGAATGGCTTACATCGGTGGGGACCAGGTGATGATGTTTGGTGGGCGGGATGATTTTTATACCAATTACAATGAGACCTGGGTCTATGATCTCGGTGATACCACCTGGACACAGAAGGATCCTGTGACCAAACCGTCGGCGAGGCGGACACATGGCATGGCTTACCTGGGTGGTGATCAGGTGTTGCTGTTTGGTGGCTGGGATGGTTCTAATAATAATGATGAGACCTGGGTCTATGATTACAGTGAGAACACCTGGACACAGAAGAGTCCTGTAACCAGACCGTCGGCGCGAAGCGACGTTGATATGGCTTACATCGGTGAGGGTCAGGTGTTGTTGTTTGGCGGGGATGATGGTTCTCCTGACGATGAGACTTGGGTCTATGATCTGGGCGCTGACACCTGGACTCAGCAGACTCCATCATCGCAGCCCTCTGCGCGAACCGCTCATGCGATGGCTTACATCGGTGGTGATCAGGTGTTGTTGTTTGGCGGGTATGATGGTTCTCCTGACGATGAGACCTGGGTTTATGATCTC
>Ga0209427_10010053_pt1 | contig 10522 bp, 11 predicted proteins | sample DeeMarSWOR136_30_FD_187465 | JGI IMG/M metagenome (GOLD analysis project Ga0209427, IMG submission 187465) | Marine sediment microbial communities from White Oak River estuary, North Carolina - WOR-1-36_30 (SPAdes) (version 2) | ecosystem: Environmental > Aquatic > Marine > Intertidal zone >...
AAGAAATTCGGCGGTTTCTTACGTCTGGGGAAAACAAACCGGATGGCTTTCATCTTCAAATGGTGGGCGTCGATCGCTTGTCTGAAATCCTCCTCTCTCTTGACCGGAAAAATGAAATAAGCCCGACCATCTTTCCGAAGTAACTCTGCTGTCTTGGCCATTATATCAAAAATATCACATCTCACTTCATGTTTGGCAATCGATTTTTCTTGATCGGAGCTGAGATGCCCCTGCTTTTTTTTGATATAGGGCGGGTTTGAAAAAATGACATCGTACTTAAGGTCAGGCTGAAAACTTTGAAAATCCTGGCAGATGATGGAGATTCTTTCCTCCAGCTTGTTCAGGACGACGTTCCTGCGGGCCAGATCAGCCAGAGTTTCCTGAATCTCCACACCGGTGATGTGCCTGAAGGGTTTGACACTCAAAAGCAGGGAAATGATGCCCGAACCTGCCCCCAGATCCAGAAGATCATCAGTCTGCTGGGTTTGGATAAAATCTGCTAAAAGGGGGGCATCCACCGAAAACCGATACCCCCTTTTCTTCTGGAGGATCAGGATCCGACCATGATAGAAGGTATCCAGAGTCTCGTCCTCACCCTTCAATTCACTCATCTGCATCATCATCACTCAACTCGGTGAAAACGAGCACCTTTTCCGGAAAGACCTCAGCAAATCCACCGCGAATCCGGTAATTCTGCTCTTTTTGATCCAGGCGAAAGGAAAGGAGTCCTTTCCCAAGAGCGGTGAAGAGCGGCCGATGCCCCGGAAGAATTCCGATGGTTCCCTCCAAGCTGGGGAGGAAGACCACCTTGACCACTTCATCCACCAACAGTTTTTTAGGGGTGATGATTCTCAGCTGGAGGGAGGAAGGCAACTCTTTGCTCATGCTGACTGCAATGCCTCAGCTTTCTCCACCACTTCCTCGATGCTGCCAACCATGTAAAAGGCCTGCTCAGGTTTGTCGTCGTGTTTTCCTTCTACGATCTCTTTGAATCCCCTGACTGTATCCTCCACCTTGACATACTTCCCTGGCCTCCCGGTGAATTCCTCGGCGACATAGAAGGGTTGAGAGAGGAACCGCTGAATCTTACGGGCCCTGGCGACGATCCGTTTATCTTCTTCGGAGAGCTCTTCCATACCGAGGATGGTGATGATGTCCTGGAGATCTTTGTACCGTTGGAGGATCTCCTTGACTCTCCTGGCTGTATGATAGTGCTCCTCACCCACAACCCGTGGATCCAGGATGCGGGAATAGGAGGAGAGCGGATCCACAGCTGGATAAATACCCATCTCTGTCAAAGCCCGGCTCAGGTTGGTTGTCGCGTCCAGATGCGAAAAGGTCGTCGCAGGGGCGGGATCGGTGAAATCATCGGCGGGAACATAGATGGCCTGCACCGATGTGATAGATCCCCGTTTGGTCGAGGTGATTCTCTCTTCCAGCTCACCCAGCTCCGTGGCCAGGTTTGGCTGGTATCCCACCGCCGAGGGCATCCGCCCCAGAAGGGCGGAAACTTCGGACCCGGCCTGGACAAAGCGGAAGATATTATCGATGAACAAAAGGATATCCTGACCCATATCATCCCGGAAGTACTCCGCCACAGAGAGGGCAGCCAACCCGACCCGAAGACGGGCTCCCGGGGGCTCTGTCATCTGACCGTAGACAAGAGCGGTTTTGTCGATGACTCCCGATTCTTTCATCTCCAGCCAGAGGTCATTCCCTTCCCGTGTCCTTTCTCCCACGCCTGCAAAAACAGAATAACCACCATGTTCTAAAGCCACATTGTGGATCATCTCCATGATGATGACGGTCTTACCGACACCGGCACCGCCGAAAAGGCCGATCTTCCCTCCTTTTAAAAAGGGCTGGATGAGGTCGATCACCTTGATCCCTGTCTCGAACATCTCCAGCTCCGTGTTCTGCTGCTCCAGGGAGGGCGGCGGTCGATGAATCGGATATTTCACCTTGGCCTGGATGGGTCCCAGGTGATCCACGGGCTCGCCGATAACGTTGATGACCCGGCCTAAAGTGGCTTCGCCCACCGGAACCTGGATCGGGCCATCCAGGTCAATGGCCTTCATCCCCCGAGCCAGGCCGTCGGTCGGGTGCATCGAGACACACCTCACTCGGTTTTCTCCCAGATGCTGCTCTACCTCGACCACGATATCCACCCTCTCCCGCTCATCAACAATATCCTCGGCTTCGTCATCTACTCTCAACCCAAACTCTCTCTTGGTTTCCGCGACAGAATGGGCTCCAGGAGAGTCGAATCCCTCACTCGTCACTCGAAGGGCATTGTAGATTTCGGGAAGCTTTTCATCCTTGAATTCGATGTCCACCACAGGCCCGATGACCTGAACGACACGCCCTGTTTTTGGTCCTTTCACCGTTTCTGTCTTCGGCTTGGATTTGTGTTTTTCTCGGACTCCTGTTTTTTCCATTCTTTTCTCTCCGGAGACTATCTTTTGGCCAAGGCTTCGACGGCTGTCATGATCTCTAAGAGTTCTTTAGTGATCGAAGCCTGCCTGACTTTATTCAAAACCAGCGTGAGGTCTCCTATCAACTCCTCCGCGTTCTGAGTCGCATTATCCATGGCCATCATCCGAGCCGCCTGTTCGGCTGCTGAAGACTCAAAAAACGCATGGAAAATCTGAGTCTCTACGTACAGAGGGAGAAGGATGTCGAAGAGAGGCTTCATCTCGGGTTCCCAATCCGGAATCAGTCTTTCTTGAATTTTTTTTGGCTCTGTGGGCTCGACAGGAAGCAGTTTGGCCACGGTGATCCGAGGAGCGAGAATGGATTTGAATTCATTGTAGACCAGGTACACGGCATCAATCCGATTGAAGGAATAGAGTTGGATGAGATATCCCGCTAATTCTCTCAAGTCTTCCCGAGTCAGTTTTTCGACATTTCCTGAAAAAAGCCTATCTGCAGGATAAGGGAGGTTTTTAAAAAACATCTCTGCCTTTTTTCCTATCAGTATCGAACGGACGTCTGTCCTCTTCGCTTTCTCCTCAAAAAACGCCCGGGCCTTCTCCAAAAGGTTTGAATTAAAGGCCCCGCACAATCCTTTATCGGAAGTCAAGACTATGACCAGGATAGACTTTTCCTCTCTTTTCATCATCAAAGGATGGACTCTTCGTTCAGCCCAGGAAGTCACTTCTGAGAGAAAATCGGGGTAGGAATGCCAGTAAGGACGGGCTTCCATCAGAGGGCGCTGCACCTTCTTCAGCTTGGCCGTGGAGACCGTCTTCATCGCCTGGGTTATCTGCTGCGTATTCCTGACGCTCTTTATCCGCCTTCTTAGGTCGATCAGAGCCGGCATTTTAGTCTTTTTTCTCCTTGAGCTTCTGGTTGAATTCTCTTAGGGCTTGGCTAATTGCCGCATCCAGGTTTCCATCGATCTCCCCTGTTTCGACTATTTTTTTCAATAAATCTGGGTGCTCTTCCTCAAAATAATCGAACAGCCGTTTTTCATAGTCTTCAATCTCTGAGATTTCAAAATCATCCAAATATCCCCTATTCCCAGCATAGATAATCAGAACTTGTTTCTCTACGGGGAGGGGAACGTATTGATCCTGCTTGAGAATTTCTGTCAGTCTTGCCCCCTTATCCAACTGGGCTTGACTGGCCCTGTCCAGCTCTGTTCCGAATTGGGCAAAAGTCAAAAGTTCCCGGTATTGAGCCAGATCGAGCCGAAGCTGTCCAGCCACCTGTTTCATGGCTTTGATCTGGGCATGCCCTCCAACCCTGGAAACAGAGATTCCAACATTGATAGCAGGCCGGATTCCGGCGTTAAACAGCTCTGGCTCTAAGTAGATTTGACCATCGGTGATGGAAATGACGTTGGTCGGTATATACCCAGAAACGTCTCCGGCTTGGGTCTCGATAATCGGGAGAGCCGTCAAAGACCCTCCTCCATGTTCGTCATTGTATTTGGCGGCCCTTTCCAGGAGCCTGGAATGAAGGTAAAAGACATCTCCTGGATAGGCCTCTCGCCCAGGAGGCCGGCGCAAAAGGAGCGAGATTTCCCGATAGGCTGCCGCATGCTTGGAGAGGTCATCATAAATGAGGAGGGCATGCTGCCCGTTATCCCTGAAGTACTCTCCCATGGCACAGCCCGCATACGGGGCTATGTATTGAAGAGAGGAAGGATCGCTGGCAGAAGCGGCCACGACAACAGAGTAATCCATGGCTCCGAAATCTTCCAGGATTTTTATGACATAGGCGATAGTGGAATTTTTCTGACCGATGGCTACATAGATACAGACAACATCCTTCCCTTTCTGATTGATGATGGTGTCGACGGCGATGGCGGTCTTGCCTGTCTGTCGGTCGCCGATAATTAGCTCTCTCTGTCCCCGGCCGATCGGGATCATGCTGTCGATGGCCTTTATTCCTGTCTGGAGGGGTTCTTTCACTGGCAGTCGGTCGACGACTCCGGGGGCCAGCCGTTCCACGACCATATGGATTTCGGTCTTGATCGGGCCTTTCTCATCCAGGGCTAAACCCAAGGGATTGACCACCCTCCCGATGAGCGATGGACCTGAGGGAACCTGGATGATCCTGTGGGTCCGCTTCACTACATCACCTTCTTTGACCAGATGAGTCTCACCGAGAAGGACGACGCCAACACTGTCTTCCTCTAGGTTCAGGGCGAGGCCATAAACCCCCTCTGGGAATTCGAGAAGCTCGTTGTACATCACCCTGTCCAGCCCGTAGATTCGGGCAATTCCGTCTCCGATGGATATCACAGTCCCGATTTCTTTGGTGTCGACTTCTGCTTCGAATCCCTCGATTTGGCGTTGAATGATCTTGGTGATTTCGTCGGCCTTGATTTCCATGACTCTATCCTTCAGCTATTCTTCCCTTGAGATTTTCCAAACTTCCCATAACAGAGACATCGTAGACGATGTTTCCTTTCCTCAAAGACAGACCGCCGATCAATTCAGGGTTGATGGTGTAAATCAGAGACACAGGTCCTCTTTCCAGTCTCTCAAGCTTATGTCTCAGCCTTACCTTCTGGTCCTCGGATAAAGCAGAGGCAGAGGCCACTTCGATCGTGACTATTCCTTGTTTTTCGTCCCATAACAGAGGAACAAGGTCGATTATTCCAGGTAACAGCTCGAGACGATTATTCTCGACGAGGAGAAGAATAAACCGGTGTATCTTCCCTCTCAGGCCGATTTCATCGGTTATATCCTTTGCTATCTGCATTTTTTTTGAGGGCGGCAGAAAAGGGCTGGCTAAGGTTACTCGGAGCTCTTCATGTTCGGAAAGGAGGTCATTAAACTTGATCAGTTGATGAGAGAGGATCTTATACTCCTCCTCATCCTTGATAGAGCTAACGAGTCCTTGAGCGTACCTCTTTGTGAGTACCTGTGTTCTCATACAATCCCTCGATTTTTTCTATGGATCCATCGATGAGGCGAGAGGAAATCTTGGGGGTGATTTTCTGTTTTATCCGTTCCTGAGCTAAGGCCGTGGCCAGTTCTGCCGCATACTCTCGAAGCTCTGCCATGCCCAACCGAGTCAGCATTTCAATTTCATCATGGGTGTATCTCTTGATCCTTTCTGCTTCACGTTGAGCTTCCTGGATGATTCGATCCCTATCTTCTAGACCGCTCTTCTCGCCTTCCTCTTTTATTTTTTCTATCTCCTGCTCCAAAAGGTTCAACCGTTCCTTCACCTCTTTCAGCTTCATTTCCGCTCGCCGCCGCGATGTCTTCATTTCTTCTAATGACTCCTGGATCTTGGTGGCCCGGCTCTCGAGAAAGCTTCGGAGCGGCTTGCGAATAAGGTAGGCCAGAACGCCGAAAAGAACGACAAAATTAAGCGTTCTCCCCAAAAAATCCTTAGCCCTCGAGCCATGCTCTTCCTCGGCCCACGAGGGGAGAAAAAGGAATAGGATGAACAAGATGGTTAAAACACGTTTTCTGGCCATCAGCTTAAAAGTCTTTTCTCAATTTGGTCAGCCAGGCTTTGGCTCTGAGCTTCAAGCTCCCTTTTCAGAGAGTCGACCTGTCGATTCAACCGATCCTTGGCCGCCTCAACCTGGCTGCGGCAGTCTTTGTCCGTCTTCTCGAGCAGACGATCTCTCCGCTTCTGGCCCTCTTCTATGAGCTTCTCTCTAAGAGTCTGGGCCATCCTTTTAGCCTCCCGCAACTGCTCCTCCACCCTGAATGAGTCTTCTTCAAAGGATTCGAGAGCGGCTTCAGCGGCTTTTTTATTCTGGTCCATCTGGTCTTGTCTCGATCCCATGATCTTCCGCAAGGGATTAAAAAATACCTTGGTGAGCGCAGCCAACAAGATCCAGACGATGATAAAGACGATGATCAGGCTTAAATCGATTGATAACATCTCTTCGTTATAGGGTCCAAAAGGAGGCAAAAATTTATCATTTTTACCCTAAAAAAGCAAGCACAGGGAACATATCATAAGCTTTTCCTTTTCATAGCATTGATATTTTACTCATCACGGATTTGGAGAGGCATCCAGACATATCCTACGCATAATACTTCTTGATTTCACCCACGAGGTATAAAGACCCAGTGACTAGGATGACCTCTTGAGCGGCCGCCTGCTGAAGGGCCAGTCGAAAGGCCCTTTTGGGGCTGGGCTCAAGAAGGAATCTTCCCCTGAACTTTCCGATTCTTGTCCTTATCTCCTCAGGAGAGGCACTCTTGTAGAAGGGAAACCGGGTCAGGATCACTGTCCTGGCCAAAGGAAAAAGAATATCCGCAATTCTCTCGATCCTCTTGTCTTTCATCACCGCAAAGACGAGGATCAAAGGAGTTGGGATGAATTGACGGGCATAATCCCGAACAGCCTCTGCTCCCTCTTCATTATGGGCTCCGTCAAGAAGGACGAGAGGACGGCGAGAGAAAACCTCAAGACGGCCATCCCATCGTGTGCTCTGTATTCCCTGAATGATCTTTTCCTTATTCAGATTTCTCCAGCGTTGACTGACCTGCTCGGCTGCAGCAACAGCCACAGCAGCATTCTCTCCCTGATGACGCCCGGCAAGACTGGGAACAAAGTCGTACCTGTCATTTTCTGAGGTGTAGGTAAAAGAATAACCCTTCTCTTCCTGATTGACGGAAAAACAATCCCTCTTCTCAAAAACACCCAGAAATGGAGCGCCCAGTTCATCGGCCCTCTTTTTTATTGTCAAATAAGCGCTCCTATTCTTGACTCCGCAAACCACCGGTACACCCTTTTTTATGATGCCTGCTTTTTCAAAGGCGATCTGTTCGAGGGTCTCTCCCAAAAATTTCTGATGTTCTGCAGAAATGGTGGTCACAACCGCCACCACTGGGTCCACGACATTGGTGGCATCAAACCGACCTCCCAGTCCGACCTCTAAGACAGCGATATCAACCTCTTGCTCTTGGAAGTGAATCAACCCCAAACAGGTCAGCAGTTCAAAGTAGGTGGGGGGAGAAAGGAGAACTTTGGTTTCGATCAGGTCTTCAATTTTCTCCTTCAGCTTGGTCAGAACTCTGGAGAAGCTTCTCGCAGGAATGGGTCTCTCCCCTATCCTGATCCGTTCTTCCACCCTGACAAGATGAGGAGAGGTGAACAGCCCCACCCGATAATCATGGAGAGTCAGGAGGCGGGTGAGAAAAGCACAAACAGACCCTTTCCCGTTCGTCCCGGCAACCAGAACCGAAGGGTATTGGCGGTGTGGATTATCGAAAGCTTCCAGGATGGTTCGAACGTTATCCAGCCCGAACTTGATGCCCAGGTTTTGGACCCTTTCCAGGTATCTGAGGCATTCCTGGTAGTTCATCTAGGACAGCTCAGGAGGAGTCGCAAGGCTCTGATGATATAGTTCCGCAAATCTTTCCTCTCGACGACGTCGTCCAGCATTCCATGCTGAAGGAGAAACTCCGAGCGCTGAAAATCCTTGGGCAGCTTTTCTTTAATCGTCTGCTCGATAACCCGGGGTCCGGCAAAACCGATCAGCGCTTTAGGTTCGGCGATATTAATATCCCCCAGCATGGCAAAACTGGCTGTGACTCCTCCCGTCGTCGGGTCTGTGAGGACGGAGATGAAAGGCAGTCGGGCTTCCTCAAAACGGGCTATGACAGAGCTGGTTTTCATCAGCTGCATCAATGACAAAGCTCCCTCTTGCATCCTGGCCCCACCAGAGCAGGCCACTGTGACGAGCGGCCATCTCTGTTGAATAGCCCGTTCTGCCGCTCGGGTGATTTTCTCACCCACAACCGAGCCCATACTCCCTCCCATGAATCCGAACTCCATGACTGAGAGGATTACCCGCAACCCGTCCATTGTCCCTACCGCATTGAGCACGGCTTCAGGAAGATGGGTCCGCATTTTATTCTCTTCAAGCCTTTGCGAATATTTTAAAGAATCTTCAAATCCCAGCGGATCCACTGGACCAATATTCTGATCGATGAGTTCAAACTGCTGATTATCGCAGAGCATCTTGAGCCGATCCAAGGCGGATAATCGAAAATGAAAGTGACAGGCGGGGCAGACAGATAAATTGTCCAGAATATCCTGCTTGAACAGGATGCGATGGCAGTTGTTGCAGCGAGTCCATAAATCAGCCATGGTCTTAGAACGGAAGCTCCCAGAGGAATTATTTATTTCGAGGATTTCTTCTTCTTGGTCAAGGGGGAATCCTCCTCGGCCATTTGACTCAAGATTTTCAGGACCGAACCTGGGGAAGGGAGCTCTTCTTCGATATCTATTTCTTCGAAGAGAAGGTTCATCGCAGCATTCACCAGTTTATTCTCATCGAAAGGTTTCTCAAAATAATCCGAGGCGCCGAAAGAGCGCAGAGCTTCATTCTTGTACTGAGGCCCTTTGTAAACGCCGGTGACGATAATCACGGGCACTTGGCCCTTCGTCTCCTGGAATATTTTCAAGGTCAAGTCGAACCCATGCATCTTGGGCAGCATGGCCTCCAGGATGACAAGGTCAGGCTTTTCAGCCTGAAATTTTTCGTAGGCAGATGACCCGTCTGAGGCTGTGATTACCTCCATGTTTTGGGCCTTAAAAAGGTCGGTCATCGACGTCAGACTGTTGTAGTCGAAATCGACGATCAGAATTTTTTTTTCGGCCATGAACCCTGCGCAAATTCTAGAATATACACCACTGATTGTCAATCTGAGGCATTCAAGCCTTTCTGTCTCCGTGATCTGAGATATGCCAGGAATAAATAAGGGGATTGAGTTGATGAGACGATTTTTTATGTGATATATTGACAGGAGTGAGGAAAGAACAGCCTGTGGATCTATCCTTGGTGATTCCTGTCTACAACGAAGTCGACAGCCTCCTCCCTCTTTACCAAGAAATGACCGAGGCCTGTGTCCTACTCGGCCATTCCTGTGAATTCCTTTTTATCGATGATGGCAGTCTCGACGAGTCCTATGTCACTCTCAAAAAGATACAGAAACAAGACCCACGCCTAAAAATTATAAAACTGAGAAAAAATTTTGGCCAGACAGCTGCCCTTGCGGCAGGATTCGACTATGCCCACGGAGAGATCATCATCACCTTGGATGCGGATTTGCAGAACGATCCCAGAGACTTCCGATCTCTCATCCAAAAAATTCAGGAGGGATACGACATTGTCAGCGGTTGGCGCCAGAAGAGGAAGGACAAGTTTTTCACCAGACGTCTCCCTTCAGCCATCGGTAATTGGCTGATCTCTCTGATCACAAGAGTCAAACTCCATGACTATGGATGCACACTGAAGGCCTTCCGAAAAGATGTGGTGAAGAATATCAAGCTCTACGGGGAAATGCACCGATTTATCCCAGCTATCGCCAGCAATATGGGATTCCGGCTCGCAGAAATCAAGGTGAACCACAGGCGTCGGCGGCATGGAAAATCAAAATACAGGTCGACCCGTCTTTTCAGAGTTGTTCTGGACCTGCTGACTGTGAAATTTCTGTTGAGCTACTCAACCCGTCCGCTTCAGGTCTTCGGTTTTATCGGACTTCTCAGCGGCATCGCTGGAATGATCCTGGGTCTTTACCTCTCCTACCAAAGACTCATCCTGATGCAGGGAATCAGCGGCCGCCCCCTCCTTCTCCTTTCCATCCTGCTCTTAGTCGTGGGCATCCAGTTCATCACAATGGGGCTGCTGGCTGAGATCATGGTCCGTGCTTACCATGAGTCAACCGAGAAAAAGATCTACCATATCCAAGAGATCGTCGATGCCGCCCAACACCAACCTTGATCAGGACCATCCATGAAGATTCTGATGCTATCACCCGAACCCTTCTTCAGCCCGCGGGGGACTCCGATAAGCATCTATTTCCGGCTCAAAGCCCTCTCTGACCTCGGCCACAGCGTAGAGCTTCTCACTTATCCATCGGGAGCCGATGTGAGCCTTAAGAATCTTGAAATCCTCAGAGTCCATAACCTATTATCGACAGGGAGGATAAAAATAGGGCCTTCTCCGAGCAAGATTCCTCTGGATTTTTTGCTTTATCTTAAGGCTGCCCACAGGTTGAGGGAATTCAGGTATGATCTGATCTACACCCAC
>Ga0209427_10010055_pt1 | contig 10521 bp, 9 predicted proteins | sample DeeMarSWOR136_30_FD_187465 | JGI IMG/M metagenome (GOLD analysis project Ga0209427, IMG submission 187465) | Marine sediment microbial communities from White Oak River estuary, North Carolina - WOR-1-36_30 (SPAdes) (version 2) | ecosystem: Environmental > Aquatic > Marine > Intertidal zone >...
CAACCGGTCCATCCCATTTCTTAAACCAGTCGATGTACTCCTCGCCCATGTCTCCCCAGAAACCCTGCGGGTCCTTGATCGAGCGCTCCCAAAGCTTTTCGTATTCATCCATGTCTTTGATGTAAGCCTTGTCCACGAAATCCTTGATTGGCTCAAAGACCCTCTTCTCCATGTATACCGATTCAACTTTCGCACTTTTTGCCTCTGCCATTCTGAACCTCCTGACTTTTTTCCTTGTTTATGGCCTCACGAAATCAATGGCCCGCTTCGCCGCTTAAGCTTTCTGAAATCCTTTTATCCTCTGAATTTCCAATATCAGCTTCGGAACCTCAAGGCAAATTCGCCAAGGGGAGGGTTTTGTTGTCTGACCGTCTTTATCATAATTATATTTTAGCTATAATGTAACTTTAATATGTGTGGGTTCAAGATATATGCCAAGCTCGGGAAAGGCGTCTGGATCGCTATCCTATCGACTTTTCAATGCTTTCCTGAAACCAGACTCCGTAGGAGAAAAAAGGTGTAAACGCTAAGGTGACATCAGGTGTGCATTGCAAAGGACAATAATCCTTTTTTCTCCCAGGAGGCTGTCGGAAAACCCGCATCTGCGGCGTTGCGCTCATCCTTCGTCACTGCAACGTACAGGGAAGTACGCCGCAGGCGGAAACCCGCGGAGAACGACGCTCAGCGGAAAAAGAGCCATTTCTGGAAGGAAACTATCTGAAGATTTTCCAGTACTTCCTCTGCACCTCCATGGCCTTTGCAATGGCCGAGAGCTTTTTCGGTGATGCGCCCACCACTTTGTCGATGGATTTTCCCGAAACAGACGATACCCCGCAGAGCTCCTGGATGACCCTGAGACCGCATTCCCGGATCCCACGCAGGCTGTAACCCCCTTCCATGACGAAAGCAATGCGCCCTTGACACACTTTCTCAGCAATCCCCAGCAGGAAAAATGTCATCAGCCCGTAACCATCCCCGGTGCCACGCATGCCGCCCAGGGGATCGCGGTGATAGAGGTCGAAACCGCACGACACCAGGATCATTTCCGGCTCATAGGCCTGGGCTAGGGGGTTCACAATGAAATAGATCACCTTCGAGAAGTCCGCATCACCGTGCCCTTTTCCCATGGGAATGTTGACGGTGAACCCCTCTCCTTTCCCATGCCCCACTTCACCGAAGTTGCCTGTCCCGGGAAAAGCGGGAAACTGGTGCATGGACACGTAAAGAACCTCATTCGCATCATAGAAAACCGCTTGCGTCCCATTGCCGTGATGCACATCGATATCCACAATCATCACTTTTTTCGCGGCGTACATCTCCTTGAGATACCGGGCACCCAAGGCCACATTGTTGAAGAGGCAAAACCCCATGGCCTTGTTCGGTCCTGCATGGTGGCCTGGAGGCCGCACGCACGCAAACCCTCTCGAGGCCCCACCCGTCCAGATCTCATCGAGAAGATCAAAAATCCCGCCCACCGCCAAACTGGCCACCTCATAGGATCTCTCCGTGGCTTGGGTATCGAGGTCGAATGAACTGAGAGGCTTTCCAGCGGTTTTCGCAACCCGTTCAATGTGTTCCGCTGTATGGACCAACGTAAGTTCATCCCCCGTGGCCTGCCTCGGCACCAGTTCCGACAGCCGTCCCTGAAGGGAGGCATCGCTCAGGATTTCATGGATCGCCTTAACCCGCCTCGGGCTCTCCAGATGGGGTATCTGCTTCAAATGGTCTCTAAACCGCTCGTCTTTAACGACCAATACCGGTTGCATGTTGAATCACTTCATCAGGGGCATGGGCAAATGCAAATTCGATCAATTCCGACGATTCAGGTATCTTTTTCTTGTACTTGACCAACGTTTCAATCGCTGCTTTGCCGAAGGCAGGGTGAACATCTGCATCCAAGCACCGTCTAATGACGGCCACAGTGAGCGCTCTTTCCGATAGGGCCTTTTCACTTTTCGCCCTTTTTCGCAATCCCTTCACCTGCCTTCGCAAGAGTTCCTCGAGCGCTTCGATCGCCTCCTTTTGGAGCTCCCCGCAAAAGGTGGTCATGATCAAAATGCTTTTCAAAAGGGGCCCTTTGGGGCGCTTTAGTACGTAACCGGAGAGACCGCGGGACTCGAATCCCATAGACTCATAAAAATGCCTGGCCCCAACCTCCGAATCAAGGACGACTTCCTTGATGTGGGGAAGCCCACTTTTCCAGAGCATCCAGGCACCGGCCACCAGAAACGTTCCCACCCCTTTCAGGGGTTTAAGATCCGCCATCCCCGCACTGCCCTGCTTGCCTCGCAGGGTAGCAAAGAACTTGATCTCCAGGTCTTTTTTCAGAAACTTTTCTCGTAAATCGAGATAGAGCAATCCCACGATTCTTTGCTCTACCAAGCACGCCATGAGATTCCTTTCCACGCCGTGCATGAGACAGTTCAGGATAAATCGAACGCTAAAAAACTCCACATTGATATCCGCCACCTGCATGAGGCTCTCCATATGCATGGGAAAACACATGAAGTAGGCCTGCGTGTTTTCGTCCACAACCCCTCGGTAAAGAACAGGCGAACCCTTTCCCTCCACTTTGATTTCAAGAGGTCCCGGATCCTCTTTCAGCGCTTCTAAGAAATAGACAAGACCGGAACAGAAGGTCGCCTCTTTTTGCTGACCCCCGCTTGCTGCTGCCTCCAGCTTTCGTTTAAGTTGGGCAATCGCTCGATCTATTTCATAGGTTACAGCGGACTTGAGACCTGCGGTGTGAATCTCCTGCCACGCCTCTTGATAGCGGATTGTTTCTGATCTCTCCTGGAGTTCCTCCCGTTTGACCAGTTCACCATACTTGATCAGGAGTCCCTGCTCGATGGGCGCCGTCCCTCTTTCGAAAAAGAGCACCTTGTTTACCGTGACCCTTTCCCCTTCAAAGAGAAAAAAGGGCTCCTCTCCTGAGGTGGCATCCCCCGTTCTGGAAGGCACATCAATGAGTCCCATGCCGAACATTTCGTCAAGAGAATAACCGATCTCAGGATTCTGACTGGATATGGCGTCGATGGCCTGTTTGATGTGTTCCCGTTTGATCATGGACTTCGACTTGGCTGTGACTCTAAGGCGTGGTCGGCGTAAACTGAAGCGGCAGTTCCACAGTGAAACTCGCACCCTTTCCCGGTTCACTCTCCACGGAGATCCGTCCACCCAGTTTCTTCAGAATGTCGGCACTGATGGATAGTCCCAGCCCCGTGCCTTCAGGTTTGGTGGTAAAAAGAGGATCGAAAATTTTGCCAATGTACTCCTGCGGGATGCCGGGTCCGCTGTCCTTTACTGTAACCTTGACTCTGTTCCCTTCTGCGGCGGTCTTCAGCACAATGGTCCCCTCTTTGTCCACAGCAGTGACGGCATTTAGTATGAGGTTTTGGAAGACTTGACGGAGTTGAGAAGCGTCGCTCCGGACCAAAGGAAGCTCCTCATCGTATTCGCGCCTGACGCTAATCCTCTTGAAATGAAGCTCCCTGTGCAACAGCTCGAGGATTTCATCCAGGATCTCATTGGCCTTCAACTCCCTGATCATGGGTGGCGTCCGCTGGGTTGCCTTGAAAAACGTGTCGGTTATCCTGCGAGTCCTCGCCACCTCGGACTTGATTTGATTCAAGCTCTCCTTGATTTGATGGCGGTTCTCTTCCCGGGATAGATCTTTTTCGCTCAACTCCTGAATCCAGCTGGACACAAGATCGATGTTGGAAAGGGTGTCGTTGATCTCACGAGCAAACCCGGAGGCGAGCTGCATGGACGAGGCGACCCTGCTGGTGTGACGGAGTTGTTGATCCAGAAAGCGGAGACTCCTTTGCTTCGTCTCCAGACGGGTGATGAGGTAGTTTGTCGTGAGCATCACGGTCAAGACGATCAAAATGGCTCCAAGCACGAACACAAAGATCCCTATGTTGCGGATGCGGTGCAGGGACGCGTAAATCTCGCTCCGGTCAAGCTCGACAACATAAAGCCACGGCACCTTTTCCAACCACGCCATCATTAGGATACGCCCTTGGCGCTCCTCCGCTCTGATCCCTTCAAATTGAGCCAAATTTCGCAATTCTGATTGCCCCATGAGCTGCCCTGCCGCGCGGGGACTGGTCTGAAAAACACCTTCTCTGTTGATCAAAAAGGCATCCCCCCTCCTCTTCGTGAGGACTTCTGAGACGATGTCATAGAAATAGGCCGTATCCACCGTGGCCCGTATGATCCAGAAACCATCCTGAGTCTCGTTCTTGACAGCAATGACAAAATGCGGCTCATTTCGGAAGCCCAAGAAGACATCGCTGATGTAAACGTCCCGCTCCTTGAGCACCTTGAACCAGGGGGCTTCCTTGTAGTTCTTGGAAAGCAGGTCATGGGGCCCCACATAGGCCAGATGTTGCCCCTGATCATCGATGATGCCGAGGTCCGTGAAGCACGGGACTCCCTGCTGAAGAGATGAAAAGACTGTCGCCAACATTCCCGGGCGGGTCAGGTAATCAAGGCCCAAATTTCCGGCGAGCAACTCGAGATCCATGGTGCGTTCCGTCAGAAACTGATCGATGGCTCCCTTGTGCTCGCTCACCTCCATGCGCAGGTCGGCCAAAGTTCTCTCCTCCAGAGCAGAAACAGCATAGTGATACATCCCCCCGCCGATCACGATCATGGGTATAAACGAGGCGGCGAGCAGAGCCACCACGATGCTGTTCCAAAGGCGGCGGAAGTAAGGAAAATCCTTTTCCTGGGATTGGCGAAGACCTGCAGACAGTTCGGGCTTCTCTGAAGCAACCATAACGACCTCATTCTATTTCATGGTCCAAATACTGAAACACATCCTGCAGCCTGATGATGCCGATCACCAAGCCGGACCGCACAACAGGCATGGAGCGAATGTTGTTCAGGATCATCAGATTGGCCGCATCCGTCAAATAGGCATTCGCCTGCGTGGCGACGGGATTCGGCCGCATGATCTCTTTCAGGGTTTTTTGCGGGAGCCACTGCGGGCTCACCACAAGTTTGGTCCAGTCGAGTGCAACATGGGGATACGCTTTCGCGGCTGCATCCAAAATGTCCCTTTTAGTCACAACGCCCTTCAGCCGGTTTTCGGCATCGAGAATGAAAACCTCTTCCAGAGCCTCTTCTCCGGTCTCCCGGGTCATGACCTCCAGCGCTTTGACAACGAGGTCTTCGGGTTCCAAATTTGAGAAGTCATGGAGTGCTACGTCTCTCACCAGTTTCCGAGGCCAGAGCACGGGATGCCGCTTTATGGACTCCGCTTCATGGGCTTCCCTGATCTTCTCCACCAGATCCTCGATATCGCAGGGCTTCATGAGGTAGTCATAGGCGCCTTTGCGCATCGCTTGAACGCCGGATTCTAAACTCGCATGGCCTGTCAACATGATGACCTCTGTTTCGGGCGCCCGCTTCTTGATCTCACCCAAGACCTCAATGCCGTCCATACCGGGCATTTTGATGTCCAGCACAACCACATCGAAACCGCCTCCGTGTCTGATCACGTTGATGGCTTCCTGTCCGTCAAAAGCGGTCCATACGTCAAACCCCCGGACCTTCAGAATCCTCGCCATGTTCTTGACGAACTGCTCTTCATCGTCTACGAGAAGCACTCGGGCTGTTGCTTCCAAAATAGGACACTCCTTGACATCTTCTTTCTAACAACACTGCGCATGTCATCCACGTCACGCAGTCATCATTTTGATCATTTTATAACCCTGGTCTCATAGCAAAGGAAACGGGAAGAAAGTAAAAACATCTTTGTTCTGGATTCAGGGAATCTTATCACGAAAACCGCGCAGGTTCAACGAGAGCGGGTACCCCCTTCTCTCTCAGAAAACCTAGACAAATCAGGCTGCCCACGCCTGTCAAGCCAACCATGAAGAACGCCCAATTCAGGCCCAGTGTTTGCCCTACAAAGCCCATGGTCAGAGGTCCCACCATCTCACCCAGTTCTTTGTACGATCCCGCCACCCCAAGGTTGAGGGCCAAAGCCCCTTCTTCACTCACGTCACCCACAAAGGCCTCCCCCAGCGGGGCGACGCAACCCACCCCAAGTGCCAGCAGACACGCCGCGCCGATGTAAAAGGGGGTCCCGAGAAGGGGCATCAAACAAATGCAGCACGTGGACAGGCCCAGCCCGAAGCTGATGACCTTTTTACGCCCCACGGAATCAGAGAGCCTCCCCGCAAAAGGTTGCACAGCCAAATAGACGGCCGCATTCGCAGCGAGAACGGCACCCGCCCGGATGGGATCCAGCCCCTTTGCCGAAAGAAGAATGGGCATAAAGCCAAAAAAGGCGGCCATAAAGATCATGTTGAAAAACATGATCACGAATATGGGAAAGGTGTGCTTGTTCCTGAGGGAATTCAGAAGATCTTTGATGGCGAGCCTCTGCCCGGTTTTGCCGGATGCGGGCAGAGAATTCGATGGGGATATGTGGGTACGAATGAGAAAGGTCAGAATGATCACCAGCAGACCGATGCCAAGGCAAAGGACAAAAATGGATGCGAACCCGTGATAGTAAACGAAAAAGCCCCCGATCGTGGGGGCCAGCACATATCCAGCGTTCTTGAAGGCACCGTAAATGCCTAGGGCCATGCCCTTTCTGTCCATGAAATGCCGGACCAGAAGGGTCATGGACATGATAGAAAAAAACGCGGCCCCCGCTCCCTGCAACAGGCGAACGAGGACCAGCCATTCAGGTTCAAGCACCAAGTAAAGACCGGAAGCAAGAGAGAATGCCACAAGCCCGATTCTAAGAACAGCCCACTCCCCCGTTTTTCTGGAGAGCAGAGCCCCCAGAGGCTTGATGAAGATCTCTGCAACATCATAGAGGGCGATCAACACACCGATCAGGATGAGGCCCGCCCCCGTCTCACGGGAGTAGGCAGGCAGGTTGGCTGCCACAATGTAGGCACCAAAAGACGTGACAAATCCGGTGAGGCTCAGAACGACCAACAAGAATAGTTCTTTGTCGCTTCTAATGGCTTTGCCCTCGGGGTGGAATGGCGATTGCAAGTATGAAAGCCAAACGCTTTACTCGTGTGGTGTTCCAGAAATACCTTGAAAAAGCCCCTATTCACATGAGATCGTCCCTTCTCTCAAGGGGCCGTTAAGGGGTGGTCTTCAAAACACCATCATGGAACCCTGAATCTCATGTAGGGGAGGGGTTTATCCCCTCCCCCGGGCGGGCCTTCCACCTTCGCCAACCGCCGCCGCTAAAGCTATGGCGGTCAAGAGGCTACGGCGCGACAAGGGACGACCGCCCCCCGACGGCCCTATGAGTATGGGATTCATAAAATTCGCTCCTTCGGAATGATCAAAAAAACTTGTGGCACGCTAGGACATAAAAAGAGCAATGACACAAAAGACCAGGGCAATCACCCACAGGGTGTGGCTCACAGTGCCTTTCGTCACAGGATGAAAATGGGCATCCGGTCGCTTGTGTCCTTTTGCGCAAGCATATTGGGTTACCGACTTGCCCGTCTTCTTGCTCGCGGCTTTGGATCGCTTGACGGGGGCACCGCAAAGGGTTCCCTCCTCATCCAACTTTTTTGAGCAGGTGAGCCGTAACCCGCTCTTAAGACTGACTAAGTTATAGATCCAGTTCCAAGCGATGGCCACAATCAACCAAAGGAGTGAAAACACCTCCAGATGCGTACGAGTGACGCCCAGTGACGCCAGCTTTGTTCCCAAGTCCGCCGGGTTCAAAGGGCCCTCAGCACTCCCGAAAAACCCCAGGTAGTAGAGAGGAAAACAGACCATCATGACAAGGATAGACAAAAGGAAATGCCTTAGTCTTTGACGAAGGAATCTCCCGCTGCTTATCTCTTCTGTAGGGGCCATTGCTCTAGTCCAAGATCTCATGCTCTTAAGCCCATGACAGCCAGTACACCCCCTCACCGCAGAGGGGAGAGAATGCCCTGCCCCTCAGACACAGGGCATCCTCTGGAAAAAGACAATACATGGTGGCCCTTCATGTTCAGTTTAGCCGGCCAGCTTATGAATGACATCCGGGATGATCTTCCAGAAGCAGAGCCCGGCCACAGCACAGCAATAGGCCGGAACCACGAATTTCCACAGTTTTTCGGGAAAGACCCGTATCATATAGGGTGCAGCCACCCCGGAAAAGATGGTTGCAAGCATCAGCGAGGGCAGCAGGATGTAATCAATGGTAACCCCGGAAGTCAGCAAGGCCAGCCAGACGAGGATGGCGAAGGTGCTCACCGTTCCCTCTGATATGGCCGTCACAGCCAGCATGCTCTTGACGGGAACACCCGCAATAAGTCCGCCAACGGTCACGACAGGCCCGTATCCGCCACCCCCGACCCCTTTATTAAACCCGGCCAAGGCGGCGAACAGAAACATCCGTTTGGGCCTGTAAGGCCGATCTCTCGTGCCTTGATAAAGAGAAATCAATCCCATCATAAGGAGCAGGCAAGCCACGTAGAGCTTGATCCACACCTTGGCCACATTGAACCACGCATAGACGGCGGTTATGGAAAAGGCCACGGCTGCACATCCTACAATCGCAATGATGAACCACAGCTTGATGGTTTCCGACATGGGTCTCAGTTTCCATTCTACGTTTTCAAACTCCCTGTGCAAAAAGGCGCCCACAAGACCGGCGACGCCCTGCTGGATCATGACAGCCGGAACGATTTGCTTCGGATCAAACCCTATGACCAGCAAAAGAGGCGTGAGAGCCGTTCCGAATCCCATGCCGGCAGACGCATCCATGAACTCAAAGAACATGGCGATAGCCACGACGTACCAGATAATACCCCAGTTGTCGGTACCTACCCATCCCTTCGCCTTGACAATTGCGGATGGAATCCTTTGAGTCGCTTCAAACGGATTTCCAGCCAGCCAACAGCCCAGCAAAAAAACGAGGAACAGCGCCCCAATCCCGAAGAGAGCTCCTCTTATTTGCCTCCACTCCGGAATGAACCGCTGGAGTATCGTCTGTTTTTTCGCCTCAACGTCCCTGGCTATCTCCCAGCCTTTTCTTGCTTCGTCTCTCTGCATCACGTCCTCCTGTTTCGAAATTTATCACAATCAGATTCTTCTCTGACGAGCAAACCTCCTAGGCCTTAACCTGCCCCACATCCGACATTTAAGGCATACTGAAGGACAACATAGGTCAAGTAAACTCCCAGCAGCCAGGCTCCTTGCCACTTCCTAAACCGGCCATCTTTGCCCATGAAAATGAAGACTCGGAATGAGTAAAGGATGATGAGCAAAAGGCTCGCGGGGAATCCAGCTACGAGATTCTGCAAAAGCGCTTCGTCGCCTATACAGCGTAGTATCTCCATTTCACAGCCCCGCCTTCGCGACCTAGAGACTTCCAAGGATTCTGAGATCTGTCAGGTTCTCCACTATACGGAGATCTCATAATTTGGAGTCTAACAAGAAGCGTGCCAAAAATGCCTTTCAACAAAAACACCTAACATCCTGAAAAATGCTGATTATGGCGAAAGAACAGGGGCGGCTCTTGGAAAATTTGTCCTGCCCGTAAGCCTTGTGTGGACATTCCAGGAGAAAAATGTCTCCCCTCTGTTTACAGTTAATGGGTGCCAAGCCCCTTCAAAACCCGGGGACATAGGGTGGCTTCGCAAATGCATCTTCGAGTCCTTTTTTCCCGACCTATGAGGTTCTGATGCGATTAGGGACCTTCGACTCCGCCCGTCGACACAAGGCGGTTCCAGTATGCAGCCTAGTCCAGGAAAGGAAATGACACGATCCACCTCCCTTGCCCTTACCATTGAAAATCCCGCGCCTTTCCCATTTTTGGCTCTCGACCCGGAGGGAAGCAAACCAACGTCTCAACTTTGCCGGATTTAGGATCTCCATATGGCATCCATGTTGCAGGAAACGAGCCCAGAACGGCTCGTTGTATTCGGCACCAAAACGCATCTCGAAAGGACAAGGCACTTTTTTTGAACAATGTCAGGAGGGCTTAATGAAGGAGAAGAAAGTGGGAGAGATACTTCTGCCTTTCAGACAGGACGTGCCGCTTCACCCCTCGGTGAAGCTGGAAGACAGGATCATCCGCGCTATTGAACTCATGGTCACCAATAACCTCAAGTGTATTGCCGTCATTCGAAACAACCAGCCTGTCGGTATGGTCCGCCTTGAGGATGCTTTCGAGAAAGTGGGCCTTCAGGGTTCGCGGAGGAGCTAAACAGATCCCCATCAGCTAATCAAGAGGTGTGGTCTTGGTTAAGCGCGCCCGCTGCTGTCAAAGCCCGAGAGTCATCCTCCTGACCCTCTACCCCGATCTCTGCTTAAATTGATCCGCCTCTATGCCGGAGGAAGACCCAAGTCGGAGAAATCCTTGTTCAGGAACCTGCAGTAATGCTATAAGGTAGCTCATTTGAACAATCCTTTTTTTCATTGACCGGGAAAACACGAGAAACCGTAGTTTCTCAGCATCGTTCAAAAGTTTTGGTATGGACCCCCTCTTGTTTACAACGCCCCTGTTTCCGGCCATGCCCATTTTTCTCAAGGGGATAT